>Ga0206908_1157_pt2 | contig 10550 bp, 9 predicted proteins | sample Alteio_BWOrgHeat_78_FD_152979 | JGI IMG/M metagenome (GOLD analysis project Ga0206908, IMG submission 152979) | Enriched cells from forest soil in Barre Woods Harvard Forest LTER site, Petersham, Massachusetts, United States -... | ecosystem: Environmental > Terrestrial > Soil > Temperate forest > O... | reverse complement strand
AGCAAAACGAACCATGTCCGTTGCAGAGGCAATCCAGCCACCATGAGAATCCATTGCAGTAATATTAAATTCTCCGTAAGGTGCCTCAACATTTGAAACGCTTAAATAGCTTGGAACTAATGTGGCATCGGGCGTATCGTAATACGTCACTTCATTTTTCTTTTTATCTGTTTTTAAATTTCCGGCAAGGGCATATGAATCGGCTCCAATAACATCAAGAACATTTTTCCTTACATACTGTTCATAGCTCTGTCCGCTTACCTTCTCTATGACCCGGCCCAATACGCAATATCCAAAATTTAAATACTCTTGTTTTTCTCCGGGAGTGAAATCCAGTTTTTGCGCAAGCATATACTGAATAATTTGCTGCTGGCTCGCCAGATCTGCACTATGAAAATAATCAGAAACCAATCCCGAATTTATCATCGGATCAATATCGTCACCATGTTTCAGCCAACCGGATGTGTGTGACAGAAGCTGTTCTATCGTTATATCGAGACAGCGTTCATCGGCAATTTTTGAATAAGCTGAATCGTTTAAAATTCCATGCGGACCAAAAAACCTTGTCGTTTAATGAAATCTTATGCTGTTCAATTAATTTGAAAATCGCTGTAGCCGTAAGTGGCTTGGAAATACTTGCGATACGGAAACGATGATAAGGTTGTACAACTTCAGCACTTTTTACATCCGCGAAACCAAATCCTCTTGCGTAAATTAATTTCCCATCCTTTGCAATGGCGACAGAAGCCCCGGGAATTCCCCACTGCTGCATAAATTTCAAGACAGCTTTATCGACTCCATCCAATTCAGGAATATATTTTCCGGTTTGCGCTGATCCTTGTTTTATCAAAAACAATATACAAAACGCAAATAAATTGCAGCTCTCTCCGTCTCATTCCCGAACGTTGTTTAAAAATTCAATAGTCAAAAGGCAAAGTTCCCTGCCTTAGTCACAAAACAACGTTAAGATAGTTATACTTATTGTGAAATTTTATATTTTATTTTCGAAAATTACCGGGGATAAATACAAATGTATTTTTATCAATATTATCCAAGGGAAGCCGGAATGTCCTTACCTGATTGAGTTTCAGGTCTTTTCCCAAACCATTTATATCGGTTGCGGGAAATTATTCCATAAAAATAATCGGTGAATGCGGATGGAAAAATTCTGAAGAATGAAAACAACTTCCAGGGAAAAGGAAGAAGCTGAAAAAATTTTAAAAATGGCTGTTGAACGTTTATAAACGGCTTCATTTTTAACCAGATAAATAGTCTGCAGGTTAACAAAAGTGATATTGTGTTCGCGGAGAATTGCTCTGGCCTCTTTGTTCTGCACAGGCATTAATAAAAATATATTTTTCCGGTCATGCTTCCTTATAAAATCCGCTACAGCTGTGCAAAAATTACAAACGCCATCAAATAATATGATTTGCTTTTGAACTGGCTTATTTTCGATTTCCGTCATTTGTCTTTACTTCTCATAATATTCCCACAAGACATTCATTGCAGGAACAGAATATTTATAATCAGGAAGCGTAAGTTCTTTCATGTAAATTACTCGCAGCCGTTCAATTTTCTGATCAATATATTGCTCATTCCAGATCCGTTTGCAATAACTGCACAAATATCCCCGCATAAATTCATTATGATCAAACAAATAATTTTCAGAATACTTTCTCCAGCGATCATTTTTAAACATGGCAGTTATGCTAGCCGGTTTTTCAAATGATAATTTCTTATCGAATGCCAGCATATTTATACTGTCACCTTTTTCCGTAAAACCTTCCATGATATACCAGCCGTCGTCTTTAAAAACGCCTGGGGCAAACATTCCCCAGCTCTGATCAAGCCTCAACCCATAACCGATAAAACGCAAATCCTCCGACAATTTACTGTTTACAAATGCCAGGTTGCTGAAATTCCAATCAAACACAAAAAAAACAAGAAAGATCAATAATGCATTTTGTACATTTTGAAATATTGGCTTAAAAGTATAAACCGGCTTTTTCCAGCCAATAAAGCGTGCGATAAAGCGTGAGAAGACGGAAAAAAACTTTCTGGAATACAATTTTAGCGGCTCTGTTATTTTATCAAATCTATCCATTACAAAAGACGGCAGGATTCCAATAATTGTTGCAATTCCTATAATAGGGAACAAGCCAATCAATAATGTCACGCCGTTTACCAGATGAAAACAAACCACCAGTAAAACAACGATCAATCTAAACAAGGAATGCCTGAAGGGAATAAACAACAAAACAGGAACAAGCAATTCAAAATAATACGCAACAAATGTCATCTTTTTTAAAAGTTCGGGATAGTAATAAAGCCACTTTGTAACCGGGTAAGCAATTTGATCAATGCTGTACGTATAATACAAGGCGCTGAAGTCTGTATTCCATTCCTTCTCTTTGAGTAAAGCCGAACCTGTATATAAATAAATGATCTGCAGCAGATACGCAATAGTGGCAATAGTAAGTATCTGAGGATTTTCAGGTTCTTGCTGCCTGCTTAAAATTTTGTCGCAGGAATACCTTGCTCCCCATGGAATAAAAATAGCCCAGAATAGCACCAGGCGTAAAAGATCATCTCCTCCCTGTAAAATCAGTCCATTCCTGTTATGCAGGGAAAGCAGCATTAACCATGAAAGAAATGTAAAAAGTTTTGTCCTGTATCCAATCAGCATCATAAAGGCAAAAAAGTAAGCGACCATGAACAGAATAAATTCCACTTGCCATAAACCGCTCAATGTATGAAATGAAAAATAATATTTGTTCCATGCATATTCAAAAAGCATGGACAATGGCACAACTCCTGAATTCGAATAAAATAATTCGAGATCTGTAATGCGGATACTCAGATCAATTATAATTACAATTGCAATACAGATCCGCATTAAAGCAAGTGCACGCAGATCAAATGAAAGATATTTCATGCTGAACCTATTATTAACTCATATACAACAGGGTCATTCCTTTTCCAGAAATGACCCTGCTTTAAAATCTACAATAAATTACATTGTTGTTGACTCTGTTCTTCCTGTTCTGCTTGTAGTAGAAAATTTACTTCTGCTTCTTGCAGTATCCTGCCTGTTATAGTTATTGTCGTTGTTATCGTTTGATTTGGTTGTTGAATTCCAGCTGGTAGTTGAATTCGTACCTGTTGTGGAATGTTTATTACCCTTCATTCTTGTTGTATCCTTTTTGCTATTATGCATATTACCTGAAGTAGAACTGCCTTTTGTAGTGTAGTTCCTACTCTTTGTTTTGGTTGTGTCATACCCACCTGTAGAACCCTGTTCGGATGAATACATGTGTGTAGTTGAACTTGAACCAGTTGTTGAATTCGTGGTTGTTGACGGATACATCGTTGTTGAACTCGTATTTGTTGTAGAGTTTGTACTGGTTGTCATTGTTGTTGAATTTGTGCTTGTCATATTATCGACGCTTGTTGTTGGATACGTTGTACTGGTCGTTGAATTCGTACCGGTAGTTGACGTAGTAGAATTTGTGCCGGTAGTTGTTGTTGGATAATCTGTTGAATTTGTACTGGTGGTTGAATTTGTACTGGTGGTAGAATTCGTACTTGTGGTAGAATTTGTACCCGTTGTTGTCAGATCTGTACTTGTAGTGGTCAGATCAGTTGAATTTGTATTTGTTGAATAAGTTGTTTCATCTTTTGCATTATTAGACGATACAAGTGTTCTTGAGCAGATTAATAATATTATTGATGCCGCTGCACAGATTCCGATAAATAAATGATTTCTTTTCATGATTATATTTTTTTTTGATTTACCCTTAACCATTCCAAAAAATATGCCCCAACCATTTTCAAGTCAATTAAATAAAAAAGGCACTTCAATTGAGAAAATAACAGTTCAGACAGGGGAAAAATTAACACATATGCGCATTTTTCAAAATGAAATAGCAGAGAGCTTAAATTATCGGAAATATTTTAAGCCACAGAATTTGTGCACTCAACGAAAGTCTAACCTGAAACAGAATTAACAAATTAAATTTAACAACAGATACTCGTGCAGCATATAATACAATTTCATATGTCAACGGATTACTATTTGTTTTTCAAAAAGGTTTTTCAAAAAAAACTGAAGAGCGTAATTTTCCTGTTACTTCTGAAACCCAACGAAACTACTTCCGGCGAAAGTGGTCAAAACACGCTCCAACAACCTGATCATATTATTTTTTGCTGGCTTGAAAATAAAGATTATGAGCAAATCATTGGCAACACGGACGCCCCCTTTATAAATTCACTTCTGAAGCAGGGAACTGTATTCAGCAATATGCATGCGCTTGGACATCCCAGTTATCCGCAATACATAAGCTTTTTTGCCGGAACAAATAATGGAGTCACATCTGATAATTGCATAGACAGCAGTAACTGGAACATAGCGAACCTTTACACTGAATTAAAATCAGCACAAAAAACGTTTGCCTGGTACAGTGAAAATTTACCTGCAACCGGAAGCACAATATGCGCATCAGGAATTTATTTTGCCAGGCATAATCCCACTACCCTTTTTGCAAATGTTCCGTCATCTCAGAATAAAAAATTCTCAGACTTCCCTGCAGATTTTTCCGCATTGGAAAATGTAGTTTGCATTACTCCCAATATAATTGATGATATGCATAGCGGAACTGTAAAACAGGGCGATTTATGGGTACAGCGCAGATTATCATCTTTAATTCAATGGTGCATATCGCACAATTCCATTTTTGTCATTTATTTTGATGAAGACAATGGAGAAAGTGCTAATAGAATTCCTGTAATTGCTGTTGGCCAGCATGTAAAAACGAATTACCAATTGAATACGTTTTATGATCATTATAACTGGACACGTACTATCTGTAGTTTAATGGGAGCTTCAACGGATTGGACCCCAAACCTGGAATCAAGAGAAACTATTTCCGGATGCTGGAATTACTGACTCATCAAATCCTGATCCCGATCACGCAAATATCGTCCGTTTGTTTGGCTTCACCTTTCCAGTCGTTATGAAATTTTTCGAGTAATTGCTTTTGCTCATTAAGCGGTTTATCCTGGAAAGCCAGAAGTTTTTCTTTCATTATTTTTCGCTTCATTTTTTTATCATCCGGACTAAACTGATCTGCATATCCATCGCTTGAAATAATAACCGTATCACCTTTAGTAAGCTGAAAAGCATGATTGGTAAAGGGTTCCTGGTTATCCACATATCCGATCGGTTGTTTATCGGCTTTAATCTCTTCGAGCATCCGTTGTTTAATCAGGTAAATTGGACTGTTTGCTCCAGCCCACTGCATCTTCACATTTCCAGTTGTGTTTGTGCCAGAACGGTCAAATTCAAATCTGCAGATAGAAATATCCATTCCATCATTATTGTTTCCAAATGCACCGGTTTGCCCCAGTTCCTTTATAAAACGGTCACGTAGTTTATCGAGAATTTCAGCCGGCGTTAACAACTCATGTGTAGCATTAATTTCATTGAGAAATACGGTTCCAAGCATTGTCAGAAATCCACCCGGCACACCATGACCTGTGCAGTCAGCCGCTGCCACGTACCAGTAATTATCTTTTTCGAGCGACCAGTAAAAATCACCACTCACAATATCTTTAGGTTTAAACAGAACAAAATGCTCAGGCAAATGAAGTGAAACGTGCTCCTGTTCTTTGAGCAGTGCATCCTGAATGCGTTTAGCATAATTAATAGAATCGATTACTTCTTTTTGGTGTACATCTACAATTTCCTTTTGACGCGTTACTTCATTTTTCTGAAGCTCAATAATTTGCTTTTGCTTACGTGTAACACGCAGCGACCTGACAGTTACTGTTAATACCAGTGCAATAAGTAATAACGCAACAATGGATAAAGCAATAATGATGTATTGATTCTGGATCTTTGAAAGTTGCGCAAGTAATGTAGCCTTCTGCCGGTAAATTTTCATTTCATTCAGGAACAATTCTTCTTTCTGGTTTTTCAGTTTTGCCTCATGTTCTAGCAACAAACCTTTTTGAGAAAAAATTTCCTTTTCCTGGGACTTTAATAATCCTGCTTTCTGACGAAGTGAATCCTGTTGCAGTTTATTCTCCAGTTCAAAATCCTTCAGCATCGCCATTGTTTTATTATGTTCCAGTCGTTGTATTTCCGAATTAAAAAGCAGGAGGTTATTTTTCACCATCATGTTGCCCGGATCCAGCTTCAGTGCAGTATTCAATACAGTAAAGTTTTTGGCCTTGTAACAAAAATTGGCTTCCGGATTTCTTAAATAAATATCCCTGAAACGCGTTTGCAGTTCAAGCAAATAGTAAACAGCTTTTGTCCTGAAAACAGGAGGAGCCAATACATTTTTCGCAATCTTTATATAATCGTAAAAATAAAATATGGCGCTGTCGAGCTTGTGGCAATCAATAGTTGCTGTAGTATCAGAAGGAAGTTCGGAAAATAAAATCCTTTCCATGGAATTCCAGTAAGCAGTCATTTTCTCATTTGCCTCTGCGCTTGCTTCATTTTGGGCAAAAGACCAAAACGAATTAATGACTAGAAGAAGAAGCAAAATTTTAATCCGCATACATGAGGAGTTATTTTACTCTTTAAGGAATTTAAATTCTGTACGCCTGTTTACCTGGTTTTCCTTTTCAGAACATTCAACGCCATCCACGCACCTGTTCAGAATTTTCGTTTCGCCAAAACCTTTCCATTTTATACGCTCAGGTTTCACCCCTTTGCTTATGAAAAGATCAGCCATTGCTTTGGCTCTCTTATTCGACAACTCCATGTTTGCCTGTGCGTCACCAACCGCATCTGTATAGGAATAGATTTCTATTTTGAAGGACGCATTTTGCTGAAGTGTCTGAATCATATGCATGAGTTGCTTTAAATGATCCGCGGGCACGTGCCATTCCCCGGGAGCATATAAAATATTTTCAGTGATTGTTAATTCCTTTTCATTACCAGATTTAAATTGCTGAAGCCGGCTTACATTTTCATCCGCCGAACTCTCGGTAAGCTCCATTAAATCGGAAGACAAAAGATCGAAAGCCAGATCATTGTCGCTGTCCATTGTTATTTCCTTTGAAATAACTCCTTTCGAATCTGAAAGATATACATGCTCACCATAAGGCAATTTGTCATTTTTATCAAGTACCACATTAAAATCGTTTCTCGCATCAATCTTTTTAAAAGAAAAATCTCCGTACACATCAGTCTTTGTGGATTGAATAACCATCCCTTTACTGTCTTTCAGGTTAAGACCCTGATCTATCAGAAGCGTTTTTTGTTTTCCGTAAAGTAATTTTGCATTGTAGTCTACATATTTAACTTCTTCTTCTTGTGTTTTGAGCAGGATTGAACACATCTTACTGACGGAATAATTTTCTTTAGTGATCCGGTAATTGCTATCGAGCACAAACTGGTTAGTGGCCTGATCAAAATAAATCCTCGCCTGTGCTTTTCCTATGGAGTCAGTGGAAATGCGCCCCGACAATAGACAAAGCGGAATGATCAGATCCATATTATAATTAAGCTTCACCTGACCGGTTTTGTCTTTATTAAATTTCAGCTTACCCTGTTTCTCTTTGAAGTACGTATCAACAATAATTTTCAGGTTGAAATATTTCTCCTTGTAGATTGTAAGTGTGTATCGTTTATCGAATTGAAAATCCAGGCCCTGAACGCTGTCATTACCGGAAGTGGAGTAAATTTTTTCTTTACCATCCTCGCTTTGAACAAGGACAGAAACTCCATATTCGGGTTCAGCATGAACACCTTTGTATTTAAGGTTCAGGTAAAAGCTATTCAGTTTTCCAAGAAATTTTTGGGCGCTTGCTTTTTCGGGAATAATTGAAAAAACAACAAGTACGATGATAAACAGACCGACCAGGCGATTTTTCATAAGCATGGTTTAAGATACTCAAAATTATTGAAAAGGAAAAACAATGGCTGGGGTTCTCCGGTTTCATTGCAGGTAATGTTCGGTAACTTATTTTAATAACAGTTTTAAAAGCTTTTCATTCTCTTTTTTCGTAAAACCACCCGAAGGCCATACGAAAATATAGTCGTACCCTCCATATTGTTTCTTTTCGTTTTGAAATGGGCCCTGTATAGTTAGGTGTGGTATTGAATTGTTTTTCATGCAAGAGTCGATATAATTGGCGAAAAAGTCTTTCTTGGAAACAATTTTAACTTCTGGTTTGACAACAAAAGCGATTCGTTTTCCAGAAAAGTGTAATGGAGGATTCGTCTTTTGGAATAAAGAATCAAGATAATTTGATTCTTGCGTGGTCAAAACCTCATTGCTATCAAGTATTGAGTTGTTGATCTGCTGACCAAACAAAATAGTCGTTGAAAAGAATAATAGTATTGCAATTGTAGTTTTCATGCCTTTTGTTTCAAACTTGCTGCTAACTGTTTGCAGATTTGTGATGGGCGGGTTTCGGAACACAAATATTCATTCGAAAATACAAACTTTCTGCTACCACTAAGCTATCTACACAGAACGAAATGCCACCTATCGCAAATGTGCTCTTAGAGGCTGACCTGTTCTAGCTAAAGTCATACACGTACGTTTCAATTCCATTTGCTAAAAGAGATTTGCCAATTAATGGTTCTATTCTATCCCAATTCCCACCAGCAAGTCCACAACCAATCCTTGGCATATGAACTGTCGCAAGATTGTCTTTTGCGAATTGTACAACTTTGTCAAGACCTTTTGCTATTGCGTCATAACGAATAGGTGGATTGCCGTTCTCGTCTTTATTTATTTTATGTTAATGCGCCTTCATTCAGGGCGCATTTTTTATGCCCCGCAACACATATTTTTTTTCGGTGAAAGCATATTTTTTCGACGAAGGCTAGTTCAACCTTAAATAATAAGGCATAAATTTGTATGACTTTCTGTGATTTTAGGGGGAATTTTGCAAACAACGCTACACTAAGCAGCGTAGAAGGAAGGAAATCAAAGTAACGTGATCGGTAGGCTCAAATATTTTTCTTTTAGTGCAATTCTATACTTATTGTCTTCCATATGTGTTGCACAAGCTATTGGTATTGGGTCTACGCAGTTTACTCCGAGTTCATCTGCTATGCTGGAAGTCCAGTCTACAACAAAGGGAGTTTTAATTCCAAGGTTAACAGATACCCAGCGCAAGAATCTTAAAACACCGGCGACCGGATTGATCATTTACAATACAACATCGAACAGAATTAATTTATACAACGGAACGGCTTCCAATGGTGGTCCGGGCTGGATGGAAGTTCCCTCCTATACCGTTTCAAGCCCTGTAGTTGGAGGAAGTGCAACAGCAACCGGTGTGTCAATCAGTACAACTCAACATGCCGCTGATCAAAGTGCCATGCTGGATGTGTTTTCAACCACACAAGGTGTGCTGATTCCAAGAACGACAACTGCAGCAGTAACCTCACCCGTAAAAGGAATAATTATTTTCAATTCATCAACCAATAATATAAACTGGTACGATGGCTCCGCATGGCAATCCCTTTGCCTGGATAAAATTGACAACACAACCGGCGGTGCGGGTGCGAGTTCCACCGGTGTGGCAATAGGCATGACGCAAACAAGCCCAACCGCTTCAGCCATTTTAGATGTTTCTGCAACTGCGCAAGGGATACGGATACCTATTCTGACAACGGCGCAGAGAGATGCCATCCAAACTCCGGCGCAAGGACTGACCGTTTATGTTGATGGAACTGCACCTGAAAAACGCATTGAGACCTGGGATGGTTCCAACTGGAATGAATTGGTGAATTATGCACCATCTGCTGTAGGTTCTATAACTGGTTTCACTCAGGTATGTGCAGGACAAACGGGAGCTACCTATGCTGTGCCTTCAGTTAAGGGTGCATCCACTTATTCCTGGACTTATAGTGGCAGTGGATTTACCTGTACGGCAAATTGCAATACAGCTTCAATCACCGCAAGTTTCAGCGCCGGCGCAACATCCGGAACCCTTACCGTAACAGCAAGCAATGGATGCGGCACTTCTACGGCAAGTCAGGCGATAACTATAGGTGGGCCTACTGCCCCAACAGCTGCAAGCTTTTCTTATACGAGCACAGTAACCTCACCTTTCTCCTGTGCAACTACAGCTTCCACAGAAATAACTAACAACATCAGTTTAATGCTGACGGGCGGAAGTGGCTCAACAGTTAAGTGGTACACCGGAGCTTGCGGTGGCACAGGTACATTGGTAGGAACCGGAAACCCATTGTCACTTGCTGTTCCTGCATCAACTACCACGTATTATGGTTTATGGAGTGACGGTTGCGGAAACGTTAGCACTTGTCAGACAACTACAGCTGGTCCCGTATTTGATGGAACCCATAGCTATACTGTTGTTAATATTGGTAGTCAAACATGGCTTGCCCAGAATCTCGATTACGGAACAACGAGAGTTAATGGAGGGGTTGCTTTAACAGCAGGACAAAAATGGTGTTACGGTAATAGTCTTTCTGCATGTGATAATATCCAGGACCTCAATGGTTATGGAGTACTCCCTTTGTTTCCAATGGGTGCATTATACAGTTATACATATGC
>Ga0206908_1162_pt1 | contig 10561 bp, 5 predicted proteins | sample Alteio_BWOrgHeat_78_FD_152979 | JGI IMG/M metagenome (GOLD analysis project Ga0206908, IMG submission 152979) | Enriched cells from forest soil in Barre Woods Harvard Forest LTER site, Petersham, Massachusetts, United States -... | ecosystem: Environmental > Terrestrial > Soil > Temperate forest > O... | reverse complement strand
GCCGTTGATGCGGTGGTGGTGGTTTGGGCCGGCGGTGACGAAACCGGAGTTACGCAAAGAGCTTGAGATGATGCGCGGCGCGGGGATCGGCGGCGTGGAGATTCAACCGGTGTATCCGATGGCGCTGGATGACGCGGCGAAGGGGATTCGCAACGTGCAGTATCTGTCGCCGGAGTTTCTGGATGCGGTGGGGTTTGCAAACCGGACGGCGCGGGAGCTGGGGCTGCGGGTAGATATCACGCTGGGGAGCGGCTGGCCGTATGGGGGGCCGGGGACGACGCCGGATCTGGCGGCTTACAGCCTTGGCGTCACGTCCGATCCAATCATCGGCAACAGGGTAGTGCCGCCGCCTATTACATCAGCCGACAAATTCATCGCCGCCTTTGCCGTCATCGGTACTGCGCAGCACTTTGATCCGGCATCGGCTCAGCGCATCGACCTCTCCGGATTTGTTGCGCCGCCCGGCGCGACCACTGCGCTCTTCTTCGTCGCCGGCCCCACCGGCCAGCAGGTGAAGCGGGCGGCGTTTGGAGCCGAAGGGAATGTGCTGGACCACTTCAACCGCGCGGCGATCGACGAACATCTGCGGGATATCGCTGAGCCGCTGTTGGGGGCGTTCGGGGACAAGCCGCCGTACTCGGTGTTTTCGGATTCGCTGGAGGTGTATGGGGCGGACTGGACGGCGAATCTGCCGGAGGAGTTCAGGAAGCGGCGCGGTTACGATTTGGTTCCGCATCTGCCGGAACTGGTGGCGGGCGGGACGAGGCAGGCCGAGGCGGTTCGGCACGACTGGGGCAAGACGCTGGATGAGCTGATCCGGGAGAACTACCTTGCGCCTCTGGCGGAGTTTGCGGCGGCGCATCACACGCTGTTCCGGTCTCAGACCTATGGGGACCCTGCGGTGACGCTTGCGGACGAGGCCACGCCGCAACTGATCGAGGGCGAGGGGATGCAGTGGCGGAAGTTCTCGTACACGCGGTGGGCGACGTCGGCGGCACATCTGTATGGGCGGAACGTGGTGTCGGCGGAGACGTGGACGTGGCTGCACTCGCCGGCGTTCCGGGCGACTCCGCTGGACATGAAGGCCGAGGCGGACCGGATGTTTCTGCTGGGCGTGAACCAGTTTGTGGGGCACGGGTGGCCGTATTCGCCGGAGTCTGCGGGCGAGCCGGGATGGGCGTTCTACGCGGCGGCGGTCTTCAACCAGCACAATCCTTGGTTTCCGGTGATGCCGGATATCATGCGGTACCTGACGCGGGTGAGCTGGCTGCTGCGCCAGGGCAAGCCGGCGAACGATGTGGCGATACTGCTGCCGGAGGATGATGGGCAGGCGGCGTTCGAGCCGGGGCATGTGTCGATTACGGATGAGATGGAGAAGCGGATTTCGCCGGAGCTGATGGCGGCGGTGCTGGATGCCGGTTACAACGTGGACTACATTGATGCGGCCACGATCGAGAGGCTGGGGACGGTGCCGTATCCGGTGCTGATTCTGCCGCCGATGGAGCGGATTCCGCTGAGTGCCGCGCAGATTCTGTACCGGCATTGCAGCGACATGCGGATCATCGCAGTCGGCAAGACACCGTCGATTGCTCCCGGGGTGATGGAACAGAAAGACTCGCCTCAAATTGAGAATGTGATAGGCCACATCTTCGGCGGGGCCGAGTGCCGCGGCAAGCAAGTCGGGTCGGTGGATGAGCTGCCTGCCGCGCTTCATGAGGCGCTTGCGCCCGATTTCGATGCAACGGGTCAGACCGCGGGGCTGGGGTTCATTCATCGCAAGCTGGCGGATCGCGACGTTTACTTTGTGGCGAATACGAGCAATCAGCCCGTGGATGCGCGGGTCCGCTTCCGGTCGGCCAATCGTCACGTTGAAAGCTGGGATCCCGAAGATGGAGCGGTTCACCAGGAGGTGTGGCTCGACACCTCGCAGCGGATGCCTCTGCCCTTTGAGCCGTACGAGTCGCGCATTTTTGTACTCAGCCCGAGTTCGCGGCCGGCGACACTGGACAAGTTCCTGGGTCCATTACGCGCGCTCGTACCGGTGGCGTACCTGAGCCGCGACTGGACCATCACGTTCAACGGCCCGCACGCCTATGTGGGCAATCTGGATTCGTTCATTTCGTGGACCAGAATGCCTGACCACCAATTCTTCTCTGGTGAGGCGGTCTACACCCGGAGCTTCCCTGTCGCGCAGACTCACGGAGCGATGATCCTGGACTTCGGCCTGGGTAGATCCATCGCGGATGACCGGCCGGAGGGGGCGGATGGGATGCACGCGCTGCTGGATCCGCCGGTGCGGGAGGCGGCGATTGTGTTTGTGAATGGGAAGCGCGCGGGGGCACTGTGGCATCCGCCTTACCGGCTGGACATCACGGGGCTGGTGCATGCGGGCGAGAACCGGCTGGAAATTCATGTGTTTAACACGGCCATGAACGAGCTGGCGGGGCAGCCGGCGCGGGATTTGACGGCGTTGCGGGCAAAGTACGGGGTAAGGTTCGAGCCGCAGGACCAGGACAAGATCAAGCCGCTGCCGTCCGGATTGCTGGGCACGGTGCGGTTGATGACAGAGCCGATCCGGTGAGCCAGGCCGGGCCCGAGTTCGCGGAGTTCGGGCCGGTGATGCGCTGCAAGTCATAGATTGATATACTTTATTTTGGTGAAACCTGCGAGTAGAGTCCCCACGAGGCGGGGTTTTTTGCTTGCCGCTCCGGTTGGAGGCGACTGGGGAGCGGCATATACTCATGGCCGGGCGCCACGCAGCCGAGTGGGTGTCTCGATCGGGGTTAGAAGAGCGGTAACCTCGCCGGCCGATCGGGAATCAAACCACTTCGAAACCTAGCCCGGATCCGGCGCCTGCAACGGGCAGCCTCCGGCGAGAAGGACCTCATGGCAGCACTTCTGGACTCGATTCATTCGCCCGCCGATATCAAGCGCCTGAACCCTGCGCAACTGGCGGAGCTGGCGGAGGAGATCCGCGCATTTCTGATTCAGAGCCTGGCGAGGACGGGCGGACACCTGGGCCCCAATCTGGGCGTGGTGGAGCTGACGCTGGCGATGCACTACGTGTTCAACTCGCCGCAGGACAAGTTCCTGTTCGACGTGAGCCACCAGGTGTATACGCACAAGATCCTGACGGGGCGGAGGGAGCAGTTCGGGACAATTCGCCAGCCGGGCGGGCTGAACGGCTTTATGCTGCGCACCGAGTGCGAGCACGACTGCTATGGCGCGGGGCACGCGGGCACGGCGCTGTCAGCGGCGCTGGGGATGGCGGTGGCGCGCGACCTGGCCGGAGGCAACGAGGACATTATCGCGGTGGCGGGGGATGCGGCTTTTACGAACGGCATCTCGTTTGAGGCGCTGAACAATATCGCCGACCAGACCAAGCGGCTGATTGTGGTGCTCAACGACAACGAGTGGTCGATTGACCGCAACGTGGGCGCGATTGCCCGGTACTTCCACAAGGTTGTGACCAACGAGCACTACAAGCAGTTGCACAACCTGGGGAAGCGGGTGGTGGAGAAGATCGGCGGCAAGACGGCGGTGAACGTGATGCGGCGGGCGGAAGAAGCCGCCAAGGGCATGCTGTGGCCGTCGATGCTGTTCGAGGAGTTTGGGCTGGATTACTACGGGCCGGTGGACGGGCACAACCTGCCGCTGCTGATTGAGACGTTCAAGTTTTTGAAGAATGCCGACCGGCCGGTACTGCTGCATGTGCTGACGCAGAAGGGGCGGGGGTTCCAGCCGGCGCTGGACCTGACGAAGAAGTTTCACGGGCTGGGGCCGTACGATCCCGAAACGGGCAAGACGGCGGCGGGCCAGCAGACATGGTCCGAGGCGTTTGCGACGACGCTGGCGGACATGGCCACCCATGATTCGCGCGTTGTGGCGATTACGGCGGCGATGCCCAATGGAACCGGGCTGGATCTGTTCCGGCCGATTCATCCGAATCGGTATTTCGACGTGGGGATTGCCGAGGAGCATGCGGTGATTTTTGCGGCCGGGATGGCGACGCGGGGGTTCCGGCCGGTGTGCGCGATCTACTCGACGTTCCTGCAGCGGGCGTTCGATCCGATTGTGCATGATGTGGCCCTGCAGAAGCTGCCGGTGCTGTTCTGCATGGACCGGGCGGGCCTGAGCGGCGATGACGGGCCGACGCATCATGGACTGTTCGATATCGCGTATCTGCGCGGGATCCCCGAGATGGTCCTGATGGCTCCGAAGGATGAGAACGAACTGGCCGATATGATGAAGACCGCGCTGACGCTGGACGGGCCGAGCGCAATTCGCTATCCGCGCGGACCGGTGATGGGCGTGCAGAAGCGGCCCGCGCAGGTGTTGCCGATCGGGAAGGCCGAGGTGCTGGCGGATGGGTCCGATGTTGCCGTGCTTGGACTTGGACACATGACGCCGCTGGCGTTGGAGTTGGCGGCGCGGCTGGAGGGCGAGGGTTATTCGGCGGCGGTGATCAATCCGCGGTTTATCAAGCCGATTGACCGCGAGATGATCGCCCGCTACGCAGAACGTGTGGCCGCATTCGTGATCTTCGAAGACCACGTAAAGATGGGCGGATTCGGCTCGGCGGTTCTGGAGGCGCTGGAGGAGATTGGCAGCAAGGTTCCGGTGGTGCGGATCGCGTGGCCCGACCAGTTTATTGAGCACGGCAAGGTGGATGCGCTGCGGCAGAAGTACGGCCTGACGGTTGAAGCCGCGCATGACCGGGTTGCGCCACTGCTGGCGTCGCGGCGCAGTTCGCTGCTGGCGCGATAAATGGATTCAGCCGGCTGCGGTACCTATGTGCGTTGGACTGCCGGCTGCCGGCTCGTTGGCGCCGACCGCCTGTGCGACAATTCCATGCAGACCTTTACTCATGCGACCTGACCGTTGTTTGCTGCTGGCGTTAGCTGGGTGGTTCTTGGGCGGACTCATGGCCTGGGCGCAGACCTCTGCTCCGCTGGTCTTATCGGGTGGGACGGTCGTGGATGTCACCAACTGGGGCCACTCAGCCGCCGACCTGCCGAACGCCGTGGTGATCATTCAGAACGGCAAGATTGAGCAGGTTGGTCCGGCAATCTCGCTGCCGGTTCCCAAGGGCGCGCGGGTCATTGACTGCACCGGCAAGTACATCATCCCGGGACTGATCGACGGCTTTGTGGGGATGAGCACGCAGGGCGAGGCCTCCGCCAGCCTTTACATGGGAGTGACGACGGCGGTGGTGCGCTCGGACGGCCGCCACGGACGCCTCGATTCCGGGCTCTCTCCATCGCCGCACCTTTATCCGATTGACTCTGTTGGCACCACGGACGACTGGAGCCTGCTGATGGGGCACCGCGGCTGGACAGAGCGACTCCGCCAGAACGGCCGGGCTGCGGAACTGCCGCCGGACGAAACGCTGCAGCAGCTGACAGCGACTAAAGCGCTGGGCACGCGGGTTGTCTCCGTCGGCCCCAACGTGACCGCGGCGAATACGCAATGGATCATCACCCGGGCGCACCAGATGGGGATGATGACATATGGGCAGTTCGTGGCCACGCCGTTTCACGTGGGGATCGAGGCGGGCGTCGATGCTTTGGTTCACATGGGCAGCTACGAGCTCGGGGTAGTTCCCGACGAGTTGCAGCAGCCGCTGGCCGCCGATCCGGAAGGCTCGGCAGCGAATACGGCCTTCGATTACGCGGAGCGCGTTCCGCCCACCGATCTGCATGTACGGACTTACGCGAAGCTGGTTGCGTCGCATCACGCGGCACTGATGCCGACGTTCGCAACGTTTTTCCTGCGGCTGCCCGATCATCGGAACCTGTGGGCGGAACCGGTGGCTTCGCTGCTGGACCCTGGGCACATGTCCAATCCGCCGGACCGCAAGAGCGGGGAGCTCAATTATCCGCTGCCGCAGTGGACGCGGCGTCTGCCGGCGATAGGCCAGCGCTACATGGAGGCCAATCTCGAGAAGAAGGCCGAGCAATCCGCGTTGCGTTTGTGGCACATCAACCAGGCTCTGTTCGCCGCGTTTCCACATTACCTGGCGGCGTCAGGGGCGCCGGTAGATGGCTCGTTCCCGGGCATCTCTCTGCACGTGGAGCTGGAACTGATGGTGCGGCTGGGGCTCACTCCGCGCGAGGCTGTGGCAGCGGCAACCAACAACTACGCGGTGCAGTTCAACTGGACGGAGATTGGGCAGATTGCGCCGGGCCGGAGGGCCGATGTGCTGGTTCTGGATGCCGATCCCACGGCGAATATCTGGAATGCGAGGCGGATCAACACGCTGATCCTTGAGGGCAATGTGGTGGATCGCGAAGCGCTGCTGAAGAAGTGATCGGCTTGGGCGATTACTGTTTTCGTGCGGCCTGCCGGGCGGCGATCGCCAGGATTTGAGGCAGCCGTTTCTGACGGAAGACGAACGACTCCTGCATCTGACGCCACACGCGGCTGCTGGCAAGGGCATTCAGGAATCCCTCGGGCAACTCGAAATCGATGACGTCGGTGATGCTTGTCCCTTCTTCGCCGTTCTCGATTGCGGAGACGATCTGGTGCCGGTGGCGGAAGGACTTGAACGGGCCGCTGGCCATCTTGTCGACGAAGTGGCTGTTCCACTCGAATTCGATGATGCGCGCTGTCCAGCTGGCGCGCGGCAGCCATCTGACGGGCGTGAAGCTGATGAGGAACTCGGAGCCAAAACCGGCCGCGGGGCTCAGGAAGCGGCGCGCGGGGTCAGATGCGATGGGCCGGGGTGGGGGCGGCTTGAGGCGCATTTGATCGACGCGCACCTTGAGCCGTGGGGGCATGAGCGGCGGCAGGTTGTGGGGGTTGGCGAAGAACGCGAATACGAGCTCGACCGGGAACGGCACCCACTGGCTGGTTTCAAAGTGCTGGAGCATGCAAAGCCATCTTACGCGGCGGCATGGGCGGCGGCGGCATGGCATTGATTCCGCGATTCGGTTTCGGGACCGATCCCGTTTTTGGCCCCGGAACCGGCTCCGACCGCGGCTTTCCTTGGATTCCGGGTTGCAGGACGAGTAGACTGGGTTCTGCCTTGCTGGCTGGCAGACGCGTTGGTGTGCGCCGGCGGGCTATCGGATTTTCGTGCGACTAAAGTCCCACAACTCGAACCAGCGGTGTGAGATACGCCGCCGGGCGCGCGGCCGCAGGCTGACGGCCGTGCTGCTTGGCTCGGCGCTGCTGTGCGTGGTGCCGGTGCTGGCGGGGTGCGGAGCGTCAGCCGGAACGACGCAGGCGGCCACCGCAGCGCTGTCGATTACGCCGGGGATATCGAGCCTGGACACGAACTGCACGGGCTGCAACGCAGTCAATCGCCGGGGGGACCCGATGCACCAGTTTGCCGCGGTGATGGCCAATGGCACGGCGGCACAGGTGACGTGGTCGGTCGCGGGCGGAGATCGTCTCGCAGGCCCGGGAACGATTGACTCCGCGGGACGCTACACGCCGCCGGCGTATCTCACCGCCGATCACACCGAAGTGGTTGTGACCGCGCATCTGGATGGGGCGTCGTCCGGGACAACGGCCAGCGCGCGCATCACCATCTCGCCGGGATTTTTGCAGCCGCTTACGCCGGAGAACGCCGCGGTGGGGCCGGGCGGAACGCTGACGATTTCAGGAAAGCTGGCCGTGGCCGGGGGCCAGGCGGCGATTCACTTCGCGCTGGCGGGAACCGCGACAGGCGCGGGAAGCGGAGTTGGCACGCTGAACGCGGCCACGTGTGACCGCGGCGAGAAGGCCTTCACTACCTGCAGCGTGACTTATACCGCGCCGGCAACGATCGGGTCGTCGGCCGCGGTGTATATCATCGCGACCGCTAGCGGCGCAGCCGGGAAGGCGTCGCGCACCGAGACGGAGTTGCTGCTGAATGCGGCAGGCGTTTCGAGCAATCCTATGGCGCACCAGGAACTGCAGCCTGCGCTGATGGCGCTGGGCAACTCGGGCGGGAACAACTCCGACTACGACGCGCACGGCAACACCATTGCCGACTGCTGCAGCGGGACTCTGGGCGCGCTGCTGCAGGACAACGGCGGCCGCCAATACGTGCTGAGCAACAATCACGTGCTGGCGAAGAGCGATCATGCCACGGTGGGCGACGCGATTGTGCAGCCGGGGCTCATCGACAACAACTGCACGCCCTACGGAGTCGGCCCCGGCACGGTGCCGGTTGCCAACCTGACTTTGTGGGTGCCGTTGAAGTCTGCGCAGACCAACGTGGACGCGGCGATTGCACAAGCCGCGAGCCGCACCGTGGAGAGCGCCGGGAGCATTCTGGAACTGGGTGCGCGCCAGGCGGATGGTTCGCTGGCTGCCGCGCCGCCGGGAGTTTCGTCCACGTCAGGGCGCGGAGAAACCGCGGGGCTGCAGATGCGCGTGGCCAAGAGCGGACGAACGACCGGGCTCACGTGCGGCGGGATTTCTGCTATCGATCTTGATGTGGCGGTGGATTACTTCTCGGACTGCGCCGAGACGCGCCCTTATACGACGAAGATTTTCACCAACCAGGTTGGCATCAGCGGCGACCGCTTCAGTGACGCGGGCGACTCAGGGGCGCTGGTGGTCGACACGGCGACTGCAGAGCCCGTGGGTTTGTTCTTCGCGGGCGGGACCGATACGGCGGGCGTGGGACATGGGGTCGCAAACCCGGCCGGGGACGTTTTGAATGCTCTATCAGGCGCGGCTGGAAACGGCACGAGTTTCACGTTTGTGGGCGGCGCCGATCACGCGGTGAGTTGCCTGAACTATGGCAATGGCACGGTGCGCACGGCCCAAGCATTGGGCCTCTCCGAGGGGGAGATTACGCGCGGACAGCAGGCGCTGTTTGCCGCGCGCACGCTGGTGAATCCTGCCGGCGGAATCCTTGGCGTGGCCATGGGAAAGAGCACGGACCATGCCGGCGAGGCTGCTGTGCTTGTCTACGTCAGCGACCGCGCGAAGCCCGTGCTGCCGGCGTTGATTGAAGGTGTGCGTACGGTAGTGATCTCGGCGACCAGCGAGGAAGTTGCGCTGGGCACAGCGGCGCTTGATAACGGCACGGCTGCCGAACTGCCGCTTGCGCCTGAGGTGCTGAATCGCGCGATCCATGTGAAGCAGCAGGTTGCACGCGGCGTGATGCGCCGTGAGAGAGCGTTCTTCGGCGTGGGCGTGGGGCAGAGCCTCGACAATCCACGCGAGGCTGCACTGGTTGTGTTCGTCGATCGCAATCACATTCCCGCCACCCTGGCGGCTACGATTGACGGCGTGCGCACACGCTACATCGTCATGGACCGGCTACACGTGACGCGATCGTATGCCACCGGTGTGAATTCCACGCGGCACTGCCTGTCGCCTGAAGGCGCCGACACGACGCCGATGTGGTCGCGCCCGCGCGCGATTGATCTACCCTGAGCTTTTCTCCCGCCTTAACGCGGAAAACACCGCTGCTGCGATAGGATTTTACTGGCGCGCGAGACTCGCCTGCATACTGTAGCGGATTCACCAACTCAAGTCAGTTCCCACGGAGGATTTCGGATGCAAGTCACTACCTATCTAAACTATGGCGGCAACTGCGCGGAGGCGTTCCGCTTCTACGAGCAGAATCTCGGCGCAAAGATCGGAATGATCATGACCTTCGGCCAGATGCCCGACCAGAGCCAGGCTCCCAAAGGCATGGAAAACGCCGTGCTGCACGCGCAGATTGAGATTGCGGGCACGAAGATCATGGCGAGTGACGCGCCGCCGGATCGTTTCCAGCCCATGCGCAGCGCGTATCTGTGCCTGGCGGTCGACAGCGACGCGGAGGCAGAACGCATCTACGGCTTGCTCTCGGAAGGCGGCGAGGTCTTCATGTCGATGCAGGAGACGTTCTTTGCTACGCGGTTCGCACAACTGCGCGACCGTTTCGGGACGTCGTGGATGATCATTCACGACCGGCCGAGGCCTGCCGGGGCCTGAGCAATTCAGGCCGTGGCTGCCGGCCAGCGCGGGGACATGCGAATGAGATCGAGGCCGCCGAGATCTTCGACCTTGAAGGCGGGGGATGCGGCCGGAACGCAGACGATACCTCGAGGCGGAATCTCGACTGAATCCGATCCTGCACCGACCAGCCGTGCCGATCCGGCGGCCGCGAAGAGGTACGCCATTCCCGGGCCGGGTTCGTCCGTCGCGGCGAGGGTCGCGGAGTCGCGGCTTCCCTGCACCGGGATGCGTTCCACACGGAAATAGTCGGCGTCGATCAGGATGGTGCGGTCATCGCGACGGATGGGTGGCACTTTGCCGGCGCGCGTGGTGAGACGCGCGGCTTCAAGCGATTTCTCGATGTGCAGTTGGCGCGGGCGGCCGTAGTCGTACATGCGATAAGTGATGTCGGAGTTCTGCTGCGTTTCAAGCAGGATGCTGCCGGGCCAGATGGCATGCACGGTACCTGCATCGACGAAGATCATGTCGCCTTGTTGAACGGGCAGGAGGTTGAGGCTCTCTTCGAGCGTGCCGTTCTGGATGCCGGAACGGACCTGGTCCATGGTCACGCCCGGCTTCAGTCCCGCGGCAACCTGCGCGCCGGGCTGCGAGGCGAGAGCGTACCAGCACTCGG
>Ga0206908_1158_pt1 | contig 10905 bp, 10 predicted proteins | sample Alteio_BWOrgHeat_78_FD_152979 | JGI IMG/M metagenome (GOLD analysis project Ga0206908, IMG submission 152979) | Enriched cells from forest soil in Barre Woods Harvard Forest LTER site, Petersham, Massachusetts, United States -... | ecosystem: Environmental > Terrestrial > Soil > Temperate forest >... | reverse complement strand
CCAGTCCACACGCGATCGCAGGAACTTCAGCAGCGCGCCGAGCGCTATTTTCCCGGCGGAGTGAACTCGCCGGTGCGGGCGTTCCGCGCCGTGGGCGGGCATCCGCCGTTCGTGGAGAGCGCGGAGGGCGCGTATCTCACGGACGCCGACGGCAATCGCTATATCGACTGCTTCGGCTCGTGGGGTCCGATGATCCTGGGACACGCGTTTCCGCCGGTTGTAGAGGCGATTGAGCGCGCGGCGCGCAAGTCGGCGAGCTTCGGAGCGTCGACTGCCGCCGAGGCCGAGCTGGCCGAGCGCGTGGTGGCGTGCTATCCGAAGCTGGAGAAGCTGCGCTTTGTGTCGTCAGGAACCGAGGCGACCATGTCGGCCATTCGCGTGGCGCGTGCGGCCACCAATCGCAACCTGATTGTGAAGTTTGAAGGCTGCTATCACGGCCATGCCGACGGGCTGCTTGTGAAGGCGGGCTCGGGCGTGGCGACGTTGGGGATTCCGGGATCGGCGGGCGTGCCGGATCAGATCGCCCACCTGACGCTGGCGCTGCCCTACAACGACCTGTTCGCGGTGGAGGCGGCGTTTGCGGCGCATACGGGCGAGATAGCCGCGGTGATCCTGGAGCCGGTTGTAGGCAATGCCGGCTGTATCGCTCCGGCGGAAGGCTACCTTGAAGGGCTGCGCGCGATCACGCGGCGCGAGGGAGCGCTGCTGATTGCGGACGAAGTGATGACGGGGTTCCGCGTGGCGCTGGGCGGCGCGGTGGAGCGCTACGGGATGGATCCGGACCTGATCACGCTGGGCAAGATTGTGGGCGGTGGATTGCCGGTCGGCGTGTTCGGCGGCAAGCACGAATACATGGACCTTCTTGCGCCTTTGGGGCCCGTGTACCAGGCGGGAACACTGAGCGGGAACCCGCTGGCGATGGCCGCGGGACTTGCCACAATCGGTTATCTGCAGGATCACGCCGGCGAGGTTTATCCGCGCATTGAAGCCACGGCCAAGGCCGTGTTTGACGGCGTGGCGGCGGAGGCGAAGAAGGCGGGCGTACCGCTGACCACCAACCGCGTGGGAGCGATGGGTACGTGGTTCTTCACGCCGGGGCCGGTGACCGACTATGATTCGGCGGCGAAATCGGACACGGCGATGTTCGGGCGCTTCCATCGCGCCATGCTGGAGCAGGGCGTGTGGCTGCCGCCAAGCCAGTTCGAAGCGGCCTTCCTGGGAACGGCGCACGGCGATGCCGAGGTGAAGGCGACCATCGAGGCCGCTGGCGAGGCGTTCAAGGCGGCGCGCGAGAGCTAGCGAGTCCGGACGGCTACCGGCTTCGGACCCCACTGCAGGTATTCCGCGGTCACAAAGCGGCGGACTCCGATATAGCGCTTGATCAGCATCTGTGCCGCGGCGACCGAAGGCCCGCGGTCTGCGGCCGGCTCCAGATGCCCGCCATCGTGGAGAACAATGGTGGCGGACCGGCCGCGGCGGCCAAGAGCATCAACCTTGTTGGCGAGCCGGTTATCAATCTGCTCGGCCGAGGGCTCTTCCCAATCGTTCGTCATGGCACTCCAGAGCACCGGAGACATGCCGAGCTCGCGGGCTTCGCTCAGGACGAACGGACGCCGCGATCCGAAGGGCGGCCGGAAGTAGCGGACGCGCGAACCGGTGATCTGCTCGATCATGTGCTTGGTGCTGTAGAGCTCTTCGCGGATCTTCTTGCGGCTTGAAAGCGCGAGGTTCGGGTGCGACCAGGAGTGATTCCCGATAATGTGTCCGGACTCGGCAATGTGGCGCGTCAGGTACGGCTCGGCCTCGGCATATTTCCCGACGAGAAAAAATGTGGCCTTGACGCGGTGCGCGGCCAGCATATCAAGCAACTTCGGTGTCCAGACGGGATTGGGGCCGTCGTCAAACGTGAGAGCGATTTCTCCGGCGCGTTCGGGCGCGATCAACGTAGGCCCGAAGATCTGCGACTGCGGAGTCAAGGCGGCGTAGCTCCAACCACCGGCAACCAAGCCGACGGCTGCAGCAGCCCCGATTCCCTCCGCAATGAGTCGTGCTGAGTCTGCAAGCATGTCTTCTACCAGTGTGCGGCGACTCGGGGCTCCACTGCAACCACTCCGGTGCAAGGCGCATTCTGCTTGACACTGCATACATGCAAATCGGGCCGGCAGCACACAATGTGACATCCAATTCACAAGGCGGGTGTAAACTCCCGGTAGTACGGGCCGCATCCTGAACTCTCCGGAGCGGCACTGGAGATGTTATGAGCCTGACGAACTTCCCTGCCGGGAATTCTCCCGGCACTCCCGTAGTGAAAGTCACCATGCCCGCGCTGAGCGAGATGAAGCGCCAGGGCAAGCCCATCTCGGCGCTGACCGCGTACGACTATGCGACGTCGCGCCTGGTGGATGAGTGCGGCATCGACCTGATTCTCGTCGGCGACTCGCTGGCGCAGGTGGTGCTGGGGCACGACAACACGCTCGCGGTCACCGTGGACGAGATGCTCCATCACACGCGTGCGGTGCGGCGCGCGGTGCGGCGGGCGCTTTTGGTTGCGGATATGCCGTTCGGCAGCTATCACGGTTCGGCTGCGGAAGGCGTGGCCAATGCGGTGCGGTTCGTCAAAGAAGCCGGCGCAGAGGCGGTGAAGATCGAAGGGCCGCGCATCGAGCTGGTGCGGGCGCTGACCGATTCCGAGATTCCCGTGGTGGGGCATCTGGGCCTCACGCCGCAGAGCGTACACCGCATGGGCGGCTATCGCGTGCAAGGCAAGACAGCGGAGGCGGCGGACCGGCTACGGGCCGACTCGCATGCCCTGGTCGAAGCGGGCGCGGCGCTGCTGGTGCTCGAAGGCGTTCCGCGCGAAGTGGCCGCGCAGATCACCGCAGAGTTGGCGATTCCCACGATTGGCATTGGCGCGGGACCGGACTGCGACGGGCAGATTCTCGTCTTCCACGACCTTTTGAATTTGACCTTTGCGCCGCCTGCCAAGTTTGTGCGCCGCTATGCCGATGTGGCGGGAGTGATTCGCACGGCGGTGGAGCACTATCGCGAAGACGTGGAGCATCGCGCGTTTCCGTCGGATGAAGAGAGCTATCATCTGCCGGCCAAGGCGCGCGAGAACCTCGAAGACAGGAAGCTCCGCAGAGCCTGATGAAGCCCCGGATGAAACCCTGATGAGAATTGTTCGCACCGTGGATGAGTTGCGCGCCTGGTCGCGTGCCAATCGAAAAGAATGCAAGACCATCGGGCTGGTGCCTACCATGGGCGCTCTGCACGCCGGGCATGCGTCGCTGATCCGCGCGGCGCGCGAGCGCTGCGATGCGGTTGCAGTCAGCATCTTTGTGAACCCCACGCAGTTCGGGCCGAACGAGGATTTCGCCAAGTATCCGCGGACGTTCGATGCGGACTGCGCGCTGGCTGCATCGCTGGGCGCGGAGGTGGTGTTTGCACCGGCGGTCGAAGAACTGTATCCCGAGGGTGCCGAGACGTTCGTTGACGTGGAAGGCCTGAGCGGACGGCTCGATGGGGCTTCGAGGCCGGGACATTTTCGCGGCGTGGCAACTGTGGTGTCAAAGCTGTTCATCGCTGCCGAAGCGGATCTGGCGTTCTTCGGTCAGAAGGATGCGGCGCAGGTGGCGGTTCTGCGGCGCATGACGAAGGATTTGCGGCTGGCGACGGAGATCGTGGTGTGCCCGATTGTGCGCGAGGTTGACGGGCTGGCTCTGAGCTCGCGCAACATCTATCTCACCGCCCCGCAGCGCCATCAGGCCCTCGCCCTCAGCCGCGCCATCGGCGTGGTGGAATCGCTCGTCGGCCACGGCCAGCGCAACGTCCCCACTTTGATTGAGGCGGTGGAGGCGGTCTTCGGCGCCGAGCCGGACGTTCGCGTCGACTACATCGTCTGCGTGGACTGGGCGACGCTGGAGCCAGTGGAAGCGGCTACGCAGGGGACGTTGTTTGCGGTGGCTGCATGGGTGGGTGAGACGCGGCTGATTGATAACACCATCATCGGCTGAGCTGGTTATCTTCTACTTCATAAATCTGGTTGCGCAATTCAGGCAGGCGCTGCACTCTGATTTCAGTGCCTGAACTTCCTGACATCACGGCCTACATTCACGCGCTCGAAGCACGCATACTCGGGCAGACGCTCGAGCATGTGCGGCTGGGGTCGGTGTTTGTGCTGCGCACCGTGGATCCGCCGGTGAGCGCCGCGGAGGGGCGCGTCGTGACTGACTTGCGCCGGATCGGCAAGCGCATCGCCATCGGAGTTGAGGGCGATGTCTGGCTGGTAATTCATTTGATGATCGCGGGGCGGCTGCACTGGAAGCCCGCGGCAGCAAAGATCGGCGGACGCAACGCGCTGCTGGCGCTCGATTTTTCGAATGGAACGCTGACGCTGACCGAGGCCGGATCGAAGCGGCGCGCATCGCTGCACATGGTGCGCGGCGAGCAGGGTCTCGCGGACATGGATCCCGGCGGAGTGGAGATCCTTTCCTCGGACCTGGACCAGTTTCGCGCCGCACTCAGCCGCGAGAATCGCACATTGAAGCGCGCGCTCACCGATCCACGGATTATCAGCGGCGTGGGCAATGCGTACTCGGATGAAATTCTGCACGCGGCGAAGATGTCGCCGGTGACGCTGACGCAGAAGCTCAAGCCCGAAGAGTGGGAGCGGCTGTTCACGGCGACGCGCGCCGTACTCACTGAGTGGATCGATCGCCTGCAACACGAAGCCGACAAGGCATTCCCCGAGAAGGTCACGGCGTTCCGGCCGGAGTTCGCCGTGCATGGCAAGTTCGGCCAGGCGTGCCCGCGCTGCGGAAGCCCGGTGCAGCGCATTCGCTACGCTGACAACGAGACGAACTACTGCCCGACCTGCCAGACCGGCGGCAAGGTGCTGGCGGACCGCAGCCTCTCGCGCCTGCTTGGTTCCGACTGGCCGCGCACGCTCGATGAACTGGAAGCGCTCAAGCGCAAATAGCGCTGTGCCGCAGCGGGAACGTCCGCACTGATTTCCGTTGACACCCCTTGCGAACGTGAGAGAGAGTCATTTCGATTCCCCCAAGACTTCCGTTCGTTCGCCAGATCCAATCTGAGGAGGATGCATGCACCATCTCCATAACCTGAACTTCGTCGCGATCGCGGTGTGCGCGGTGATCGTGTGGATCATCGGCGCGTTGTGGTACTCGCCGGTGCTGTTTGCCAAGCCGTGGGTGGCCATTGTGGGCCGCAAGATGGGCGAGAAGCCCAAGGGCGTGTATGCGGGAATGATCGGGTCGCTGATCGGAGACCTCTTCCTCTGCTTCGTGCTGGCGCACATCATCCTCTGGTTTGGCGCGGAAGGCTGGCTGGGCGGCGCGCACATCGGCGTGCTGATCTGGGCCGGCTTCTTCGCAGTGGTCATGTATCCGCAGTCGGTTTACGAGGGACGTCCGCTCAAGTACTTCCTGATCAACAGCTGCTACTGGCTGGTGAGCCTGGTGATCGTGGGGGCGGTGCTCAGCGTCTGGCGGTGAGTGCCGCCCGCCGCGGCTAAAATGTGTGCATGAGCAAAGAACGCGTATCCACTTCCAGCGCACCCGCCGCGATCGGCCCCTACTCACAGGGGATTCGCGTGGGGAATCTTCTCTTCACCGCCGGCCAGGGGCCGATGGATCCCGCCACTGGCAAGATTGTTGAAGGCGGCATCACCGAGCAGACCACGCGCGTGATGGAGAACCTGAAGGCCATTGTCGAGGCGGGCGGATCGAGCCTCGAAAAAGTCGTGAAGGCGTCGGTGTTCCTCAAGGACATGAATGACTTTGCGGCGATGAACGCGGTGTATGCGAAATACCTCGCGCCCGAAGGCGTAACGCCGCCGGCGCGGACCACGGTGCAGGCTGCGCGGCTGCCCGGCGACATCCTGGTCGAAATCGACGCCATCGCGGAGATCTAAACCACTTCCCTTCTCTCTTGTGCCGGCGGCAGAAGTCGCCGGCACACGCATCTGATCTTGAAGAGTCCCGGCGCGGTTGAATGAATCGCCGGACCGATCAACGTTATCGAGGATGGAAGATGGACTGGACTCCCGGGGGCACGACATCGAAGATCGCCGAGGAGACTCGGGCGGCGGCTTCGGCGTGGGCGGCGGCGGAATCGGCATCATCGGTTTCATCATCCTGCTGCTCATCAGCCTGGTTACCGGCCATAACTTTATCGGCAGCATGCTGCGTGGCGGCGACGCATCCAGCAGCGTGGCGCGCGGGCCGGCGGGTCCGCCGTCCGCTGCCCAGAATCGCGATGTGCAGTTGATCAGCTTTGTGCTGGACGATGCGCAGAAGACGTGGACGCAGATCTTTGCGGCGCACCACCGCACGTACCGGCACGCCAAGCTGGTGCTGTTTCGCGGAGCGACGTACTCAGGCTGCGGAACCGCGCAGGCCACAACAGGGCCGTTCTACTGCCCTGAGGATGAGAAGGTCTACATCGACCTGAGCTTCTGGAACGAGCTTCAGCGCTTTGGCGGCGATACCGGCGACTTTGCGCAGGCCTACGTCATTACCCACGAACTTGGCCATCACGTGCAGAAGCTGCTGGGCATCGAAGGGCGCGAGCGGCAGCTTGCGGAAGGCAATCCCAGTGAGGAGAATCCGCTGTCGGTCGATCTCGAGTTGCAGGCCGACTGCTTTGCCGGCGTGTGGGGTCACACCACCGAGCAACGCAATATCGTTCACCCAGACGACGTGGCGGGTGCGCTGCGTGCCGCCGCCGCAGTGGGCGACGATCACCTGCAGCGCATGAGCGGGCGTGCGGTGAGCCCTGAAAGCTGGACGCACGGCTCAAGCGCGCAACGCGAACACTGGTTCCGCAAGGGCCTGGAAGGCGGCCAGGTGAGCAGTTGCGCCACATTCAATGGCAAGCTCGCGCCGTAAACAAATTGGTTGTACAACCGTATCAAGTGAGGTCAGCATGAGCAGCTCTTCCCAGGAGACCCCCGAAAAGGTCGTCAAGTCTGAAGCCGAGTGGCGCGCACAGCTTACGCCCGAGCAGTATCACATCCTGCGCGAGAAGGGCACTGAGCGGCCCTTCACCGGCGCCCTCGAATTCAACCACGAAACCGGCGACTACCACTGCGCCGGCTGTGGCGCGCTGCTGTTCAACTCCGGGGCGAAGTTCGACTCCGGATGCGGCTGGCCGAGCTTCGTGATCCCCGCCGACTCGAAGGCCGTGGCGGAGCATGAAGACACGACCTACGGCATGCGCCGCACTGAGGTCACATGCGCGCGCTGCGGCGGACACCTGGGCCATGTGTTTCCTGACGGGCCGGGGCCGACAGGTTTGCGCTACTGCATTAACTCTGGGTCGCTGACGTTTACGCACGCAGAGAAGTAGCGGGCGCCGGTTGCAGCGCCCGTATGCATCGCGATCAGCCGAGCTTGACGGTCACGGAGGCGGGCTCGAGATCGGCCGCTTCCGCTTTGAGCGTGATGCTTCCCGACTCGCCCGTCGGCCGCAGAATCGCCGAGCAGACGCCGTGGAACGTAGACTTCTGCGGCTGCCGGAAGCTGCCCACGTCTTTGGGGTTCGCGCTGGCCACCGCCGCGATCACGCCACTCCCGCTTACGGTGAATCGCACCGGAACCGTCGCATCCGGAACGGTCCGGCCCTGATCGTCAACCACCGTCGCCATCACGTAACTGAGGTCGTCGCTGCTGGCGCGCATCTGCGCGCGGTCTGGCGTGAGCACCAGCCGCACGGGCTTGCCAACGGTAGTGAAGACCAGCGTGCCGATCTCCTGTCCGTTCTGCAATGCAACGGCCTTCAGCTCGCCCGGGCTGTACGGCACATCGAATTCGGCCTTCAGCGCGTCCTTCGCCGTAAGTTGCTTCTGCCCAACCTGCTTGCCATTCAGAAACAGGCGCACTTCGTCGCCGCGCGTGTAGACGCGCACCTTCAGCGCAGCTCCGTCGAGCCCCGGCCACGTCCAGCTGCGGAGCTCATCGCTCCATCCCCACAGGCTGACGTGCTCTTTGTATTTGGCGGGCACCGGCCGCTGCACCGCCATCTCGATCTTGCTGAGGTTCCACACCACATCGCGGAAGTACGACTGCGGTTTCTTGTTGCCGATGAGATCGATGTCGCCGCAGTAGGAGTTGAACCAGGGATAGAACGGCGAGAAGCCCGAGGTGTCGTTCCCCTGCGATACCGACGAGTGCCCGATGCCCGATTCGCCTAGGTAATCGATCGCGGTCCACACAAAGTCGCCGATGACCCAGGAACTCTCTTCGATCGCGGCCCAGTTCTGGAAGACTTGCATCGGAAACGACTCCGTTCCCACCATCACGCGCTGCGGGAAGGCCGCGTGGTCGGGCCCGTACTCACTCAACTGGTAGTTGTAGCCGCCGATGTCGAGATACGTGAACGCCGCCTGCATGTCCTTCCATGTTTGCTTGGGATGATCCCACGGCGCGCAGATAGCCGCGGTGACAGGCCGCGTGGCGTCGAGTTTATGCGCGGCGCCGGCGAGTTGCTTGCCGATCTCCACGCCCGCGGGATCGGCCCGTTCGGGAATCTCGTTGCCGATGCTCCACAGGATCACGCTGGGATGATTGCGATCGCGCAGGATCATGGCCTCCACATCTCGCTGCCACCAGTCCTTGAAGTAGACGCTGTAGTCCTGCGGATTCTTGCCGACCGTCCAGCAGTCGAAGGCCTCATCGATCACCAGCATGCCGAGCCGGTCGCAGGCATAGAGGAACTCGCGCGACGGCGGATTATGGCTGGTGCGAATCGAGTTGTAACCGTTAGCCTTCAGGATCTCCACGCGCCGCTCCTCCGCGCGTGGAATGCATGCCGAGCCGAGCGCGCCGTTGTCATGATGCACGCAGCCGCCTCTCAGCTTGGTGGGCTCGCCGTTGATGCGCAGGCCGTTCTGCGCGTCGATCTCAACCTTACGGACGCCGATATGCATGGCGGCGGAATCCGCGGGCTGACGATCGCTTTCAATGGAGATCTCGGCGCGATAAAGATGCGGATCGGCCGTCGACCACAGATGCGGATTCTTCACAGTAAGAGTCGAGACAACCGGGGTACGTCCGGCGGGCGCGAGCTTGGCGGTCGTCTGCGCCTCGCCTGCAACAGCGCCCTGTGCATCCACCAGGCGAACTTTGACGATGGCAGACTTCGCAGACGCCGTCCCGTTCTCGACCGTGGTTTCGATCTTGACGGTAGCGGCGGTCTTCGATACTTCCGGTGTGGTGACGTAGACGCCGTGCTGCGGAATCCGAACCGCGCCGGCCACGCTGAGCCACACCTTGCGAAAGATGCCGGAGCCGGAGTACCAGCGGCTGTTGCGTCCGGTCGTATCCACGCGCACAGCCAGCGTGTTGGGGCCCTCTTTGAGATGCGGCGTAAGGTCGAATGCAAAGCCGGTGTAGCCGTATGGATGATTGCCGAGCTTGGCGCCGTTGATCCACACATCGGCGTTCATATAAACGCCGTCGAAGCGAACTTCAGCCTTGCCCGACGCCGTGACCTGCGGACGCTGAAACGTTTTGCGATACCAGCCGACGCCGCCCACCGTCCAGCCGGTTGCGCCCTGGCCTTCGCTCGTATACAGATCGAAGGGTCCGGTACGAACCGGGTTGGTCCCCTCGGCCCAGAGAGAGTCATGATTCTGCATCGCGGCGTCCGGCAGGTCTTCAATGCTCCAGTCGTGAGGAACGTCCAGCGTGCGCCATTCCGAGTCATCGAACGACGACGCATCCGCTCCCGCCGCGTCGCCGCGATGGAAGCGCCATCCGTCGTTGAAAGGCTGTTCACCGCCGCTGTCTGCCACGCTCGCGCCGGCGCGCGTCTGCGAAAAAGCATCGGAAGCGAGCAACGACGAAGCAGCGAGGGTGACGATCCCCTGCACCGCCTCGCGGCGCGTCAACTGCAACTCAGAAGTCTGTGAATTCGCGTTCTGTTTCATCCCCGACAAGCATACTCGCCTTTTCTCCAGTTCCGGCCAGTGAGATTCAGGGCGCGAGCCGCAAACTGCAGCCTATTGCGCGCCTGGCGGTCCGCCTCGCATACTACTGAGCGGGATTTGCAGAATCTCGCATCGGCTCCAACGGAAAGGTTTTCCCCTTGGCCAAATCGAAGGTTTACCCGGATGCGCAATCGGCACTGGCCGGAATGACGCTCGCTGTCGGCGGCTTCGGCCTCTGCGGCATCCCCGAGACGCTGATCACCGCCTTGCGCGACACCGGCAAGCGGAACTTCACCGTGGCCAGCAACAACGCCGGCATCGACGGTGGGGGTCTCGGTCTGCTGCTCGAAACCGGCCAGATCAAAAAAATGATCTCGAGCTATGTAGGCGAGAACCGCGAGTTCGAGCGGCAGTTCCTGTCAGGGAAACTCGAGCTCGAGTTTTGCCCGCAGGGCACGCTTGCCGAGCGCATGCGCGCCGGCGGCGCGGGAATCCCGGGCTTCTACACGCGCACCGGCGCGGGCACCATCGTCGCCGATGGCAAGGAACACCGCGAATTCGACGGCCACACTTACATCCTCGAGCGCGGTATCCGCGCCGATCTCGCCCTCGTCAAAGCGTGGAAGGGCGACACCTACGGCAATCTCATCTATCGCAAGACCGCGCGCAACTTCAATCCCAACGCGGCCACGTGCGGTCGCATCACCGTTGCCGAAGTCGAGATTCTCGTCGAAGCCGGCGAACTCGACCCCGACCAGGTTCACACGCCCGGCATCTTCGTTGAGCGCATCGTGCACAATCCGCATCCGTCAAAACGCATTGAGAAGCGCACCACGCGTGAGGCATAACCATGGCATGGTCTCGTGAGCAAATGGCGCAGCGCGCCGCGCAGGAGCTGCAGGACGGTTTCTACGTGAACCTCGGCATCGGCATTCCCACGCTGGTTGCCAATTACA
>Ga0206908_1078_pt2 | contig 10944 bp, 9 predicted proteins | sample Alteio_BWOrgHeat_78_FD_152979 | JGI IMG/M metagenome (GOLD analysis project Ga0206908, IMG submission 152979) | Enriched cells from forest soil in Barre Woods Harvard Forest LTER site, Petersham, Massachusetts, United States -... | ecosystem: Environmental > Terrestrial > Soil > Temperate forest > O... | reverse complement strand
CTCGGACCCGGCGTAAAAGGAAAAGTAAATAACCCCTCAGAGGTATCGGTTAAGTTTGATGTTCCCGTATAAAAGATTTGTGCCGTCAAGGTTGGGGAGACATTGTACGATAACGCAAACGAACCGCTATGCTGCGTCCAAGCCGAACCTTCCGAACCACCAAGGTAAAAAAGCGACTCGCCGGTATAATTAAACGGGCCGGTCGTATTACTCTCGACATTGGGGGATAACGTTTGCCCACCGACGCTGGCAAATCCGCCGTAAGCTTGTCGTAATGCCGGAGTCGCTCCACCGATTCCCAGCGGGCCGGGGCTGTTTTCCACGCTATAGGAGAGCGTCGCCGATAAGCGTCCCATGCGCAGCGCCGTTTTCGCAATAGCGAATGAACCGCCATAGGCATCATTACTCAATGAGAATTCGTAGGAATTTTTTTCGACCTGGCCGGGAGCATGCAGCACGAAACTGCCACCTATCGAATCCACGATACTTGGTGCATCGGCACCGGGGCCACGCACCACGTCGGCCGTATCGAACATCGACATGGGAAGATACGAAAGATCGACGCCGGTACCGGGAGTAGCATCGAACGATTGACTTGCAAGCGGCATGCCGTCGAGCATCACCGCCGTCTCGTAGGGTTGAGCTCCATTGATCGAAAGGACGACGGGGTACAGCGGGGAGCCGACAACTTCCGCGGCAGTAGCAGTCCCTTGTTTGAGATCGCCGCCCACGGTCACGCCCGGAACTTGGTTGAGCAAATTCTTCCAAGTGGTATTTCCCTGGAACGCATAGTCGCTCGGGGCGAGCGAGACGATGCTCGCGGGAGAAGCGTTGATACTCGCGCCGGCACTATTCGTCGATACCCGTGCAATTGTTTTGAGGTTCCCCGCATTCTGCGCCGCATATTGAATAGCAACGTTCAGATCGCCCTTAACAACAATAACTTGTGAGGCCACTCCGAGGTTCGCTGCCGCGACATCAATATTGTATGTTCCAAAAGGAACGCCGGTAAAGGCGAAAGCTCCGTGCGTATCACTCGTGGTCGTCATATGCTCGCCGGTTCCGGTTAATCGTATCGCAGCTCCGGCAACGGGTGCTCCGTCGCTTTGAACTACGGTGCCCGCGACAGTTGCGCTATGCGCGGCCGATTGAAGCACGCCCGGCGTTACCTGGGCCAAGGCCGCATACGGAAGAGCCGCAAGAAGCAGCAGTACAGGAATTAATCGTGCGTAACGGATCGCTTTCGACACAGTATCCTCCAAGAATTTGCAACAATTACACTATGAACCCCGCCGACTGCATCGTAGCAAAGAATGGAGTCATCACGCATCGTGGAACCCCGTACGCCCTGCTTGTTCATGAGCGATATGGTCGACGAGCTGATGCCGGGAACGCACTCCTATGCGGCTCATAATCGAGGTCATGTGCACTTCTACCGTGCGCTCGCTGATCGAAAGTGCGGCGGCGATCTCGCGGTTCGTGGATCCTTTCAGTACGAGATCGGCGATTTGCCGTTCGCGACTCGTAAGCACCGGTGTATTTGCAAATGGCTTACTATCATACATTTGCACAGGTTGAGTATCCGAAACCGACGGCAAGAGCGAACGCGCTTCATCCACGTACCCATACCAGTGCAAAACCGTAAACAGCGCCACAGCTTCCTGCGCATGTTCGTGCATCTTCGTCAGCTCTTTTCTACGCTTAGCCACGAGCGCATCGAAAAGAGCTAAACACGCTCTTGCAACATTCGAAGCGGGCATCTCCGTGCGCATCTCAAGCAGGCGGCGCGCTTGGGGTATATCGGCATTTGCGCCATGCCGGGCTACCTCAAGGGACAATCCCCCGTAAAGATCGACATCGACACCGGCTAACGCACGATTAAGCAGCATCCGCGCTTTTCGCACCTCTCCTTGAGCAATATAAAACCTGGCAAATGCTGCAGCTACCCCTACAATTCCGCCCGGAGCCTTCGATTGAAAGGCGATGCGAAGCACCGGTGAACGCGCGCAGCGGGTTAGTAGAACGCGATCATTTAAACGAAGCGCTAACGGTATGCCAAACTCAGCGATATCTTCTTCAAGTACCGGAGCGTGGGCAACGGAAGAAAGCGCATCTAGAACATAACGATGGGCAACATCGTATTGCCCCATCTTCATTAAAATATTCGCATAACGCAAGCACAAAGCGGGAATACTCCAAGCTATCTGGTGCCTCCGGGCGATCAAAAGCCCACGCTCGGTACACGTCTTTGCAAGTTCGATATTCCCTAACGTTATCGCTGATAGCCCGTAATTTTCCCATATCCCGACGATGCGGAACACATCCGGATCATCTTCGGCAGCACGTACTGCCGATTCGAAATACCGGTAGGCCATCTGTGCTCTGCCTAACGAAGCGGCTACGAGAGCGTGAGCGCGATAGTAAGTGACACATAAAGCGGTATCGTCTTTTTCCGTAAGTTGCCCAGCTGCGGCAAGGTGTTCTTCGGCGCTTTCGTAACGCCCAAGCGTATTGAGGCAGAGCGCCATTGCAAGATTTGCCAATTTATAAAAACGCGGGTTATCCAATCTCCCGGCAATCTCAATCGCTCGCTGCAAGAGCGGCAAACCTGCTTCGAACTTCGCATCGACCCGTAAAAACTGCGCTCGCTGCAACAACAATTCCACCGCTTCCGGCGTCGTGCCCAGATGTTGTAGATGCGAGGGTAACGCACGTTCGAGCCACTGATTTGCGGCTCTGGGATTCCCACCAAGGAAAAGGGCGTACGCGCGTTTCTCCGAGATGCGGTAACGATCGCTGGAATCTACTGCTCGTATGTTTAACGCGTTTTGGTAGTACTGCGCGGCATCTTCGTAGAGATGGTGCTCGCGAGCAACGTCCCCCTTGCGCTCGTGCCCTTCGACGACGTGCAGTAACTCCGCCCTGCGCTGCGATTTCACTCGTCGCCGATTGGTTCGGCGGCTCGCGCTTTTCGAACAAACCATACACGTAGAACGGCCCGCGGCAGACTTCACCTTACAACAGGTGATGCACATACCGCTTGCGCGAGCGCGCTCTCGTTGTTTGCGGGCCCAGAGCGCCTTTCGTGAACTCAATTTACCCCCGAATAACGCTCCACGCCGGGGCGTCTACAGAGACCTTTCTTCGTCTCTGTAGACGCCCCCTTCGTGTTCCGGAACTATTCTTCGGTCCAGCGCTTAAAGAGGGCGTGCCCGATACCGAATTGATCGAGTGCCTTGCCTACCGTATGCGCTACCACATCATCCACCGATCGAGGGTTCGCATAGAGGGCCGGCATCGGCGGCAATATCACTGCACCCATCTCGGCGAGTTGCGTAAGCGTTCGCAAATGCCCAAGATGCAAGGGGGTCTCGCGAACGACGAGCACAAGTTTTCGTTTCTCTTTTAAGCAGACATCGGCGGCACGAACCAGGAGATTGGAATTCATTGAATAGGCGATCGCGCTTGCGCTGCGGATCGAGCATGGGATTACGAGCATCCCTTCGGTAATGAACGAGCCACTCGAAATCGACGCAGCGAGATCGTTATCGCGATGCACCACATCGGCGAGCGCTTCGAACTCTTTGACCGGTATCCCCATCTCGAGATCGATCGTTTGCACCGCCGAAGACGTAACCACAAGATGCGTTTCAATCCCGCCGACGGCGCGCAACGCTTGCAACGCCTTCAATCCATAGGCGCTTCCGCTTGCTCCACTAATTCCGATCACGATTCGTCGCATGCCCAGCGCTTCGGCGGGGGTGCAGGGCACTCCCGGGCAGACGCTAACCAAGCATCGTTCATGCCTCCCGAAAGCCCGATCGAACTTGCCGAACCGGTAGACCGCGAACCCGCACGCGGGATTCTCCCGCGAGTCCAACACTTTAGCGCGTCGTCACTCAATGCGTACGTCGATTGCCCGCGCAAGTGGTTTTATAACTACGTTTGCCGCGCTGTTGAAGATCCGGGTTCATCCGCAGCGCTCTACGGCACCGCCTTTCACGCCGCACTCGAGGATTTTCACGAAGAATTCGTGCACCCGGTTCCGGCACAAGAATCCGAAATGCGGGAACGCATCCGGCAGCAAATCGCCTGGGCGTTCGAGCGTTTCCGCGCGGATTTTGGGAGCGCGGTGGAATTTACGCTGCAATTACGGCGCGCGCAGCGTACGGCGCAGCGGTACGTCGGCTGGCTCGTAGCACGTGCCGCGCGAGCGCCTTTCACCGTTATTGGGCGCGAGCTTTCGGCGTCGCTGCAAATTGAGGGGTACGATTTTATCGGATATATCGATCGGCTTGATAAGAACGATGCAACCGGCGCCGTTTCGATCATCGATTATAAGACCGGCTCGATCGCAACGAGCGCGGCGGAATACCGCGAAAAAGTCCGGCAATTCCGCGATTTTCAGTTGCCGTTTTACTATTGGGCGCGCGAAGCCGAAGGCGACCGGGTTGCGACGCTTGCGCTCATTCCATTAAAAGATGCATTACTCGACGTCGAACCGATCGAACTGGAAGTCATACCGGTTACTCGGGACGACGGCAAGAGTAAAGGGAAGCGCGGAAATGAGGCTCCCTACGGAACGATTCCGATCGAAGAGTTGGAACGAGCACGCGAGCGCATGGGAGCGATCTGCAAGGAAATTATGAGCGCGACGGTCGAGCATTTCCCGGTAACCAAAAATCCCGACGCCTGCACGTTTTGTGCATACGTTCTCGCGTGCAACGATCGCCCGGCCCCTATCGAAAACCGGTTCGGACGGTGAAAACTTCGGTCGAAACAACTTCCCGATGCATCATTACCGGCGGCCCGCTCTCCGGTAAAACCGGCGCAATTGTCGAGCGTGTCACCGCGCTTGACAAAGACGCTCGCGCACTCGTGCTCTCGCCATCGAAATCCGCAATTGCGACATTGCGAGAACGTTTCGCTCTGGCAAAACTCACAGCCAACCTCACGATCGCAACCACTGCCGAGTTTGCCGCAACGCTGTTGCCAAATTTGCAAACTTCGAACATCCGAATCGTAGACGACGTTGAAGCGGAGATCCATTTCGCGGCCGCTGCGGAACCGTTACTCGCGCTCGAATGGCCGGAGTTCGCCGAGGAGACGCTCGATCCCGAAGTTCCGGGGCTGCGTTCCCCGCAGCGTTTTCTTGAATCCGCCTTCCGGCTCATTCGAAAACTTCGCGATGCGCACATTTCACCAGAAACGTTCTTAAAGAACGCGCGAGTCGGCGCGACGGGTTTTTATGGAAAACCGCCCAACCTCGCAAGCGCCGATCTGCTCTTCTACACAAAAGATACCTACCGCGATTCGCTCAATGTAACGCCTGCCGAACTGCAACGGCAATTCAAACACGAAACATATCTGGCAAAAATTCTCGCACGATTGTATGCATCGTACCTCGAACGGCAACGGGAGCACGGCATCTACACGGAGCGGGATGTCATAGCGGAAGCGACACACTTACTCAAAGAAGGCGGCAAGGGAAGTGCGCTTTCTGCGGCTTTTGTGGATGAAGCGCAGGCGCTCACGCTCGGTGAGTTGTTGTTCTTGCAGGCACTATTCGGTGACGAGCTTGCAAATGTCACCTTCGCCGGCGATCCCAACGGTTCTACCGATGCATTCCGGGGCGCACGTCCCGATCGCGTCTTCGCCACCTCGCCGGCCGAACGCGCAGCCTCGGTAGAGCTTACGAACAATTCCGCACCAAAACTCAAACCCGAACTTTTCCGCGCCCCCGATCAAGAAAATGAAGCCCGCTTCATTGCTGAAACCATTGCGCAGCGATTGCGTGATGGCGCCAAACCAAACGATATCGCGGTGCTATTCCGATCGGTGCATTGTGTCGGGATCTATGAAGAGGCTTTGCTAGCGCGGGATATCCCCGTGCACGTGATTGGCGATCTCAATCTTTTCGAGGATCCACGCGCGCTCGATGCGCTAGCATTGCTATGGAATATTCACGATACCTATCGGCACGAGTGGCTGCTACGCACGCTCGCCGCGCCGGCGATGGCGCTTTCGGATGCCTCGCTCGCGGTATTGTGTTCTCCACCTCCCGACGCGCAAACGGAACTTTTCGTACCCGACGAAGAGCAAGCCCCGACCGTGCGGCCAAGCGGTAAAGATCCGCAACGCGCAACCCGCCTTGGTGAAAATATCATTACCGGTGCGCAAGACGAACAGCTCACCGCAATAGCACAAGAGCGCGTACAACGCTTCCGTGCTTTGCGGGAAAATTGGATTGCACAACGCGCTACGCTCTCGCTTCCCGACTTTGCACGCCTCGTTTGGAGCGAAGGGCTCGCACGCATCGGCGCTGCGAAATCTGCTCGCAAGCACGGGCAATTGCTCTTACTACGCCGCTTGCTCGATCGCATGGCATCCTTCACCGAACAACATCCGCAATCGGAAGATCTGCTCGGCGATTTTCTTCGTGAAGCGGAAATCCGCGCCAACAGCGATCTCGAAATATCCGAAGATGACAGCGATGGCACCGGCGTACGCCTCATGACGATCGATGCTGCCCGCGGGCAGCATTTTCCGCATGTCTTTATTCCGAACGCGCGCCCCGGTGCATTTCCGCGTTGGTACGTTCCCGATGCATTTCTCTATAGCCCGAGCCTAGGCATGATCGCCAAAGAAAACGTCGGCGACGCCGTCGCTTCACGCACCGCGAAGTTTTCTTACTACCTCTACGGAACGAAGGCTCGCGAACGCTACAACGAAGAAGAGCGCCGCGCATTTCACTACGCGATGTCACGCGCCACCGAAACACTCACCGTCTCCGCCTGGGATCGCGCCACCCGCGGTATAACCGCCCCCGAATTCTACGAAGAGCTCAAAGCCCAACAACGCTAGAAAAGCGACTGCTGGAGGGGTTCGCCGGAGACGAGTGAAGCGACTTTGGTTCCGAGGAGACGGATGGGTGCGCCATTGAGTTCTGCTCGGCGCAGACAGTGCACGGCGGCACGAAAAATGCGGCGAGCATCTCGAGTGGGTTCGGCTAGGCTGGTTTGGCGGCCGTAGGTTGTGAAATCGGCACGTTTGATTTTGATACCGACTGTGCACGCGCTGCAGGCTTCACGTTCCAGCCGCTCGGCAAGTTCTTTGGCATGCTCGCGCAAGCACGCTATAAGCTGTTCTTCATCTCGAACATCGTATTCAAAAGTTTCTTCCGTTGAGATCGATTTTGTCTCACGCGATGAATCGACATGCCGGCGATCTATCCCCCGCGCCAGCTCGCCGACTTCCGGCCCCCACGAACCAAACAATTCGCGCAACGAACGATCGTCGAGCTTCGCGACATCCCCGATCGTTGTGACACCTAACCCCGTTACCCGCCGTTGCGTCTTCGGCCCGACACCCCACAGTAGCCCCACCGGCAGCGGCGCAAGAAATGCTGCTTCTTCTCCCGGGGGTACACTGAGCAAACCATTCGGCTTACACGAATCCGAAGCAATCTTCGCAACCATTTTGCCGGTCGCAACCCCCGCGCTCACCGTCAACTGCGTCCGCTCAAGAATGCGTGAACGAATCCGCTGCGCGAATTCCTTGGCTTTCTCGAAATCATCTTCGGGAAACTCAATAAATGCTTCGTCTAGTGAAAGCCCCTCTACCGGATAACCTGCTTCCTCGAATATTTCAAATACTTCCACCGACACAGCTTTATATTTCGCCATATCCGGTCTTACAACAGTAAGATGTGGACATGCATCGAGAGCCTTATATAACGGCATAGCCGATCTCACTCCAAATGGTCGCGCCTCATACGATGCCGTCAAAACGACGGCCCTGCGGCTCAAGCCGGCTATAGCAACCGGTTTCCCGCGCAACGAGGGATCATCGCGAATCTCAACGTTCGCATAAAATGCATCGATGTCAAAATGCGCGACAAACACCTACACCTCGATGCCCGCACCTTTGTAGATTGCGCGGATTGTTTGCATGTTGCGTAGATCGTCGGCATCTTCGCCGGGGGTTTCGAGGATTGCGGTTTTATCGCGCAGCTCCGGGCGCGCTGCCAGGGCGCGGAAGCCTTCGAAGCCGATTTTGCCTTCGCCGATGTGCCAGTGGCGATCGCGGTTTGCACCGAGCTCAACTTCCGTGTCGTTGAAATGAAACATGTGCACGTTATCGAGGCCGATCGTTTCTGCAGCCTTATAAACGAAAGCATCGACGCCGGCCGTAGAATTGATTTCATATCCCGCCGCCCATGCGTGCGCAGTATCCAAACATACGCCGAGCTGCGGATGATCGACTGTGCGCACGAAATCGCCCAGTTCTTCAAGGGTGCCACCAGCAAGCGCTCCCGCACCCGCCGAGTTTTCCATTACGAGATGCACGCCTTCCGGGATATTCTCGAGCGATGTTTCCAGCGCGCGGCAAATCGCAACAAAACCTTCTTTGCGATCGCGCTTCCCGTACGAACCGAGATGCGTGTTCACATAGCGAATTTTTGCAACACCCGCAATCGCGAGGTCGTTTTTCAACAAACCCACCGAGCCTTCGAAAATTTTTGGATCCTCACTCGCAAGATTGATGAGATACGGCGTATGCGTAACGCAGGGATCGATCCCGGCTTCTGCTCGCATCTTCGCGAAATTCTCGAGCGCGGGTTGATTCACGGCCGTTAAACGATAGCTTTTAGGATTCGAAGAAAATATCTGAATCGCCGTGCATCCGACGCTTTTCGCATGCTCTATCGCTGCTGCATATCCCCGCGAGACACGCACGTGCACACCAATACGCACGCTACTCTTCTTCGGGTGTCTGCGGCAGCAATTGCGCCATTCCCGCTGTAATGAGATCGAGCTCTAATGGTTGCCCCGGCTCCAATTCAAGCTGCGGCAAATCTTCAAGTGAGCGAAGGCCAAACGACTCCAAGAAAAATGAGGTCGTCTTGTACGTCATTGGGCGCCCGACGACATCCCGCCGCCCATCTTCCGCAATAAGTGTCCGATCGAGCAGCGTACTCACGACACTATCCGAATTTACGCCGCGAATCGACTCGATCTCACCCTTGGTTACCGGCTGCATGTGCGCCACGATTGCGAGCGCTTCCAACGCCGGTGTCGAAAGCGACGTTTTTGCAGGCAGCAAATAGGCTTCCACCGCCTCGCGTGCGCGCGGCGAGGTTGCAAAACGATAGCCTCCACCGATCTCGCGAACGATAATACCGCGCTCCGCATACGAATCCGTAATACTCTGCAGCGCACCGGCAACGATTACTTCACTCAATTTGGTCAGCTTCGCCAGCTCTTTTATCGAAAGCGCCTCGCTCGCAACGAATAGCAACGCCTCGATTGACGTAACGGCACTCTCGACATCGGATTCAAACGCCTCGTTCTCGATGACGGCGGATTCTTCTACGTGTACGCTCAAGCGACCCTATCCTCTTCTGGTTGTGCGGCAATTGCAAAAATACGAATGTCGTCGAATGCTTCCGGCTGCTCGTAATCCACCCGGCGACGCCGGATCAATTCGAGAATCGCCAAAAACGTTGCGATGATCCCATCCCGATGCATTCCAAGCTCGCGGCAAAGCTCGGAGAACATCACTTCCCCTTGCTCCTTGACGCGCTTGTAGATATAGTCCATCTGCGCGATCAGCGAGATACGCTCGCGCGCCACCGTACGTTTCTCCGGCCGGGCTTCCTTCAACATCGCGATAAACGCGCGCGAAAGTTTCTGCGCATCGATGCGATAACGCTGAACGAGATCGCTCGTCGAATCCCCTAAATCGCGGTAATAGTAACTACTCGCCTCCGCCTGCCGATTACGCAACTCTTCGCCAAGCTCGCGATATTTCGAGTACGCGATCAAACGACGGCGCAACCGCTCTTCTACCTGTTCCGGCGTTTCTTCATCGTCACCCAAGAACTCGGCTGGAATCGGCGGCAACAACGCTTTCGATTTCAAAAACACGAGCGTCGCAGCGATCACGAGATATTCGGCGGCTACTTCGACATCGAGATTTTCCATCATGGAGACGTACGCAAGATATTGCTCGGCCATCGTAGCGAGCGGCACTGTTGCAATATCGAGTTGCTGCTCTTTAACGAGGCTTAGTAAAAGATCGAGCGGCCCATCGAAAACGTCGAGCTGGACGTGCATCCCTTGTTCAGTCACGCCGCCCGATTTCTCGGGAACGGTCAAGAGGTCTTTTGTTGGGAAACCCGGGGCGCAACCAAGGGGAGATCGCCGAAGGCCGCCGGGTTGGCGACCATATATTCGAGCGCCATATCGACCAGGCGCTTCTCGTTCACGTACTTGAGGGCGCGGCGGGCAGAGGCCACATCGAACCACCGGGCCTCATCGACCTCGTGATCGTGGTTGGTGGTCTCCCCGGAAAGGTAGCGCATGAGGAAAAACGTGACGGACTTCTTGTGCTTGGCCTTGCCGACGTAGAACCAGTAAGAAATCTCGTTCAGCCGGGTGATTAGCTCACCCCAGCAGCCAGTCTCTTCCCGAACCTCGCGGATAGCCGCCTGCTCGGTGGTCTCCCTGGGCTCTACGTGCCCCTTGGGGAGTGTCCAGACCCGCGGGGAGCCCCGGCCAATAAGGAGCGCGTCAAAGCCAGCCTCGTGCCTCCGTAGCACCAGACCGCCCGCCGAGACCTCATATTTGATCCGCATTACTTCCCTATGTGGAGAGACAGCAAAGGCGCCTCCCGAGACGCCCCTTTACCTAGATTATAGCGGACCCCACCAAGAAGAAATCGCAGTGGTTATATTGCTAAGCAAGACAACCGAGCTAGACGCCGTTGACTGCTTGAGGGACTGCCGGGGCGGTATAGAAGCTGATTTGGTTTTTGCCCATGTGTTTGGCATCGTAGAGGGCGGCGTCGGCGAGATCGAGGAGGCGGGATTCATCGGTGGCGTTTTCGGGGCAGAGCGCTACGCCGATGCTGACGCCGATCGTGGCTTTGCGGCCGTCGATC
>Ga0206908_1139_pt1 | contig 11002 bp, 7 predicted proteins | sample Alteio_BWOrgHeat_78_FD_152979 | JGI IMG/M metagenome (GOLD analysis project Ga0206908, IMG submission 152979) | Enriched cells from forest soil in Barre Woods Harvard Forest LTER site, Petersham, Massachusetts, United States -... | ecosystem: Environmental > Terrestrial > Soil > Temperate forest > O... | reverse complement strand
CCAAGGCCCGTGGAGAAGGAGGAAGAGCCCTGGAAAATGTATCCAGAGGACTGTCCGCCGCCGCCCCAAGGGTTCTTGTTGGTGCCATTGTTGTAGGCATTGTTGAGCTTGTTGCCGCCCTGGGACTTGACTGCAGGAATGTTGTCGATGTACTTGGCGATGAAATTCCAAGACGTCGGGCTGCTGGCCTGAACAAACGTTGCGGTCAAATCGCTGGGGTAGGTTCCTTCGTGGTCACCGTAGTAGATGGAGACTGCGCTCTTGAGTGCACCGATGTTGCCTTTGGTGGCTCCGTCACGCGAACGTTCCATCATTTCAGCGAACTTAGGGATAGCGACGGCCGCCAAGATTCCGATGATGGCCACCACGATCATGAGCTCGATGAGAGTGAAGCCTTTTTGATGGGACTGCTTCATAGTTCCTCCTTGCAATTGATGTTAAAGATGCTGAACTATAAGCTTTGAAGCCCAGTTTTGTCAAAAGTTTTGTCAGGTTTGCTGTGCTTTTTGGGCAATAAAAAAGCCGCCTTTCGGCGGCTTTTTTATTGGTCTTTTAGCTATTTGGACTAGTTATATCCAAACAGGGTGTAGGGCAGCGCGCTCATGTCGTTCAGCGTGCTGTTGACCCAAACCAGGCCCGTGGCCGACTCATACTTATAGCCATAGCCGGTAGCGGCATTGGCGATGGTGGGAGCAGCGCTCAGGTCATTGCCAAGGCCCGTGGAGAAGGAGGAAGAGCCCTGGAAAATGTATCCAGAGGACTGTCCGCCGCCGCCCCAAGGGTTCTTGTTGGTGCCATTGTTGTAGGCATTGTTGAGCTTGTTGCCGCCCTGGGACTTGACTGCAGGAATGTTGTCGATGTACTTGGCGATGAAATTCCAAGACGTCGGGCTGCTGGCCTGAACAAACGTTGCGGTCAAATCGCTGGGGTAGGTTCCTTCGTGGTCACCGTAGTAGATGGAGACTGCGCTCTTGAGTGCACCGATGTTGCCTTTGGTGGCTCCGTCACGCGAACGTTCCATCATTTCAGCGAACTTAGGGATAGCGACGGCCGCCAAGATTCCGATGATGGCCACCACGATCATGAGCTCGATGAGGGTAAAACCTTTCTGATTCTTTTTCATTACTTTCACCTCCCTTCGAATAAGATGACTTACTAACAGAATTTTAAGTCCGCTCCCTACTTTTGTCAAACCCTTTGTCAGATTTGAGGCTATAATAAGCGCCTATGAGCGACACAAAGCATTCCATTACTAAAGCAGCCAGCACCATGAGTTTAGCGACAGGTTTGTCCCGTATTCTGGGACTGCTGCGCGATCAGATCGCTGCTTATTTTTTTGGAGCAGGCTGGGTATCGGATGCCTTCATCATGGCGTTTCGTATCCCGAATCTTTTGCGGGATATGCTGGCAGAAGGGGCGCTTTCGGCTGCTTTCGTTCCAGCCATGACCAAAGAGAGGCAATTGCACGGAAAAGAGGGCGCTTACCGTTTGGCGTCGATGATGCTGAATTCGATGATTATTTTAATGGCAGGCATGACCTTGCTTGGCATGGCCTTTTCCCATCAAGTTGTGACCTTGATGGCCAACGGATTTTCTGCCAGGCCTGAACAGTTTGAGCTGACGGTCAATCTCACCCGCATTTTATTCCCCTTCTTGTCCATGATGGTTTTCTCCTCCCTCCTGATGGGAATTTTAATTTCGCGCAATCATTTTGTGACGGGCGCCATTGCCCCTGTCTTTTTTAATTTGACCATCGTCAGCTTTGGCGCCCTGATTTACCTTCATCACGGGCAGTTGGCAGAGAAGAATGTCTACCTTTGGGCCTGGGGTTATTTGACGGCGGGCCTGGTTCAGTTCTTGGTGCATGTGCCGCCGGTTTGGAAAGAAGGCTTCCGCTGGAAGATTGCCTGGCCTTTTAAGGAGCCGGGGGTCAAGCGCGTCTGGGCCCAGATGCGGCCCGCCATCCTGGGCCAGTCAGGCAACCAGATCAACCTCTGGATCAACAGCTGGATGGCTTCAGCCATGGCCGTGGGCTCAGCCAGCTACCTCTACTATGGCAATCGCATGATGCAATTGCCCCTTGGCGTTTTTGGCGTGGCTATTTCCACGGCCGTCCTGCCAACCCTTTCCAGCCAGCATGGCCTTGCAGACAGCGCTGCCTTTAAAAAGACCCTGGGCTTTGGCCTGCGCCTCACGATCTTCATCACGCTCCCGGCAGCGGTGGGCCTCATCCTGCTCTCGGAACCTATCAATATTTTGCTCTTCAAGCATGGCCAATTCACCCTCGACAATGCCCTCAATGCTTCAGCCGCATGCAGCCTTTACTCTTTTGGCATTGTCTTCGCCTGCGTGAACAAGGTGCTAGGCCCTGCTTTTTACGCCCGCGAAGAAGCCGTGGTTCCTGAGACGGTAAGCATGGTGGGTGTGCTGGTGAACCTCTGCATCAGCTTTGGATTGAAAGATGTCCTGGGATTCAGGGCCTTGGCCCTAGCCACCACGGTCTCCAGCGTGGCCCAATCTGGCATCTTGATCTGGCTCCTGCGCCGCAGGCTGGGCTCGCTCCTGCGAACCGAGATCCTCACGGATTTGGGCAAGATCCTGGGCTGCACCTTGGCCATGGGATTGGCTGTGGAGGCCTTCGTGTTTTGGCTACGCCAGGGCATCGATCCAGCAGCCCTTTATGACAAAGGCCTTTTGGCTAAGGAGATTTTGGGCGGCATGGCCCTGGCCTGCCTGGTCTATTTTCCTCTGGCCCATGCCTGGGGGGGCGGATTACCTGGCACCCCTGCTTGCTAGGCGCCGCAAAAACATCTAAAATGAGACCTCGGAGCCGCTGGAGCTCCCGCTTTAGGGAACCCTAAAATGTCCGACGCCGTTAAAAACAAGCTCTCCTGGTTCGCCCCTTCGCCCCTCTTCTACCAGCGCCGCATCGCGCGCGAGGTGAGGATTGGCAATAAGCTGGTGGGCGGCAGGCATCCCATCCTGGTCCAGTCCATGGCCACGACTGAAACCATGGATACCGAAGCCACGGTGGCGCAGTGCCTGCGCATGGCCAAAGTGGGCTGCGAATTGCTGCGCATCACCGCCCCGACCCCCAAGCACGCCGCCAACCTAAAAAATATCCGCGCTGCCCTGAATGCGGCTGGCTGTGACCTGCCCATTGTGGCGGACATCCATTTCATGCCAGAAGCCGCCATGGAAGCGGCCCTGCATGTGGAAAAAGTCCGGGTGAATCCCGGCAACTTCGCCGACACCAAGCGCTTTGCCGTGGCCGAATACAGCGACCAGGACTACCGGGAAGAGCTAGAGCGCATTGAAGAGCGTTTCACGCCCTTGGTGAAGCGCTGCAAGGACCTGGGCCGGGCCATGCGCGTGGGCACGAACCACGGCTCCTTGTCCGACCGCATCATGAACCGCTACGGCGACAGCGCCTTGGGGATGGTCGAGTCGGCACTGGAATTCCTGCGCATTGCCCGCAAGAACGACTACCACGATATCCTGCTTTCCATGAAGAGCAGCAATCCCAAGGTCATGATCCAAGCCTACCGTTTGCTGGTGCAGCGCATGGATGAAGAGGGCATGGATTATCCCTTGCACCTAGGGGTGACCGAAGCCGGCGACGGCGAAGACGGCCGTGTGAAGAGCGCTGTGGGCATTGCCACTCTCCTGGAAGACGGGATTGGCGATACCGTGCGCGTTTCCTTGACCGAGGACCCTGAGTTCGAAATGCCAGTGGCCTACCGCTTGGCCAACCGTTATCCAGGCAATCCATCGCGCAGCAACCTTTTTGAAGGCGTGGACAAGGAATCTTTGGGAAAAATCTGGATCCAAGATCATCCCATCACTGAGTACCGCCCCCGCGAGTCCCGCCCCTGCGCCATGGGGCCCTTTAGTATCGACCGCAAGACCACGGTCCGCGTGATCACGGCCGCCCCCCACAAGCCCTCGGACTGGGAACGGAACTGGCGCAGCTACATCGACTACCGCTTCGGCACGGGCCAGAATGACATCCATCCCGAAGCCTATCTCTTCAGCATCAAAGAAGCCGCTGACCTGGAAGGCTTGGCAAAATTTCATGCCCAGGCCAAGCCGGCCCAATTGGCGGTTGTGGCCCGCTTCGACCTAAGCGAAGCCTGGGACCTGGGAGCCAAGGCCTCGGCTGACATGGTCGCGCTCAGGCTGCCCCAAGGCTCCCTAAGCCAGCCCAGCTCAGCCAAACTCAGCGCGCTCTGCCAAGCCATCGCAGCCAAGGGCCAGTCCCTCATGCTGGAATTTTCACAAGCTCCCGCTAGCCTGCTTTTCGAAGCTGTGGACCAAGCCATGGCCATGCTCGACACCTTGAAGCTGAAGGAAGTCTCCCTATGCCTGAGGGGCTTTGATGTCAGCCAGCTTATCCATTTAAACCGCGCCTTGGCCTCCAAGCTCCTCCAGGAAGGCCGCCCCTATCCCATCGTCTTGGCCCTTGATAGCGAAGAAGAGCCCGAGGAAGTTCGCATCTCTGCCGCCACCCTTTTCGGCTCCTTGCTCTGCGACGGCCTGGGGGACGCCATCTTGCTGGAAAGCGGCCGCAGCGACGTGGATACGGTGGGCCTGAGCTACAACATCCTGCAAGCCTCCAAAGTCAGGGTCAGCAAGACCGAGTTCATCAGTTGCCCCAGCTGCGGCCGCACCCTTTTCGACCTGCAGGAAGTCACCGCCAGGATCAAGGCCCGTACCGGCCATCTCACCGGGGTCAACATCGCCATCATGGGATGCATCGTCAACGGTCCTGGTGAAATGGCCGACGCGGACTTTGGCTATGTCGGAGGCGCGCCGGGCAAGATCAACCTCTACGTTGGCAAAGAGTGCGTGGACAAGGGAATTGCTTTTGACCTGGCAGATGACAAGTTAGTCGAATTGATCAAATCGAATGGGAAGTGGAAAGAGCCGGCTTAGGCGCGGCTCCCTCCATCCTTGCACTTAAGTTTCAGCCATAATTTCATTAAATCCAGTAAGTCCTTTAAGCCCCCAAGCCCTAAGATTTGATACCTTACCTCTGGCTTTGGGGATCCTATGAAAATACTTGTGACTGGCGGCGCGGGTTTTATTGCTTCGCATGTGGCTGAGGCCTATTTGGCTGCGGGGCATCAGGTCGTGGTGTTGGATAATTTGAGCGGCGGCAAGAAAGAGAATGTGCCGGTCGGGGCGCGCTTTGTGGAGATGGATATCCGCGATGCCGAGGGCTTGAAAAAGCTCTTTGCGGCGGAAAAGTTTGACGTGGTGAACAACCATGCCGCGCAGATGTCGGTGCCTGACTCGGTGAAGGACCCGATTTTTGATGCGGATGTGAATGTCAGGGGCCTGCTCTGCCTTTTGGAAGCGGGAAGGCTGAATGGCTTGAAGAAATTCATCCATGTGTCATCAGGCGGAACGGTTTATGGGGCTCCTAAGAAGCTGCCTGCCAATGAAAGTTACCCGATTTTACCCATGAGCCCCTACGGGATCACCAAGGCTGTGGGCGAGGACTATTTGCGCTTTTATGGCGCGGAGCACGGGATCAAGGGCACGGTGCTGCGCTATTCTAATGTTTATGGGCCACGCCAACTGCCACACGGCGAGGCGGGGGTGGTGGCGATTTTCATCCAGAAGCTGATGAAGGGGGATGTCCCCACCATTTTTGGCAATGGGGGCATTATCCGCGATTTTGTGTTTGTGAAGGATGTGGCCAAGGCCAGCCTCTTAGCTTTAGGCAAGGGGGATGGGCAGGCTTATAATATCGGCACCTGCCAGCCCATCACGGTGAAGGGGCTTTTTCAGCTCATTGCCAAGGAGCTGGGCTTCAAAGGCAAGCCGAACTACGGGCCTGCCCGGCCTGGGGATTTGAAGGCAAACTGGCTTTCTTTTGCCAAGGCCAAGAGGGAATTGGGCTGGAAGCCTGAGCACAGCCTGCCCCTGGGCTTGGCCGAGACAGTGGCTTATTTTAAAGGCCTCTAGCCGCTATCAGATTATGCGAACAAAGGAGCGCAAAATGGGCAGAGCTGGCCATGCTGCGGTGTTAGTCTAAGGCATGGAATTTTTAAGCTCATGGGGAAGGATGATCTTCCCGCTCCTTTTTGTCCTGGCTGGCCCGCTTGCGGGCGCAGCGCTGCCGGACTATCAGGATTGGATCGGCCCCGAGAGCCCTGCCTACGCGGTTTTGCGAAAGGCTGCGGATGAGGCAGGACTCCAGGGCTGGGAAGCCAGCTTCCTGAAGGAGGGGAAATCCCTGCCCCAGGCTTCGGCCAGGACCCTGGCTGACAGCCTACGCCGCGACCCGGCTGTCGATGCTGAAACAAAATTAAATCTGGCCACGACCCTGCCCTCAGAAGTGATGGCGGCCAAGGCCAAGAGCGCTGCCTCCCTGGACGAGGCCAAGGCAAAGCTGGCCGCCATTGACTTGCGCCTGGCCGAGCTCAATGCCACCCAGGCCATCAATAATTACAGCCCCAGCACGCCCTTGGGCCTGGTGACGACCTACAATAGCGGCTATGAAATTCATGCTTTCAGCGGCCTGAGCACGCAGAATTTTTCTGAGACACCGATTCTACTGAATGGCGAATTCCAGGGCCAGTCCAGCATCGGATCCTATAAATTTTTCCTTCAGTACTTCAGCCAAAATCAGGACCAGGGACAGGGATCTGCGCCGGGCACCTATCCCTTTACTGGTTCCCATGTCAGCCTCCTGACTAGCCCTTTTGGATTCAGCAATGTGCAGATTGACCTGGGTTTCAGCTCGCTGCTACTTTCCAAGCTGATCTATGCCGCTCCCGCCTATCCGTATGAATCGCCCTTTTATAAGGAAGGGGCTAAGCTCACCGTGGGCAGGGCAGATTCACCCAATGGCGAGCGGGACTCCCAGGGCATTTATATCCGCAAGCAAGGCAGCCAGGGCTACTGGATTTTCAATGATTTTCAATTTTTTGCAGCGCCCGAGGCCGAGGCTTACGAGGGCTTCAACCACCACCACAGCTATGAAATCGGCGCTAGGGCTGACCTGCCCGGGATCGGCTTCATTCCGGGCACGGAAAGCACCGTCCCTTACTTCACCTATTATTTCCATGGCAACGATGCCAGCCAGCTGGGAACCTTCACCAACAACAACGGCTTCTATGACCAGCCTGTGGATTATCCCGAGCAGAGCTCCAATGAAGCCTTTGGCTTCGAGAGCCAGCTCAATGGCGGAGGCACCCTTATTTTTGAAATGGCCTCGGCTTCGGCTTCAGACCAGATTTCAGAATCCTACCCCAGCCTCAAGGATTCCAGCCTCAACGGCTTGGCCTACTATGCCAACCTGACGAAATCCATGGGCAGGGTGATCCTCGGCCTGCAAGCTTCACAGATCGACCCGAGCTTTGTGCCGGGCGGCCACAACATCAATAGCCAGCAGAACATTGACTCAGGCATGGCCCTGGACACCCTGCTTTTCAGGGACTACCGCAATGGAGCCAAGGATTCCTCCTGGACCACGGTCAGCGAGGACCAGGCCTGGCTGACCAACAACAGCCAGCGCGCCGCTTTGCAGGCTTCCTGGCTGGACTCCTGGGGCAGCTTCGGATTCAGCCTGGCCAGCAGCCGCCAGATTGAGCCCAGCGGACCCTGGGTGCAGGGGGCCAATGCCTTCAATAACAGCCCTTACAACGGCTTTTCCTATTTCCAGCTTTTCTTTGAAAATTACACCTATTCTCCCACCGGTGGCACGCCCGCCACGGGCACCAGCCCGGCCTTGGTAGCCTACAACGCTCCTACCACCTCGCAGGCTCTTGTCAACGGCGCCCCTGTCAACAGCCCTTACAATCCGAACGGCCTGGTTCGCTGGAATGACCTGGAGCAGCTGGCCTGGCGCAATGTGACCCAGACCATCTGGCTGAGCAAGCACGGCGTGGGCGATCCCAACCTGATGGATGACAGCATCAAGGTCTACAATTCTTTCCGGGCAGACCTCTCCTTGGAGCTGGGAAGCATCTTCGGCTCTTCCCGCAAGGCTCATTTGCAGGTCTTTGAGGAGATCAGGGACACAGCCCAGGGCATGCGCCTGGCCCTGGGCGCCCAGCCTGACCTGCTCCTGCAGCAAATCACAGGCACGGACTTGATCTGGCAGTTCGCCCCGACCTGGGAGGCAGTGGCTACGGCAGGGCACGAGTCCTGGGCCACCAATGCCAGCTATTACCCCGTGAATTTTTCTGACGACACGGCTGGCATCGGCTTCAACGCATTGCTCACCAAGCTGGTGGACGGCCTGGAGGTTAATTTCAGGCTGCTTTACATGCAGCACCAGGACCAGGTTTTTTCCCAGCGCGATTTTTCCGGAACCATGGCCTCCCTGGGGGCCAATTACAAGTTTTCCAACTGACAACAACAGGTGCCGTGATGATGAAAAAAATAGCCTTAGTCCTGCTGGCCTTGCTGCTGGCTGGGCCCCTGATGGCCTCGCCTCCGGACCTGGGAGCGGACCTCAAGGCCGACGACTACGATTCGCTTTATGCCTTGCTGCAAAAGTACCGGGATGAGCTCAGCGCCATGAGCGCGGAAAAAGAGGCCTATGCCAAGCAGGTGCAGGACCTCAACGACAAGGCTATGGAATTGGCCAAGCAGTTGGACTCCTTCAAGCCCCTGGACGGCCTGAAAATCCATGGCAGCATCCTGAGCTATTACGACGACGTCAATTCCTACGGTGCCGGCTCCACGGGCCTGGAAAGCGGGCATTTCAGGGATGCGGTGCAGAGGGCTGAACTTTCCCTGACCTATACGCGCGGCCTTTTGCGGGGCCTCGTGGAATATGATTTCCAGTACATTTTTGGGAACCAGTACGATGCCGAAACCCTGCTGGGCGTGGAACAGGTGCCTGTTCAATCGGGCTTCAGCCAGGGTGCCCGCCAAATTTACGTGGAAATGTTGACACCCTTGCAGATTCGGGCTGGCTATCTGGACTACGCCCAGACACCGCTGACCTTCTGGCGCAATGAGGATCCTGACCCTTATGTTCCCGAGCCTTTCGCCGCCCGCCGCGAGCGCCTCAGGCAGGACTTGCTTCTTTCCGACGACCATCACCAAGAACTGCGCGGCTTGCGCCTCTTGAGTGATGAGAGCTATTCCTTTGGCCGCATCCTTTTCTCGGGCCTGGCCAGCCAATTGGCGAGCCAGCCTTCGGATCCCACGAACCCTGGAATCAACCGGGTCTATGAAGGGGCCGGAGCCTCGCCCGTCAGCATGTTCGAACTTTACAACACCTACCTTGGCGCCTGGCTCCTCCACTACGTGATGCCCAGCGGCCTGATCGAGGCTGGCATCCAAGGCAGCTACCTGGGACAGGATCCCAGTGGGTCGCCGGTGGCAGGGCTTTCGCCGCCGCCCTATGAAGTGATGGTTAATGGAGCCAGCCTCAAGACCAGCCCGGTGGCAGGAGTTTCGCTTAATGCCGAGTACGCTCTCAGCCATTTTTACCTGCCTGGAGGCTTTGCCCAGGGCTTGGATCCCCAGTTTGATGATGCAGGAAACCTGGATGGCAGCGCCCTGAACGCAGGCTTGAAATGGGAATTCGGCTGGCTCACCCTGAAAGGGCGCCTGGTCCAGGTCAGCGAGGGCTTTGAATCGCCTGCGGCCCAGGGCCGCACTTGGGATGCTTCCCAGTCGCCCATGGGGCCCTTTGAGACCGAGAACAGCCGCTTTGACCCAGAGTCGGGAGGCTTTGGCGATATCCGCGCTCCCCGCGCGCCAGAGACGATTTATAACCGGGCCCTCCTGCCTCCAGTCGTCTATTACCAAACAGGCCTGAATTCCTATGCTCCAGCGCTGGCGCGCATTCCTTCGGATCCCAGCCTTAATAGCCTGGAGCCCTATGGCGATGCCACGCCCAATCGCCAGCACTATGGCGGCGGGATGGCCCTGAACTTCTTCAAAGGCGGGGCCCTGGTGACAGGGGACTATGACCTGGGTTCCCAGGTGACGGCGCAAGGCAGCCTGCCCCTGGAAAACTATGTGCGCATGCTGCTGGGTGCTCGCTTGGATCTGAAGCCCATCCTGGGCTGGCCGCTGCGAGCCAGCGGTTCCTTTGGCACGGAAGATACGCGTGACGGCGCCTGGGTCGCTTTTGATTCCGCCAAGCTGCAGGCCGGCCTGGAATATGACCCTTGGAAAGGCGGCACCTTGCAATTGGGCTTCCGCCATCTGGACTACAACGGCGTGCTGCCTTACGCCAATCCAGGCCCCTTTGCCGATGCGGACCCGGTGCTGGCTTCCTACGGGCGTGAGGCCTGGGATTCGGTCTATGAGCAATGGGCCCTGGGCCTGAAGCAGGAATTGGGGGACGGGCTGGCTCTTTGGATCAACTACGGCCAGCTGAGCTTTGCCAACGGCCTGGCAGGCAAAGCGGCATCAGCCACGGAGAGCCGCCCCAATTTCACCCTGGAACAGGGCTACGCCCGTTTGGCCCTGGATTTTTGAGGCAGGCATGAAGCGCTTGGCCATCATCATCGGATTTTGTTTGGGCTTGAACGCCTGCGGCAATATTGCGCCCAAAAACCCGCTTGGGCCAAGTGTGGCGCCCACGCCAGGGGCCTATGATTGCCCGGCACGCTATAACTTTGAGGGCCCCTTGGGCTTGGGTGGCTGGGTGGCTCCCACTTGGGCTGGTGGGTTCACCACGGCTTCGCTGGATGGCGCGCACACGGCCTGCGGCCTCCAGGCCCTCAAAACCCATTTCCAGCTGAATGGCACGAACCAGGGCGTGCTGCTTTGTGCCCTCTCCCAAGGTGAGGACGTGACGGACCGCGTGGTCACGGCCAGCATCTATTACGCCGTTAAGCCTCCCTCGGACCTGCAACTCGTCATCTACTTCATGGACCGCAGCGGCAATTGGCGTGCGCCCAACGGGGCCTCCCACTTTGGAATGCGCCAAGGCTGGAACCAGATCAGCGAAAATTTTGACATACCGGGCGTTGACGTCAGCGATGTGGTCGAGGTCATTTTCCAATTTTCCACCCTCAAT
>Ga0206908_1156_pt1 | contig 11113 bp, 11 predicted proteins | sample Alteio_BWOrgHeat_78_FD_152979 | JGI IMG/M metagenome (GOLD analysis project Ga0206908, IMG submission 152979) | Enriched cells from forest soil in Barre Woods Harvard Forest LTER site, Petersham, Massachusetts, United States -... | ecosystem: Environmental > Terrestrial > Soil > Temperate forest >... | reverse complement strand
AGCGCGCGAGTACGCCGGTAGAAATCGGGGGGGCACAGATTCCCGCAAAAGAATCAAGGGATGAGCTCACGCCCAGGACGGTGCCCTGCTCTCGATCTTGCGCGGCGGGTTGTTTTTTGCGGCGTTTTTTGCTTTCTTCTAGGGATTTGGAAAGGACATCCATGAGGTTGATAACTTTGCCGGTGCGGGCGGGGGCTTTTTTGGGTTTGGGGAGTTCTTTGCCGGCGGCGCGGGCTTCTATCATTGCGAGGATTTCGTCGTGGTAGCGGTTTTTGAATTTTTCGGGTTCGAAATCTTTTATGCTCATCGAATCGATGAGCATCTCCGCCATCTTCATCTCAGCCTCGGGAAGTTTCGCGCGCTCCGGTAACTCGAGCGTGCTTGTCGGAATCATTTCATCGGCCCAGTGCAAAAGTTCGAGCACAAGTGCTTCTTCAAGCGGGCGGACCGTTGCGATGTATTCTTTCGTCCGCACCACAATGCGGGCTACAGCGACTTTGTTAGCTTTAGCAAGGGCTTCACGTAACAATGCGTAAGCGTGTTTGCCTTGCTTCGTCGGTTCCATATAGTACGGTTTATCGAAGTACATCGGGTTAATCGTGTCGAGATCGACGAACTCTAAAATCTCAACTGATTGCGTAGCTTTGGGATTTACCCGATCGAAATCTTCATCGGTGAGCACCACGTACTGCCCTTTTTCATATTCGTAACCTTTGACGATCTCATCCCACGGTACCGGTTTTCCGTCAACACTACAAACGCGTTCGTATTTGATGCGGCCTTCATCCTTGCCGTGTAACATGTTGAACGAAAGCTCGTTGGCTTTTACCGCTGTGAACAGGCGGATCGGAATCGTGACGAGGCCGAAATTAATAGCTCCGGACCATAATGCATGTGCTGCCATATGCCTGTATTGTACCCAATAGCGCAAGACATGCGCTAGCTTGCTATCTTGTGGTCCGCTGCTTCTTAGCCACAACATGTTGTGGCAGCTCGCGTTTCACATCTTTAGGAGCCTTATCCGGGCGCATACCGAGAAAGGCGGCTTGCCGGAGTTTCCCATCGTTCGTCCATTCCGCAAACCGGATTTGCACGACAAGTTCGGGCTTCACCCAATGTGGTTTGCGTAGGTCAACAGGACCATCGAACGGCGAAGTTTCTCTGGCGAGGCCTTTCAACTGCTTCGTAAGTGCAAGGAGTTGCGCGGAATTAAATCCGGTGCCGACGTTGCCGACATACTGAAGTTTGCCTTTATCGTATACGCCGAGCAGCAAGGATCCGAAGCCTTTGCGGCTTCGCTGCGGATCGGTCCAACCGCCGATCACAAATTCTTGTTCCTGCTGCGCTTTAATTTTTACCCAGTTCGGGCTGCGTCGCTCTTCGTACAGCGAAGCGCGGCGCTTACCGATAATCCCCTCGAATCCACGCTTCTTCACTTGTTCGAAGAGTGGAATACCCTTACCGATCACATGTTTTGAAAACATCACCAGGTCATCATCAGTGATATTCTTTTCGAGAATATCCTTGCGCTCTTCTAGAGGAAGCTTTCGTAAATCCCGGCCATTGGCGTAAAGAATATCGAATGCCACATACGTGAGCTGGGTCGGCTTCTTATCGTAATCTTGCAAACGCTGGAACGATGATTGCCCCTCGCTATCGAGGCTTACGATTTCACCGTCAACGATAATAGGGGTGGAACCAAAAGCATCTTTCAATTCGGAGAGTTCGTGGAAACGTGCGAGCAGATCCAAGCCGTTGCGGGAGACCAGCGTGAGGTTTTTCTTTTCATCAATGCTACACAGCGCGCGGAATCCATCCCATTTGATTTCAAAGAGCCATTCATCGCTATCGAATGGTTTATCAACCAGCGTGGTCATCATGAGATTTTTAACATGCGGCAAGCGATCGTGTTTTGCCGAGGCCGCGGCTTTACGAATACGTTCCTTGGTTTGAGAGACCGGGTCGGTAGAGCGAGGCTTAGAGTTCCACGTTTTGGCTTTGGGGTCTCCGGCCATCTCCTCGATCGTTTTTCCGCTCTTTACCGATGTCGTTTCATTTGCAGCGTCGTAGCCGGCTTCCACGTATTCGTCGTGATCTTTAATGAGCAGCCATGGATCGCCGTTATCTTCCTCGCGCCCTTTAATCCGAACGAGCGTGAACATGCCACGCAAACGCTTGCCATGCATAATGAATTTGATCTTACCGCTCGCAATCTCTTTGGCAGGATCGGTGCCTTCTGCAAGTTCGTAAGTACCGCGATCCCATAAAATGACCGGACCGCCGCCATACTGCCCTTTGGGAATCGTCCCCTCAAAGCCACCATAATCGAGCGGGTGATCCTCGACATGCATGGCCAACCGCCGGTCTTTCGTATCGAGCGAAGGCCCTTTGGGAATCGCCCACGATGCAAGCACGCCGGCAGCCTCGAGCCGGAAGTCATAATGCAGCCGCGTAGCGCTATGTTTCTGTACGACAAAGCTCCATCTCTGCGATGAAGCTTTTCGTGCGCCCACACCCGTTTTTCCGCGCGGCTCGGAGGTTATGCGAAAATCACGTTTCGCGTGATATTTTGCGAGCGAACCCGGCGCGTCGCCGGAACCCGCTCGCTTCGTTTTCTTTGCCGCCATAGGCGGATATTTCTATACCCGCGCGCCTCGACCCGTCAGCAAATTAATGATCAGGAGAACCAAGGCAACCACTAGTAAAATATGGATGAGCCCGCCAGCCAGATGGAACCCAAGCCACCCTACCAGCCACAGCACGAACAAGATAACGATTAGCGCCCAAAGTAATCCGGCCATACCATACTCCTTTCGAAAACGAGCTATGGCTTACTTTCTTCCCAGAAATCTACCTAAGTAAACCTCGCTGCATTTGTGTGCTAATTATTCGTACGGACAAACGCATTCCAATACCAGCAGCCCCAGAATCCCACAATCACGGAGTATGCGATCAATACGTATCCCCAGACCGGCATTTTACGCCGAACACCGATTGCCATGAGCGCGAAAAGAAACGGTTCAAAGTCAAGCGCGTGCCGCATGCCGAACTGCGCGAAGCCATTGACATAGTAAATAAAATTCGGCGCTGCGGTAAGAATGACAGCCACCCAAAGTGCTCCTACCTCGCGGGGCCGATTGCCCGGAAGGAGTGATAAAAACGCTAAAAGCAACGCGGGGCTCGTCCACGTGAGTGCCACACCAACTACCTCCGGTTGTATCCACGGATAGCTCCCGGTAAATGTAGGCAATTGAACGAAGAATGATTGCAGCTGATACATAAAATACTGCAACTGAAAGGGCGAACCGGTGGGAGAGCCGGCCTGATCCTGATGATACCAGGCGGTATAGCCAATATCGTACCACGTCCCCCAGCGTACTTCGTTGTACCAAACCCATACTAGAGCCAAACCCAGGAGTACCCCCGCAAAGCCAAGCCAGCGCGGCAACCAGTGCTTGTCGAGCGCAAAAAATTTGTTCGGGCGCTCCCAATCGTTGAGCAGCAAATTTTTATATACCGGTAATGCCAGCAAAAGTGAAAAGCGGGATTCGATTGCGCAAGCAGCCCACAAACCGACAAGCCAGCCGCGGCGCTTCCCCGCAAGCTCCACGAGCGCCAGCAACGTAAAACATACGGCGCTGACATGCGCAATGAACCATACATCGCCAAGCATCGCGCACCACAAAAGATCGGTTCCCACAAGCAAAAATGCGCACAACCACGCGGTAACGATACTCGGCACGCCATACCGCTCGCAAAGCTCCCATCCCGCACCGACCGCAACCGCTGCCAGAACGATTGCTAACGTCGTTTGATTCACGGCCGCGTGCCAGATGACTACAAACGGCAACAACAATACAGCCGGCATAGGCGCTTCAATGACGTAATGCTTGCCCGCGAACGCGAGCGCATCGATATACGCTCCCGGCCAGTCGATCCACGCATGCCCCTGCAAAAATGCCTGAGCAAGAAGCACGAAGTTATTGTACGGAGTACTGCGGCCATGTGCGACGATCGCCGTAACTACAAATGCAGCGAGACCAGCAAGGTAGGCCGGCCGGATTTTCATCTCGTGAAAGTTAACGCCGGAAGTGCAGCCGGAAACCGATAACCGCTCCACGTGATGCGTTCTTGCGCCGGCTTTCCACCCAAAGCAACACTAATCGTGGCGCTCACCGGCATCCAGTATGCTTCCACCGGCACATACTGTAACTGCCCTTTCCCGGTTACCACACCATTCGTCGTGCGAAACGCAATCCTGCGTGGGAGAAAACTTGCAGCATCAATTGCAATTTCGGTAACAGCAAACCCGCTCGTGTCCGATGAAAGTGGAAACGTATCGTATAGATACACCATCGATCCATTCTCAACTACCGTTCGAACGAAAAGAAACCCATAGACTCCTGGCCGAGGCGCTACTCGCGCTATCGCATATCGATCAACGCGATCGGTAATAATCGTTTCCTTCGGTTTGATCGTCGAACCGCCAAGCAATTCATCTCGAACCGCGCTCCCACTACGATATACAAGATGCTTCTGCTCGATATCCGGCGGCCCAGCCTGCGAAACCGCATACGAATAAATCACATTTTTCGGCACCACCAAAGCATCCAAAGCCCGTACATACCGCCCCAAAACAATTTGCGAGTCTAACGCCGCAGCGTTCCCAGTTGTCACACCGAGTGTAGTGAGCAGCGCGAGCGCAATCGAGGTGCAGAGGAAATGTTTCATGCCAGCACCGCATCACGAATAGCTTTAACCGCTGCCGCAGCCCCTTCAGGATTTTTTCCGCCACCCTGTGCTTGGGCCGCCTGCCCGCCACCTTTGCCGTCGACACTCGGCGCAGCAAGCTTCAACAGGTTTCCCGCATGCAAACCGGCTTTCACCAAATCATCGCTCACCGAAACGAGCAACGAAACACCATTCCCGTTTTGCGCTCCCCTATCAACGCCGACCAGCGCAATCACCCCGCTACGTAAACGCGAACGCACCGCATTACTCAAGTGACGCAACGCTTCGTTATTAGCTTCTTCAATAACCGCACCCACAAACGTACGATCCCCGGTGCGTTCCGCTGCATCGATGTAGACCTGCGCATCCGCGGATGCCAGCCGCGCCTTCAACTGCCCGACCGCGCCTTGCAAATCTTTGATCTCGCGCTGCATCTTTTCAACGCGTTCGCCAAGTTCTTCCGGCGTCGTAACGAGCGTGCTCGCGAGATTCGCTACCAACTCCCGTTCGTGTTGAACGAAATCTTCGGCAGCTTGCGAAACGCACGATTCGATCCTACGAACTCCCGTCCCAATCGAAGATTCGCTCAACAGCACAAACATCCCTAGCTCCCCTGTTGAATGCGAATGCGTTCCACCGCAAAATTCAACCGAAGGCCCGGCCTGCACGACGCGAATCTCCTCGCCATATTTCTCGCCCGACATCCAAATCGCACCCGTCTGCTTCGCTTCCTCGAGCGGCAACACACGCGTGTGCAAATGCGCATCCTCGCGAATCAACTCGTTTACGCGATGCGCGACGGCACGCCGTTGCTCCGGTGAAAGCGCACCACCCGGCCAACGGAAATCGAATCGCATCCGATCGATGCCAACCCACGAACCCGCCTGCATCACGTCCTTGCCCAGCACATCCCGCAACGCATGCTGCAATAAATGCGCGGAAGTATGATGCCGCCGAATTTCACGCCGCCACCAATCATGAACAGCCATGTGCACGCGAGCACCCGTAGAGAACTCGCCGGAGATCACTCGTCCATGATGCGCAATCGCCTCACCCATGTATTGCGTATCCCGCACTTCAAAGCGAGCAGATTCATTTCCATCGGCATCTCGAACGGAGATAATTCCGCGATCCCCAATCTGCCCGCCACGCTCGGCATAAAACGACGACCGATCGAGCACCACAACCCCGCTATCGCCGACAACAAGCGTTTCAACAGTCGCGCCATCGCGAAGCAGTGCGACAATTTCGCCGTCGCTTTCCAGGCCGTCGTAGCCGGTAAATTCGCTCGCAATCGCAGGTAACTCCGCAACCGTTACAACGGCACGCTTCGATTTCGCATCATTCCGTGCGCGCTCACGCTGCTCGCGCATCAATTCATCGAATTTTACATGATCGATGAGAAAACCACGTTCGCCGGCTATTTCTTTTGTTAATTCCACCGGAAAACCGGATGTATCGTGCAAGTCGAAAACATCTTTTCCGGAAAGCACCGTTTGTTTCTTCGTGGTCGCGTCCTCAATCAACCGATCGAGCAGCGCAAGGCCACGTTCCAATGTTCGATCGAACGTCTGCTCTTCCAACGCAATCGCTCGCTGAATCCGCGAAATGTTTTCCCGTAGCTCCGGATAGCCGGGCTCAAGTGAAGCGACAACCGCAGGCACAAGCTCCGCCAAAAACCCATCTGGATACCCGAGTAACCGCCCATTGCGCACAGCCCGCCGAATCAAAAACCGCAAGACATAGCCGCGATCGGTATTCGATGGATAGACTCCATCGTTTACTAAGAACGTCGCTGCGCGCGCGTGATCCGCAATGATGTTCTGCCTCACGCGTTCTTGCGAGGCGGTCCCTCGAGACGCACCCTTCGGGTGCTCCTCGGGATGACAAGGGGGCAACGCGGCTATTATATCGAGGAACAAATCGGTTTCGTACATTGAGGCTTTGCCGTTGCAGAGCGCTAGCATGCGATCGAGCCCAGCTCCGGTATCGATCGCTTTGCGCGGCAACTCCGTTAGCTTGCCGTCGGAGGTGCGATTGTATTGTTGAAAGACTGCGTTCCAAAACTCGACGTAGCGATTGCCTAAATTCGGCCCCGTGTCTTCCGGCCCGCTCGCATTCTCAATGCCGGTATCGTAGAAAATCTCACTGCACGGCCCGCACGGCCCCGTCGGCCCCATCGTCCAAAAATTATCTTCATCGAAACGCGAGATGCGCGAAGGATCGAGCCCGATCTGCTCCACCCAAATTCGCTCGGCTTCGTCGTCGCCTGTATGCACGGTAACGTAGAGCTTCTCTTTATCCAGCTTAAGAATGCCCGTAATGAACTCCCAAGCATATGTAATCGCCTCGGCCTTGTAATAGTCCCCGAACGAGAAATGCCCGAGCATCTCCATAAGGGTGCCATGTCGCCCCGTCCGCCCGACGTTCTCAATATCGCTCTTTGCCCCGGCCACTCGCAAGCACCGCTGCACCGTCACCACGCGGGGCGCCGGTGCCGGCTCCTCCCCTAAAAAGGCCGGAACGAACTGCTCCATCCCCGCAATCGTGAAGAGCGTAGTGGACATCTGATCCGGGATAAGCGTCGCCGAGGGCATCTGCTTATGCCCCTTCGCTACAAAGAAATCAACAAACGCCTTGCGCAGCTCCTGGCTTCTCATACGGGCTTCTCTATTCGCTGAGGAAGCTGCGGAGCTTTTCTAATGCCTTTTGTTGCAAGCGGGAGACGTGCATCTGCGAGACGTGGAGTCTCTTAGCGATCTCGGTCTGGGAGACTGATTCGTAGAAGCGTAGGTATAAGATCACGCGCTCGCGGCCGTTGAGGATTTTGAAGCCGCGTTCGATATTTGTGCGGTCCTCGAGCAACTCTAGGCCGCTATCGTTTTCGCCGATGTAATCGGCGAGGGTTTGGGATTTTTTGTCACCTTCGCCGGTTACTTCGGTATCGAGCGAGAGCAGATTGTAGGCTTGGCCGAGTTCTTGCGCTTCGAGAATTTCTTCCTCGCTCGCATTGAGCTGTTCCGCAAGCTCCGCTACCGTGGGGCTGCGGCCGAGTTTTACCGAGAGTTTTTCTACCGTGCGATTGACCGCAAGATTGAGTTCTTGTAAACGCCGTGGGACTTTTACCGCCCAGCCTTTATCCCGGAAATACCGTTTGATTTCGCCCACGATCGTCGGCGTTGCATATGTCGTAAACTCTACGCCGCGCCCAAGCTCGAAGCGATCGATTGCCTTAAGGAGCCCGACGGTGCCAACTTGCACGAGATCGTCCAATGGTTCTCCACGATTTGCGAATTTCACGGCAAGGTAACGGACGAGATTTAAATGCGCAACGACTAATTCATTGCGCAATTGTTCCGTGGGGTTTGACGCGAAAAGTGCAAACATTTCGCGGGTGTGCCGGCGATCCCAGCGGACCTCTTCGTGCTGATCTGTCATGCAGCTTCGTTAGAGATGAAGTCGCTTGGTCATCACCAAATCAGTGCCTCGATCGGGGTGCACATCGTAATCGACTTCGTCCATCAGCGAGCGGATTAAAAATACGCCGAGCCCACCGATTTGCGGATCGTCCAGCGGGCGTGAAGCGATTTTTTCAGGCCGCGTGCCTTTCCCGTTATCGCTCACGCGCACGCGCAATTCCATGGGGCTGCTTTCGCAGCGAATATCGATATGATCCGCACCGATGGCATGCTGAATAACGTTCGTGCACGCTTCGGCTACCGCAAGCTTAACGTCTTCGACTTCCTCGATCGTAAAGCTCATGCGGCTCGCAATTGCCGCAGCCGCCAAACGCGCTACCGCAACCCATTCGGCTTTACAGGGAATGCGTAGCTCGACGATATCGAGTTCGTCTTGATCGGGAAGGGGCTGATTCATGGTATCTCCCTAAGCAGTCGCCTTGAGGGCGGCATCCTCGCTGTCGAAAATGCCGAAAATTTTCACGAGCCCGGTAATATCGAAAATCTTCTTGATTTGCGGATTGTTGCACACGAGATTCACGGTGCCGCCGTGCTCGCGTACGCGCTTGAGCCCGCCGATGAGCACGCCTAAGCCGGTTGAATCGATGTACCGGACTTTTTCTAAGTTAATCACCAAGTGATACACGCCGCGATCGATGAGATCGCCGATCGCGTCTTTTACTTTCGGTGATGTGTACACATCGATCTCACCGCTCAGTTCAACTGCATAACAATCGGGTTGTATTTCCCGTACGCTGACTTTGATATCCACGTTATTCTCTATACCTCTTTGCGCCATTTAATATCGTCGCGCGCTTGGCCGGCGGCGGCTTTTCCTTCCTGGACGGCTGAATCGATTGTGCTGCGCGCTTCATCGACCACTTGCTTCCCACGAGCGTAAAGATCGGACGCGTTCGTTTGCCATTGCGAGGCTGCTTCGTTCACCGCAGCGTTTACCTTACCGCGAATATCGGAAGTTGCGTCGTTGACTTTTCCGCGAAGATCTTGGGTGGCATCCATCGCAAAATCACCGGCTTCGCGGGCCTTTCCTAACAGCGCCTCCCGCGTCTCTTCTTGTAGCAGCAGGACCGCAGCCGCGCCGCCGATCGCCGCACCGACGAGGAAGCCGAAGAAAAATTTCATGATTGTGTACTCCTACGTTCTAGATTTTTTTTGACGTTTATTCGTGGTTTTGCCCGAATAGTCGTCGTAAACTTGTACTTACCCCGGTAAGCGTCGCGCCAACGTTGACGATGCTCGGCGTTACCGCCTTTTTCATCATATCCGTCGTCTCGGCAAACGCACCGGCAACTTGCTCGAGCGAACTTGTTACCGCCGAAAGCCGCGCAACCGCCGTATCCGCGGTCTCCGCGATGCCATTGACGTGCGTCAACGTATCTGTAACCGGCTTTCCGAGCGATTCCATTTGATTATCCACCGTATCGAGCGTCCTGTTCAGACGCTTGAACGTGGAGGCCAGTGCTATCATCGCAATTAGCACCCCCAGCCCAACCAGCAAAACCCCGACGCCGACGCCGACGTCGAGCACGATAGACCAATTAAAGCTCGTACTCAAAATCTCGTTCCTCCGAAGGGGCCGCTTTCCTGACTATCCTCCGTATTCCCCGTTCAGCACCACGGGAATCACCTTTGCGGCAATCTTTACATCCTCGTCGCTCGTCGCTCGCCCCAGGGATATTCGAACGACAGCCCCCTTGCCATAGCCGGGCAAAGCCTCGATCACGTGGCTCCTTTCCACCACCCCCGAGGTACAGGCACTCCCCGAAGAGACCGCGATCCCAGCCAAATCCAACGCCATCACAACCTGCTCGCTCTCCACCCCGGGAATCCCGAGCGAGATAATATTCGGCAATCTATCGTCGCCATAAACCCAGGCACCCGGAATCGCCAGCACAAGCGCTTGCTCAAGCTTGTCTCGCTGAACACCAATCTTTGCTGCAGCAGCTTGCCAGTCCTCAAGCGCCAGCTCAAGCGCCCGTGCCAATCCTACGATGCCCGCAACGTTTTCAGTGCCGGCGCGCTTTCCAAATTCTTGGCTTCCGCCATACACGAGTGGCTGCAACGCGACACCGGAACGCACGTAGAGCAAGCCGACACCTTTTGGACCATAGAACTTATGCGCAGAAAGCGAAAGCAGATCCACGCCGAGCGCGCATACATCAAGCGGAAGATATCCGGGTGCCTGCACTGCATCGGTGTGAAATAACACGCCGCGTTCACGAGCAATTTTCGCTAGCGCCTGGATCGGCTGTACGCTGCCGATTTCGTTGTTTGCATACATCACGCTGGCAAGTGCGGTATTGGGACGCAGTGCTTGTGCAAATTCTTCAACGTTTACTCTGCCGCCGGCATCTACTCCGAGCAGCGTAACTTCGAAGCCTTCGTCACGCAATGCATCGAGCGCGTGCAAAACTGCGTGGTGCTCAATCGTGGTTGAAACGATATGGCGTTTTGTCGATGCACGTGCTGCACCGAGAATCGCCATTGCGTTCGATTCTGAGCCACTCGCGGTGAAGATAATTTCGTTGCGTTTTGCATTGAGCAGCTCCGCTACGCGATCGCGGGCGGTATCGATCGCTGCATGCGCGGCACGGCCTTCGGCGTGCACGGACGATGGATTATAGGCGTTGAAGTGCGGTTGCATTGCATCTATTACGCGGGGATCTGTTGGAGTTGTTGCCGCGTAATCGAGATATATTCTAGTGTTTTCTGCCATAGCCGAGTTGTTTCATGAGTTGGGTTGGGGCGTTGCGGAGTTCTAGGGGGACGGGTTCGTTGCGGGTTTCTTCTACTCGTTTTAGAGCTTCGGAATAGATATCGCCGACGGTGCGGGATTTTGGGGCGTTTGCTAGATAAAGCGTTGCGTGCGCCAAGGGATAGAAGCCTTCGGGGAAGCCGATGAA
>Ga0206908_1155_pt1 | contig 11234 bp, 8 predicted proteins | sample Alteio_BWOrgHeat_78_FD_152979 | JGI IMG/M metagenome (GOLD analysis project Ga0206908, IMG submission 152979) | Enriched cells from forest soil in Barre Woods Harvard Forest LTER site, Petersham, Massachusetts, United States -... | ecosystem: Environmental > Terrestrial > Soil > Temperate forest > O... | reverse complement strand
CTAGTTGGGCGAAAGGGACGGCGGTCCAGCCGATTGAGCGGAGGGATTCGAAGATGGGGAATGCGGCGGCTGCGGCGAGTGGTGCTAGGGCGGGAGGAGCGTAGCGGTATGATAACGAGGCTGCCGCGCCGGCCAGGGCTATGAAGAAGCCTTCGACGATGGCGGGTACGATGGTTACTGCTGGGGCTAAGGGGCCGAGGTAGGCTCCGACGGTGTAGCCGAACCAGGAGAACGAGATTCCAAAGAAGATTGCGCCGGCCAGCCAGCCTAGCCAAAAGGCGCGTTTCCAGGAGGCGGTGTTCCAGAGCCAGAACAGCGCCGCCGCTCCCAAAGGAGCGAGCCACGCCAGATTCGCCTTCGGAAAGGCGAGCGCAAGAGCCACGCCGGCGAGCGTGGCAACCACCACGTCGAGCGCACGCGCCGAGGTAAGAATGATTCGTAGACTCACGCTTTTAGTACTAGCAACAGCGCTCATCGTTTCGGCGTGTGGGCGTCAGGTTACGCCTACTCCCGCGGGATCGAATGGAACCGGCATCTCTCCGGGTTTCATGGAGTTGAAGTTTCGCACCTCGCAGGCGATGAATTTTACCACAACGCGCTACTGGATCGTCTTTAACACGAGCGGCACCGGCACGACGCCCTATGCCAATGCGAGCCTGAGCAACTACCTCAATTATTCGTTTGCTTTTGTCGTTGGCGGAAACGGGGTTACGGTGACTCCGCTGCTTTATGAATATGTTGCACCGAGTAACGGGGCTCAAGCGGTGGCGGTGCAGCTGTTCTATACGCCGCAGCAAGTGATATTTACGCAGAATAGTAACGGGCAGAACACCGAGTACACGTTGCTTTTCGCGCGTTCGCTGTTTTCCGGTGTCGCGACCCCTGCTCCAGTGGTTTCGAACACGTGGTTTTATAACTTTTTCACGACCGATACGAGTAATAATCCGCTCGATGCGCTGGGTACCGGTGGAGCGAGTGACACGTCGTATCAAGGTGGGCCGCTGAGTATTGCCTCGGTTTTTGATACTACGATTAACGTCCCGACAGGTGCGGTGCAGGCACCGTATGCGGCCGCGCAAATTACCGGCGGCGAAATTATCAATAGTCCCTAGAAGTTCAGGCTGGTTGGGATCAGCGAGCCCGTTTGTCCGACGCTAAAGCCCGCGCCTTGGGTTGGGAATGCCAGCAAATTAATCGTCATGCTCAGTTGGCGGGCGGCTTGATTGTATTGTAATTGAATGACGTAGCATTTGCCGACGATTTTACTCAGATAAATGTTTTTATTTTCGATGCGCCCTTTTTCGGTCCAATTGATGTCTCCGACGAACTGCAGTACCGTATCGTATCCGAACGGCGTCGCAAACTGCACGTTGGTCTGTTGAAAGCCCTGGCCGGAGCCCGGTGTGAACGAGCCGCCGATTATAAGTACCGAGCGTCGTGACGGCCTGGCTGCGAGTTGATATGTAACCGGCTGCGCGAGTGCATTAAAATTCGTTGCGAAGCCCAGCGTGAGCGTGTAGATATCTTTGTTGAAAAAGCGCAGGAGATCTTGCGCGTTTTTGGAGTTGGTGGTCGGTTGTTGATCGAGAAATTGAAATGGGAGAAAGGCCGGCCCGTTGTAGTTGGCTTCGTTGTACGTAATGGCATTGACGAAGTGCCTCCCGAGCGGAGTTGATAGGCTCATCGTTTGCTGGATCGCGGCTTTCAAATCACCCGTACCGTACGCGAACTGGTTAACGTTTACCGAGGCAGAAAAGCTGCTTCCGAAAACTTGGTAGAGGGCGGGGCCGAGAACGAATGCAAGATCGGCGCGGCTAGTACTAAAGCTCGTGCTTGGCTGGCTATAGTCACCTACGGTAAATGAGGCTTGCATCGGAAATACAAAATGCTGAAAAAAGTCGTAGGGATGAACTTGCAGTTCGGGGAGTTTGTCGATGCCGTACGGTTGCTGCGCGAACGTCTTATCGACGATGAGCTGGTAGTCGGCACCGCGTGTTACGAGATGCGTGAGGGTCGTGACGTGGGCGGTGGAATTGCTGCTGAAAAAATTTCCATAGTCCGATTGGCTCCGGGAAAGTGAGAAATTTTCACTTTGTGAAAACGACGGCGTTATCTGATTCATCGCGGTGAAGGCAAACGCGTCGGTCGAAGATTGCGAGCCGACTGCCGAGTGGTTGTAACTATAATTTTGCGAGGCATGCGCCGTGGCGTGAACGATTTGACCCGCGAAGCTTGAGTTCGTGGGCACGTTCGTGAGTGGGCCGTAGTTGCTTTGGTAGTTCGCTTGAAAATTCGCTCGCAGCGTTTGCGAAATGTTTTCTTGTTCCGAAGCAGCGACGTTATACGTCGTGGTGAGCGTTCGTTTATCGTGGATACCGTAAAAATTGAGGTTTGCGTACCGGCGCCCGCTACGCGCGGCATAGAATCCCACGTAACCCAGGCCGAGCCCAACCCGGGTGAAATAATTTACCTGGTAATAACCGTAGTAATATTTGTCTTTCCCGAAACCGAGCTTTGTTTTAATCCAAGCGCCTTCATATTGATCGTATCCGAGCTCCGGGAAAAATCCGGGTTTTGCAGCCTCGCTATCGACGTGGCGCAGTGGGATTACCACACGCGGCAGAAAAAACACCGCAACCGCACCGAGCCATAAAACCGCATCGTAGATGATGATACGGTCGCCGGGATAATACGCCAGAGTTTTACCCGTTACATGGTAGCCGCCGCGTGGATTTTCGCAGGTTGTCACGTAGGCTTGCGAACCGTGACCGATTCCGTCGGGATCGGTGTGGAGATCGGCGGTTGAAAAATGTACGAGACCTTGATCGATCCCTTCGTCACTCACGCCGCGTCCATTTTCCAGGTGTGCGGTTTGATCGAGTGTATCGAACGAGATCACATCGGCATAGAAGATCGAATCGTGTTGCCGGTCGATGAGATAGGGGTGACCGGTAACCGTTATCGTGCGTATGCCGTCGTAATGGGCGCGATCGCCGACGAGTTCACCGCTGGTATAAAAGACGTGCACGTTACCGATCGCATCGCCTGGTATGCCGCTGTTCGTGTTGCCGGTGATGCTATCCGAAACCACCGCGATATGTCCAGGCTGCAAGGTGGGCGCGCCGGTAGGGATAGGTGTCGGCGAAGCGGTGGGTTCACCGGCGGGGGTAATTACCGGCGGCGAGGCGGCACCACGTACGAGAAATACCGTTCCAGCCGCGCTTGTTGAGGTTGGTGTAGGCGTTGGGATGGGCGGCGGCGTTACGGGGGACGATCGTGGCGCCGGAGTCGCGTACAGCTGCACCGGGCCGTTGGGGATCGCGGGGAATCCGGGTGTGCTCGCAGGCGAAGGCGAGGCGCTAGCTGTCGGCTCCGGTGTGGGGAGCGCCTCAGCCTGGGCAACTCGCGTGGCGCATGTCTGCCCGTTGAGGAGCTGCAGTGCTCGGGTCTCCTGGAAGGCCGCGTTTGAGGTATCGGAAGCCGCCGTGGCAAGCGGCAGGTACCCGCATGCAAATGCAATGAGGCAGAGAATCGCGGCATGGCTGCGATGCTTCAGACGACGGTTCGGCACGCGGCTAGCTGTTCGAACCGCGGGATAATCTCCCCCGCGTCCTCACCCGTGTTCTTCCGCCCAAAAGAGGGTTACGCCGGTTACCCCCATGATCGCGTTGGGCAGCCAGGCGGCGAGGTAGGGATTAATTGCGCCGTTCCGTCCGAGCGCAGCCGCCGCCGAATACATAAGGAGGTACACGAAGAACGCGAAAATCGCGAGCGCGGCTCCCAGAAACCTGCCGCGTCTTCCGTACCGTATCGCCAGTGGAACGGCCAGCAACATAGCAATAACGCACCCGAACGGCCAGGCAAGTTTACCGGCAAGATTCACTTGCAAGTTCCCGAGTGCTTCTCCGCCGACGCCTTGCGTTTGCAAGGACTTAACTTGCGTAGCGAGCGTCTTGCTCGACATCGTCCACGGGTCATCATTCTCGCTCGATAAAAACTGTGCGACATTTTCCCCCATGGGCAGCCCGATGCTCAGTTCTTTGCTCCGATCCTGTGCGGTAGTGAACCCGTCGTTGTTGTAACGCGTGACCACGGCATCGTGGAGAACAAGCATCGGGCCGGCGACTGTTGCGGTTTTCGCTTGAATTGTTTCGCTCCAATAGTTGTTATCGTGTGCGGGGCGGAAAATCTGCACGCCGACCATTGTCTTGTGATCGGGTGCCACTTGATTGACGTAGAAGACATTCTGCGTATCGGAATCTTTTCGGAAAAACTGCGACTCGACCGGGAGCGATTCGGTATTATATACGATTTGGTAGAACGAGCGCGTGGAAATATCGACGGCACGCGGCGCTATATACTCATTCATAAGGTAGCATATGCCGAACATTGCAACACTGAAGAGCACCGGCGTCAGCGCAAAGCGCCACAGCGGCACGCCTGAGGTGCGCATCGCGGTAACTTCGTTATCTCCCGCCAGCCGGCTCATTGCGAATAGTCCGGCAAAGAGTGTCGCGAAGGGAAATGCCATTGGGGTAGCTTGCGGAACGCGGAAAAGCACGAAGCGCAACACGAGAAAGAACGGCGCGTGGTGATTGATTTCGTAATCAGCGGCTACGAAGAAGATATTCAAAGCCCAAAAGATATAAAACGCGAAAAACATGAAAAGAAACGGCGCGACGAACTCACGCAATAAATACGAATCGAGAATTGGAAGCCGCAGGGCGGCGGCTTTAGTAACTACGGTACGCTGTGATAACGCGTGCAACGTACGCTTGCGTTTCGGCATAAGGCGGGATGCCGTGATATTTATCGACCGCACCCGGCCCGGCGTTATAGGCAGCTACCGCGAGCTGTGCGTCATTGTGATAGCGCGAGAGCAGAGTGTGCAGATACAACGTACCGCACTGAACGTTTTGCTGCGGATCGAACGCATTGCCAATCTTACACCCTGAGGCCGTACCCGGCATGAGCTGCATGAGGCCCTGCGCGCCCGCAACGCTGATAGCGCCGGGATCCCCATTTGATTCGGCCATCAACACTGCGCGCACGAGCCCCTTGGGAACCTTGTATGCCGCCGAAGCTGTGTTCACTAGGGAGGTGATCTGCGCCGGATTAAGTGCACCGGGCGCATACGGAAGATACCCCGCACCGCTACACCCATAGCCGAGGACCAACAAAGCAAAAATCCCGAACAACCGTTTCATTGGGAAAGGACCCCTTCTCCGGCCGGGGCTCTAGCCCCCTGGCGAGGAAATTCGCTAACCGAGCCGGAAAAATGGTACGGTTAGCGAAAGGACCGGCATGCCTAGAGGGACCGTAGCGAGCGCACGAGCGTGCATGACACGCCGGCGCGAGCGTGCGCGGGCAAACGGCTTTTGCTCTACGTGTTGCAAGCAGCGGCCCGTTCCGGGGCGTTCGGTTTGCGTTGCCTGTACCGTAGCCGCGCTCGAACGGAAAAAGCGCAAGCGCATACGAGATCGGGAAGCGGCGCAATGGCGGCATGTTATTACCGCCCAAGAGCAAGCGGGTGACAAGGCCCGGGAACATCATCTCTACGAAGATGCTGCTCACTATTATCACAATGCCTTAGCGATGCGGGCGATGACACCCGTCGAGCATGCGCGGATCTCTGAGAAACTTGCATATGCTCTTTCCTTGGGCCGTAATCCCCGAGCGGCAAGCCCGGTCTTCGATCGTCTTCTCGGATTATATCGCGGAGATGCGGCGAACGCGAAAAAAGTGGTGGAAGTGTTGTTTCAAGGGGCGCGGCAATCATTTATCGACGAGAAGATGGAGGCGGCTCTCCCGCTGCTCGCGCAGGCGATCGAAGTAGCAGATAAAAGCGATGATGGAAACCTTCAGAAGATCGCCACTATTCGAATGGCAAACTATTTAATCGCGTTGTCTCGTAGTAAAGAAGCGGAACATTTTCTTGGGAGAGCGGAAAATGTTTCCGATGCGGATGAGCTCCCTATCCAGGCTGAATATTTCACCCAAAAAGCGATACTTGCGGCGCAACTTGGACAAGCAGAGGCTGCGTATGAGCTGTTCGAACGAGTGGTTCGCATGGCGGAGAGTTACGAAGATGTCTACCAGCTCGCGGCCGCTTGGATGATCTACGGAGCGCACGCTTTTGACTTTGGAGACATGGCACTGGCGAGGAATTGTTCCGAGCGGGCGCTCCTCATAGCCCGGCGTTACCATATTATTTGGCTTATTCCGCGTTTGTGCTTACGATATGCGCACCTTCTTTTTTGCGCCGGTCAATATGGAGTCGCCATGGAGTATCTCCTGGATGCACTTGCTTATGATGCCGATACCCCGATGCTCGCTACCACATTTGCCGAAACCGGGATTCCGATCGCACTCAAAATGCATGACGATAGCGCGCTTTCCAGGTGCGTTCGTCTCTCGGTAGTCGATCATATATTGCAGTCGGGATCACCATATACCATCGGCACCACGGCGGCAGCCTTCGCACAATGGCACATTGCAAATGGACGCGCATCCGAAGCGCAAGCGCTCTTGCATCGAGCCGTCGAGGTTATTCCCAGTTCAGTTCATGCGTACTGGGTTATAGATTTCGAGTTCCCTTTGAGTATTGCGCGATACGGGTTGCTTACCGACGTGCCGCACGTGCGCAACCTCATTATCGAACGTACCAAATTGCCGCATTCAGAGGTTGCTCAAGCCGGCCTTCATCTGTTCGATGCTTTCGTTGCTCACCGAAAGAAAAGTAACGAGACGCTACCTCATGCGACAAAAGCACACCAATTGTTCGCGAACCACGGCTGGCACCATTATGCGACTCTCGCGCAGACACTCATCACTCGCAACGAGGAGAGCGCGGAGATCGTCAGTGTAAAGCCATTTGCAACGATGCTCTCAGTCCTCACCGGGCGGGAACAGCAGGTTGCGGAATTGGTCCTAAAGGGGTACGGTAATCGTGCTATCGCCGAGGCACTTTCTATCAAAGAGCGCACGGTAGAATCGCATATGACTTCGATCATGCATCATCTCGGCGTCCATTCGCGCCACCAGCTCATGGCGTTATCGTGGGATTCCACGATGCGCGTTTAGGCATCATCTGGTACGCTCCGATAGCGGGGTATTTCTTTGAGGAGGCTATTGTGGTAAAAGCGATCGTTCGATTGGGCGCATTGATGCTGGCAGTTCTTTTGGTGCCGCACATCGTCAACGCGCAAACAGCGAAATCGATTTTCGCTCAGGTAAGCGGCCAGGTGTTTGATAGCTTGGGGCAAGCCGTTCCCAGCGCTGCGGTTCAGTTAGAAGGCTCTGTCAATACGAAAACACTAGCGGATGCGACCGGGCATTTCGTTTTTGCCAACGTGGTTCCGGGAACGTATACGATCGTTGTATCCGCAACCGGCTATAGCACTGAGACGAGAAGCGGCATTGTCGTCCAGAATGAGGATCTCAGTTTTTCTATTCAACTCGCATTAGCGTCGAAGCTCAAGGAGATTGGGCACGTTTCAACCTCATCGGGACGTGGTGCAATGAATGTCACGGCAGCGCCATCATACGTACTTACGCCCGCGGATATGGCCTTTCAAGGGCAAACGCAATGGGGCAGAGTGCTCGAAGAACTTCCTGGCGTGAGCGTGACAGGTGCCGCTGGGGGCGGCCCGTCCATTATTCCAGGCAGTGCGTACAACTCGGCGATTGTTTCCATTCGCGGGGCTCAACCCTATGAAACGGCAATGTTGATCGATAATATGCCGATGTACGGAGAGTCCACCGCTGCCAACGCCGGGACGGCCGTCGATCTTGCCTCGTATAGTCCGCAAGCATTCAATTCATATGACGTCATCGCCGGCCCCGGTGCGCAATCACCTTCAATCGTTGGTTCGATTGGCGGAAGCTTGAACTTGCACCCAGCGGGTCAAGTGACCAAGGATCATTACGATTTCTCAATGAGCAACGATGCGTATGGTGGTTGGATCGCAAACGGTTTCGCAGCAGCGCATTTCGGAAAACTTTCAGCCACGGTGACGTACGGTTTCAACAATAGCCCGGGCCCGGTGTATGGCGCTTCGTCGATTGTCACCTCTCCTGGGACATTGATCAGCGCTATAAACGGAATTTCTTTTGTATGCACGGGAACGTGCGCTACGACTGCCAATATTTTCCCAAATGGGAATACCGCGAGAGGATTCCTTAACTCCGGTCAGACGACAGGACTTATCGGGTGCTGTACATCGAATGTTCGAGGCGAGTGGGTCAACCACAGCGAGTCATTGAGCTTATTCTATCAGTTTTCGAACTCTGCAAGAGCTCAGTTTTTCTTTGCGGATAACAGCACGCCTACCGTTCAATCCGGCACCAACGTTCCTACCGTTTTCAGTCCGACTGCAGGTTTTGGATACGCAGGATCGTTACCGGTGAACGCGCTCTTACAAGCTCCCACCGTCCCCTATCAATCCGTACCGCTCGTAGAGCAGTCGCAAATCTACGAAGGCAAGTTGATTTTTCAACTCGGTCGCGGACAACTGCAAGTAGCCGCGTTGACCAATCTTAGCGTACTCGCTCAGTTCCAATCTTTACCGAGCTCGCTTGGAACAATGCAATTGTTCGGTTCTGGGTGCCAAGCCTCAATTACTACCGTTTCGCCGTGTCCTGCGGGCTTTGCGCCGGTTGCGTTCAACGGTACTACAAATACCATCTCTCTTTATCCGAACGTAACAACCGTCAATAAGTACGGACATAACCGCGATCTAAGTGCCGTCTACTCAACGCCGCTGAGCGATCGTGCGCGCGGCGTTGTTTCACTCGTGCATGCGTATTACGATTTCACCTCACAGACCTCTCTTTTCTCGCAGAGCTCGAATGGATCGGGAGGAGTAACGACGAGTTCTAGCTTTACGTTACCTCAGGCGAATTTCGCAACGACCGACGAAGCGCGTTTAGGCTATGGATTCACTCCGAACGATCGCACCTCCGTCGAAATTTCCTATTATATTGCCAATGCGCGATTCCATGTTATCAATCCAGCGAGTGCAACCACGGCGCAAGCCAATTTGGCGCAAGTGATGTATATGGATGAAGAGTTCCATTATAATGCGCCGCGTGCGAGTTTCGTGTGGCGGCCGAGCAGCAGTCTTTCGATTCGTGCCTCGACGGGTGGGGGCTTTGCGATTTCGCCCTTACAAAATGTGGTGGGAGGCGCCGGTGCTGTCCTCGGTTGTCCGGCACTTTGCACGCAATCGATTCCAAATGTCAATCTCGTGCCGGAAACATCGTGGGGTTATGACATCGGCTTCGATAAGCGCCTTGCGCAGAGTACCGTCCTTTCGTTCGACGCGTATAGCACGAACTTGAAAGGGCAATTTTACAGTGACGTCGAGACCTCCGGAACGTGCCCTACCTGCTCGGGTCAGCCGCTGTATGTTACGCAGTTCCGCAACCTCGGTGAGTCACGTTATCAAGGGCTTGAGCTCGACGTGCACCGTGATGTTTCGCGAGGTGTCGTATGGAGTCTCTCAGGCTCGTTCATGCGTGGATATGTCGTGAGTTTACCCCCCGGTTTCTATAATGCGGCAAATGCCACGTGTAATTTCTCAACCGGAGTTGGCTGTACCAACGCAAAAATTATTCCAGGTATTAATTTCAATGGCGTATTTAGCAGTGCAGGTGCGAACGTTCCTTATGCACAAGGATTTGTACTCTATGGCTACCGGTGGTCGCCCGATCGCTTCGTGAATGTGGACATGCACTATTTCGGTAACAACAACGGATACTTTGCTCCAGCATTCGTCGTATTCGATGCAAGCGCGCAACTGCCGTTAACCAAGTTTGTGTCGCTGCAGGGAACGTTCCGGAACATTACCGGCGCGCTGGATAGCACCGTAGAAAGCGACGGCCAAGGGTACGTCTATCCTACAGCTTTCGGGGCACCGGCGTATACGTATACTATCCCCTATAACCCGCGCACGTTCTTGTTGACATTGCACGTGCACGACTAATTAAAATCCAAAAAAGCGAAGGAGGTGATTACCAAATGATCTATTCAAAACCAGAACTGCTGCCCGCGGAAGCAGCGCTAGAGGCGATCCGTGGCGTGAAGCCAATGGCGTATATCCTAGACAACGATGGGATTGTCTACTCAAATGTCTCAGCCTACGAAATAGATGAGTAGACACCCTTGGAGACAAAACGATTGCATGTAAGAGCAGGAGTCTGGGTTTACGGGCTGCTGCTCTTTCTCACAGCCAATGGACCGGTAGCTTCGACCAAGGGCATCCTTTTTGGCCCGGCGATTGCACGAGTTAGCCTCGTGCATAACGGGGAAGATATCCAACAGCTTTGGGTCGCCGCCGATCCTTCAGATGGGCGGCACCTCATCGCATGCGGTAGAGATCACTATTTCCGGCAGAATGTCACGACCGGGTATGTCTATACATCCGCTGATGCCGGAGCAACCTGGCATCGAACCGTTGTGGATAATGCCACGAAGTGGGTCTCGGAAGAATCGTGTACGTATGCCGAAAATGGGCGCGCGTATTTTGCTGCGGGAGAATCGGATACGTCGACTGGAGTGACTCGTCACCAATGGGGGCATCTCAAAGTCTTTGCTTCTAATGATCATGGGATGCATTGGAAGCAAACGTGGAAGCGGAAGGAGGGGTGGGTTGATTGGACCTTCCTCGCAACGGAACCCGGATCCAATAGTTTTTCGCCGTTGCTCACCGTTTTCGGAAATGCGGGGACCGACAAACTCGGACATTTTTGGGAAAACCAACCAGTAGTCACCGATTCCGCTGATTTGCCTCATGCCGATGCTAACGCCCAGATGCTTCAAATCGACGTACGGTCTCGTCGATTCCCCGGCTTTAAACGCCAATGCCTCCGCTGCCATTGATTCGTCAACGGGAACCGCACTAATTATAGCAAGATCTCCAGCCTGGTGCTGAGCAACGGTAAAATTTTCGCTGAACGTGCTTCCGCCATCGCGGGAAACTGCGAAGCGTACCCGGGCACCATCTTCTGACCATATGAGCCCGAGCGTTCCATCAGAACTCGTTGTCAGCTTTACTGCACTTAGGCAGCCCACGGATGAAATTGCATGCGCGAACCAATGGTAACCGCGATCGCCGGAAAAGGCCAGCCATATTCTTCCGCTATCATATTGTGGATAGGAACACGATGAATCCATACGTGCGCTCGATTCAAACCAAGCGGTGTATAGGCGTCCACGAAAACGGCTCCGGCTC
>Ga0206908_1154_pt1 | contig 11485 bp, 8 predicted proteins | sample Alteio_BWOrgHeat_78_FD_152979 | JGI IMG/M metagenome (GOLD analysis project Ga0206908, IMG submission 152979) | Enriched cells from forest soil in Barre Woods Harvard Forest LTER site, Petersham, Massachusetts, United States -... | ecosystem: Environmental > Terrestrial > Soil > Temperate forest > O... | reverse complement strand
GCGTGGCATTCTGAATTGAACCGCAGCGAACAGGAGCGTAACCGGCTTGCAACGCATCAGCCCCTGGGAAAACGTCCCGCGCAGAAACATCCTCATCTTTCTGCTCGCGGTGTTTTGTGTGTTTGCGAGCCTGGGATTCGTCACCGACATCACCGACATGGGACGGCAGCCGCCGCTGCGCTTCGCCGCTTCTGTTCTGATTTCAGGGCTCTTCGCGGTGGGTTATGCGGCGTCGGGCATCAGGCTTCGCAAGAAGTTCTGGATTGCGCTTGTGCCGCTGTTCGCGGGGCAGTTCTTTGTCACAGGCCTGTTGGCCAACCGAATGCCAGATGCGCCGCAGCCCGCGCAGTACGGCCATGCCGAGACAGAACGCCTGCAGCAACGGCTGTTCATCGACGGCGTGGGAGTGATTGTGTGCGTGGTACTCGGCTACATCGGGTTTCTGACGGTCTCGATCAGCGAGGGGCGGCGGCACGCGCGCCTGCAGGGCGAAAAGGCCGCACTCGAAGGCGAGATGGTGGCGGCGCGAGAGATCCAGCGGGTGATGGTGCCGGAAGGGCAACCGCCGACCCCGGGTTTCGAGCTCGAATGCGTTTACCGGCCGGCGGCGCAGGTGGGCGGGGACTTCTTCCAGGTCATCCCGCTGAAGAGCGGATGCTCGCTGGTGATTATTGGAGACGTGAGCGGCAAAGGGCTCAGCGCTGCCATGATTGTTTCGATGATGGTGGGCATGCTGGGCACGATTACGGGTTTTACCGAGGAGCCGGCCGCGATTCTGAGTGAACTGAACCGCCGGCTGTGCGCGCGGGCGCATGGCGGTTTCGTCACGTGCGAGGTGGTCCGGCTGGATCCGCATGGGCCGGTGACGTTTGCCAATGCGGGGCATCTGCCGCCGTATCTCAACGGGAAAGAGTTTCCAATGCCGGGATCACTCCCGCTGGGGGTGAGCAGCGCCTCCGCGTACGAGCAGTCTGGGTTCGCGCTGGGGGCCGGGGATCGCCTTTTCCTCCTCACCGATGGGATCGTCGAGGCGCAGAATCAGGAGGGGCAGCTTCTGGGCTTCGCGAAGGTGGAAGCTCTTTTGCAGGAGGGGGCCACGGCCCGGGCGCTAGCCGAGACCGCAGAGCGGCACGGCCAGGCCGATGACATCACGGCGATCCGCATTGAGCGGGGTATCGGTTCCGCAGCCGAGGCCGGCCAATCCGCTGCCGCTGCTCTGCCTGCCGCGTCGTGAAACAATAAATGCGTAGCCATGACCGATAATCCGGACAACCAGACCGCCCCCGACTCGAACCCCGCCGCACCGCCTGAAACGCCTGCGGAGCCGACAACCGGCGAGGCGCTTGCGACGGCTCCTTCCTATGAAGTCGTGAACACGCCGGTGCTCTCCGGCGAGAGCGCCGAGGCCGCCGAACCTGAAGAGGACTTCGGCGATCTGCTGGCGCAGTTCGAGAAATCGCACAAGCACAAGACCGAGGCCGGTCCGACGCTGCAAGGCACGGTGGTTTCGATGACCGCCGACCAGGTGTTTCTCGATGTCGGATACAAGATTGAAGGCGTGCTGCCGCGCTCGGCGTTCGAGAAAGACGCAGCCGGCGTGCACGTGGGCGACTCGTTCCCGGTTTCGATCACTGGGCGTAATGAAGAAGGCTACTACCAGCTTTCGCGCTTCAAAGTGGCCCAGCCCAAGGACTGGACCGGGCTGCAGGCGGCGTTCGACCAGAAGCTGGCCGTCTCCGGGACCGTCACTGAGGTGGTGAAGGGCGGAGCGCGCGTCGACGTTGGCGTACGCGCCTTCATGCCGGCCAGCCGCAGCGGCACGCGCGATGCGGCGGAGTTGGAAGCGCTGGTGGGCCAGCAAATCACCTGCCGCATCACCAAGCTTGATATCGCCGATGAGGACCTGGTGGTGGATCGCCGGGTGGTGCTGGAAGAGCAGGCGATGGCCGCTGCCGGCGAGCGGTTTGGCGCGCTGAAGGAAGGCGATGTAGTCTCCGGCACCGTGCGCTCGCTGATGCCGTATGGCGCGTTCCTCGACCTGGGCGGCCTCGACGGGCTGTTGCACGTTTCTGATATAGCGTGGACGCGCATCACCAAGCCGGACGACGTGCTGACGGTGGGCGACAAGCTGCAGGTGAAGATTCTCAAGATTGATCCGGACACGAAGAAGCTCTCGCTGGGTTTGAAGCAGCTTCAGGCCGAGCCGTGGGAGACGATTCCGCAACGCTTCCAGGCCGGACAGCGCGTGAGTGGCACGGTGACGCGCGTGCAGGATTTCGGCGCGTTTGTTGAGATTGAGCCGGGCGTGGAAGGGCTCATCCATGTGTCGGAGATGTCGTGGGGCAAGAAGGTGCGCATCGCTTCAGATATCGTGAAGCCAGGCGAGCGCGTCGATGCCGTCATCCTCAGGATTGAACCGGAGCTGCGGCGCATCGCGCTGGGACTCAAACAAACCCTGACCGATCCGTGGAGCGAAGTTGCGAGCAAGTTCCCCGTTGGATCGCAGGTCTCCGGGCCGGTAACGAAGCTGATGGCGTTCGGCGCGTTCCTGCAGATTGCCGAGGGCGTTGAGGGCATGGTGCACATCAGCGAGATCGTCGCCGACCGCCGGCTGAATCATCCCTCCGATGTGCTGAGGGTGGGCCAGACCGTGCAGGCGCAGGTGCTGGCGATCGACGCGGGCAAGCGGCAAATCAAGCTGTCGATGAAGCAGCTTATTCCCACGTCGATTGACGAATACATCGCCGAACACAAGGTGGGCGATAAGGTGTCGGGGCGCGTGGTAACGGCCTCTCCGGCGGTCGTCGAGTTAGGCGAAGGTATCGTAGCGGCGTGCGGAGTGGCGAGTGCGCCTTCGGCGCCTTCTGCCGAAGCCGCCGGGCTTGGGCAAGGGAAGGCGGATCTGTCTTCGCTTTCGTCGCTGCTCTCAGCCAGGTGGAAGGGTAACGCGCCGTCAGCCGAGGCAAAGCCGCAGCCTCTCGAGGCAGGCCAAGTCCGCAGCTTCACAATCACGAAGCTCGACGCCGCGAGCAAGAAGATCGAGGTAGAGCTGGCGTAGCGCCGGTTTCAGAGAAAGACCTCGTCGACGTAGCACCAGCGCCAGTCCTCGCCACGCTCGGCGGACTGGATGATGGGGTGGTGGCTGAAGTGGAAGTGCTTGGTTCCGTGCTTGTTTTTTGACGAGTCGCAACAGCCCACGTGCCCGCATTCGAGGCACATGCGCAGATGCACCCACTCGTCGCCCATCTTGAGGCACTCCTCACACCCTTGGCTGTGCGGTTTGACCGGTTTCACATGAGCTGCAATGTGGCTGCACTGAGTTGGCATAGCGACCTCCCATCTGCACTTATCATCGATCATTCCACCCAGTTTTTCGAGCGCCCTACCGCCTGGCGCCAACGGGCTTTTAGCCGTGCGGCTTCATCGCGATCCATTTTCGGTTCGAAGAGGGTATCGGCCTCGCGACTGGAGCGCAAATCCTGGGGCGAGTGCCAGAAGCCGACGGCGAGCCCGGCGAGGTAGGCGGCGCCCAGCGCGGTGGTTTCGGTGACCTGCGGGCGCACGACCGGAACGCCGAGAACGTCGGCCTGAAACTGCATGAGCAGATCGTTGACGCAGGCGCCTCCATCGACCCGTAGAGCTGCCAGAGGCGCGGGCGTCTCGCTGTCGACGGCCTCGAGAACATCGGCCACCTGGAAGGCAATGCTCTCAAGCGCTGCGCGGGCGATGTGGCCGGGACGGGTGTCGCGGCGGAGGCCGATCAGCAGCCCGGCCGCGTGGGGATCCCAGTGTGGCGCGCCCAGACCGACGAAGGCGGGAACGAAGATGAGGCCGCCGGCATCCTTCTCGCCAGCCGCGAGCGCTTCTACTTCCGCGGACGCCCCGATAAGCTTGAGATTGTCGCGAAGCCACTGCACCACTGCACCGCCGATGAAGACGGAGCCTTCGAGCGCGTATTCGAGCCGTCGCTCCGCGCTGGCCGCAATGGTGGTGATGAGCTTGTGCTGCGAGCGCACGAACGTGGTGCCGATGTTCTGCAGGAGGAAGCAGCCGGTGCCGTATGTGTTTTTGGCGTCGCCTGGGTTCCAGCAGAGCTGGCCGAAGAGCGCGGCCTGCTGATCGCCCGCGATCCCCGCGATGGCAATGCCGCCGAGGCCCAGCGTGGTGGTCACCTCACCCACGCGCTCGCTCGACCAGACGACGTCAGGCAGCATGCTCTCGGGTACGCCGAAGATGCGGAGCAGCTCGGGGTCCCATCGGCCTTCAACCACGTTGAAGAGCAGAGTGCGCGAGGCATTCGTCACATCCGTCACGTGCCGGCCGCCGCTGGTGAGATGCCAGATGAGCCAGGAGTCGACTGTGCCGAAGGCCAGTTCGCCGCGTTCCGCCCGCTCGCGCGCGCCGGGGACGTTGTCGAGGATCCAGCGAATCTTGGTGGCGGAAAAGTAGGGGTCGATGACCAGACCGGTGCGGCTGCTGATGTTATCCCCGGCGCCGCTCTCCTCCAGAGCGCTGCACTGCGGGGCCGTGCGGCGGTCCTGCCAAACGATGGCCGGATGGATGGGGTGCCCCGTTTCGCGCTCCCACACAATCACCGTCTCGCGCTGATTGGTGATGCCGATGGCGGCAACATCGCGGGGACGCGCGCCGACCTTGCCCAGCGCTTCGACGGCACAGGCCATCTGGCTGGTGAGAATCTCCATGGGGTTGTGCTCAACCCAGCCGGCTTGCGGGTAGAACTGCTGGAACTCCTTCTGCGCCAGCGCGGCAATATTTCCCGCCTGGTCGAAGAGGATGGCGCGCGAACTTGTGGTGCCCTGGTCGAGTGCAAGGACGTAAGCCATTCGGTCACTCCCGTTTCGGGGTTAAGTCAATCATGCCGGGCCGCCGCGAAGCAACGCAGCCCCGGTGATGCGATTCCTTTTTTGAATTTTCGATGACGATTTTGCAGGCATCCGGCTCCGCATTCACAATGCCGCAACACATGCCCTCTAAAGTCCTTCTATGGGAGACCGTATTCGCAACCCATTCGTTCTGCGGCACCCCATATCCATGGGCGATGCCATTGCGGCACTTTTCCGGCCAAGGCCGAGGAGACGCGCCTCCACCAATCTCTCCGATTCGAATCCCTCGTTGTCGCATGCGGACTCGCCGATTCCAGAATCTCGGGCGCAGGACCTCGCAGCGAAATCCTGCTCTCCCGCTCCTGTGACCGCAGCAAACCAAATTCAGTAGTCCCATGCGAAGGCGCCGGCTAGTTTGCCCGCGATGGGCTCTTGTTTCGGGCCGCCTTGTTCGAAGTGCTCTTGCTGCGGCCGGCTGTGTGCCGTAGGGATCGGCGCAGGTCTTGCCAGTCCTGCTCAGTCTGATCGGCGTAGGCTGCGCCGAAGTCTGCAAGCGCCTCGGCAAAGCTCGCTCCGCCGCCTAAATATCCTGAGATGACGAGCGGATCCCCGGCGCGCGCGTGGCTGCGCGCCAGCAGTTCGCCGCAAACCTGCGCGAAGGCCGTGAGGCCGTCGCCCGCCAAATCTGTGAGTTCGATGCCACCCTTGTGGTCGTTAAGCTGCCGAACCAGAAAGTCGCGGCCGCCCATGTGGGTCCAGCCAAGAAACGGGTCGGACTGAATCTGCATGGAGCGCTGCCCTTCAGCGGCGCGCTGGCCATTTTGGTGCGGAGGATGTGCGTCTGGCAGATAGGTTGAATAGCCCGATGCTGACTCCTCCTTGATCTGCAGGAAGAGCGGATCGCCGGGGCCGTTGCCCTCGAAGTAAATGCAGTAGTCGCGCAGTCCCACCGAGCCGGTGCCGACCACCTTGAAGGCGACGTCGATGGGCCGGTAGAGCGAGAGCAGGTGCTGCCGCTGCGGTTCAAGCATGGAGCTGTAGGGGCCGAGCGAGGCAAGCACCTCGGATTTCTCGCGGCCGGTGACGCGCCAGAGGTGCAGAGGCTCGTCCCTGAAGCGGCGCGGAGAGTTTTCATCGTCGCCCGCGCGCTCCGTGAGCACTTCAAGTGTGTGCAGTGGCGTGGCGCGTTCGGCCTTGAGCAGGGCGGCGTGAATGGGCTGCACCGTGCCGATGCGATGTACCTGGAAACGGGACATGTCGAGGGCCGGCATCTGGGCGAGGATGCGCATGAGCGCAGCGTAGTGCGTGATGCACTGGATAACGGCGGCGCGCGCGAAGCCGTTCTTGTGTCCAGACTCGCGGCCGGCGAGGATAAGCGAAGCAGCCATGCGCTTCAGGTCCCACTCGAACGGGCCACGGATGGTCTCATCGAAGTCGTTGATGTCGAAGACAAGACGGCCGTCGGGTGCGGCAAAGGCACCGAGGTTGCGCACGTGTGCATCGCCGCATATCTGCGTAAGGATGCCGGTATTGGGCAGCGTGGCAAGATCAGCCGCCATCACAGGGACGGCGCCGCGGAAGTAGCCGAAGGGCGACTCCGCCATGAGCTGCCACTTGAGCTTGATCAGCCTCGGCACGCGGCCCTTGGCGGCATGCTGCAGCAGTTCCCAGGCGCTGGCGGGGCGTGTTTTGCATTTCAGCGTGCAGTGGTCCTGGCGGCCGACTTGCTTGCGCCGAGATTGGCCCAGTTTGCGGCGTTCTTCTGGTGTCATCCAGTGCATTTGGAAGGAACCATACACCCGGGCGGCGGGTTACGCCAAATGACATCCCGCCGATCCAAAATACCTGAGACAGGATCAGTTGAACCGGCCGCACTCCAGCCAGCGGCTAGCTCTTCGTCACAACCCGGAGGTGCAGTTCCTTCAACTGCTGCTCGGTGACCATGGTCGGCGCGTCGGCCATGAGGTCGATGGCCTTCGCCGTCTTGGGGAACGTGATGACTTCGCGCAAATTCGCCGCGCCCGCCAGCAGCATCACAATGCGGTCGAGGCCGAGCGCAATGCCGCCGTGCGGGGGCGTGCCGTATTCAAGTGCGTCGAGGAAGAAGCCGAAGCGCTGATGCGCCTCTTCATCGCTGATGCCGAGCGCCTTGAAGATGACCTGCTGCACGTCTTTTCGGTGAATTCGGATGGAGCCCGAGCCCAACTCGAGCCCGTTCATCGCAAGGTCATAGCAGTTGGCGCGCACGCTCGCAGGATCGCTCTCGAGATTCGGCATGTCATGCTCGTGGGGCGCTGTGAACGGATGATGCGCGGGCACCCAGTGGCCCGTCGCCACGTCGTACTCGAACATAGGGAAGTCGACGATCCACATGGGGTGGAACGCACGCGATCCGTCGATCAGGTTTCCGGTCATTTTCGAACTTTGGGGATCCGCATTGCGAACGACTTCCTCCGTGACCTCAAACGCCTTGTGGCGGTCCGCGTACTTCTTGGCAAGCTCGGTGCGGAAGTTGCCAGCGGCGGCGTAGACATTGATCTCGCGCTCGCTCAGTCGGCCTTCGAACTTGGTGTCGCTGGCCTTGATGTGGTGCGCCGGATCGCCGGCCACGATGATGACGAAGTCCGCGTCAGCGGCGCCCACGAGATCGCGCACCTTCGCGGCGGACTCGGGAAAGCCTTTGGCGAGACGCTTGAAGTCGTCGATAAATTTGGCGCCCTTGTTCTTGTCGAACATGGGCCAGTTTTCTTCGCGTTCCTTGCGGCTCAGTTCGCCGACGTTGGGAATGCGGAAGGCCACCACCGGCAGGGCCGGATCGATTTGCAGAGTCGCGAGGCTCTCGTCAGTAAACGCGGAGCGCACGTCGGCCATCTCGGGCAGGCGCATGTCCGGCTTGTCGGATCCGAAGCGCTGCATCGACTCGTCATACGTGATTTTGGGGAACGGCGTGGGCAGGGAGACGCCCGCAGCCGCGAAAGCCGCCGAAAGGAACTTCTCGACAACCGCGAAGACGTGCTCCTGGCGCGGAAAGCTCATCTCGAGATCGACCTGCGTGAACTCAAGCTGGCGATCGGCGCGGAGATCCTCATCGCGGAAGCAGCGGGCGATCTGGAAGTAGCGGTCGAAGCCCGAGATCATCAGGATCTGCTTGAAGATCTGCGGCGACTGCGGCAGCGCATAGAATTCGCCGGCATGCACGCGGCTGGGGACCAGGAAGTCGCGCGCGCCCTCGGGCGTGGACTTGCAGAGGATGGGCGTTTCGATCTCGAGGAAGCCCTGTGCGCTCATGCTCTCGCGAATGGCGCGCGTGATGTCATGCCGAAGCCGGAAGTTGCGCTGCATCTCCGCGCGTCGCAGGTCGACGTAGCGATATTTGAGCCGCACTTCCTCGTTCTGAATGGCATCGTCAGCCGGCGAGAAGGGTGCGAGGCGCGTGTCGTTGAGCACGCGCAGCTCGGTGGCTTCGATCTCAATTTCGCCGGTGTCCATCTTGGGATTGATGGCATCGGCGGCACGCAGACGCACCTTGCCCACGGCGGCGACGACATACTCGGGCCGCACCTGCTCGCCCTTGGCGTGGCCCTCGGGCACCAGGTCGTGGTCAAGCACTACCTGGCAGATACCGCTACGGTCGCGCAGATCGAGAAAGATGAGGTTGCCGTGGTCGCGGCGGCGATTGACCCAGCCCATCACGACGACCGGTTTACCTGCATCCGCGGCGCGCAGTTCGCCGCACATGTGCGTCCGTTCCAGATTGCCTAAAAAGTCGAGCACAAAAACCTTCCTTACCCGCTACTCCAAAATTGTCATCCTGACGCTGACCCTGAGTGCAACGAGGGGGAAGCGGAAGGACCTGCTTTTCAGCGGCCATGCGAGCGCTTACAGCAAGTTCCGCGACGACAGACTGAGAAACTACTTCGACAGAACGCTGGCGAGTTCCGCGAGGGGAACCTTCGATTGAGTTCCGGAAGTAAAATCCTTCACTGTCAGGATACCGGACGCGAGTTCATCCTCTCCCAGGATCACAATTCGCCGGGCCACCTTGTCTGCCGTCTCGAAGGACTTTTTAAGCCGGAAGCTGCCGTCGCCGAGCTCGACTTTCAGGCCGCCGCGGCGCAGCTCACGGGCCAGCTTAAGCGCTTCCGGATTCATGGATTCGCCAAGCGGCGCGATGTAGGCATCGGCCAACTGCGTCGGGGCTGACTCCATTGACTGTAACGTCAGCACGAGACGGTCTTCGCCCATGGCAAACCCGATTCCCGGCGCCTTGGGGCCACCGATCGCCTCGCTGAGGCCGTCATAACGGCCGCCGCCCAGAAGCGCGTTCTGCGCGCCAAGGCCGCCATGAGTGAACTCAAACGTGGTCCGGGTGTAGTAGTCGAGTCCACGCACCAGGCGCAGATTGCGCTCATAGGACACGCCCGCGGCATCAAGGGCCGCGAGCACGGCTGCGAAGTGCTGCTTCGCGTCCTCGCCGAGAACCGAGTCGATCTTGGGCAGCCCCTCGATGATCGGCTGATCCTCGGGCACTTTGCAGTCCAGCACGCGCAAGGGGTTCGTGACGGCGCGGCGTTGGCAGTCCCCGCACATCTTGGGCGCGATCGGCTCGAGCGCGGCACGAAGCACTTCGTTGTAGCGCGCGCGGTCTGCGGAGGAACCAACAGAATTCAGGTGCAGCGTCCAGCCGGTGATACCCAGCTCGTCAAGCAGAGTGGCCAGCATCTCCAGCACTTCGGCGTCGCGCAGAGGCGACTCGCTGCCGGCCGACGGCGGCCCAATGACCTCAGCGCCGATCTGCGAGAACTGCCGGTAGCGGCCCTTCTGCGGGCGTTCGCGGCGGAACTGTGGGCCAATGTAATAGAGCTTCTGCAACTGGCCGGTCTCGCCCAGCTTGTGCTCGATATACGCGCGGACGACGCCGGCGGTGTTCTCCGGCCGCAGGGTCAGCGATTGCGTCTTCTCGCTGGCCGCGCGGGCGCGGTCTTCCCAGGTGTACATCTCCTTGGAGACGATGTCGGTCTCTTCGCCCACGCCGCGGGCAAACAGCGCCGTGTCTTCGAAGACGGGCGTACGAATCTCGCCGAAGTTGTAACGCTCGAATACGCGCCGCGCCGTCGCCTCAATCCGGTTCCAGAGCGCCGTCTCCGACGGCAAAAGGTCGCGCGTGCCGCGCACAGCTTTTAGTGTGGCCATAACCTTCCAGTGTATCGAACAGGCCCATAAAATTGCGGATTCGGGTGTGGTTTGGCGCTTCGGAAGCGCCTGCTTTTCCGGTACACTCAGCTCACGCTCAGAAGGCCGATTCATGCCCCTATGCGACCAATGCGGTTCGTCCTCGCGCGACAGCAGCGGTTACTGCCGTGGGTGCGGTGCGTCTCTCGGCGTGGGCAGTACACCGGTGCCAGCCACCCCAACCCAAGAGCCAGCAGGCCGAGGCATCGAAATCGGTGCTCCCGGCGATGGACCTCATTCAGCCGTCATCAAGGAATCCGTGGATCGCAGGCCTTCTCGCCGCAATCATGGGTCCGCTTGGAATGGCCTACAGTACTGCGTTGGGCGCCGTCATCATGTTCGCGGTCAGCTTGTTGTTGATCTTCTTCTTCGGCGGACACTGGTACTGGCTCACCTGGCCGGTCTGCATCGCCTGGGCTGTATGGCTGCGCGCGACTGACGAACTCCTCACCATCCAACTCCTGCAACCTGTTCCCCGTTCTCTGTTGCCTCTTCCCTGCTTTTTACACCGCCGGCGGGTTGCGCTCGGGGAAGTTGCGCTGCCACCAGTAGGGATATGCGGGCGTAACGGCGCTTGCTGCATCCAGCTTCGCTACCTGCTCCGCAGTGAGATTCCAGCCGACCGCGCCCAGGTTCTGCTTGAGCTGTTCCTCGTTGCGCGCACCCAGAATCACTGATGAGATGGTAGGCCGTTGCAGCAGCCAGTTGAGCGCGATCTGCGGTACGGTCTTGCCTGTTTCCTTTGCAATTTCATCGAGCGCGTCGACTACTTTGTAGACGTGCTCATCGCCGACCGGCGGTCCGGTGGCCGCGGTCTTGGGCAGGCGGCTCTGCTCGGGCGCGGGATGGCCGCGGCGAATCTTGCCGGTGAGGCGACCCCAGCCCAGCGGACTCCACACGAGCGCGCCAATACGCTCCTCGACACCCAGCGGCATGAGCTCCCACTCGTAATCGCGGCCGACCAGTGAGTAGTAAACCTGGTGCGCGGCGAAGCGGGGCCAGCCGTGGCGATCGGCGACGGCCAGGGATTTCATCAACTGCCAGCCGGTGAAGTTGGAGCAGGCGCTATAGCGGATCTTGCCTTGGCGAGTGAGCGTGTCGAGCGTCTGCTGCACCTCTTCGATCGGCGTTAGCGCGTCGAATCCGTGCAGATGAAAGATGTCGATGTAGTCTGTCTCGAGCCGCCGCAGCGAGTCTTCCACCGCGCGGCGCAGATGGTAGCGTGAGGAGCCCATGTCGTTCGGCCCCGAGCCGGTTGGAAAAAAGGCCTTTGTCGAGATGAGGACCTGGTCGCGGCGGCCCTTGAGCGCGGCGGCGAGGACCTCTTCGCTGCGGCCATCGGAGTAGCCGTTGGCCGTGTCGAACAGGTTGATGCCGGCATCGATGCAGACGTCGACAAGCCGCCGCGC
>Ga0206908_1153_pt1 | contig 11514 bp, 9 predicted proteins | sample Alteio_BWOrgHeat_78_FD_152979 | JGI IMG/M metagenome (GOLD analysis project Ga0206908, IMG submission 152979) | Enriched cells from forest soil in Barre Woods Harvard Forest LTER site, Petersham, Massachusetts, United States -... | ecosystem: Environmental > Terrestrial > Soil > Temperate forest > O... | reverse complement strand
GTGGGTTGAGCCACTTGAAGTAGCTCGCATGACACTCCAGGCAGCGGGGCACAATCGGCCGGTCAAAGTGAACCTCATCCGCCGGAAAGCTCGGGCTCATCGCCCATTCATGGCTCCACGTTGAGTAAGAAACGGGAAGCTCGTACAGTTCGTCGCTGTCCCAGTACAAATACGTTTGTCCGTGGCGTCCGGAGCCGACCACGATGTCGAACCGTTCCGCCTCACCCTTGGGATTATTCGGGTCGGTGATATTAATACCGCTCTGGTAGAACCCGTTGCTCTCCGCCGTCATCGCAATGATGAAGTTGGGATTCGCCGTGCGCAGCACGTTGTGTTCCGGGCTGAAACTGCCAATGATGTTGTGCGCGTCGGCCTCCGCGGAGTCTTTTGCATGGGGCGTCGAGCCGTAGGACTCAGCCTCTTTTCGATGACACTGCGCGCACGCCGCATCGCCCGCATAGGCGCTGGGCGGCGGAGGCTCGGTGCGCTCGGCAGAAGCAACATTCGATATGCGCAGCGTACAAATCGCCAGCGCCAGGGCTATGCACACGGAAAACAGGAGCGCGCGCCAGCCGAGTGCGCGCACCGCACCACTCATCATTCTCGAAATATGAATCAAGCAAGCCCCACGGTCTCGAGTCCCACACATCCGATCCGAAGCGAGCACCGGGCCGAGTGCATGGTTTGGGGAAGCAGACCTTTGTGTTTAGACGTCCTTGCCCGTTCCTGAGACGACAAAAGCCCTGTTGATTTCGCAACTTTTCTTGCAGAATCGATCCCGATTTCTCGCGTCCTGCCGCGCGTAATCGCCGCCTCCGATTTCCCGTCTCTACAAGAGCGAGAACGGCAGCGAAAGCTGGCGGGGGACTGTCTGAGCGTTTCACGAAGCACATGTCTCTTCGTAATCGTAACCGCCGCGGTTCTGTGTGCTCCGCTTGTATTGAAAGTCCAGGGACACCAACAGGGCCCAGCGGAAGATCCCGACGCGGTGTGCGCGCCCTGCCACGCGCAGATCTACAGCCGCTATCGCTCGACCCCAATGGCCAACGCAAGTGGCCCGGCAGCAGCAGGATTCCTGCCCGGCGAATTTCATCACGCGAAATCCAACGTCGAGTACCGCGTCTCTGAAGAGTCCGGCAAGGTCTGGCTGAGCTATGAGCGCGATAACAGTTCGCGCGAACTCAAAGGCCGCCGCCAACTGCTCTACTTCCTCGGCTCAGGCAAGCGCGGGCGCACGTTCCTCTTCGAGCAGGACGGCTACTGGTTCGAGGCTCCCATCAACTGGTATGCACGCCAGCGATTGTGGGACATGGCGCCGGGCTACCAGAACGCCGAAGAGATGCCGCTCACTCTGCCCGTCGATTCCGGATGCCTGCACTGCCACACCTCCGGCACCGCCTCTTCCCTTCCCGACGCGCGCAACCACTACCGCGATCAGCCGTTCACCGCCCGCGGAATCACCTGCGAGTCCTGCCATGGCGATGCCGACGCGCATCTTGCCTCGGGCGGCGCCGTGCACATGCTCAACATCGCGGGCCTCGATCCCGTGCGGCGTGACTCCATCTGTCTCAACTGCCACCTTGAGGGCCAGGTTGCGGTCAACCGCAGAGACAAGCGTCCTGAAGACTTTCGTCCCGGCGATGACCTCTTCGACTTCGCGGCCTTCTTCGTTCGCAAGGGCGAGAACGGCTCCGGCGGCCGCGCCGTGAGCCAGTGGGAGGCACTACTCCGCAGCCGCTGCAAACAGAAGTCGGGCGATCGCCTTGCCTGCACCACCTGTCACGATCCCCACGGCAGTCCTGCGCCCGGTCAGCGCGTTGCCTTCTACCGCCAGAAATGTCTCGATTGCCACGGCGAAGGCCGATTCGCGCAGCTTCACCATCCTGAAAAACCCGACTGCACCGAATGCCACATGGGAAAGCCGCCATCGAACGACATCGCGCACGAGCAAGTTACGGATCACTGGATCAGGCGTCGCGCCGCGGCAACTCGTCAGCCCCTCGCCGAAACCGGCGATCTTGTCAGCATCGGCGGCATACCCGTTGACGACCGTGAGCTCGGCCTGGCCTACGCGCAACTGGCGGCCGCCGGAGACAACGCCCTCACCGCCCGCGCGCTCGCTCTCCTGCGCAACGCGGAGCGCGAGCCCGCCGAGAGCCGCGGCGATCACGAGCTCCACACTCAGATCGGCTTCCTCGAACTGCTCGATGGAAAAACAGTATCAGCCTCGGCCGAATACCGCACTGCCCTCGCCGCCGACCCTGACGACTCCGTCGCCGCCGCAGACCTTGGCCTGATCGAGGCGCAGGCCCATCGCTACAACCCCGCGGCAACGCTGTGGCGCGAAGTGTTTGCGCGTGACCCTGCGCAACTGACCGCGGGATTCAACCTCGCCGTCATCGAATGCGGCGCGGGAAAACCCGGCGAAGCACTCGAAACCCTCGACCGCATCCTCGAATTCGCACCCGACAACGACCGCGCCCGCTCCATGGCCAAAGCCATCCGCGCCGGATCGCATGTCTGCCGCGCACGGTGATCCATCCCGCCGAGAAATTGAAAAAGAAAGCCCCACGCCTTAGCGCTCTTCGCGCAAGCCATGGGGCTTTCGATTCAAAACGGACTGACTACTGCGTGATTCCGTCCATCTTCATCTGGAATTCGACAATCTTCTTGATCATGTCGTAAGGAACGGCGCCGATCGGCACTTGCCGTCCGTTGATCACCAGCGTCGGCGTCTGATTGATGTTCAGGTCCTGCGCCAGCTTCACTGACTTGTCGACCGTATCCGTAACCTCCGGAGTCTTCGCGCAGGCATCCACCTTCGCCGGATCCAGTCCCGCCTTGGTGATCGCGCTCTTCAGCGTCAACTGCGCTCCGTCCGCCGTGGCCAGCCCGTCCTGCCCCTCGAACACCGCGTTGGCATACGTGAAGAACGCCTGGTTGCCGCCCAGCTTGGCAACGCACACGCTATACACCGCCGCCAGCTTGGCTTGCGGGTGAATCCGCTCCAGCGGATAGTTCTGGAACACGATGCGCGCCTTGGGATAATCCGCAGCCAGCTTGTCCATGTTCGCCTGCACGTCCTTGCAGTGAGGGCACTGGAAGTCCGCGAACTCAACCAGTTCCAGCGTCTTGTCCGCCGAGCCGCGATACGGTCCCGTGGCTTCGGCCTGCAGCTTCGCGCGTGCATCCACATAGGGCTTTGCCCCGAACGGGTACACGTCGTCGCCCGCAATGATGTGCTTGCCGTCCTGCAGTGCAAAGAATCCGAAAGCGCTCGGCTTCTGCTGGCCGGTCTTGTCACCTACGTACACAACGACCTTGGTCAGACCGTCCACCGGCGTCTTCAGAATCGCGGCCACTTGCCACACGCGATTCTCGTCATAGCCCCAGCTCGCTGTCAGGAATGCATCAATGTCTTCTTTGGCCGGACTGCTGGCCGTAAAGTTCTTTGGATCCGGCGGCGGAAATTTCGGCGCCTCGGCAGTGGGCATCGGTGCGGAGGGCGTCGGCGAAGAGTCCGGAGTCTGTGCCGGCGCCGGCGGAACCTGCTTCGGCTCGCCCTGCTGCGCGGCGGCCACAAATGGAATGGTTGAAGCAGCCAGCACGGCGACGCTGGCGATACGGCCAAGTTGATGAATCAAATTCTTCTCCTTCGAGCGAATACTTCTATTATCTCTTCCCGCCTCCACCCCGCGCCACTCGCGCCCTGCCTGAACAACGCGGCACGCGCCCCCGCGCTGGTGCGCCCGGGATTCCTCTGGTTGGAAGATTGCGGTAGAAACCTGGATACCCTTATACCTGAACCTTCACGGCAATGGGAAACCTGCGCCCCATGCCAAACGACTTCGACGTAACCTTCAACACCGGCGCAGCCTGCTGCCGCTTATACTCCGAGCGCTCAACCAGCCGCACTACTTGTTGGACGATGTCCCGCGAAAATCCGTGCGTCTCCGCGATCGACTCCGGCGTCTCGTACCGTTCCACATACGCTTCGAGAATCGGATCGAGCACGTCGTACGGCGGCAGCGAATCCGTATCCATCTGCCCTGGCCGCAGCTCGGCCGACGGCGGCTTGTCCAGAATCGCCTCCGGAATCACCTCGCGCTCGCGATTCAGCCAGCGGCACAACGCATACACGCGCAACTTCATCAGGTCGCCGATCACCGCCAGCGCGCCCACCATGTCGCCATATTGCGTGCAGTAGCCCACCGCCATCTCGCTCTTGTTGCCCGTGGTCAGCACCAGCGCGCCCAGTTTGTTTGACAACGCCATCAGCAGCGTTCCGCGAATCCTCGGCTGGATATTCTCTTCCGTCAGATCCGTCGCGAGCCCCGTGAACAGCGGCTCCAGCGCCTTCGTGAACTCGCTGAACAACCCGCTGATGCCGATAATCTCGAAGCGAATCCCCAGGTTCTCCGCCAGCTTCTTGCTGTCGTCAATCGAGCCCTGCGATGAATACGGACTCGGCATGCCTACGCCGATCACATTCTCCGCGCCCAGCGCATCGGTTGCAATCGCCGCCACCAGCGCCGAATCGATGCCGCCGCTCAGCCCCACAATCGCCTTCCTGAATCCGCACTTGCGCACGTAGTCGCGCGTGCCCAGAACTAATGCTCGATACGCGCCTTCAGTGTCGTCCTCATCCGGAGCCTCGACCGCCGGCGCCGTGAATGGATCCACGATCACCAGGTCTTCCGCGAAGCTCTTCGCCTCGGCAACCACCTCGCCCTGCGCATTGATCGCCAGCGACGAGCCATCGCAGATCAGGCTGTCGTTCCCGCCCACCTGGTTCGACAACATCACCGGAATCCCGTCGCGCTTCGCAATCGCCGAAAGCATCCGCCTCCGCACCGCGCGCTTGCCGTGCCAGTAAGGCGATGCCGAAATGTTGATATGAATGTCCGGGTGCTGCGCCATCAGCTCTTCAATCGGATCGATCGAGTAAAGCCGCTCCGGCCAGAAGTTCTTGTCGTTCCAGGCGTCCTCGCACACGCTTACCGCCAGCCGCACGCCGTCCAGCTCCACCACCTTCTGCGAAGTCCCCGGGCAGAAATACCGCTGCTCGTCGAAGACGTCATAGAACGGCAGCAGCCGCTTGTGCTGCTCCAGCAGAATCTGTCCCTTGTCGATCAGCAACGCTGCATTCACCGCCGGCTTGCCCGCGCCCTCGGGAGCCTGCAAGGCAACGCCCACCAGGAGCCCCACCGGCAGCTCGCGCGTCGCTGCGGCCAGCTCGTCCACGGCTGTCCGGCATCGCGCCAGGAAGCTTTGCTTTTCCAGAAAATCTGCCGGCAGATAGCCGCAGATGCACAGCTCTGAAAACACCGCCAGCCGCGCGCCCTGTTCGGCGGCACGCCGGCTCACGTCCACAATCTTTGCAAGATTTCCTGTGAAATCACCGATGGTGGGATCAATCTGCGCCAGCGCAATCTTCACGCTTCCAGTTTAAATCCTCACCAACCGTTACCGCCCTCGACCAGCCAGCGCTGCCCCCGTGCTGCGCATCACGATCACCACGTCCAGCCAGATGCTCCAATTGTTGCGATAGGTCTCGTCAGGCGAGATATACGACGCGAACGGCATAGACTCCGCCTCGTGCGCCGCCCACAGCCCCGTCATTCCCGGCATCAGTTCGAACCGCTTCAAGCGGCGAACCTCTCCCCTCGGGCAATCGGATGCCAGAAGCGGACGCGGGCCCACCACACTCATCTCGCCGCGGATCACGTTCACCAGTTGCGGAAGCTCATCCAGTCCATAACGCCGCAGCAACGACCCCAGCCCCGTCTCGCGCCCATCCTGCGTCAAGCTGCGGAACTTCAGGCAATGGAACACCCGGCCATTCCTTCCCAGCCGCCGTGAAACAAACAGAACAGGCCCGCGCGAATCCACCTTCACCGCGATCGCAATCGCCAGAAGCACCGGCAGCAGCACCACCAGGCCCAGCGTCGCCACCCCCAGATCCAGCAGCCGCTTGGCAACCGTCGCGGAATGACCGCGGAAAATCTCCTCCGGCGTCTTGTCCGCCCACTCCGCCGGACTCACTGTTGCTTGCATTCGTTGCAGGAAATTCGATGTAACCATATGCCCAACTCACCTCGGCCGGAAGAAGGCCGTGTTGTTCGTTACGGATCGACCAATCAGAATTCGCTGAATCGACTACACCCGGATCAAAAGAGCAGATCCGAATGCGAAGGCAGGAATCCGTTGCAGATGGCCCGAGCATTTCTCAGCGGCATGTCGGTGTTGCAGGGATGCGATCGTTCCAGTTCCCAAAAGGTGTAAGAGATCCCCGTCCAAGGCTCAAGAACAACAATTCAACGTTTTAAATAAAAGCAGAGCCCGTTCTCCCAGGCTTCTATATAAGACCCCGCACGCCTTGGAGAACTTCCTCTGGACTTCCTATGACACTTACAGCTTCTCGCCATCCCCCTTGAGATTCAAGTAAAAACTTGGTGGCGGCCGTTACCGTTGCCCTAAGCTGCTCATTCCACAGGTAACTCGTACGCGTCCAAAGTCAAAAATTGCTGAATCGCCTCGTCCGGCGACTCCATGAAGCCCTTCAGCGGACCGAAAAAGTGCGCCTTGCCCTGGTGCAGGAACAGCACCAGGTCCGCCAGCCGCTCGGCAAACCGCATGTCATGCGTCACCACAATGCTTGTGTATCCAAGCTGACTCTTCAACCGCTGAATGATGGCGCCCAGCCGCCTGGCGATGAGCGGATCGACCATCGTGGTTGGCTCGTCATAGAGCACGATCTCCGGCTGCGCTGACAGAGCCCGCGCAATCGCCACAGCACGCCTTCGCCCCGTCGACAGGCTCGCCGGCAGCTGGTCTTCCACATCCGACGCGCCCACCAGGTCCAGCAGCCGGTCCACCACCTGCTGGATCTGGTCCTCTTCCAGGCCTCCCTGCTCGCGCAGTGGAAACGCGACGTTCTCGCGCACGGTCAGCGAATCAAACAGGGCTCCATTCTGAAAGACCATGGTGATGCGCCGGCGCAGGACATTCATCTCCGCCTCGCTCATCGTCGTGATCTCCTGCCCCTCCACCCGCACCGACCCCGCATCGGGCTTCAGGAACCCCATCAGGATGCGCAGCGAAACTGACTTCCCCACGCCGCTGCGTCCCAGGATGCAAAGCGTCTGCCCCTTGCCGACGTAGAAACTCACGTCCTCCAGCACCGGCCGCTCGCCAAACCCGATCGACACATGATCGAACACGATCATCGGCTCCGGCTCCACCGCGCGAGCCGTCACCCCGTTCCCCGAATTGGCAACCAGATCAGCCATGCTTCTGCTTCAGCTTACGCGACTCCCGCGCAGCCCCTTGAACGTTCCACCCCAGATCACAGGTGACGAACCAGGTGCAAACCGGCTGAAGGCTCCGGTAGCTACAATTTCGACTACGCCGGTACTTCGCATTCTCAACGCCGTGCCTGGATGCGAATACGCCACTTGGGAGACAAACACGCGAGAACGAGGTATGTCTCAACGAAGGCGAGAGGCACGACATAGAGCATTCCGACAGACACGGACGGAAGCAGGTACGAAAAGATCACCCACATCAAGCAGACATGACCGCACAGCAGCGCCAACCACAGCGCCCAGAATTGACCTGAGCCCCAGCGATCCCGGCAGAGCATCACAGTCGAAGCGAACGGAATCACGGTCCAGGCAATTCCGGCATGCCATCTGTGAGTGGCTCCATGTTTGTCCAGTACGATCGCGACACACAGGCCCACCCCGACAAAAAGCCAGGAAATGACCGTATCGGAGAGTTGCCTCGGTTTCATCTTGCCCGTCGTCACGGGGTCACCTCCTTTGGATCCGTCCGTGCCCCATCCTAACCGCGCACTTTGCGGTTAGGGTGGGAGACCACAAACCCTCACCCAGCCCGTAACACACCGACCAACCTCTGCAACTCCCCCGGCGTGTTCACATTCCAGAACCAACGGTACGCCGGCCATCCGCGCTCATCCTGCACAGGCACCATCTCCACCGGCACAACCCGCACCCCGGCCGAAGCGAACGCCGCAAACGCCCCCGCACGCCCCGCATCCAGCTCCGCCCGCAACACCGGCAGCGCATCCCGCCGCACCACCGCTGGAAATGTCTGTGCAAATCCGTTCAGCGAAGCCACCGTAACCGATGCTCCGGTCAGCCGCGCATGTTCTATCAGAAAAGAAATCAGAGCGGGAGGAATCAGCGGCTGGTCGACCGTCACAAACGCCGCCCAGTCCCGCTCCGTCTGCCGCAAAGCAGAACACACACCGCTCAGCGGCCCCGTATCCACCGCCTCATCCGGAACAACCAGTGCAAATGCGCTCAAGTCAGCCCGTGCGCCCGCAATCCTTGCCATCAGCCCCGCACCGCGCAGCGCATCCAGCGCCCACGCAACCAGCGGCCTTCCCGCCAGCTCCACCAGCGCCTTGTCCCGGCCCATGCGGCTCGACAACCCGCCCGCCATCACAAACCCCTCCGCATCCATCGAGTGTCCTCAGCCGGGGTGCCCCGTCCAAGCTCTGCTTGGGCGGGAGACAACTTCATTCCGCCCGAGATCCCGAATCAACGCCACCGTTGGGATCAACTCCCCGCTTCCTCCAGAAACCGAATCAGCGACTCGATCCCCAGCCGGAAGTTCTTGAGGTTGAACTTCTCGTTCGGCGCATGCAGATTGTCATCCGGCAGTCCAAACCCCATCATCACGCTCGACAGCCCCAGGTTCCTGTCGAAGTCGCCCACAATCGGAATCGATCCACCGGAGCGGATGAACACCGTGTCCTTGCCCCACACCTCGTGCATGGCGCGCACGCTGGCCTGGATGAACTTGTTGTCCACCGGAATCAGACACGCATCGCCCTGGTGGATCAGCCGCACCGTCACATCCACGCCCTTCGGCGCGATCTTCTCCACATACGACTTGTACTGTGCGAACGCCTTCGCCGGCGTCATGTTCGGCACCAGCCGCATCGACACCTTTGCCAGCGCCTTCGCCGGAATCACCGTCTTCGCGCCCGCGCCCGTAAACCCGCCCGGCATGCCGTGCACTTCAAGCGTCGGTCGCGCCCACGTCCGCTCCAGCACGCTGAATCCGGCCTCGCCCACTAGTTCCTTCGAGCCCACCTCGTTCTTCCGATACTCCTCTTCATCGAACGGCAGGCTCTTCCACGCCGCAAGCTCTTCTTCGCTCGGCGCCTGCACGTCGTCATAGAAACCCGGAATCAGAATGTGTCCGCCCTCGTCCTTGAGCTTCGCCAGAATGTGCGCCAGCGCCATGAAGGGATTCGGCGCCGCACCGCCATACATCCCCGAGTGCAGATCGGTCTTCGCGCCCTTCACCTCAAGTTCGGTGTAGATCATTCCGCGCAGACCAACACACAGCGTGGGCAAATCCGGCGCAAACATCTCCGTATCGCTCACCAGCGCAAAATCCGCCTTCAGGTCGGCGGGCTTCGACGCCACATACTCCGCAATGCCCTCGCCGCCCACTTCCTCTTCGCCTTCCAGCAGCACGCGCACATTCAGAGGCAGCCCTCCGGTCGCCAGCAGGCTCTCCAGCGCTTTGACCTGCATCCACACCTGGCCCTTGTCGTCCACAGCTCCGCGCGCGTACACATTCCCATTGCGCTCGGTCGGCTCGAACGGCGGCGAATCCCACTCATCCACCGGATCCACCGGCTGCACATCGTAGTGCCCATAAACCAGCACCGTCGGCTTGCCCGCCGCGTGCAGCCATTCCGCATAGACCATCGGATGCCCGCCGCGTTCCAATCCAGTCTCGATCAGCCTTACCTTCTCCATCCCAATCCGCCGAAACTCCTCCGCCAGAGTCTCGGCAGCTTTCCTGCAGTCGCCCGCATGCTCGGGCAGCGTCGAAATCGAAGGAATCCGCAACAGGTCTTTCAACTCATCCAGAAACCGCGCATGATTTTCACGCGCAAAGGCAACAGCAGGTGACGACATCAGGATCCTCGTGTCAAAAGAGTAAGATGTGAACCAACTTCAAAAGTATAGGCGCTCTCACCGCTGCGAAAGGAACGACTCTCTCGTCGAAAATCCTTCATGCCTTCATCCCGGCCCCTGGTTCTCTTGGTTGCCTTTCTGCTTCTCCCCATCGCATCCATCGCATCGGCACAGTCCGAACCCGCTGCCTACGTGCGCAGAAACTCCTTCGGCGTGCTGTTCGCCTACTCCAACGACTCCAGCCACATCCTCTTCGGCCAGTCCGAGCAGCGCAAACTCCTCAACATCGGAGTCAGCTACAGCCGCAAGCTCATCGCCGGCCGCATCGTCAACTTCCAGTTCGACGCCGAGTTCCTCCCCGTCGCCCTCGAAAGCGATCCGCTCTCCCGCGCCGTCATCATGCAAACCTCGCCGACAAAGATCACCACCATCGTTGATGGGCCGCCGCCCGTCTCCTGCGCCCCAATCTCGTCCCCCTTCAGCTACGTTCAGAAAGGCGTGACCTACAGCGGCACCGTCAGCTATTTCTGCCACGGCCGCCAATGGACCATGGGCACGGCCATGGCTCCCGCAGGCCTGCAATGGAACTTCCTGCCTCGCCACCGCCTCCAGCCGTTCCTCGAAAGCCACGGCGGCTACATGTTCTCCGCGAAGAGCATTCCAGTCGAGGGAGCAGGCGCCTTCAACTTCACCGTCGACGCCGGCGGGGGACTCGAATATTTCCGCACCCACGGCCAATCCATCCGCGCCCAGTGGCGCTATCACCACACCTCCAATCACGACACCGCGTCCTACAATCCAGGCATCGACAACGGCCTCTTTCAGGTCTCCTACATCTTCGGCCGCTGACGCGCCGAGCTTTGTCATTTGCCCTGAGCGTAGCGAAGGGAAAGAACCCGCTTTTCGGGGTCCCCCACCCTCCCACAAATTTGTCATTCTGAACCGCAGGCGAAGAACCCGCTTGTCGGAGTCCCTCTCCCATGCCAAAACTTGTCATTCCGACCCTGAGCGCAACGAAGGGGAAGAACTGCCTTTTCGCAATCCTCCCCCAACCAAAGGTTCTTCGCCCGCGGTGTCTCCTCGCCATGCCTCATCCGGCTCGGACCGCTGAATGCGAAAAACCATGCAACCCACCCGGTCAACTCTGCAGCCCAGTCCATCCTCCCTTCAGACGATTCTCCCATCCTCGGCCCATGCGAAAATATTGAGGTGAAATCGGGTATCAAACTCTTCCCCGCTCTACTGGTTCTCGCCGCCTCCGCCGCATTCGCAGCGGACATCCCAGCCGATGTCAGAGCCGGTGCCGCCCTCTTCCGCGACAAGGGATGTTCCTACTGCCATGGGACCGACTTGCAGGGAACCAAAAAGGCGCCTGCCCTCGCCGAGATCCGCAACGACAAGAACTGGCCGGCCGCCAAGATGACGGATCATATCCTGAGCGGCGGACAGAAGATGCCGCCCTTCCGCGATTCACTGAGCGATGAGGAGATCGCGCAGCTTGTCGCCTTCCTCCGCGCCAAAGACCATCCCGCGCCTCCGCCTGCCGAAT
>Ga0206908_1135_pt2 | contig 11522 bp, 9 predicted proteins | sample Alteio_BWOrgHeat_78_FD_152979 | JGI IMG/M metagenome (GOLD analysis project Ga0206908, IMG submission 152979) | Enriched cells from forest soil in Barre Woods Harvard Forest LTER site, Petersham, Massachusetts, United States -... | ecosystem: Environmental > Terrestrial > Soil > Temperate forest > O... | reverse complement strand
ATGCTGATTCCATCCATCGATCTGCTGGGTGGGCGTATCGTTCAACTGGTTCAAGGGGAAAAGCTTCGCCTGGCCTTCGACGATTTCGAATATTGGATCGGGAAGTTCTCCCGCTTTCCGCTGGTTCAGTTGATCGATCTCGATGCCGCGATGCGAACGAGCGACAATTCCGTGCTCGTCAGCCAGATCGCGCGTCGTTTGCCTTGCCAAGTTGGAGGCGGCATTCACTCCATCGACCGTGCGCGGCAAGTGCTGGAAAGTGGTGCGAGGCGCGTGATAATCGGGTCGGCTCTTTTTTCTTCGATTCCGGGTGACAGCGGAGTGAACGCCGCCTTCGCGTCGGAACTGGCCAGCGCGATCGGCGCAGAGCAGGTGGTTGCCGGCATTGACACTAAAAACGGACGCATTGCCGTCAAGGGATGGAAGGAGCATGTTGCACTCACGCCGGATGAGGCGATCCCGCAGCTGGAGCCATTTGTTTCGTCGTTTCTCCACACCCACGTAGACGGAGAGGGTCTGATGGGCGGATTTCCGATGGAGACAGCCACGCGGCTGCGCGGCCTGACCCAGCGCCAACTCATCGTAGCGGGCGGAATCCGGAGCCAGGATGAGATTGATCTGCTCGAGACGCTGCGGATTGACGCCGTTGTGGGCATGGCTGTTTACACCGAGCTGCTTGCCGTTTAGGTTCGCCGTTCGCTGGCCCACCGCGCGACTCGCGCGCATGGCGTGGGCTATGCTGAGGTGTGGGCGTGGGAGGATGCAACGGAAATGACGGTTAGGCGGCAGAGCGGAATTCGGTTGGCCAAGCGGTTGGATGAAGTAGGGTTTTCGGACATCGTGCAGATTCGCAACAAGGTGATGTCGATGCGCGCCGAAGGCTTGCAGGTACACGTTCTGCACGGCGGTGAGCCGTTCTTCGAGACACCGGATGACATCAAGTTTGCCGCCGTGCGAGCGCTGGTGGCAAACCAGACGCACTATGCGCCATCGTCCGGTCTGCCGCTCTTACGCCAGGCCCTTGCCAACAAGCTCGCGGCCAAGAACAACGTTCACGTCACCACGGATGAAGTGATTGTCACGGTAGGCGGTTCCCAGGGACTTTACGGGGCTTTCCAAAGCGTGCTTGATCCGGGCGACGATGCGCTCGTCTTCTCGCCGTATTGGACGCCCATCGGAGATCTGGTCACAGGCGCCCAGGCGCGGCCGCTGCTGGTCTCCACAGTTACGGCTCGTCGTAATGGCATCCGCAATACGCTCGAGCAGTTTTCGACGCCGCGCGTTCGAGCTATCTACTACAACACTCCGCAGAATCCCAGCGGCCTGGTGTTCACGCGTTCCGAAGCGGAAGAAGTTGCCGCATTCGCGCGCGCGCGCGACCTGATCGTGATTGCCGATGAAGCTTACGAAGATCTGGTGTACGACGGCGAGCATGTCTCGATTGCTTCGCTGCCCGGCATGCTCGAACGCACCATAACCTGCTTCACGTTTTCGAAGACCTACGCGATGACGGGCTGGCGTGCGGGGTACGCGGTTGCGAAGGAGCCCTTCATGACTGCGCTGCGAAAGGTCGTTCTATATTCCACGAACGGTGTCGCCACGCCTGTGCAGCACGCGATGCTTCAGGCCCTTGCTATGCCCGAGTCCGTCATTGCCGCGCGCCGCGAGGAGTACCGCAAAAGGCGCGACCTTCTGATTGCCGGACTGAATGAAGTCGGGCTCGACTGCGATCCACCGGCGGGCGCCTTTTATGCGTTCCCGGTAACGGACAAGATCGATCGGAACAGCCGGACAGCCGCGCAGATTCTGCTCGAGAAAGCACACATCGCCACGATTCCGGGTTCGGTATTCGGGGCGCAGGGAGAAGGCCATCTGCGCTTTGGATACGCCATCCCCGTCAAAGAGATCGAGAGTTGCGTTGAGGCTCTGCGTGAGTTCTTTCGATAAGAACCGGTGTTCCTCAACCGTTCTGCGCTTCTCCAATCGCCTGGCTTGTGTCGACTCTCGCGGCGCGGAGTAGCCGCGCGAGCTGTTTCAGATGGAGCTGAACGGCATACGCGCGCAGGATTTCACCTTGCGCAAAGCTGATGCCTTTGGGCCGCAACTCTGACATACGCTGTTCGAGCTGCGCGATATCGTCCTCAAGTTGCAGGTCAAGCGGCGGGATATGGAATCGCCACTTGTGGATGCATCCCGCCACGTAATGAAACCCCGAGTGGATGTCAGTTGCGAGCTTGCCCAGCACAGGCTCCAACTGTTCGGCGTATCCGTCTTCAGAGCTTCCTCTCACGGCGAGCTCAAGGGCAACGAGCGAGTCGAAGATAGACCGGCCGGACTGCGACAGGATCTCGAGGCCTTCGCGCCATCCCGGGCCACCCGATGGCTCGTTGCGCGAGGCCTGCAACAGTTGAAGGTTCGCGCGCAGGAGCGCGAGAGCGTCTTGACGCAGACTCTCAAGGTTGTCGGCCGTTGAGCCTCGAAATCCCTGAAGGATAGCCTCAAAGAGGCGTCCCAGAACGAGGTACTCTTGGGCCAGTCCATCACGAAGGGCAAGGCGCGCACGATCCGGAAAAATCAACGTGGTCACAACAACGGCGACAACGATTCCCAGCATCACCTGCAGAACGCGATCCAACGCGACCGCCTTGTGCGAGCTTGACTGAACCAGCATCACGATCGTGATCGTCACGCCCGCTAGCCGGGAACTGCTACGGAAGCCGAGCAGGCCGCAAACCACGATTGCAACGAATACAGCGAGGATGTAATTCCAGGGCACGGTGCCGAACAGAGAAAATGCGAACCCCAGTACGGCTCCAATGAAGGTTCCCAGGATCCGGTCTCGTGATGCCGTAATAGTCGCACCGAAGTTCGATTGCAGCACGATGATCGCGCTGATGGCGCCCCAATAACCGTCGTGGAGCCCAAACCGCAGCGCGAGCCACCAGCAGAGTGCGGCCGCCAGTGCAGTCTTCGCGGCGTGGATCAACAGCCGTTTGCGTTCCCAGGTCAGCAGCCCGCGCTGCGCTGCGGTTCCCACGCCTAGCTTCAGCGCGAGTTCGTGTTGCGACCACGTTTTATTTGTCTTCAGGCGCATGGATCGATTCTCAGACGCGACCTCCCGGGTTCTTTCTAGAATGACGCATCCACTTGATGAATGCACTGAAGTTCAGCGAAACATCCGGTAGCCGCGACTTGTAGCATTAGATATGCGCGCCGGCTATCCCGCGACCCTCGACTCAACGCTTGTGGATCTGTTGCCGGCCGGGATTGACCTCATCCCGTTACCCGACGGTTTGGATCACGACGTCGAGATCGAGGTGTGGATTCCCGATCCGTATCCCACGCGAGCGTTGCGTATCTGGCCTCACCTGAAGGGGGTTCGTCTCGTTCTTTCTCTGATGGCGGGCACGGACTGGATCACCGACGTAGCCGGGCCGCATGTAACGATCTGTAACGCGCGAGGCGCGCACAATGTGTCGACAAGCGAGTGGGCGATCTCCGCCATTCTCGCCATGCTGAAGCAATTTCCGCTGTTTCAAGATCTCCAGAGGTCCGCGGATTGGCGCGGCCGAAAGCAAGCCACGGTCAACTACGAGCGCGTCATCGGCGACGTCCGGCATCTTCGTCCTCCCGTTATGGTCGAGGAACTCACTGGTAAGCGGGTGCTCCAGGTCGGATATGGCTCGATCGGGAAAGAGATTGAGCGCATGCTTGCCCCGTTTCATGTCGACCTGGTGCGAGTGGCCCGCACGTCTCGTAGCGAACCCATTGTTCATTCGATCGAAGATCTCGATCGGCTTCTTCCTGCAGCCGAGGTCATCATTCTCATCCTGCCTCTGAATGACTCATCCCGGGGTTTGATCGGGTCGCGCCAGTTGACGCTGATGAAGCAGGGCGCTCTGCTGGTAAACGCTGCGCGCGGACCAATCATCCAGACCGATGCGCTCATCGAGGCACTGAACGAAGGCAGGATTCGCGCGGCGCTCGACGTTACCGACCCGGAACCACTGCCGCCTGATAACCCGCTTTGGCGCTGTCCGAACCTTCTCATCACGCCGCATGTAGCCGGATCGAGCCCTCAATTCGCGCCACGCGCCATGAAGGTAGCGGCAGAGGAACTCAGGCGATATGTGAATGGCGAACCGCTGCAGAATGTAGTGCAAGTTGCCATTTAGACTACCTCGGGCTGTCGCAGGACTCGATCAGCGGCCCTTATGCACGCATCTCAGTTGGTGCTCGGCGCCAGTCCCGTAGACCTTCGACTGCGATCCAAACCAATACGGCGTAGATCACGGCAGTCAGCCAGAGGTCCTTGTAGATGTACTCGCCGATGTAGAGGAGATCGACAACGATCCACAGCCACCAGTTTGCGAGGTGTTTTCGGGCCTGCCACCAACTGGCGACAAGACTGAAGCTCAAAAGCGAAGCATCGAAGTATGGCAATGCAGCGTTCATTCGCTTCGTCAGTGCTCCAATGGCGAACGTCCCTATGATACCCATCACGACCGCAGCGACACTCTTCGACAAGGGCAGCGGGACAACGCGTACCTCACCATCTTGCCGAACACCACGCCACCAGTTCCACCAACCGTACAGAGTAAAGAAGACGAAGAACACCTGCAGCATGGCGTCGGACAACAGACGCGCCTGATAGAAGACGATGAGGTAAAGAAAGTCCGCTGCGAGAATGATCGGCCAGCAGAGCATGCTGCGGCGAGCGGTCAGCCAAATACCGATCGCGGTTGTAAGCCCGCCCGCCAACTCAGTTCGGTGAAACACAAGATAGTGCAAAACGCCAGCAATCATGCTTCGACGGCCTTTCGAATGGCGGGATCGCCGAGAGCCCATGCGCGGACCGCATCCAACATCCTCGCGCCCGGGCCACGCCACCACTGGGCATGGCTCAGGAGATATCCCTCACATGCCATGAACGCTTTCTCGCGCGAATGCAGCACGCTCAGGAAATAGTCGGTCTCTGACAGCGCGAACTCCGCATGGCAGAGAGCCAGCATGGGAGCCAGAGCGGCGCGTTCAGCCGCGAAAAGCGGACGTAGTTCTTCGTATCCTTCAATCATTGACCACAGATGATCCATGTGGACGGGCACACTCTCGGGATTTGCCGGATCGTTCACCAGAACCAGCCACTCCACAACGCTTCGCTCGATGGCGTGCGCCAAATCGTGCACCGCATTGGTTCGGTCGCACAATCCGAAATCAATTACCGCGGTCGCCTTCGCTGCTGGGTCATCGTCACTCCAAAAGAGGTTCGAGCCGTGCAGGTCGTTATGCGTCCATAGAGGTTGCAACTGAGGCAGCACCGGCGCGAGCTCCTCATGAAACGGCGTCAGCAAGTTCATCGCTCCCTGCGCGCATTGGCTCTGTTCGAGATATTGTTGCAGCGCGGGCCGCTCACTCACATACTGATCCAACTCGCGTGCAGGGTTGTCGTCGGCAAAGATCGTATAGCCCGCGACCAGCTGTCGCAATCGTCTCGCTGGAGCCTCGTACCCCTGGGCAGCAAGATGCAATCGTGCCAGCATCTCTCCGGCCGATCGCGCATGCTCCGCCGTTCGAAACGGAGTCCACGAGATGGCATCCTCATAAGCGTCTATTCCGCACGGTATCGCGTGCACCTCGTAGGTCCAATCCCCCGCTTCGACTGCCGTATCTCCTGAGTCGCATTTCATCACTTGAGGCACAGGCGCGCCGTGAGCGAGGAGATCTGCCATAAACCTATGCTCCTCACGCAAACCTTCTGCATCACGAACTTGCCGCGCGTGGCGCTTCATGAATACGCGCTCACTCCGAGTCGCAACGACGCTGGCTGCGGACAACGGGCGCGGACTGACGCTGGCAATCTGGAATGGGCCGTGCAACTCCGGGTATCGCGACAGCACGGAGGCCATCTCATCCGGCGACAACGGCGGCCAATCGGCCTCAACGAGCGAGCCATCTAATCCATGCGCCTTGATTGCAGTCGTCAACCTTGCCCGCTCCTCCTTGAATCAGAACGTGTAATGCGCTGAAAGGCGCACTGTCGCCGGGGCTCCCAGGTGAATGAACGTATCGCCGAGGCTCGCGCCCGTGTCTTTCCAATAGCGCTTGTTCGTGATGTTGTCGGCGTACAGGCGGAGTGTCATGTGGCCCTGCTCGCCGCCGGGCGTATAGCGCGCACCGAGGTTGAAAAGGTTGAATCCGGGCACGCTTACGGCGTCATCCCGCGTCGTCTCTTTGCTTGCGCTGTATCCCCATCCTGGCATCACGTGCAATCCGTGCGCATGGGGAACGGCGACGTCTGCGAACAAAGCCGTGCGCACACGCGGCACGTTGATCACCTGCTTGTTGTCGAATGCGGGGGTGCCCGTGTTCTCAGACACCGCGTGGATTGCCGCGACCGAGGCATTCAGCTTGAGCCAGTTCGATGCTTTGCCCTCCGCGCTGAATTCCGTGCCATTGTGTGTCTCATGTCCTTCAGTTACAAAGCAGAGAGTGCCCGGCCCATAAAAGTAGTCTCCCGTACATTGCCCTTCCTCCGTCTCGATCACTTTCGGATAAAAGAACGGCGCTCGCATATGGAATCCCGCAACGCTCAACAGTATCCGCTGCGCCGGCTCGAACTTCGCGCCGACCTCAATCTGGCGCGTAAAGTACGGTGCGAGGAAGCCGCTTCCGTTATCCACCCACCACGGCGCCTGGGGCCCAAGCGAAAGCATCGTAGTGTAGCTTCCGTAAAGCATCAGGCTCGTTACCGGCGTAAAGCTCACAGCATATTGCGGTAGCCATACGGGCCTGTCTGTGACGCTGGGAGGAGTAGGGACTGAATAGATGGGTTGATTCGACGGGTCGTAAGTCGTAGGGCACGGATCACCTGGTGGTCCGGGGGTGTCGCTGGGTGTGCAAGGGGCAGTGGCGGCCAGAGAGTAGTTATGATCGCGCAACCACACTTCCCTTCCACCCACAATCACCTGGATCCGTCCCGGCAGGTGGATGCGATCCGCGGCCATCAGAGCCGTCTGGTGATGATCCTCCCAGAGCCGGCGCGGGCCTGCCTGCTGAGTCACTCCGTTGTCGTTCGTCGCCCAGTGAAACGGCTCGATGGGCTGGTAGATGTTCTCCTGGCCGATATAGCTGTAGACCGCTCCATTCTGAACCACACCGTCGGGCGACACGGGATTGTCTGCCGAGAAATAGCCGGGCATCTGCACGCTGCGCAGGAATAACTCAACGCCACCAGCCAGATCGTGCTGAATTGCGCCTGTATGTAACTGACCGGTGACGACCGATTCAGCTTGCGCGTCAAGTCGCAGTTCGCCGGGATTGCGATAGTCATAAATGCCGTAGGTGCCGTCAGGGCAGAAGAAGTAATAGGGAGCATCGGGTGCGCCCGGGCAGCTTACGTTGCCCTGGTCATCGTAGGAGACGCCATAGGCGTAGACGACATTGTCGTCGATCAGCGAATGGCTGAAGCTCATCGCGCCGAATACATGCCACGTTTTCGGCAGGTCGTAATCGAATCGCACGCCGGTGTTGTAAGTATCAAATGTGTTCGGCTTTGCCCACTGCTGAAATCCAAGCATGGTCGAGGTATAGATCCGGTCGAGATCCGGCAACGTGGCGCCGCCCAGCAACTGATATCCCGAGACCGACCTTTCCACTTTGTGCTGGTATTCGAAATCGCCTTTCAGAATTGCCTTGGGGCTGATCTTCCAATCCGCTGCGCCGGCACCCATCGCACGCCAGCCGTCTGCGCCGTTCACATAGCTCTGGATTCGTTCTCCTGCCAGGTTCAGGCGCCCGCCCACCTGCTTTTCTTTCCCGAAGAACTGCCCGAAATCGGCATCGCCAAAGGCGCTTCCGCGATGGTCCGTGGCCAGATCCATCGCCTTGACGAGCGCAGGCCGCTTGGTCGCAAATCCAATGACACCGCCACCCGAGGTGACTCCGCTTTCGATGCCCGAGATGCCCTTCAGAATCTCGACGCGCTCTTTGTTCTCCAGCGGAACATCCTGCTCGCCCGCGATCGTCATGCCGTTGATCTGCAGTCCCGTCGCCAAATCAATCGGAAAACCGCGGATCTGAAAGTCGCCGTAGTAGCCGACCGGGGCGTAGTCCTCACCTACCGAAGCATCGTTCTTTACCACGTCCGAAAGAGTGCGGGCACCCTGGTCGCTCAGGAGTTCGCGCGTGACTACGGAGACCGAGAGAGGCGTTTCAGAGAGCCGCGCACCATCCAGTGTGCCCGTGGTGATCGCGTCCGACAGGTAGTCGTCCTTCACGTTGTCATGGACTACGACCGTTGTTGTCACGCGCGGAAGCTGCTGCTGTGGATTCTGGCCCGTGTTGCTGGACTGGGCAGAAGGGACGGGATTCGCAGGTTGAGCCTCCGGAGCTTGCCCGAGCGCACCCTGCGGCCCCATAACTGCGCAGGCCAGCAAGCCGCTTGCGAGCAGACAGGAATGCAATGTCGTTTTAGAGGGAGCAGGGTGTGCAGACTGGCCAGGCATGGAATCCTCTTGTTTGAACTACCGAAACAAGAGCGCCCGCGCTGCAGATTCCTGAAGAAGACCTTCGGAAACTTCCCACGCCGGTATTATCCGGATCGGGTTCGAGGGTATTTCTCAGCCCCGCACCGCGGAGCACCCCTGTTTCAATAACCCGATTGAAACACTCCCGGGGATAAATAGCAACTGGACTTATCTCGAATCAGCCCTAGGAACGCGAAGGGCCGCGAAGGTACGCACCCTCGCGGCCCAAAAGTCAGACGGTTGCCGCTACTTACCCGAGCCTTCAGTCAGCGTCACGATGCGATCCACGCCCGAAACGGTGAACTGCTCGACTTTGCCGCTGGGCCAGTGCACCTCGATCGCCTGTACTGCTGCCGCGTTACCAATGCCGAAGTGCACGCGCGGATCGTTGTTGGAGAGGTAGCTCCCGCCGCTGATCACATCACCGCGCTGCTTCATTCCGTTCGCCGTGAGATAAATCGACGCGCCGACCGCATCGCGCGGACCCTTTGGACCACCTGCGAGTTTGAACTCAACCCAGTGATAGGTATTGGAATCCACATTGCGCAACAGAACGGGATGTGCGTCCATTACGTTGATCACCGCGTCGATCTTGCCGTCATTGAACAGGTCGCCAACTGCCATGCCACGTCCGGCGATTACATCGGCCAGGCCGGATCCCTCCACGGCGGGGACATTCTCGAACTTCTTCCCGCCGATGTTATGGAACAGCATGGGCCGCTGTGCCCAGGTAGTTCCCCACGTGTACTCATCCGCCTGCGGGTAGACGTGGCCATCCGACATCATCAAATCCTTCCAGCCATCGTTGTCGTAATCGAAGAAGGCATCGCCCCAGCTCAAGAAGGGGACCGTCACCTCGCCCAACCCTACGTGATAACTAATATCGGTGAGATTCGCGTCGCCTTCGTTGTGATAGAGCGGCTTGTAGTCATCCGAAAACGTGGTATCGAACACGTCGAGCATGCCCGTGTTTTCGTAATCGCCGACGGCAATTCCCATCGATGCCGTCTCGCGTCCGGCTTCATTCAGCGCGAATCCTGACGCATAGCTCACGTCCTCGAACGTCCCGTTCCCCTTATTCAGATACAGGTAGTTAGGCGTCGAATCGTTCCCCACCAGCAGATCCGGCTTGCCGTCATTATTGATATCCACAAACACCGCGCCCAATCCGTAGTAACCAGGCTTATCGGCCACGCCGGCCTTCTCGCTCACATCGGTGAAGGTCCCGTCGCCATTGTTGTGGAAGAGATGGTCGCCTTCGCCTTTCAGGCCGCGCGGCCCGCAGCTTACCTTCTCGCCACGGAACGTGCAGAACGCGTTGGGCGCATCTGCGTCGCCGGCGGTCGGCATGTTGTGCCGGTCATAGTGCAGATACCCGGCCACAAACAGATCGAGCCGGCCGTCGCCGTCGTAGTCGCCCCAGGTCACGCCCGTGTGCCAGGCCGCGGCATCGTCCAACGCCACGCCTGCCTTATCCGCCATATCGGTGAAGGTTCCGTCGTGATTGTTGTGGTAGAGCCGGTTCTTGCCCCAGTTGGAGACGTAGATGTCAGGCCAGCCGTCGTTGTCGTAGTCTCCAACGGCTACGCCAAAACCCCAGCGGTCGTTGGTCACGCCCGCCTTCGCAGCCACATCCGTAAACGTCCCGTCGTGGTTGTTATGGAACAGAGCGGCGTGAGGCGGAGTTTCCTTCCCGTCGAGCGAGTTGAAGGTCGATCCGTTGACGACGTAAATATCCATCCAGCCGTCATTGTCGTAATCGAACAGCGCGATCCCCGAACCCTTCGCCTCAACGATGTAATCCTTCGCGGGCGTGCCCATCTTGTGCGTCCACTTCGACAGCCCCGCTTTCTCTGACGCGTCCTCGAACACGACGGGGCTCTTCCTGCCGATGGCTGAGCGCAAGGCCATGCGCATGGCGGACAAGGAAACGGCCAAGGCGTGGCTCGACCAACTCGTGAGCCACTCCTGCCCGCTCTTGGCCGGCGCCTGTGCGCCTTCGGCATTCTTGATGGTCTGCTGTTCCTGGGGAAGCGTGCCGGGACCTGCAGCCTGTGCAGAACCCCAAGCAGGAAATGAGACAAAAATAGCCCACACTGCGGCTCTCTGCGTAACCGTGAACATGGACGCAGTATACGAGGCAGGGTGGAGCCAAGTATCGACCGAAAGTACGATGAACTGGGAGCAGCCACTGCATCAGGTTTCAGATGGAGGCGAATCTGCCTCGAGCTGATCGTCAGCGCGGCGTAACTTCGCCGCACCGGCAGCCATCGTGGCCGTCTGCCGCCCCAGCCGCAATGTTGCCCACGAGGGAGAGATCCGTCCGCGGCGCATCAAGGGTTCTGGTTCCGAACGTCAGGTCTTCGATCCGCGCATCTTCGAGCACCTTGAGCATTGCCTCCTGCGCCCTTACCCACACAGGATGAGCTGGGCACCAGGACTGGCGCGCACACGCCTGGCCCGAAGTCAGACAGACATTGAGGTGGATGCGGCCATCCACCGCCTCGATCACGTCGCGCATCGACGCCTTTCTGCCGCGCGCGGACACTTCGAACCCGCCCGTCTGTCCCCTTTGCGAGATCAACAACCCGCCACGCGTCAGCGCCTGAAGCACCTTCGACAGAAAGCTCTCCGGAGCCCCCGTGGCCGCGGCCACGGCGGGCAGCGACACGCGGCGCTCTCCGGCTCGGCCTACGAGGTGAATCATTACGCGCACTGCATAATCCGCAGCCCGCGTCAGTTGCATTGAGGAATTTGCATCATTCATGGTTCTGCCTGCTGGGCGGCTTCGCCGCGTCCCGGAAATTCGGATGGAAATGAGTGTATTCCGTTAGATCACACCGGTACGTGTTCGCCGTCACAGACCTTCCCAGATACGCCCGATTAGGTTGAACTCGCACCCGAATCGGACAATATTAGTCCACAAATTCTGTCGCTCCAACGGATCCGCTTCGCCTCGCGGACCTGGTTCCGGTTTCAGGCGGCGAGATAGATGAG
>Ga0206908_1152_pt1 | contig 11693 bp, 6 predicted proteins | sample Alteio_BWOrgHeat_78_FD_152979 | JGI IMG/M metagenome (GOLD analysis project Ga0206908, IMG submission 152979) | Enriched cells from forest soil in Barre Woods Harvard Forest LTER site, Petersham, Massachusetts, United States -... | ecosystem: Environmental > Terrestrial > Soil > Temperate forest > O... | reverse complement strand
GCCGAGCAGGGCAGCGACGCCAACATCGACCTCAGCAGTCAGAAGCACTTGCAGGGACAGCCCATGAAGGCGGCCCTCGTCGACTTGAAAGACCGCACCATGCGTGTCAATCGGATGAACATCGAAGCCATGCGCATGCTCCAACAGGGCCGCAATTTCGAAGCCATCGACCTGCTCAAGCAGGCGCTCCCGCTCGATCCTCAGAATCCGTTCACACTGAATAATCTCGGCGTCGCCAGCGAATCCGTCTCCGACCTCGAATCGGCTCTCCGCTATTACCAGGAAGCGGCAGCGGGCCAGTCGAAAGAGCCTGCGGCCATCACCCTCGACAAATCGTGGCGCGGAAAATCCGTCACCAATATGGCCCGTACCAGCGCCAAGATGTTGCAGAAAAGGATGGGGTCCGGCGACATGACCGAGAGCAAAGCGGTCATGTACACACTTCGGGGCGTACGCGAGGAGAATGCCAACAACTGGGCCGCGGCGCGCGAAGACTTCCTCCACGCCTATGCGCTCGATCCCACCAGCGCTTTCTCGCTCAACAATCGCGGCTACATCGCCGAGCGCGAAGGTGATCTGGAAACCGCCCAGTACTTCTATGAGAAGGCCCGCCGCGCCGATAACTCGAACGCCAAGGTGGGGATGGCAACCAAACTCTATGCCCAGGGACAGGCTCTGGCCGTCGTCGCCAACGACAGCAATCAGAAGGTCGACAGCGCGCTGGATATCTACAGCCAGCAGCGCAAGCGTCAGGGCGCTCCCGTCGAACTCACTCCGCGAGGCGCAACTCCGGAATCAACACCCGAAACAAAGCCAGACACAAACCCAGGTGCAATTCCTCCGATCGAGCAGCCGAACGAGCAACAGACTCCACAGTATTAACTCAAGGCAATTTAGACATGAACACAACATCTCGATTTCCGTCGCATAACTCAATGACTCTTCTCTCGCGTCTCCTGCTCGTTCCGGAGAACGGCGATCCTTCGTCCGCCTGGATGCTGGAGGAACTGAGGGAGGACCTTGTCTCCCTCTCGCGCGAGCATTTTGATGACCTTTTGACCTTGGCTGATCTCAATCACGTTGTCATGCGCGGAATGGCGGTCTTCCTCGATTTGGTCCGCTCATCCGGCGACCAGGTCCGTGCGCAATGGGCGCTCGACGCCCTCGCCGCCGAACAGGAGCGCATCAGCAACGCCATTCCCTTCCTGCACGACATTTGCCGCGCATTCGAGGAGCACGGTCACGACGTCACAGTGATCAAGTCCCTCGATCACTGGCCCGATCTCGGCAGCGATCTCGACCTGTACACCAACGCGAAACCCGAAGACGTCATCAAGCTGATGACCCGCCGCTTCAATGCCGGCGTCTCCGCCCGAAGCTGGGGCGATCGCCTCGCCTGCAAGTGGAACTTCGAGATCCCCGGCCTCGCCGAGTCCGTCGAGATTCACGTCGGACGCCTTGGCCAGACAGGCGAACAGAGCACCATCGCCTCTTCGCTCATGCGCCGCACCCGCATCGTTGAAGTAGACGGCCGCAGCTTCCGGGTGGCATCCAAATCGGACCGCCTGCTCATCTCCACCCTGCAGCGCATGTACCGCCATTTCTACTTCCGCCTCTGCGACATCGTCGATAGCGCTGCCCTGATCGAGAACGGCGGCGTCGATTTTCAGGACCTGCATGACGCGGCAAGCCGTGCCGACATATGGGAAGGCACGGCCACTTACCTCGTCATCGTCTCCGATTACGTACGGAACTATCGCGGCAAGGGAATTGATCTGCCCAGGCTGGTCACATCCTCGGCCCGTTTCGGCGGCGACGCCACTTTTTATGCGCGCGGCTTCATTCGCGTGCCCATCATGCCGCAATCGGCAAAACTTTACGGATCGCAGCTTGCCGGCATCTTAATGAAGAGAGAACTGCACAACGGCGCGCGCCTCAGCTTGTTACCCTGGTTGGCCACCGCGGCCGTAGTCGGCATGAAGCTCACCGGCAGCGACAAAGGTATCTGGTAAGTTCGGCATTCGGCAGGCCGCCCTTGCTCGTTCCTGGCGGCTCGACTCGATAACTTCTGTTGACGGTAAACATGGATTGAAAGAGAAGGGGGATGCGAGGTAACTCGCAGCGAATATATGAGCAATCATGGATCAGTGAATCCCGGTTCGCGCGGCAGGCTCGGCGTCGAGAGTTCCAGCCGAAAGCTTCAGGGACCCGGTGCTTACAATCGCTCCAGCCTCGCATTCGATGTTGAAGAGGCCTACCCTGACGAAATGCCGATGCCGCGTCTGGTGCCGGCGCCCGCCGGGGCCGCCGCCATGATCGGAGTGCCCCGCTTCATGGGTCTCGATCAGGCCACCTATCAAAAGAACCCCACGTCGAAAACGGTCTCCGCCATCGTTCACATCGTGGCCATCTCCGCTCTTCTGTGGCTGGGTTTCAAGGCAAAAAGCACCTTCATTCCAGTGATAAAGACGCAGCCGGTGAACATCACGCTCTATGCGCCTCCTCCGCCTCCCAAACTCCTTCCCGTCGCGCCCAAGATGGGCGGCGGTGGCGGCGGCGGCAATCATGAGGTCATCGAACCCACAAGGGGCAATCCGCCCAAAATCGTCGCGCAGAAGACCTTTATAGCTCCGCAAATCCTCAGGGTTGATAACCCCAAGCTCGCGGTGGAACCGACTGAGGTCGTCAGGATGCCGGAGAACCCCAACATGCCCAATCTGGGTCTTTCCAACTCTCCGCAGATCGCACTCGCCTCGCAGGGCAAAGGCAGCGGCTCGGGCTTCGGCTCCGGCCAGGGCGGCGGCCTCGGCATGGGGCACGGTATCGGCTCCGGCCCCGGCAGCGGCGGCGGTTACGGCGGCGGCCTCATGAGCGTTGGCGGCGGCGTAAGCGCACCCACCGTGATCCATTCCATCGAACCCGAATTCACTGAAGAAGCCCGCCAAGCCAACTACCAGGGTAGCGTCGCCATTCAGCTCATCGTCGACGCACAGGGCAATCCGCAGAACGTGCACGTCACGCGCCACGCCAGCTTTGGCCTCGACCAGAAAGCCATCGAAGCCGTTCGCCTCTACAAATTTCGCCCCGCCATGTACCAGGGACATCCCGTCGCCGTACAAATCGTCATCGACGTCGACTTCCACCTCCATTGATCTTCCCGCACGCAAGAAAAAGAGAGGAGCCCCCAGCGGCTCCTCTCTTTTTCTTTGCTCTTCTTTCTATCTCTGCTCTTCTTTCCGTCTGCTCTTCTATCCGTCTTTGCCCTTCTTGCTGTCATTCCCGAAGGGAATCTGCAGTTCCGGTCTACTTCTTGCGACCCTCTGCCACTCTGCCACTCAACTCCCGCGCCGCCGCCGCCACGCTCTCCGGCTTTCCCAAATCGCGCCACTGATACGCATCCGCGCGAAACGCCGTCACGCTCTCGCCTTCTCCCGCAAGCCGCAGATACGTGCTAATAATCGAAAACGCTCCCTCTTCCCTCATCCTGGTCAACAACCGCGGCGAAAGTACCTGGATCCCTGAAAACGCCAGCGCCTCCGCATCCCTGCAATCTCTCACCGTCTCAGGCGTTCCAGCGCGTCCCGCCCGCCGTCCGCACAACTGCCCTTCGCCATCGAAAAGCAGATACCTCGACGTCGCCCGATCCTGCACCGCCAGTGTCGCCACTGCGCCGCGCTCTTCGTGTGCCCCCGCCAGCGCAGCCAAGTCGATCGTGCTCAACACATCCACGTTGTGCACCAGGAACGGCTGGTCCCCTCCATCCTCCAGAAAGAACCACGCCGCCTTCTTCAACCCCCCGCCAGTATCCAGAACCGGGTCCTCGCGCGAGACCTCAATCCGCATCTCGAAATTCTCATGCGCGCGCAGATACTCGATCACCATGTCCGCATAGTGATGCACGTTCACGATTGCTTCGCGCACGCCGAACGCCCGCAGCCGCTCCAGCACGATCTCCAGCATCGTGCGCCCGCCCACTTCCACCAGGGCCTTCGGCCGATCATTGGTCAGCGGACGCAGCCGCGTACCCAATCCCGCAGCCAGCACCATGGCCTTCATTTGCCCATCTTCTCCAGTTCCACGTGCCGCACCACCACGTCCAGCCCGATGTTCACGCGCAGATGCTTCGCCAGCTGCTCCGCCAAAAACACTGAGCGATGCTGCCCCCCGGTGCATCCAAACGACACCATCAGGCTCTTGAACCCGCGCTTCTTATAGGCCGCCACGCTCGCATCCACCAGCGTCGACGCGCCGGCGAAGAATCGATGCACGCTCTCCTGCTGATTCAAGTAGTCCTTCACCGGTTCGTCTTTTCCTGTGAGCGGCATGAACCGCTCTTCCCTTCCCGGGTTCGGCAAACACCGCGCATCGAACACAAATCCGCCGCCATTCCCCGAATCATCGGCCGGCATCTCGCGATGAAACGAGAAGCTGAAGATCTTCACCTTCAGCGTGTCCGCCGACGCCGCCAGCCCCTGCAGCTTCTCTGACCCCAGCATCCCCTGAAACGCCTCCATCAGCGCCGGCAGCGCAATCGGCAACAGCGCGTTATGCGCCAGCCACCGCAGGTTCTTCAGCGCATACGGAACGCTCTGCAGAAAATGCGCCTTGCGTTCATAGAATCCCCGGAACCCGTAGGCACCCAGCGCCTGCATAATGCGCACGTACACAAACCCGTAGTAGTGCTCCATGAACGCCGCGCGGTCGATGCCGTAGTTCGCAACGCAATCCAGATAGTAGTCCAGCAGTTCCTGCCGCAACGCCGGCGGCAGATCGGCCTTTCCGTCATACAGAAGCGACGCAATGTCATATTGCAGCGCGCCCTTGCGCCCGCCCTGGAAATCCAGAAAATACGGCTGCCCTTCACGCAGCATCACGTTGCGCGACTGAAAATCGCGATACAGAAAATAGTCGCGCGGCGCCGTCAGCAGAAACTTCGTCAGTCGCGCAAAATCGTGCTCCAGCGCCTGCTCGTTGAATGGAATCCCCGCCAGCCGCAGAAAGTAGTACTTGAAATAATTCAGGTCCCACGCAATCGACTGCCGGTCGAAACTCGCCCGCGGATAACACACCTTGTAATTCACACCGCGTCCGGCCTCGATCTGAAACCGCGGCAGCACCGCCACCACCTTGCGATACGCCTCCACTGCCTCCGGCGCAACCGCATCCCCATCGCGATGGGCACTCAGAAAATCGAACAGCGTCGTGTCGCCCAGGTCCTCCAGAAGGTATGCACCCTCGTTCAGCGCCTCGCCATAAATCTCCGGCACCGGCAATCCATGCCGCCGGAAATCCTTCGTGAACTCAAGAAACGCGATGTTCTCTTCGCGTACCGAATACTGGATTCCAATCGCCGTAAACCCGCCGCCACTCAGCCGCACAATCGCGCGTCCTGACCCGCCCAGTTGCCCTTGGAGCGGCCGTGCCTGTTCGGTTGGCACGCGGAACTTCTGCTCAAAGAGCCTTCTTAGAACGTCCATAGGACTTCTTTCCAGTGATAAATCAATGCTCTACAAAGACTATCGGTCCCGCTAATCCCCATGCAAGGCGTGGCAACTCAACTCCCGCCCGATTCCTCCGATAAATACCGCAGGAGATTGCCATGTCGCGCCTGACCCGGTTCTTCGCTCTATTTCTGTTGATCATTGCCGTCCCTGCACACCCCAGTTTCGGCGATGACCTCTACGCCGCCCTGCACGGCACAGTGACGGATGCCTCAGGCGCCGTAATCCCCGGAGCCACCGTAACCGTCCTCAACACCAGCACCGGCATCTCCGCCACGCGGCCAACCGACCGAGCCGGCTACTACGTCTTCCCCCAGCTTGCCGCAGGCGGCCCCTACGCCGTCACCATCGTCGCCGACGGATTCCGGACCTTCTCCTCCACCGGACTCACGCTGAACGTCAATGACAATCGCCAGGTCGATGCCGTCCTTGCCATCGGCGTCGCATCGCAGACCATCGAGGTGGTAGCCGGCGCACTGCAGGTCGAGACCGCGAACACCCAGCTCCAGCAGATCGTCACCGCCAGCCAGATAGGGGATCTCCCTCTGCTCGGCCGCGATGCCTCCGGCCTGCATAAGCTCGAGCCCGGCGTGGTCGAGTCCTCTGACCGCTTCGGCACCTTCTCGAGCAATGGCAGCCAGACCGCGCAGAATTCCTACATGATCGATGGCGTCGACATCAACGATCCCATGCTCCAGCGCCAGGGCATGCGCGTGAACCCTGACGCGCTCGCTGAAGAGAACATCGTCACCAGCACCATGAACGCGCAGTTCTCGCGCAACTCCGGAGCCGTCGTCAACCAGATTCTCAAGTCCGGCGCCAACACCTTCCATGGCAGCGCCTTCGGTTTCTATCGCGATACCTTCCTCAACAATGGCGACTACTTCTCGCAGTCGCGTCCCGTCTTCCACCAGAACGTCTACGGAGCCACACTCGGCGGCGCGGTGTTGCAGAACAAGCTCTTCTTCTTCACCGCTTATCAGGGACTTCGCAATCACACCGCGCAAACTGTCCTGCAGACCACGCTAAGCAGCGATCAGTTCGCCGGCCGCTTCACCTCCGACGTCAACTACGCAACCGGCGGCCTCAACAGCGACGGCCTCACCGCCAATCCCATCCCGTTCAACATCGGCTCGTGCATCGCGGGCGGCGACCACCCGACCACCTGGGCCTCCTGCTTCTCCGGCGGCAAGATCGAAATCCCGCAATCGCAATGGAGCCCCATCGCCCGCAACCTTGTCGGCAAATACGTGCTCCCCGCCAACCAGTCTGTCGACGGCGTCGACTACGCAAACTTCAACACCATCAACTCCAACGCGCAAGACCAGGGCATCATCCGCATCGACTACACACCCAACCAGCGCGACAGCTTCTGGGCCTCCAGCCTCTTCGAGTCCAGCCCCGGCACCTCCACGCTGAGCTTCGGCGGCGGCAGCTTCCCCGGCTTCGGGTCACTGCAGGCCAACCATTTCAAGCTCTTCAGCACATCGTGGACGCACACCTTCGGTGCCAACATACTGCATGAGCTGCGCGGCTCTTACTATCGCAATCCCTACGGCGCGGTGAGCCCGGCCGAGGTCGTTGCGCCCAGCTCCGCTGGCTTCCAGATCACGCCGCAGGACCCTGAATCCGGCCTGCCTTACATCGCCATCGGCAGCTACTTCAACCTCGGCTTCAGCTCGCAGGGTCCGCAGCCGCGCCTCAACACCAATCTCAGCTTTGCGGATAACTTCACCTGGGTGCGCAACGCTCACTCGTTCAAGTTCGGCGCGCAATACGAAGAATTCCGCGTGCGCAATCCTTACGACGTCTATAACAACGGCTTCTTCATGTTCCAGGGTGGAGCAGCAGGTGGCGGCCCTTACAGTTCCGGCGACCCGCTCATCGACTTCGCCCTCGGCATCCCCGACCTCTATTACCAGACCAATAACGGATTCATTCACGCCATTGCTTCTGAGTGGTTCGCCTACGCGCAGGACAACTGGAAGCTCACGCCCGACCTCACCCTCAACTACGGCCTCGCATGGGATTTCGAAGCTCCCTACCGCAACACGCAGTTCAACGGCCTCGGCGTGGTCTGCTGGCAGAACTCCAGCACCACCTCCAACGTCTTCGCCGGCGGACCTCCAGGGCTTGCGTGGCCAGGCGACCCCGGCTGCAACTCCGCCGGCTCGCCCACTGCCCACTACGGCCACTTCGCCCCTCGTGTCGGCTTCGCATGGTCCCCCTCTACCGGTCCTTCAGCACTCATCGGCAAGCCGGGTGCGCATGAGTTCTCTCTCCGCGCCGGCTTCGGCGTCTACTACAACCGCGACCAGGAAGAGCAGTCGCTGCAGAACCTCCAGGACCCGCCGTTCATGTACATCTCGCCGGGCGCGTCCGCATTCGGCGGCAGCCCGGCATTCGACAACCCCTTTGCCGATGTCGCCGGTCACGGCTCCATGGCCAATCCCTTCCCGTATACGCACCCCAAAGCCGGGGCGTCCATCGAGTGGCTGAATTACCTCCCGCTGCAACTCGCCGCCTTCTCGCCCAGCTACTCCGTGCCCTACGCCTACAACTTCAACCTCAACATGCAGCGCGCGCTCGGATCGCGCCGCGTCGCGCAGGTCGGCTACGTCGGCTCCATCGGCCGCAACCTCGCCACCTGGTACGAAGGCGACAACATCACGCCTGCCGGCCACGCGGCCTGCCTCGCCGACCCCATGTGCACCGCCAACAAGAGCGCCATCCATCTCGTCTTTCCGCAGTACACCGCCCAGCCCGCAACCGTGCCCGGCAATCCCTATGGACTGCCCTTCGGCACACCCTACTACGTCTCGGTCGCCGAACAGAACACCGCCGGCCGCTCCAACTTCAACGCCCTCGAAGCCAGCCTCGTGCAGGCGCCCTCACACGGACTGCAGTTCACGCTCGCCTACACCTACGCGCACGCCCTCGACGACGGTTCCGGCTACGAAAACACCGCTGGCCGCCAGGGACGCGTCCACAACTACGTTCCCGGATTCGAATCGCTCAACTACGGCAGCTCCTCGTTCGACGCGCGCCATCGCGTCTCCGCGTCTTACGTTTACGAAGTGCCCACGCCCGCGTCCTTCAATGCGAACGCAATCCTTCGCCACACCCTCACCGGCTGGCACGTCGGGGGAATCACTGCCCTGCAGTCCGGCTTCCCGCTCGAGATCTACCAACCTAGCGCCCGCTCCATGTGGTGCGACGGCTACAGCTACTTCGGTTGCCCCGACGTTCCGCAAGTGTCCGACTTCCATCTCGGCTCGCCCAACATTCGCCACAGTCAGCAGTACTTCGACAAATCGCAGTTCTCTCCCGAACCCGTGGGAACCTTCGGCAACACGTCGCGCAACTTCTTCCACGGCCCCGGCTTCAACTACACCAACCTGCAGCTCTCGAAAGACATCTACCTCAACTCGGACCACACCCGCTATGCGCAGTTGCGGCTCGAAGCCTTCAACGCTTTCAACCACGCTAACTTTGCCAACCCCAGCGGCAACTTCAACAGCGGCAGCTTCGGCCAGGTCACCAGCGTTGTGCACTCGGCCGATCCCAACAGCGACCCCTCTCCCGGCCGCGCCGTCCAGATCGCCGCAAAACTCCACTTCTAACCAGCTCCAAAAACAAAGGGCCGGCCTCATTACGAGACCGGCCCTATTTTCAACTGCGAACTTCTATTGCTGCGGCGCTGCACTCGCCTTCTGCGCGGTCATGCCGTTCCGCTGCCCCGGCTTGGCGAAGTATCCGCGGCGCGTGCGCACAATCAGATGCTTGTACCCCGGTGCGGATGCCTCCACGTGCACCGTCCGATACCCTCCCAGCGATGTCGACTTCGTCGCGTGATATCCCACCGTGTACTGGTTGCGGATATCGCGCGCCACCTCCGACGCAATCTCGTCCACATCGCTCAGCGACTTCGGAAAATAGGCCAGCCCGCCCGTCTCCGCCGACAGCATCTCCAGATCGTTGCGCGCTCTCTGCGCTTCCTTCTTCTCCGCGTCATACAGCAGCCCGATCGTGTACACCACCGGCCCGCCCAGGTTCTGCACCCGCCGGATCGCCTCCTCCAGCGCCAGCCGCGACGCGTTGTCCGCGCCGTCCGTCACAATCAGCAGCACCTGCTTCGGCTGCTTCGCATGATGCGACAACTCATCCGCCGACGCCGCCACCGCGTCATACAAAGCCGTCGCTCCGCGCGCATCGAAGTGGTCAATTCCGTGCCGCAGCGCCACACGATCCACCGTGAACCCCTGGTCGAGAAAAGCCTTCTCGTTGAAGTTCACTACAAATGCCGTGCTCCTCGGATTCGACTCAACCAGCAACTGGTTCGCCGCCGCATCCACCGCCGTCCGCTTGTCCAGCATCGACCCCGAGCTGTCAATCAGGATGCCCATCGCCACCGGCAGATCCTGGTGGATGAACGAGCTCGTCTCCTGCGGAACTCCGTCCTCCCACACCCGGAAATCGTTGCGGCTCAGGCCCAGCACCGGCCGGCCTTTCTCGTCCACAACCGTGCAGTTCAACAGCACTTCATCCACGTCCTGGTGCATTGTGTAGACGCCGTCGGCCTTCTTCGTGAGCTGGTTGTTGCCGGCGGGGGCACTCCCCACCGTCTCCTTCGGCGGCACCACAAGATCCGGCGACGGGATCGGGTCGCGGTCCTGATCCAGTGGCGGCTGAACGGCAGGCCGGGTCGGGTTCTGCAACCCCGGCGCGGCCTCGACGGGATTCTGGGCAGTCAACGGGCACAGCCCCGGTACAGCCAGTCCCAAGGCGGCAAGAGCCAACAAACGAATCGAATTACGCAAATTTTGGCAGAGCATAGGCGGACGTCGGAAACACTGCTTCAAATGTTTGGATGCAAACCGCCGCCAAAATGCCGTCAGCAGTTCTCACCTGAGTCGATTTCTGCCAGTTCCCGGAACCGCGTCTCCGGCAGCAGCAGCACCGCCGCCACCATCACCGCATACGCCGCCCCCGCAAACATCGCGATCGCCGTCCCCAGCGCCATCCGCGCACTGAAATACCCGACGAGAGTCGGAAACAGCGCGCCCACCGCCCGCCCGAAGTTATAGCTGAAACCCTGCCCCGACCCGCGCAGCGATGTCGGAAATAGCTCCGTGAAAAAACTCCCCAGCGGGCTGAACGATCCCGAGGGAAAAAACCCCAGCGGAAACCCCAGCAGCAGGGTCGCCAGGTTCCCCACCGGCAACACCATATAAGCCGCGATCGCCACAAACGAGCCCGCCGCAAACACCATCAGCGAAGTCCGTCGCCCGATCCGATCGGTCAGGTGCGCGCTCGTAAGGTACCCCGCAAACGACCCCGCAATCACTATCAGCAGATACGCGCCGGTCGAAATCACGGAGAGCCCGCGCCCCCTCAGATACAACGGCAGAAATGTATTCACCGCGTAGTACCCGCCCTGCGCTCCCAGAGCCACCACACTCGCCAGCAGCGTCGTCCGCAGCAGCGGGCCCGAAAAGATCTTCAGAAAATGCCCAGCTGACCGCGCCGGCGATCGCCCCTCGAAAATCTCCGGCTCACGCACATGCCTCTGAATCCAGATCGCCAGCAGCGCCGGCAGCAGTCCCACCCAGAACATTGCCCTCCACGCATACTCGGCCGGCAGCAGCTTGAACGCAATCGTGTAGAACACCGCGGCGATGCCCCATCCCACCGCCCATCCCGCCTGTGTAGTCCCCACAGCGCGCCCGCGAAATTCCGCGCGTATCCGTTCTCCAATCAGCACCGAGCCCACTGCCCACTCGCCGCCAAACCCCAGCCCCTGCAGCCCCCTCACCACCAGCAGTTGGTCAAACGAGGATGTGAACCCACTCAGAAACGTAAACACCGCGAACCACACAATGGTGAGCTGCAAAATCCGCACCCGCCCCCACCGATCCGCCGCCAGCCCCGCCATCCATCCACCCAGCGACGACAACAGCAGCGCCGACGTCCCCAGCCACCCCGCCTCCGCCTTCGACATGTTCCACAACACAATCAGCGCCGGCAGCACAAAGCTGTAGACCATCACGTCCATGCCGTCCAGCATCCAGCCCGCAAACGTAGCAACGAGCGTCGCCCGCTCCTCGCCATCGAGCCGCGTCAGCCAGTACCGCCGCTCTCCCCGTCCCTGGATTCGATCTTCCACACACCTCCATTGCCGTCGCTGATGCT
>Ga0206908_1151_pt1 | contig 11715 bp, 12 predicted proteins | sample Alteio_BWOrgHeat_78_FD_152979 | JGI IMG/M metagenome (GOLD analysis project Ga0206908, IMG submission 152979) | Enriched cells from forest soil in Barre Woods Harvard Forest LTER site, Petersham, Massachusetts, United States -... | ecosystem: Environmental > Terrestrial > Soil > Temperate forest >... | reverse complement strand
CCAGGGAGTGGTCACAGGCCAGGGCATGACAGCCCACCCTAATTTGAAAAAGGCCAAGATCGATAAGAATGTGAAGGCAGTGGTCAATACCAGGCCCCAGGACCAGCAGAACAATCAGGTCATTACCATCACCTCTGATGGGCCTATGCAAATGGACCAGGCGACGATGTATGCGGTGTTCAATGTCAATGTGGTTGCGGTCGAGGCTTCGACGGGACGCGAATTGCACTCCGATAAAATGGAAATATGGTTTGATGCGGCCACTAAACATGTTAAAAAAGCCGTTTGCAGCGGGCATGTCAAGGTGGTGCAGGGCCCCAATGTCAGTTTTGCGGACCAGATGACCTATGACGGGACGACCCAGGTGTTGACGATGGTAGGACGCCCCAAAATTGTTTTTGATACCGGCAGCGCCAAAGGCAACGGCATGTTCCAGCCGTTGGGAAAATAGGATGCGCTTACTCGAAGCTAAAAATTTAGTGAAGATCTACGGCGGACGCCGGGTGGTGGATGGTTTGAGTATTACCGTCGGCCGTTCGGAGATTGTCGGACTTCTGGGGCCTAACGGGGCAGGTAAGACCACCAGCTTTTATATGGTGGTGGGTATTATCAGTCCTGAGCAGGGCCAGGTGATCTTTGACCAGGACGACATCACCAAGAAACCCATTCATGAACGCTGCCGATTGGGGATGGGGTATCTGGCGCAGGAAAGCTCCATTTTTCGCAAATTGACCGTCGAGCAGAACATCATGGCAGTCCTGGAAACGTTGAATATCAGCCCCGCAGAGCGTAAACGCCGTCTGGAGTCTTTGCTGGAAGAACTGAATATCGCCCATTTGGCCCGGGCCAAGGCATACACGCTTTCCGGCGGCGAGCGCCGTCGTTTGGAGATCACAAGGGCCCTGGTCACCAATCCTTCGTTCCTGTTGTTGGATGAGCCTTTTTCCGGCATTGACCCCATTGTGGTGGCCGAAGCCCAGGAGATCATCAAGGATTTAAAAAAGAAGGGTCTGGGGATCTTATTGACAGACCATAATGTCCGTGAGACGCTGTCGATTACCGACCGGGCCTATCTGGTTGCCGACGGACGGGTGCTTATTTCAGGCACTGCCCAGGATTTGATCAACGACCCCAAGGCGCGCAAGATTTATTTGGGTGAGAAATTTACAATGTAAATGAACCGAAATGAAAGGGAACAGCAATGAAAGTTGAAGTAAAAAAAGTTGATGCTTTAAAACGTGAAATGAAATTCGAGATCCCGCGGGAGAAGGTCAGTGCGGCCATGGACGCGGTCTATACTGAAATCGGCAAACATGCCAAAATCAAAGGTTTCCGCCCGGGCAAGGTGCCCCGCCATATCCTGGTCACCTCCCACGGTCAATTGGCCAAGGATGAAACCATTAAAAAGATCATCCCCCAGGCATATCATGACGGGGTAAGCCAGCATCAATTAAACCCCATCGATCTGCCGGAAATCACGGAAGTCAATCTTAAGGACGGGGTGCTGACCTTTACGGCCACCCTTGACATCCGTCCGGAGATCAAGCTTGGCAAGTACAAGGGTATTGATGTTGAGCGCAAAAAGAATGATGTCACCGATGAGGAGATCCAAAAGACGCTCGATTTCTTTAAGAAAGGCCGCGGAGAAGGGGAAGTCGCCATTGATGATAATTTCGCCAAGGGCATGGGCTTTCCGAGCCTTGAAGAGTTCAAGACAGCGCTCAAACGCCAGCTGGAGTTTGATAAAGACCGCAACAACCGCATGGATATAGAAAATCAAATTGTGGAAGAATTAATTAAAAATGCTAAACTAATTGTCCCTCAATCGCTGGTGAAGCGCCAGCTGTACCACCGCTTGAATGAGGCGTTGAAGCGCTTGAAGTCCCAGGGATTAAAGGACGAAGAGCTTAAAGCAAAAGCAGAAGAACTGCAAAAGCAGCTGGAGCCTGCTGTCGAGCGGGATGTGAAGATCTATTTGATCTTAGAAGAGATCGCCAAGCTTGAGAACATCACTGCCGCTGAGGCGAATGAAAATTTACCCGGCAAGGTGATCGAGTTTTTGTTGAAAGAGGCTAATTGGCAAGAAGCTAAGTAATTTAAGGGAAGGAGTCTTTAATGGAAAAGTCTCAACTGTTAGTCCCGATGGTCGTCGAAAAAACAGGTCACGGCGAACGCGCCTACGACATTTATTCCCGGCTTTTAAAGGAGCGTATTGTTTTTTTAGGCACAGGTGTTGATGACCATGTGGCCAATCTGATCATCGCCCAGCTGTTGTTCCTGCAGTCCGAGGACAAGGAGAAGGACATCTTTTTGTATATCAATTCACCCGGCGGTTCCGTCACTGCAGGGCTGGCTATTTATGATACCATGCAGTATGTGAAGCCTGATGTGGTGACCTGCTGCATCGGCCAGGCAGCAAGCATGGGCGCTGTTTTGCTGACGGCTGGCGCCAAAGGCAAACGTTATGCCCTGCCTAATGCCCGCATCATGATCCACCAGCCTTGGGGCGGTGCTCAGGGAACGGCAAGCGACATCCATATCCAGGCCCAGGAAATTTTAAGAATGAAAGACGAGCTTAATAAAATTTTGGCCAAACATACCGGCCAGCCCCTGGAGAGGATTGTTAAAGACACTGACCGTGACTTCTTTATGTCCGCCCAGGAGTCCAAGGATTACGGTTTAGTCGACGGAGTTATAGCCCATTTTGGGGAAGCGATCAAATAACGAAAGGTAAGGATCATGAAACGCAATCTGTTGTTGACCCCCGGACCAACCCAAGTTCCTCCGCAGCTCTGTGAAGCTCTGGGCCGGCCCATCATTCATCACCGCACCCCTCAGTTCCAGGACAATATCAAACAGGTGGTGGAAGGGTTGAAGGAAGTTTTTCAGACCAAGAACGATATGTATATCCTGACTTCATCAGGTTCCGGCGCCATGGAAGCGGCGGTCGTCAATTTATTGTCGCCCGGGGACAAGGCCATTGCTGTTGATGCCGGAAAGTTCGGCGAACGGTGGGTGGAGCTTTGCCAAACGTATAAAGCCAAGACCGTTGTGCACAAGGTCCAATGGGGCAAGGTGGGCACGGCTGCGGAAATCAAGTCCCTGCTTGATGCCAATCCTGACACCAAGGCCGTATTCATTACCCTGGCAGAAACATCGACGGGTGTTACCCCCGATGTCAAAGCCATCGGAGAGGTGGTTAAGAATACCAAGGCCGTTCTGGTGGTTGATGCGGTTTCAGGCCTGGCTGTCCAGGAAATCAAGACCGATGAATGGCATTGCGATGTAGTGGTATCGGGTTCGCATAAAGGGCTGATGCTGCCGCCTGGGCTGGCTTTTGTGAGTGCTTCGCCCAAGGCTATTGCCCTGATCAATGCGAGCACAAGCCCGCGCTATTATTTTGACCTGCGTGAGTGCAAAAAAGCGATGGAAAAGACAGACACGCCTTTTACGCCGGCCATTGGGGTGTTGATTGCCCTCGTCGACAGTTTGAATATGATCAAAAAAGACGGCCTGCAGAACATGTTTGCCCGCTACGCACACCTGGCGCGTGCGGTACGTGCCGGATGTGCCGCCATCGGCCTGGAATTATTTCCTGATCCTTCATGTTCGACGAATGTGCTGACCGCGGTCAAGGTCCCGGCCAACATTGACGGAGAAAAATTGACCAAGATCATGCGCGACACTTACGGGATCACATTTGCCGGCGGCCAGGACCATCTCAAAGGCAAGGTCATCCGTATGGCCCATATGGGCGCCCTGGACGAATACGATATCCTCACAGGCCTCGCCTGTCTGGAAAAAGTATTGCATCAAATGGGGCATCAATTTGAATTAGGCGCTGCGTTGACAGCAGCTCAGAAATCTCTTAACAGTAAAGGATAGGCAAGGGCTATGTACAAGATTTTGATCAGCGATAAATTGGAAAAAGAAGGTCTGGACATCCTGACCGCCGATAAACGTTTTACCGTGGATTGCAAATTCGGTATTCCGGCAGATGAGCTGCAAAAAGTGATCAAGGATTATGACGGCTTGATTGTGCGTTCAGGCACGCAGGTGACATCCCAGATCATCGAGGCTGCAGACCGCCTGAAGGTGATCGGCCGGGCAGGGGTCGGCCTGGACAACGTGGATTTGCCGGCAGCCACCAAGAAGGGCATTGTGGCCATGAATACACCGGCGGGGAACACCACCTCTACCGCTGAGCAAACCATGAGCCTTATCATGTCACTGGCCCGTAATATCCCCCAGGCAGTTGCTTCCCTAAAAGGGGGCAAATGGGAACGTTCCAAATTCACCGGTGTCGAGCTTTATGGCAAGGTGCTGGGCATTATCGGTTTGGGGCGGATCGGTTCAACAGTTGCCAAAATGGCCCAGGCCTTCGGCATGGTGACCATCGGCTATGACCCGTATTTATCTGCTGAGATCGCCGCCAAAAACGGCATCAAGCTGCTCGACCTCAATGAGATTTATAAGACCGCGGATTTCATCACGGTGCACATCCCCAAAACCGATGAAACCACCCATATGATCGGGGAAGCTCAGATTGCCTTGATGAAAAAGACAGTGCGCCTGATCAATTGCGCCAGGGGCGGTATTATTGATGAATCGGCCTTGATCAAGGCCCTGCAGGAGAAACGCATTGCAGGTGCTGCGCTGGACGTTTATGAAGCAGAGCCGCCTGATTTTAATTCCCAGCTTTTTAAGCTGGATAATTGCGTCACCACCCCGCATCTGGGGGCGTCGACCTCAGAGGCCCAATTAAATGTGGCCATCGAAATCGCCCACGCCGTCAAGGACGCTCTTTCAGGGGCAGGGATCCGTAATGCGGCAAACTTTCCGTCGCTGTCGCTGGAAGCATATAAGGTCATTGAACCTTATTTGAGCCTTGCCGAGCGCATGGGCAAATTTGCTGGGCAGCTGGTGCAGGGAAGGATCAGTGAAGTGACGATCACCTATAGCGGGGCGATTGCCCAGCAGAAGGTCACGGCCGTGACAATGGCCTTGTCCTATGGCCTGCTGACGCCTGTCCTGGGTGAAGGGGTCAATACCATCAGTGCCCTTAATATGATGAAGGAACGGGGCATTAATATTAAGGAAATTATTTCCAATCAGGAAGGTGAGTATGTCAATGCCATCTGCCTGGACATCACTACGGACAAGGAGCCGTTTTCTTTGCTGGGAACCCTATCCAGCAATAAACAGCCTCGCATCGTTAAGATCAACAATGTTTACGTGGAGACTGTTCCTCAGGGGCATATGCTGTTTATCAACAATAACGACAAGCCTGGCATCGTTGGGGCCATCGGTACTTTATTAGCGTCGGAGAATATCAATATTGCCGGGATCACCTTGGGAAGGGAAAACCAGCAGGGGGTCGCGGTCAGCGTCGTCAACGTTGACAGCCAGATCCCGGAATCCCTTATTGAAAAATTGCGTCAAACAAAGAACATCCTTTTTGTTAAGGCCATCAAGGTATAACCTGGGCATAAAAATATCTAGATGAGCGATCTTTTCCTCATTGCCGGCGGGGCTGGTTTGGGCGACGGGCTTAATCCCTGCATTTTCATGGCCGCTGCCATTTTTATTGTCTGTGGCCGTCTTGTCGCCTCAAGTGCTGTGTTTGCCAATGCCTGGCGTGTTCTTTTTGCTTTAGCCTATCTGCTGGGCATCCTGTTTTTTGATTTTGGGCCAGGCGAAGTTGTCGCTTTTCAAAAGAACTTTATTTTAATCGCCAAGGTCCTTTATGTGCTCCTGAGCATTTGGGCTTTTGTTTTAGGTATTTTAATTTTAAAAGAATGGTATGTATTGTCCAGGGGAAGGGCCCTCGCGGCCCAGGCGGACCCAGGCCCTAAGGCTTTTAACGGCCTGCTTGCAGGGTTTATGGCTGCGGCCCTGGGGGCGCTTTTAAGCGCCATGGCCACCCTGTGGCCGGCCAATAAATACATTATTATTTTAGGCAACGCGGCATTTGTTAAAGGCCAATGGTATACAGTAATGCCTTTGCTTTTGGTGTACGTGGCCGTCAGCATGTGGCCGTTATGGCTGCTGTGGGCATTGCTCAGCGTTAAAGATGTAAGGCCGTCATGGTTGAGGATCATCCAGGCTGTCATTTTTTTGACAGCATCATCATGCGTGGCCCTGATTTTTTTATAAAATAAGTGTTTGAGTTTTTAGTTTCCATATGTTAAAAGAGAAGGCTTTGTTAATCTAAATTATCTTCAAGGACTTTATTTATGAATTTAGTGGTGGTAGGCGGACAGTGGGGTGATGAAGGCAAGGGGAAATTGATCGATATTCTTTCCGAAGGGGTAGATATCACCGTGCGTTACCAGGGCGGCAACAACGCCGGCCATACGGTCATCGTCGGGGATAAGGAGTATATTTTTCATTTGATCCCGTCGGCTATTTTACGCCCTAACAAAACTTGTGTGATTGCCAATGGAGTGGTCATTGATCCCAAGGCCTTGTTGGAGGAAATTGACGGATTAAAAAAACGGGGCCTCTCCATTAAGAGCTCCCAGTTTAAGATTTCAGCCAATGCGCATGTGGTCATGCCGTATCATCGTGTCATGGACCAGCTGCGTGAAGGCAAGCGCGCGCAGAAGATCGGTACCACGGGGCGGGGGATCGGGCCCTGTTATTCTGATAAAGTGGGGCGTATGGGGATCAGGGTGATCGATCTGTTGAACCCTCCGATGCTCAAGGCCAAATTAGCAGACAATCTTAATGAGAAGAACGATATTTTTGTCAAGGTGTATGGTTTTAAGAACTATGATTTCAGCGTCATTTATAAAGAGTATTTGAATTTTGGCCGGCGCCTGAAACCCTATATTTGCGACACAGCTCTTTTCTTAAACCAGGCCATTGCGGCCAAGAAAAAGATCCTGTTTGAAGGGGCGCAGGGAACGTTTTTAGACATTGATTTCGGCACCTATCCTTTCGTGACATCATCCAACGCCACCACCGGCGGTGTTTGTTGCGGTACGGGAGTGCCGCCAACCAGAATTAATAAGGTGATCGTGGCCTTCAAGGCTTACACCACCCGGGTTGGCGAAGGGCCTTTTCCTACGGAATATGGCAAGAAAATGGATGAGTGTATCCGCAGCAAGGGCCACGAATTTGGGGCGACCACCGGACGTCCCCGCCGCTGCGGATGGTTCGATGCGGTGCTGGCCCGTTATTCCGCGACCATTAACGGCGCAACTGAACTCGCCATCATGAAGCTGGATGTGCTGGATGATCTGGAAGAAATAGAGATCGCCACCAGTTACAAATATAAAGGTAAAGTCTATAAAGATTACTCCCATGATCTGGATGTGCTGGCCCATGCTAAGCCTGTTTATGAAAAATGGCCCGGCTGGAAGACGTCGACCAGGGCAATACGGCAATACCGCCAATTACCATTGGCGGCCCGTCGTTATGTGGAGCGTTTGGAGAAATTACTCGGTATTCCCATTAAGTATATTTCGGTCGGCTCCAAGCGTGATGAGATCATTGTCCGGTAATTCGAACATTGCTTGACTTTCATAAATCCTTGTGATAATTTGAGTTTCAATAATAAAAGTATAAATAGGAGGGTTGTAATGCATTCTAATAAAGCAGTTTTATTGAATATTTCTTTAGTCCTGGCACTTGCCCTGGGGCTTTCAGGATGTACGGTGATCCTCCAAAAAGGCCGTCGCACGGATATCGAAAAGATTTCTAAATTAAAGAGTGACATGGACGAACTGCAGCGTGCTAAGGATGAGTTGGAAAAACGCCTGCAGGACGAGATCAATAATAAACAGGTGAAGGTGGAAATGCAGGACAAAGGTCTGGTCATCACCTTTGTATCTGAAGTCCTGTTTGATTCAGGAAAAGCTAAGTTACGCCACGATTCATATGAAAAATTAGACAAGGTCGCCGGTGTTTTAAACACAACGGTTGCGGACCTGAATGTAGGGATTGAAGGCCACACAGACAATAAGCCGATCAAAAGATCAGGCTGGAAATCCAATTGGGAATTATCCACAGCCCGGGCTTTATCGGTGCTGCATTATCTGAGCGGCAAGGAAGTTGCAGAACCCCGATTGGCCGCGATTGGTTACGGTGAGTACAAGCCGGTTGCTTCTAATGACACCAGCGAAGGCCGTCAGAAAAACCGCCGGGTGGAGATTGTTATTTTGCCTAAAACCGAAACAAAGAATGGTGATGCCGCTGCTGATGGCAATGGCAGCTCCAGCTAACAACAAGGAATCATATGAAAGATATCATTTTGGTCATATCCTTATTGCTTGCGGTTGGTTTATCGGTGGTGGTGGTCCGTTTTGCCCAAAAAGCTGATAAGGCCGGCAAGAGCCTTGAAGAAGAGCGCTACAGCCGCATGGTGGCCGAAGAAACATTACAGAAAAATGACGCCAAATTAGTCACCTTCCAGCAGGAGCTTAAGGAAGACCAGGACAAGATGGCCAAGATTGTTGATATTCTTGACCAGGAAAAAGGCGTGAATTCAGACTTAAAGAAGCAATATGATCAATTGACGCAGGCTAAGACTGACCTGGAAGCAAGGCTTGAGACCGTGCTGCATGAAAAAGCGGCAGCTGTTGCGGCATTGCAGGCACAGGCCAAAGCGCAGCCGGCGCCAGTGGCGCAGCAGCCAGCCATGCAGCCTGCTGGACAGGCAGCGGCCGCAGCCCACTGATATTGTTTGATAGCGTTTGAGTGTAAGGTTTGACGATGGGGGATAAATATCCCCCATTTTAATTATATGGATCGGAAGAATATGCAAACAGACCAGCTCCCCCGCCATGTGGCGATTATTATGGACGGCAACGGCCGTTGGGCCAAGGCCCGGGGGATGAGCCGTACCCAGGGGCATCTCGAAGGTGTCAAACGGGTGGAAGAGATCATCAAAGCGGCCTGTGATACGGGCATCAAGTTCCTTACCATTTATGCTTTCTCAACGGAGAATTGGAGCCGTCCCCAAGATGAAGTGTCGATGATCATGCGCACCTTCATCATCGTGCTGGGCCAAAAAGCCAAGGAGCTTGCCAAGAACGGTGTACGGATCCGGTTTATCGGCCGCCGCCAGGGTGTGCCCCAGGAAGTGCTGGATGCCATGGACCAGGCTGCCCTGGTGACCATCGGCACGGCCAAAATGACACTTAACATCGCCTTTAATTACGGTTCCAGGGGCGAGATCATTGATGCCGTTAAATGCATTGTGCATCAGGCCGCCGAAGGCAAGATCAAAGCCGAAGATGTGGATGAAAAGACCATTGCTTCCTACCTGTATACTAAGGACCAACCGGACCCCGATTTGTTGATCAGGACCTCTGGTGAAATGCGTATCAGTAATTTTTTATTATGGCAGCTTTCTTATGCGGAATTATACTTCACGGAAAAATGCTGGCCTGAATTCAATGAAGAGGAGTTCTCAAAAGCATTGACCAGTTATGCCCAAAGGGAACGCCGGTGGGGCGGGGTCAAGGTTTAGGGCTTTTATTCTATGTCTTGGTCAAGATTTATGTCTTCAGTTTTTATGATCACGTTAACGGCCCTGGCCGTGATCAATGACTTTTTATTCATCACGGTCGTATTGTTGTTGACGGCAGGCGGCCTTTACGAGTTCTTTTACATGGTGCGCAAAAAAGATGTCCCGATTTACAGTTATACCGGCATCCTCATCGGTATTTTGATCCCGGCATCTATTTTTACCCATTTTGAGCCGACCAAGAACTGGGAACTGTTGTTTATCGTCATTGGGTTTTTATTGATCCTGTTCATGCAATTTGCCCGCAAGGATAACCGCCATGCCATCCTGGGTTTGTCAACGACGCTTTTCGGGGTCTTGTATGTGGCGTGGTTTTTTAGTTTTCTAGTTAAGATCCGCCTGATGCTTCCTGGTATCGAAGGGGTCAAGCTGCTGGGGTTCATCCTGCTTGTCACCAAAAGCGCGGATGTGGGCGCGCTGTTGATTGGAAGCAGTTTGGGCAAACACCCGCTCTTGCCGAAGGTCAGCCCCAATAAATCCGTTGAAGGCACCGTCGGGGCTGTAGTGGTCTCAGCCTGCATGGCCCTGGTTTTCCGGCCGTTCTTGCCGGCGTCATTAGGCTTGCCTGGCTGGCAGATCTTTTTTATGGGGGCTTTTTTTGGCGGCTTGGGGCAGCTGGGCGATTTGTCGGAATCCTTGATCAAACGTGATTGCGGCGTCAAAGATTCCGGGAAATTCCTGCCCGGAATGGGCGGTGTTTTGGATATTATCGATAGCTTATTGTTTTCAGCACCGGCGTTTTATTTATACATGAGTTCCATACTCCATAATTTGCAATAATGAAACCTTGCCGCATTGCTATTTTAGGTTCGACCGGCTCCATAGGCCTTAATACATTGAAGGTGGTGGACCAGCATCCACACCGTTTTAAAGTAGTCGCGTTAAGCGCTTATAATAATGTTGGACTGCTGGAACGTCAGATCAAAAAATACAGGCCTGCGCATGTGGCCATAGGCCCTGAAGGGTTTATTTATTTAAAAAGCCGGGGCATTAAAGGATTCAAGCTTTACTCCATCGGGGACTGCGCCCAGATGGCCTCTTTGAAAGAAGTGGATGTGGTGGTCCTGGCGATGAGCGGGGCAGGGGCATTGATGCCGTTTTTAGCTGCTGTGCGCGCCGGCAAAACAGTGGCGCCTGCGAATAAAGAAGCATTGGTGATTGCCGGTGATTTGATCATGGGAGAGGCCCGCCGCTGCGGGGCCAAGATCATCCCCATTGACAGCGAGCAAAGCGCTATTTTTCAATGCGTGGACGGGCAGCCGTCAAAACCCGTCCTTGTGCATTTGACGGCATCAGGCGGCCCGTTAAGAGGGGTCAAGCCCGGCGATTTTAAGCGGATGACGCCTAAAGAAATTTTGCGTCATCCCCGCTGGAAGATGGGGCCTAAGATTACCGTGGATTCGGCCACGTTAATGAACAAGGGTTTTGAGGTCATCGAAGCCAAACATTTGTTTGGCCTGGACCATCGGCAGATCAAGGTCTTGGTCCATCCTGAAGCCATTATCCATTCCATGGTGGAGTTTGCCGACGGGTCTTTGCTGGCCCAATTAGGGGTAACGGACATGAGGCTGCCTATTCAATATGCCCTGACTTATCCCGACCGCCTGGGCACAGGCTTGGCACGCCTTGATTTGGCAGAGTTGGGGGCATTGCATTTTGAAGAACCTGACTTGAAGAACTTTCCTTCCCTGGGCCTGGCTTTTGAAGCGGCCCGTTTGGGCGGCACCATACCGGCTGTACTTAACGCCGCGGATGAAGAAGCGGTCGCCGCATTCTTGAAAGGAAGGGTTGGTTTTTTAAGTATTTATAAAATCGTTGAAAAAGTCGTTCTACGCCATAAAATAGTAAAAAAACCGTCGTTGGAGGCCGTTTTACAGGCGGACCAATGGGCGAGGCAGGAAGCTAAAAATATTTTGGAGAAATTATGTCACTAATTATTTTTATTATTATATTAAGTATCCTGATTTTGGTGCACGAGTGGGGACATTTCATCACCGCCAGGAAATGCGGTGTTAAGGTCGAGCAATTCTCCCTTGGTTTCGGGCCGAAATTATTCGGCTGGATGCATGATGGCACAGAATTCTGCCTGTGTGCCATTCCTTTGGGCGGTTTTGTCAAAATGGCCGGTGATGAGCGTGATAAATGCTCAGGCAGCAAGGACGAGTATTTTGCCAAGCCTG
>Ga0206908_1148_pt1 | contig 12104 bp, 12 predicted proteins | sample Alteio_BWOrgHeat_78_FD_152979 | JGI IMG/M metagenome (GOLD analysis project Ga0206908, IMG submission 152979) | Enriched cells from forest soil in Barre Woods Harvard Forest LTER site, Petersham, Massachusetts, United States -... | ecosystem: Environmental > Terrestrial > Soil > Temperate forest >... | reverse complement strand
TGTCCGCCAGCAGGTCAATTTCGTTCACCTTGCCCTGGTCGGCCAGCGGCTTGGCCTTGTCGATATAGTCGTAGTTGCCGAATATGAATCCACCCTGGGTCTGTGGCGGCTCCTCCGCGATGGCCAGCACCTTGAAGTCCCAGCTGGACTTGCCGTCGGCGCGCTTCACCTGCTTGGAGATCATGGTGAAGGTGTCGCCCACCTTCTTGTGCCAGCGCGCCGCCTGGCTGGTGCTCATCACCACGCCGGTGCGGTCATCCCACACCAGGTGCCACTGCTGGTCGGAAATCCCGTAGTCGTGAAATACCTTGTCGATGTCCTTGTCGATCATCAGCACGAAGACCGCGTTCTTGGGATCCTGATAATAGCCGGGCAGGAAATTCAGCGCCGTCACCGCCTTCACGCCCGCAATGGCCGCAACCTGCTTGGCCACCGCCAGGGGCACGCCGGTGCCCCCGAACCGGGGCCAGGTGAAGATACGGTCCGCCCGCGCCCGCTCGGCGACCGCGTCATAGGTCGCGTTCATGCCCATCATCAGCCCGAACAGGGTGAAGGCCACCATCACGGACAACAGGGTCAGGATCGCGCGTGTCGGTTTGCGCACGATCGCTGCCCAGACGAGCGGCAAGAAAGAAATCATGTCGCCCTCAGCGCATCGATAATCGGGCGGCGCGCCGCCGCAATGCTCGGCGCGAGCCCGCCCAGCAGCGCCACCACGATGGCCCAGCTCACGCCCAGCTTGATCTGGGCCGGCGAAACCGACAGATGGAAAACGGTGTTGCCGAACACGCCTTGTGCGCCGTCATTCATCACCCAGGCGATGGCGGCGCCGATCAGGGCGCCAGTCACCGACAACAGCACCGCCTCGATGATCACCGACAAGGCGACCGGGAACGCGCCATAACCCAGCGCCCGCAAGGTTGCGATCTCGCGGCCGCGGGTCGAAACCGCCGCGTACATGGTGTTGAGGCAGCCGAACAATGCGCCGATCGCCATCACCGCGCCCACGATGTAGCCCAGCAACGCGAGTGTGAAGGTGTTCTGGTTGCCGACGCGCTTGTACCAGTCCGAATGACGCTCGACCGTCACCGACAGCGCCGGGTTGGTGGTCAGCGCCTTCTTGAAAGCCTCCAGCGAAGAGGGAGACGCCAGCCGCACCAGCACGGTGTTGTACGCAGTCCTGTGCAGCGCCGCCGCCAGTGTCTCGGTATCTCCCAGCACCTGGCCTTCCAGCAGGTCGCCGGTGGCATAGATGCCCACGATGGGCCACTGGCCGTCGGGCAGGATCACCTTGTCGCCGACATTCATGTGCTGGAAAAGCGTATTGGCGCCCACGCCCACAATCAGCTCGCGCTTGCCCGGCTGGAACATCCGCCCCTGCACGATATGCAGCTCCGGACGCACGCCGGGCCCCTTGTCGGCCAGGCCGCGCATGGTGGTGAAACCCTTGCTGCCGTCCTTGCGCAGCACCGGAATGCCCATCTGGATGCCGCGGTCCGCCAGCGCCTTGCCGTCCTTGTCCTTGGCGATGCCCGGCGCGTCGATGATCAGCGGCGCCATGGCCCGGGTGATGACGCTGGTGCCTTCCTGGTCGGAGCCCTTGGACACCACGATGGCGCGCCCCGGATCGCCCGCCTTCACATAGGCATCGCGCATGCCGGCGCTGACCGACAGCATGGACAGCATCACGCCGACGGTGGCGGCAAGGCCGACCACGATCACCATGGACTGCCAGAAGCGCGAGCCCAGGCTTTTGAAATTGATGGCGGAGACGATGAAAATCTGGCGCAGCATGGTCTAGCGTCCCGACAAGGCGGTTGCGATGTCCATCCGCTTCAGCCGCAGGGCCGGCAGCGCGGAACTGGCAAAGGCCACGATCGCGGCGCACAGGGTCGCCCAGACCAGCACCATCGGCGTCATGACCGGGATCGGCACGCCGTCTCCCGGCGGGATCAGCGACGGCAGCAGCTTGGTCAGCACAAAGGCCAGACCCACACCCATGGCCGCACCCAACAGGCAGGGAACGGCGGCTTCCGCGAACACCAGACCGATCACGCCGCGATCGGAAAACCCGATGGTCTTGAGGGTGGCAAATTCGGCAATGCGTTCGCGCACCGCCTGGGCAATGCCGTTGGCGGTCAGGAACAGCACCATGAACATGCCGGCCAGCGCCACTTCACGGTCCACGGCGGCGATATCCATGCCGGTGTTGGAGACGTCGAATGCCGCCTTCTCAGTGATGGACTGCAGCGGCGTGGCGGAATTGGCGAACTTGCTGTCGATTTCCTCGGCGATCTCGGCATTGCGGCCCGGATCGTTCACCTTGACGCGGAAGATCCCGGTCTTGCCCTGGTCCACCAGCATCCGGCCTTTGTCGAAATAATCGTAATTGCCGAACATGTAGCCCGCCGTCATGTAGCTGATGTCCGGCGTGATGGCGGCAACCTTGAACTCCCAGTTGTTGCTGCCATCGGTCTTCTTCTGGATCGGCGGCGTGATGACGGTGAAGGTATCGCCCACCTTGAAATGATAGCGATTGGCCTGGCGCTGGCTCACCAGCACGCTGCGGCGATCGTCGCGGACCATCTTCCATTGTTCCGCAGTGATCGGCCATTCCGGGTTCACCTGCGGCACCTTCTCGTCATTCATCTGCAGGAAGACGCGGTTCTTGGGGTCCTTGATGTAGCCGAACAGGTTGTTGCTGTGCGCCACCATCGCCACGCCGTGAATGCTTTCGATCTGCCGCGCCATGCCGACCGGCAGCATGCCGCCGAAGCGCGCGCCCGCGAAAATACGGTCGTCGCGCGCCTCTTCCTTCAGCTTGGCGAAGGTGGCGTTCATGCCGATGGTCAGGCCGAACAGGGTGAAGGCCAGCATCACCGACAGCAGGGTCAGGATGGCCCGCACGGGCTTGCGCATCACCGCGGCCCAGACGAGTGGCAGATATTTCATGGGACAGCCCCTATGCGCGAACCGGGCTGCGCTCGATCAGCGAGCCCTTGTCCATTTCCAGCTGGCGGGTGGCATGGTCGGCCGCCTTGGGATCGTGGGTCACCATGACGATGGTCTTGTTCTGCTGCCGGTTCAGCTGCTGCAGCAAGGCCAGGATTTCATCCGCGGAATTGCGGTCAAGATCGCCGGTGGGTTCGTCGCACAGCAGGATGGTGGGATCGCCGACAATGGCGCGGGCAATGCCCACGCGCTGCTGCTGGCCGCCCGACAATTCGCCCGGCTTGTGCGAAGCGCGATCCTTCAGGCCCACGATCTCCAGCGCTACGGCGACACGGCGCTGCCGGTCCGCCTTGGACAGGTTGGTGAGCAGCAGCGGCAGTTCGACATTGGCCGCCGCCGACAGCATCGGCATCAGGTTGTAGAACTGGAAGACAAAGCCGATATGGCGCGAGCGCCACTTGGCCAGTGCACCGCCCGACAGGTTTTCCAGGTGTTCGCCGCCGACGATCACCTCGCCCGAGGTGACGCTGTCCAGGCCGCCGACCAGGTTCAGGATGGTGGTCTTGCCCGAGCCCGAAGGGCCCATCAGCGAGACGAATTCGCCTTGCGGGATTTCCAGGTTCAGCCCGTGCAGGACCTCCACCGATTCCTTGCCCCGCTTGTAGTTCTTGATGACGTTACGCAGCGATACCGCAGACGACATGGCTCCACCCTTGTTTTGTCTTTTCCGGGACGCTCTCACGAAATCCGGAGCTTCGATATGCTATCTAGCGTCGCTGGATATCTTGCATGACAAGGTACCGTGGTCAAGAGGGTTCCCATGACCAAAAGGCAATGAAACCGGGGCTAACTGACGAAATGTCAAAATGCCGGAAAACCGGCAAAAACGCCTATCAGGCGCTTACCGCAGCCCCGCCAAACCGGGCTTTCAGCTCGGCCACCTGCTCATCGGCGATCTTGGTCACCAACACTTCCGGCGCCTTGATCGGCTGGCCTGGCGTCAGCTCGTCCAGCAATTCCGCCATCGGTCCATCGGGAAATGGAATCACCCCGCCGCGATAGCCCACCGGCTGGATGCACTCATGAATCGTCTTGGCAAAGTCCGGCATCACCGGCCACAGCAAGTGTGCGAACTGGTGGATCAGGTTCAGCCCCATGCGCACACCCGCCGCCGCCTTGGCGCGGTCGGTCTTGATGTGCGTCCAGGGCGCCGCCTTGGTCATATACTCGTTGCCCGCAACCCAGATGGCGCGCATCTCGCCCATCGCCTTGCGGAAGTCCGCCGCTTCCATGAACGCCGCATATTGCGCCACGCGCCGGTCCATCTCGGCGATCAGCGCATGTTCGTCTTCGCCATACGCACCCTCCCCCGGCATCTGGCCATCGAAGCGCGCGACGCAGAACTTGGTGACACGGTTGACGAAGTTGCCCAGCACGTCCGCCAGGTCCTTGTTGATGATGCCGGCGAAATGTTCCCAGGTGAAATTGCTGTCGCTGCCTTCCGGCGCGTTGGCGATCAGGTAATAGCGCCAGTAATCTGCCGGCGCGACATCCAGCGCCGCATCCATGAAGATGCCGCGCTTGCCCGAGGTCGAGAACTTGCCGCCGTCATAGTTCAGCCAGTTAAAGCCCTTCAGCCGGTCCACCAGCTTCCACGGCTCGCCCGACGCCATGATGGTCACGGGAAAACCCACGGTATGGAAAGGCACATTGTCCTTGCCCATGAATTCCCAATAGGTGACGTCCTTCGCCTTGTCGCCGTACCACCAGTCTTTCCAGGCATCGCCCTTGCCGTTGTTGTCAGCCCACTCCTTGGTGGCAGCGATGTATTCGATGGGCGCGTCGAACCAGACGTAGAAGACTTTGCCCTTCAGCTTGCCGTCGGCAATGTCGTCCGGCACCGGAATGCCCCATTCCAGGTCACGGGTGATGCCGCGGTCCTGAAGCCCCTCGTCCAGCCACTTGTAGGCAATCGACGTCACCAGCGACGGCCAGTCATTCTTGTGGCTGTCGATCCAGGCGCGCAGCTTGTCGGAGAACTGTGCCTGCTTCAGGAACAGGTGGGTGGAATCGCGGATCTCGATATCGGCGGCGCCCGACACCGCCGAGCGCGGCCTGATCAGGTCGATGGGATCCAGCACCCGGGTGCAATTCTCGCACTGATCGCCGCGCGCCCGGTCATAGCCGCAATGCGGACAGGTGCCGATGACATAACGGTCGGGCAGGAAGCGCTTGTCCGTCGGCGAATAGGCCTGCTTGGTGACGCGTATTTCCAGAAAGCCGTTTTTCCAAAGCGCCCGCGCAAAATGCAGGGTCAACTCATGGTTCTGCGGCGAAGACGAGCGCCCGAAATTGTCCCAGCTCAGCGCGAAGCGGTCGCCCAGTTCTTTCTGCACCTTGTGCCACTTGGCGGCATATTCGGCGACCGGCGTGCCCTCCTCCAGCGCCGCCAGCTCGACCGGCGCGCCATGCTCGTCGGTGGCGCAGATCGCCAAAGTGTCATAACCGCGGCTGCGGCAGAACCGGGCGAAGATGTCGGCCGGCAGCATGGACCCGACCAAGTTGCCCAGGTGCTTGACCCCGGCGACATAGGGAATGGCGGAAGTGATGAGGACGCGTTTCATGTTCTGCTATATAATGTGAGGATCAGGTGGCCAGTCCTCATACAAGGGGACGGCCGGGGAAGCAAAAGGGGTAATGAATGTCCAGCAAAACGTCGAAATTCGCTTTGGCCGCAATGGGTTCTGCGGCGATCCTCAGCATGGCCGCCATGGCCCAACCCGCGCCGCCAGCGCCCCCCGCTTCCAGCGTCATACCGGCCACCACCCTGGACGGGCTGCCCCACAAGGACATCACCAACGGCATCGTCTCGGCCAAGGTCTATCTGCCGGGTGAAGGCGGCTTCTATCGCGGCACCCGTTTCGACCGCGCCGGCGTCGTGGCGCACGCCACCTACAAGGGCCAGGACTATGGCCAGTACTGGTTCTCCAGCTATTCGCCGGCCGTTCACGACTTCGCCTGGCTGAACGGCCAGGTCACCGTCTCCACCGCCAGCGGCGCCGCCGGCCCGTCGGAAGAGTTCACCGCCATCGGCTTCAACGAAGCCGGCATGGGCGGCAAGTTCCTGAAGATCGGCGTCGGCGTCTTGAAGCGCGACACCGACCCTTACGTCTTCGTCCACTCCTATCCGGTGCTGAACGAAGGCACGCGCGGCTACAGCGCCACCAAGACCAGCGTCCGCCTGACCCAGAAGCTGAACGACAAGGAAACCGGCTGGGGCTACAGCTACGTCAAGACCGTAAAGCTGACGCCGGGCAAGGCGCAAATGCAGGTCGAACATGTGCTGACCAACACCGGCAAGAAAGACCTCGTCACTTCGGTCTATTGCCACAACTTCCTGTCGCTCAGCACCGGCAACGAAAATCTGGAACTGACCGCACCCTTCACCTTGGTCGCCGGCAAGCCGCTGGCCGCCGACGCCGCCTCGGTCAATGGCAAGACGCTGAAGTACCTGCGTGCGGTCAAGGAAGGTGAAAGCGTCACCTCGCCCTTCACCGGCTTTGGCGCCTCCGCCAGCGATTACGACTTCAAGGTGGTGAACACCAAGACGGGCTTTGGCCAGCGCATTCGCGCCGACCAGCCGCTGAGCCAGATCAACTTCTGGTCCATCCGCACCACCTTCAGCTGGGAACCCTATATCGCCATCTCCCTCAAGCCCGGCGAGACCAAGCGCTGGACCTACACCTACGACTATTTCGGCCCGGGCGAGGGCTGAGATGAACCGCGCAGCGCTGGCCGCTGCTCTCTTGATGGGCGCTTGCTTCACCGCGAGCGCCCAGACCGACTCCGTGCCCGGCACCCAACCCGCCGCGGAGATCGAGAACTTCCCGCACGTCGATATTTCCAACGGCGTCCTGTCGGCGCGCATCTTTCCGCCCGGCAAGGGCGAACTGAACCAGGGCGCGCGCTTCGATCACGCCGGGGTGGTGTTCCACATCACCTACAAGGGCCAGGACTTCAGCAGCTACTGGTTCGACCGCTTCGTCACCGATCCCCTGGACAACGGCAAATACCCGCCGGCCACCGAACATGCCTGCTGCAACATGGGCGGTCCGGTCGAGGAATTCTCCCAGGTCGGCTTTGATGAAGCCGGCATGGGCGGGCGTTTCCTCAAGCCCGGCATCGGCATCTACAAGCGCATCAATGACAAATACGACCAGTTCTCCAATCAGCCGCTGCTGAACGAAGGCAAGCGCACCTTCAAGTCGACCAAAACCGGCGCACGCTTCACCCAGGACCTCAACGATCCGGAATCCGGCTACGGCTATCGCTATGCCAAGAGCGTGCAGCTCGTCCCCGGCAAACCGCAAATGACCATCAGCCATGTGCTAACCAATACCGGCAAGAAGGACATCGTCACCGAGGTCTTCTGCCACAACTTCCTGACCATCGATCCGGGCAGCGCCAACCTGGTCATCACCGCGCCGTTCCAATGGAGCGCCGTTGAACCGTTCCAGCCCGAACTGGTCAAGCTGGACGGCAACACCATCCGCTACCTGGCGCCGATCCCCAAGGGCGTCACCACCCAAAGCCTGCTGACCGGTTTTGGCGACAAGGCCAGCGATTACGACTTCACCATCACCGACACCAAGACCGGCTTCGGCCAGCGCATCCGCGCCGACGCGCCGCCCTCCAAGATCAACATGTGGTCGATATCTGCGACCTACAGCCTGGAGCCCTACGTCGCCATCTCGCTGAAGCCCGGCGAGACCAAACGCTGGACCTACACCTACGACTTCTTTGGACCCGGAGAGAAACCATGACCAGGATTTCGATTGCGCTGCTGCTGGCTTCCACCACCCTGGCGCTTGCGCAGGGCAACGCGCCTTTCATTCCGCCCAACCCGGCCGAGACATCGCCTGCCAGTGCGCTGGACACGTTCCCCGCCAAGACCATCGACAACGGCCTGGTCTCGGCCAAGGTCTATCCGCCCGAGCCGTTCGGCTTCTACCGCGCCACCCGCTTCGACCATGCCGGCATGATCACCCACATCACCTACAAGGGTCAGGATTACGGCCGCTACTGGTTCCTGAAGACGTCGCCCGGCGTGAAGAACTTCACCTATGACGCCGACGGCCTGGTCGCCCACAACAACAACGCCGCCGCCGGCCCCGTGGAGGAGTATGGTGAGAATGGTTTCGACGCCGCAGGCCCCGGCGGGCGCTTCCTCAAGATCGGCGTCGGAATCCTGAAACGCGATACCGACAAATATGACCGCTTCCACACCTATCCCATCGTCAACGATGGCACCTGGACCACCACCACGACCAAGACCAGCGTTCGCTCCACCCAGGTGGTCAAGGGCGATCCCAGTGGCTACGGCTACACCTACACCAAGACCGTGCGCCTGGTGCCCGGCAAGGCCCAGATGGTGATCGAGGACAAGCTGACCAACACCGGCAAGAAACCGATCGACACCACGGTCTACAACCACCACTTCATGACCCTCAGCCCCGGCGAGGAAGCGGTCCAACTGCAGGCGCCCTTCAAGCTCACCAATGCCCGCCCCATGCCGGCTGACGTGATCAAGTTCGACGGCGACCGCATGACCTACCTGCGCGGCCTCACCGGCCAGGAGCAGGTTGCCAGCGACCTCACCGGCTTCGGCCCCTCGCCGAGCGACAATGACTTCAAGATCACCAACACCAAGACTGGCTATGGCGTGCGCTTGCGCGCCAGTCTGCCGGTCAGCCGCCTGTTGTGGTGGTCGATCCCCGCCACCATGGGCATCGAGCCCTACATGGACATCAAGGTCGCGCCCGGCCAGACCAAGAGCTGGAGCCACACCCTGGACTATTACGGTCCCGGCGACCGCACGTGAGGATCAGGCTCGCACTGGCTGGCGCGCTGCTGGCGACATCAGCAGCCGCCCAGCCGGTGCAACCCATACCCGCCGTCAGCGCGCCCGTCAGCGAACTGCTGGACGCCTCGCCCAGCCTCACCATCGGCAACGGCCAGATCGTGGCGCATATCGCGCCACCCGGACCGGGCGCCTTCTACCGCGGCACCCGCTTCGACCAGGCCGGCGTCATCACCAGCTTGAAGCTGAACGGCCGCGAATTCTACGGCCCCTGGTTCGATCGCACAGCGCCGAACGTGCTCGACTATACGTATGACGCAATCGGCGCCATCGTCGCCGGCCCCGACAGCGCCACCAGCGGCCCGGTCGAGGAATTCGCGCCCCTGGACTTCGCGCCCACGCCCGGCCTGTTCGTCAAGATCGGCGTCGGCGTCCTACGCCAGCCCGACACCAGGCCCTACGACCATTACCGGAACTACGAAATCGTGGATGCCGGCAAATGGACCGTCACCCCTTCACAATCCGGCGTAACCTTCACCCAGATCCTGAAGAACGGTGAAACCGCCTACACCTATGAAAAGATCCTGCGCCTGGTGCTGGGCAAACCACAGCTCATAATCGAGCACCGCCTCAAGAATACCGGCAGCAAAGTAATCAACACCACCGTCTACGATCACAACTTCCTGCGGCTGGTCCCAGGCAACGCCGGCACCACCATCACCTTCCCGTTTCCGTTGACCATCGCCACCAACCCGCCCCCGCCCGACCTGATCCGCGCGGAAGGCCACGCCCTGACCTATCTAAGGCCCCAGGCCGTCAAGGAGCGTGTTTCTTTTCTTGTCACCGGCTTCGGTGCCACAGTAGCCGATTACAACATCGCCATCCGCGATGCGACCGGCGCAGGCGTCACCATCACAGGCGACCAGCCCATCACCCGCCTCAACATATTCTCAATCGACAAGGTCCAATCCGTCGAACCCTATATCGCCATCGCTCTCGCTCCGGGTGAGGAAAAGCTTTGGACCTACCGCTACACCTTCGCCAAATAATTCAGTTTTCCGGCGTATCATAACCGGCGGTCAAATGCTTCAAGCCGCCCGCTTTGTCGAATTTCAAATCAAGATAATAGGTTGCAAACCGGTTCTTGAGGCATTCCGGCGCAAACACGCTTCCACCTTTCCCTTTATGGTCAACAAGCAACTTCATCGTCGGGTTTGCCGCGGCCAGTACCTCTGCGGCATCTTTCATGGACATGCCGGGCTTCAGCGGATAGCCTTGCGGCAGGATTGACGAGCTATGCAGATCCCGGTCCACCCGCGCGATCGCTTTGCCGCTCGCCAGGAACTCGCTTCCTTCGCTATCGACGAACGCACAATCAAATGTATGATACTCGCGATAGATGGCGCAGTTGGGCAAGCGCTTGACACCTGCGGGAAGTGCTTTCAAAGGCATTCCAATTGGAAAGCGCGCAAAGTCTCCCAGACTGCTTGACCGTTTCTTGCAGGCTTCCGCATCAAGAATGGAAGCGCAAAACATCAAGCCTGCCAAGAATAGGCTGCGCGTCTTCATTTTTCCTCCTACGGCGCTCCCGGCAGGAAATCGATCGGGTTCACCACCTGCCCACCCGCCGAACGCGGAAGAATGCTACCACGGCGCACTTCATAGTGAAGATGCGCATCCGCTTTTTCCGGGACGTTTCCGGACCTGCCTGACAGACCGATCACATCGCCCGCCCGCACCGATGCTCCCGGCGCCACGTCAATCCTGCTCAAATGACCATATTGGCTGTTAAACCCGTCCGCATGCTGGATAATAACCTGATTTCCATACGTCTTGCTCGGGTTGGGCTGGATATCCACGATCGTCCCATCCCCCGATGCCACAACCGGCGTGCCTTCCTGGGCGGTTATGTCGATCCCGGTATGCGATCCGGCTCCCGCTTCTCTATGAGTACCAAACGCCCCATCCCCCTGTCCCCGGCCGGGGTCCCGCCTGTTCAGTTCCCCATGGCCTGGAACGGGCCATGTCGTGAGAGGTGAACTCTGTGCCGTTTGAACATCATCTGTTCTCTCCGGCGGGCTTGCCTGCGCGTCCGGCGCATCCAGATATCCATCAGCCACGCGCGGCATTTCAAGATTTGATCTGATCATCATTCTCTCCTTTAGAAAGTCTTGGGGTCGAAGCCATGTGCTGCACACACGCGCGCCGCCATGCGCCGGAAACGCGGCCCGTGATGCTCATGGTCGCCGGTCAGATACTGCCGTAAATGAATCATTTCATGCCCGCTCATATCTGTCGGGATACAGCTTCAGATCCGCCTGTCGCTCATCCTCCAGCACTTGCGGAAACCACGGATTGTCCCGCCAGTTCACCGTCACCGCCGCCGCGCCCTTGGGCTTCTTGGCGCGAAAGAACTCGTCGATCGCATCGCCCTTGCGCCGCGGATTCCAGCTTGCCCAGATCTGGCTGCCCGCCGCCCGGAGGGTCGGCCGCAGCAGCGCCAGGCTGCGATGCGACAGCATCTGCGCTTCTTCGATCCAGGCGCGTCGAAAACCCTCAAGCGACTTCACTGCTTCCGCGGTATGGTCCTGCATGCCGATGAAGATGATCACACCATCGCCCGGCGTGCGGATTTCCTTTTCATAGACCTTGAACCCGTCCGCCTCGCCCAGCCCCAGCTGCGCCAGCTTGGCCTCGATCAGCCGCTTGGAGCTGTCCTTCAGCGATTTCTGCACCTCGCGGATGCTGACCGCCAGCATCCCCCGCTCGCACAGGCAATCCTCGATCAACAGCTCGGCAAAGAAATGCGACTTCCCCGATCCCCGCCCGCCATAGGCGCCCTTGTACCGCGCCGGCGCCAGCAGCGGCAGGAACACCCGCGGCGTATCAATCTTCAGGCTGCGCCGCGCCACCGTCGGTTTTCTCGGCGGCATCCACGATCACTCTTTCTATGCGCGCCAGCACCGGCACGCCGCCCTCTTCGCCGGCCACCGGCTGCGCCGCCTTGCCCCAGCCGCGGTCCAGCAGCGCCTGCGCCGCCGACACCCGCGCCGTCGCCGGCCCGTCCGCCTGGTTCATGATCGCGGCCAGCACCTTGATGGCGGCCTTGCTGTGCTTCTTGGCCAGCGCCTTGATCTCGCCCGCCGCCTTGCTGGGCTTGCTGACCAAAATCCAATGCCTCGATGTTCGGAAAACAAAAAGCCCGCTTGCGCGGGCCGTCGGGAGAACTGCGCCATCCGCAATTCGTCACCGTGAGAAGAGTTGTACTGCATTTTTAAAACGGGTCAACACA
>Ga0206908_1147_pt1 | contig 12107 bp, 3 predicted proteins | sample Alteio_BWOrgHeat_78_FD_152979 | JGI IMG/M metagenome (GOLD analysis project Ga0206908, IMG submission 152979) | Enriched cells from forest soil in Barre Woods Harvard Forest LTER site, Petersham, Massachusetts, United States -... | ecosystem: Environmental > Terrestrial > Soil > Temperate forest > O... | reverse complement strand
CCCTCCGGTGTTCAAGTACTTCTGGCCCTTGCCCACGGGCAACTGGTACCCGCCGCTGAAGTGGAACACGTTGCGGATGTCGAAGTTTGCGGGAGCCCAATCGAACCTGGGTCCCAAGCCTGGAACGTTGTAGGCACGCAAGCCGCCTGTGGTGCCGCCGTTCAGCAGATCTCCGGCGTCCGACATGGCTTTGGACCAGGTGTAAGTCAGGAGGAAGGTCAGACCATTCGAGAACTGGTCTTCGAGTTTGGTTTGCAAGCCGTGATAGGTGCTGTCTCCATAGGTGGCCTGGTAGCTGCCGCCGCCGAAGTCAGGGAAAGGCACGCAGCTGTCATCTGGGAACACACCGTAATCATGTGTCGCCGTTTGGCAACCGCTCTTGGTGCTGCTGACGTTGTTGGGAAGAATCTGGGTGACATTCTGGTAGCCGACGCCGCCCTGCAGGTTCGAACCCTGAGTGAATACGTACGCAGCCTGGGCAGATATGGTCCGGGTAACGGAGTACTGCAACGTGACGTTGGCGCTGTAGGTGCGCGGGGTGCTGTAGTTGAACTGCAAACCCTGCAAACCTACCCCCAGAGCATTAAAGGTTTTGGGATCGAGGCTAAAGCAGGAGAATCCGGATTCGAAGTTGGCGGTTCCATGGCCACTGCTTGGATCCCCTCCCGCATTGGGGCAATGGGCGTAAGCGGTGTTGTAACTGGTGGGCGCCACGCCGCCCGAAGGACCCGCGAAGCCTGGGGCAGCCTGGGTGCTGGGTGTCAGGTTGAACACGAACGGATAGTTTTCACCGATGTTGGGACCATATCCCTGATTCTCGAAGGAGTTGTAGAAGAGCCCGAGTCCGCCGCGGACCACCAGCTTCGGATTCACCTGATAAGCGAAGCCGACGCGCGGAGCAATATTGGTTTTCTGGGTCTGTAACAGGCCTTTGCCCCAGCGGTTGGTCTCGAGCAAGGTGATGCCATCCTGGGCGAGGAGGTTCTGAAACCCGGTACAACTGGCGAAGACGGTCAGACAATCGGACGTGGTGGACAAGGTCCGGTTGTCCTTGCCACTTGCGGGGAGGATGAATGTGGGGGCACCGATAGGCGTCCCCGGGACCGGGAACGGAACAAAATTCGCCTGTCCGCCGTTGGTTTCGTTGATCGGGCCAAAGTAATCCCAGCGTAAGCCGAGGTTGAGGGTGAGCTTCGGGTCGACCTTCCAGTCGTCCTGGAAGTAGGTGGCGTAGTAGACCTTCTGGTCGTAGGTCTTGTTGATGTTGGAGGAATAAGTCTGGTCGGAACCACCTGAGTAGCTGAAGCCGTTGGGATTGGGATTTCCATTGATGGTGGCCGGGGCTGCCTGCGTTGGCAGAAGCATCTGAGCGATGCCTCCGGTGGTTTGGCTGAGATTGGGGATGTCCGTGAAGCCGCCGCCGTAGTTGAACTGGCCGTGCGACCAGGCCGGCTGGAGGGTGGAGAACTTCACCGTCTGGTACTCCACGCCCATCTTGAAGCTGTGCTTCCCATAGACCTTGGTAAAGTCGTCCGTAACCTGAAGGGTCTGGCTGACTTCGTCGGAGGGCAGAAACGAGTTACTGCCGAGCTGGGCCAGATTACCGATACTGAACGCAGGAAGACCGCCGTTCTCGGGGCCATCTGTGGGCGGCTGCGGGATACCCTGGATGTTGTACTGTCCAGGAATGCCCGGGGTGGTGGCTTCCGGACCAAAGCGCGTGGTGTGCAGATGGGCAAAACCTCCGCGCACCTGGTTAATGGTGCTGGGAGTGAATATGTGCGTATATCCCGCGACCATCTGATGCGACTTTGCTGTCTGGTCGCCCTGATCGAATGAGCCACCGTCGGCAATGCCGCCGAAGATGCCCGGAATGAAGATCGGATCGTCGGAGAAGCTGTAACGGCCGAAAATCTGATCCTTGTCGGTGGGGTTGTAGTCCCCGCGGACGTCGAACTGATTGCGGTGCTCAAACAGGGCTGGGCTGTTGCCGTAGGTCTGCAAGCCCGAGTTCGGCGCGGGGAACAGGTCGAGAATCTTGACCGCATTCTGGTCAATCCGGCCAGCGTTCGCGCCCTTGAGTTGGTTCAGATCGGGGCAGGCAGCCAGAGTCACGACCTTAGCGCCGGGTCCACAGGCTGAACTGAACGCATCGCGGACGTAACCGCCCGAACCGCTGTTATTCACCAGGCCCGATACGGGGTCTACGGCGCCTGCGGCGACAAAACGGGTGGTCGCCGGATCGAGAACCGCTCCCTTTTGAAAGGCGCGGCCGAGAACGTCCTCGCGCGTCGTGCCATCGTTCAGGGCGAGAATGTCGGAGAGATCCGTGTAGGGATTACCGCCTCCAGGCGGGGTGCGCATGTTCTTCGTCGGCACGTTGCCGTTCTCGGGCGAGCCCTGCACGCGGCGGAAACCTTCGTAGTCGCCGAAGATGAACATCTTGTTCTTGATGATGGGGCCGCCGAAGGAAGCGCCGAACTGGTTCTGGCGAAGTTTGCCCTTCCCGATGCCGGTGTTGTTTTCAAAGTAGTCGGCGGCGTCAAGGACGTCATTGCGGAAGAATTCCCACGCCGCGCCGTGAATGCTGTTGGTGCCGGACTTGATCGTGGCGTTCAACACGGCGCCCGCGGCACGGCCAAGTTCGGCGCTGAAGTCGGCGGTTTGGACCTTGAACTCCTGGATCGCATCCACCGGCGGCAGGATCACATAGTTGGTGCCGTTGAGGAAGTCGACCGCGTTGGAGTTGTTGTCAATACCGTCCAGCAGGTAGTTGTTCTGCGCGGGGCGAAGGCCGTTAGCCGAGAAGGCTCCCGATGCGGCGTTGCCGCGCGTATCAGCCTGGGGCGTCTGCATGCCTGCGCCAAGTTGGGCGAGGAAGGTGAAATTACGCCCGTTGAGCGGCAAGTTGTTCACCTGGGCCTCGCCGATCACCTGTCCCACCGAGGCCTCCTCGGTCTGCAGCACCGGAGGCGCGGTATTCACTTCGACCGTCTCCGTGGTGCCGCCCGGCTTCAACGACACATTCACCTGGATCACTTGCGCCACGTTGACCGTTATGTTCGTCTGCGTTGTCCTGGCAAAACCCGCTGACGTCACCGTGAGCGTGTAATGACCGATGCGCACCGGGGAAAACGTGTAACCACCACTGGAGTTTGTCTTTGTCTGGAGCGTGATTCCCTGGTCTTTGTTTACCAGTGTGACATCTGCGTTGGGCACTACCGCGCCGCTCGAATCCTGAACAGTTCCGGTTATCGCTCCTTCATCCACCTGGCTAAGAGCAGGTCTGCTCTGCACGAGGAGAACGCACAAGCCTCCAAGAACTGCACATCGTAATGCGTTTGAAAAACGAACTTTTCCAGAATCACGACCCATGAGAATAAACCTCCGCTTGCTTTCCGATTTACTGGTCTTCGTTCACACTTCTCGTATGGGTAAAGCAGTTGCTCAAAGGATCCAGGGAAGAAAAAGGGTACCGCGATGTAAACGGTTTCAGTCCTAGCGCAGCAAACTACGTGATTCTCAAAATGTTTGTCAATCAAAAGTTGTAGCCTGATCTAATCCCAATCCGATACCTCTCAAGGTGAATCGATTTGCGTGCACTTCATGGTGCCCCAAGGATTGCTTATAAGTCTCGCATTATCTTAGGCTTATCTTGCAGAAAAAACGGCGCTGTCAAGATCGCTGGAGATATTTCAGTTTACGCAACAATGTTTTCGTGTTGTCAATATCTACTTCGAGCCGCCCTGCTACGAAGAGATTGCTCTATGATTTCGACCAATGAAGTTCCCGCTCAACCCAAATCGTCCCTATATCTCCCGCAGAGCGGTTCTCAAGGGCCTCAGCTTCGCGCCTCTGATGCTCAAGCCGGCGCCCATCCTGGGCATTCCAATCGCGGAAGGCGGGTCCGATGCCGCCGGCAGTTTCTCCCTGGCGGATGTTCGTCTTTCTCCGCACTACCCATCGCAGTCCCCTCTGACCGACATTTTTCGGCTGGTGCAGCCGGGTTTGGACGATTACCCCCTGGAAAAGCACGCATCTGAGATTGAATCGATCCTCAGTCAGTGGGGAGCGGCACTCAGGGAATCCCCGCGCAATGTGACCGCGCTTGCCGCTTTCCTCGAGCCCGAGATTGAAGCTTCGGAGATTGAGACGGTCAGGCAGAATCCGGTTCGGAAAGGCTATGGGATCGACACTTTCAAGAGGACATTTCTTTCAACCTCAAAACGCACCCGGGAGCGGTTCGTTGAGAGCATGGCGGAGTGGCTGAAACCGGCTTCATCCGTCGAAACTGCTGAATTCGAAATCTACGGCATCGAACAGAGCCCGCTGTCTCCCTCCATTCTGCGCGTGGAGATTCGATACGACGTTGTCTCGGCCTGCCCGGGAAACAAGCGGGAGGAACGCGTCGGCTCGTGGCAGTTGGAATGGTCGCGAGACGAGTCGCAACAATGGCGGGCGCGGCTGTGGCGCTTCGGCGAAGAGAAGAGCTCCGTTTCACAAAGCCATGCCTTTGTTGACATCACTGCGGATGCGTTTGCCGGAGTCGATTCCTATGGTGCGCAGTTGATGCGTGGCGCCGATTACTGGCGCACAGTAACGGACGGCGCCGTTGGCATCGATGTCTATGGCAACAATGGTGTGGCGGCGGGGGATTTCGATGGAGACGGTTTTGACGATCTCTACGTCTGCCAGCCCGCCGGCCTGCCCAATCGGCTTTACAGAAATCGCGGCGACGGCACATTCGAAGATGTGACCGAGAAGGCCGGCGTTGGCGTTCTCGACCGCACCTCATGTGCCTTATTCGCCGATTTCCAAAACCGTGGGCATCAGGATCTTCTTGTGGTCTGCGGCACGGGTCCCATTCTGTTTCTCAACAATGGGAATGGCACGTTCACGCTCAAGCGAGATGCCTTCAAATTCGCCCGATCGCCGCAAGGTACTTTCACGCATGCCGCCATAGCCGACTACGACAACGACGGGCGCCTGGACATCTACTTTTGCCTGTACATGTATTACCTTGGGCTGGAGCAGTACAACTATCCGGTCCCATACTACGACGCGCGAAACGGCCCGCCCAATTACCTCTTCCACAATCAGGGGGATGGCACCTTCGTTGAGACTACCGAGGCATCGGGGCTCAACATCAACAATGATCGGTACAGCTTCTCTTGCGCATGGGGAGACTCGAATGGCAACGGCCTGCCCGATCTCGTCGTGGCCAACGACTTCGGAAGCTCTCAACTCTATCGCAACCATGGCGACGGCACATTCCAGGACGTTTCGAAAGAGTCGCATGTGGAGAGTGTTGGTGCGGGTATGGGCTGCTGCTGGGCCGATTTCGACAACGATGGCCGGCAGGACATTTATGTTCCGAGTATGTGGGAGGCTGCAGGCCAGCGCGTGTCACGGCAGCCCCAGTTTCACCGCAACGCGCCTGACAGCATTCGCCAGTTATACCAGCGGCATGCCAGGGGAAATGCGCTCTATCGAAACCGCGGCGACGGCACATTCCTGAACGTTGGTCAATCGGCCGCAGCGGAGATGGGGCGCTGGTCATGGTCTTCCGATTTTTGGGATTGGGATCACGACGGTTACAGCGACCTCTATGTTTCCAACGGATATTTGACCGGTCCTGAAAGTGATGAGCTTGCCGGATTCTTCTGGCGCCAGGTGGTGGCCAAATCTCCCGAGGATGCAACGCCTCTGCTCGCCTACGAGCGTGGTTGGAACGCAATCAACGAACTGGTGCGCGCCGATCACACCTGGCACGGTCTTGCCCGCAACGTTGCGTTGATAAACAATCGCGACGGCACGTTCACTGAAGCCTCAGGAACGCTGCAACTCGATTTCCGGGACGATGCGCGAGCATTCGCCCTTGCCGATCTCGATCATGACGGCCGCCTCGAAGTGATCCTGAAGAATCGGAATGCGCCGCAGGTGCGCGTGCTTCACAACGATCTCAACCCCATAGGATCCTCGATCTCGTTTTGTCTGCGCGGCACCCGCAGCAATCGCGATGCCATCGGCGCGTCCGTCGCGATCACCGCCGGCGGCACAACGCAGACAAAGTATCTCCAGGCTGGCTCGGGCTTCCTCTCGCAGCACGCCAAGGAGCTGTTTTTCGGTCTTGGGTCACAACAGGGGAGCGTTCAAGCCACGGTGCGCTGGCCCTCGGGGTTGACGCAGGCGTTCTCAGAGTTGCCGGTTGGTCACCGCATCCAGATCGAAGAGGGTAACTCTGCGTTTCGCGCGGTTCAGTTTGCCGCTGCGCATGGTGATCGCAAAGCGGCTGTATCTGCTTCGTTACGCGAGACGCTGCCAACCCAGTCGGAGACTTGGCTCATTCAGCCTCTAAGAGCCCCGACATTCAAACTTCCTGACCTTGATGGAGTTGACCATGCGCTCGATTCCTGGAACGGGCGCCCCGTGCTGATGACATTCTGGTCGACTGAATCCCAACAGAGTCTGCGCCAGCTCCTCGACCTGAAGGCAAAGGCCAAGATGCTGGAACGCAGCCGCCTCACAGTTGCTGCGATCAATATCGATGAGCCCGGAGGCGTCACAGAGGCGCGCAAGGTTGCAGCTCAGTTTCGATCGTTCTCCACGATTCTCTTCGCAACTCAGGAAGTGTCCGGAATCTACAACATCCTCTATCGCCATCTTCTGGATCGCCGCCGCGATCTGCCGATTCCCGCGTCGCTGCTGATTGACGGCAACGGAATGATCGTGAAGCTTTACCAGGGTTTAGCCGATTGGCGGCATATCGCAGACGACAGCAATTCGATTCCTACCGACAACAAGGCACGGATGCGCGCGGCTCTGCCGTTCGCAGGGCTGCTTGTGCAGGACACGTTTGAACGCAACGACTTCAGCTATGGCGTCGCGCTCTATCAGCATGGATTTTTCGATCAGGCAGCCGAATCTTTCGGGCAAGTCATCGCCTCCAAGCCAGACAATGCAAACGCCTATTACAACCTCGGCACCCTCAACCTGCGCCGAAACCGGATGGATGAGGCGAAAGGCTATCTGCAAAAGACTGTGGAACTGCGTCCCTCTTTTGCCGATGCCTGGAACAACCTGGGAATGATCGCCGCTCAGGAAGGGAACGCGGACGAGGCCATCCGCGACTTCCAGAAATCCATCAGTATCCGACCGGACTACTTTACCGCGCACCTGAATCTTGGCAATCTGTATCGGCGGCAGCGGGCGTTCGACAAGGCGGACGAGTCGCTTTCACGTGCCCTTGCAATTCGTCCCGACGATCCTGAGATTCACTACAGCCTGGGTATGCTCTTCGCCCAACAGGATGACTTTCAACACGCTGAGGAATACCTCGAGCATGCCGTCGCATTGCGTCCAGACTATCCCGAGGCGCTCAACAACCTCGGAGTACTTTATGTGCGCCGCCAGGACTACGCGAAAGCCGAGGACAAATTCCTCGCCGGCATCAAGGTTGCTCCGACGTTTGAACAGTCCTACCTCAACCTTGCGCGTCTTTACGCAAATCGAAATGACAAACAAAAGGCGCGCGGCGTGCTCCAGCAGTTGCTGCAGTTGCGGCCCGACGATGCCAACGCAAAGCGAGCATTGGAAGTGCTACAATGAGCGCCGCAACTCATCTACATACAGGTATCGAGAGGATGGCCCCCCACATCGCCTCAAAAGCCATGGTCGCGATGACCGGCACTTTCGCGCGTCAAGCCAGTATTCTTTTGCTTCTGGGTACTGCCGGATTTGCTCCGATGCTTCCCCAGCAGAAGGCAGAACCATCTCCTTTTCATGCGGCGGAAACTCTTCTGGCGGAGCACAAGCTCGCCGAGGCTCGCACCGAGGCGAGCGAGCAACTGAAGCAGCACCCGACCGTTGAAGGTTACAACCTTCTCGGCATTATCGAATCGAACCAGCAGGACTATCAGGCGGCGACGGCCTCATTTGAGCAGGCTCTGCACCTGAACCCGAGGTCAACCAAGACCCTGAACAATCTGGGCAACGCTTATGCCGCGCAGAAACGCTGGGATCTTGCAGAAAGCGAGTTTCGCACCGTTCTTCGCATGGATCCTGCAAACGCGGATGCAAACTACAATCTCGGCGTCCTGTTGATGATGAAAGGCTCCGCGGCGGAGGCTATCCCTCATTTTGAGCGCGTGCGTTCCACGGAATCGCAATTAAACCTGGTCCGCGCGTATCTGCAGACCCATCGCTCTGCCGACGCTCTGCGCACAGCCGATGCTCTCGCTGACAATCATAAGGGCGATGTTCAGGTGCAGTTTTCGCTCGGCGTGCTTCTGGCCTCAGCGCAGCAATTTAAAGCCGCGATGCGCTTACTCGATCGAGCGGAAGCTCTCGAGCCCGAAAGCTTCGAGATACTCTTCAACCTGGGCCAGGTGCAACTTCGTGCCGGCGAAAACGCCCGCGCTGAGTTGACGCTGACAAGAGCGCTCAAAATCCAACCGCAAAACGCCGAGGCCCTCTTGCTTCTGGCGCAGACTCGTGTCGCTCAATCGCGTCCCCTTGATGCCTTGGATGTTCTGATTCAGGCGCACAAGATAGCGCCCGAAAATGCCGACATTACCTTTCTCATGGCGCGGGTCACGATGTCGCAGAACTACTATGAGGACGCGATTCCGCTCCTAGAGTCTGGGCTCGAGATCTCTCCGCGCCGCCCAGACCTCCTTGCCGCTCTGGGCGAAAGCTACTTCATGGCTGGAAAGGCCGAGAAGGCGATTGACAAGTTTAACTCCCTGCTCGAAATCGATAAATCCGCTCGCTCCTATGCTTTCCTCGGCCTCTCCTATCGGAACTTCGGCCGATTCGATGAGGCAAAGTCCTACTTCCAGCAAGGCCTGGCACTTGATCCGCACAACGCCACCTGCCTCTTCAATCTAGGTTTCATTGCTGAGCGACAGGGAGGTTCCGCCGCCGCTGAACATTATTTCCAGCAGACCCTCCAGTACAATCCCCAATACGCTGACGCTCTGCTGGAGTTGGCGAATCTGCGTGCTGCCGCCAAACGCCTGCCTGAGGCGGAAGATCTGTTGCGCCGCTATGTAAAGATCGCGCACGATCCCGGCAACGGATATTACAAACTCGCCATGATCGAGCGCAGCCTTCATGAGACAGACGCAGCTACCCGCGATCTGAATGTCTTCAAAACACTTTCCAAGAACTCGCAGGCCGGACCATACCCGTTTGAACACCTTTTCGACTATCTCGACAATCGTTCGCAGCTCGCCACCCGCGCTCGCCAGCAACTCGACATTACCGAGCTGAACAACGAGATCCAACGTCACCCCAACCAGCCTGAAAACGTGTACATGCTCGCAGAGGCCTATCTCAAAGCCGGCAAAGTCAGTGAAGCGCGGGATGCAGTTCAACTACTTGATGCACTCAGTGCAAACGACTATCGAACCTTGAACGGAATCGGCGTTCTGCTGGCGCGTTACCACTTGTATGACGAGGCGATCCGGCAATTCCTGTCTGCGCTCCACGCCAATCCCGGCTCAGACGAAGTGAAATTCAATCTTGCCAACGCCTGGTTCCAGAAGCGCGATTACTCGCACGCTCTCGAGATCGCGGGTCAGATCTCCGAAGCTGGCCGCAAAGACGACGCCTGCCTCACGCTGATGGGAGACATCCTCGCGCATGCCGGCGACACCGCGCAGGCGGCCGGGATATTCCGTGACGCCATTGCCCGCAATCCTGACAACGATCAGAACTATCTTTCACTGGCGTTGATCGATCTGCGTTCAAACGACGTCAGCGGCGCGCAGCAGACGCTTGCCAAGGGACAGTCACGCATTCCCGCCTCGGGCAAGATCTACTGGGGTCTGGGCCTTACGTCCGCACTGGCCGGAAACGTCGACCAGGCTGTGTCGCGCTTCGAGCGTGCGGTGGACCTATCGCCGGAGTGGTCGGGCGCCTATTCCACACTCGGCGTTTTCTACTTTCAGATTGGCAAGATCGAAAAGGCCCGCGACGTATTGAAGCGCTTCAAGGAAAGCAACGTCGGCGCCAGCGTGGATATCAGCCGTATTGAGCAAGTCCTTGATCAAGCCCCTCCGCAGGCGAATCAGGAAGCCGGCGTCCTGAGCGCGGAAAACAAACAACAGCTTCTTCAATTCGCACTTTCTCTAGCGGACAGGACCCTATGAATCCGGGGCTTCGAACAGCGGCGACGATTGCGTTCGCCATCGTGATCGTGCTGCAGGCTCCCGTGTCTTCCGTTTCCGGCCAGCAATCCGGAAAGCCTGACAAATCAGCGGTCCCTGCGCCTGCTCCTGTTGTGCGGTTCACGGATATACGTCAGTCCGCTGGAATCAATTTCGTGCAGGATTCAACCCAATCCGAGGAGAAGTACTACCTGGAAACGATGGGCACCGGCGCAGCGTGGCTCGACTACGATCAGGACGGCTTGATGGATCTCTACCTCGTCCAATCGGCCGCCACCGATGCCTACAAGCCTACGCGTCCCCTGCGCTCGGCCTTGTACCACAACAACGGCGACGGCACATTTACCGACGTCACCAGTAAAGCCGGCGTGGGCGGCGAGGGACATTACGGGCAGGGCGTGGCGGCAGGCGACTTCAATAACGATGGATATCCCGACCTGTACGTAACAGGTTATGGCCGCGCCATTCTTTACCGCAACAACGGCGACGGCACCTTCACAGACGTCACGGCGCCGGCCGGTGTAGCCGACGAAGCGAATTGGTCCACGAGTGCAGGCTGGTTTGACTTCGACAAGGACGGCTGGCTCGATCTCGTCGTCACCAACTACCTGGACTGGTCTCCGAAGAACAATATCTGGTGCGGCGAACACAAGCCGGGCTATCGATCCTACTGCAATCCCAACAACTATCGGGGCCAGAAGACCAAGCTTTATCACAACAATCACGATGGGACGTTTACTGACGTTAGTGAGAAATCAGGTGTCGGAGTGCCCGAGTCGAAAGGTATGGGCGTGCTGCTCGCTGATTTGAACGGCGACGGCTGGCCCGATATTGCAATCGCCAACGACACATGGCCCAATTTTCTGTTTTTGAACAATCACGACGGCACCTTCACTGATTCATCGCTGATGTCGGGGCTCGCAGCAAGCGAAGACGGGCGCTATGAAGCCGGGATGGGCATCGATGCTGCCGACGTGGATGGCGACGGGCTGCTGGACATCTACATCACGCACTTGGATTTTGAATTGAATCGCCTCTATCACAACAATGGAGACGACACTTATACCGATGCGACTTACAGCTCCGGGATTGGCAACAAGGCAATCCTGCTCAGCGGCGTCGCGGCAAAGTTCATTGATTACGACAACGATGGCTGGCCTGACATTCTCCAGGCCAACGGAGCCATGGTCGACAACGTGCAGCTCTACCACAGCCTGGTCAGCTACAAAGAACCTCTGTTGATGTTCCACAACCTCGGCCATGGCAAGTTTGAGAAAGTCTCCGAGACACTCGGGCCCGATTTCAACCGCCCCATGGTCGGCCGCGGCCTGGCCACCGCCGATTTCTTCAACGACGGCCAGGTGGGAATTGCGGTGAATTGCCGCGGCGACGCGCCAGTGATCCTCCGCAATGAAGGCACGGCAAACCATTGGCTCGAGGTGCTTCTGATCGGCACAAAATCCAATCGCGACGGTACCGGTTCTGTTCTCAGACTCACGTCCGACGGCATAGTACAGGTCGATCAGGCCAAGGGCGGCACCAGCTACATGTCAGCCAGCGATCCCCGTATCCATTTCGGCCTCGGCAAACGAAACAAGATCGACTCGCTTCAGATCACCTGGCCCAGCGGCCAAGTCGACAAGCTCGCCGTCGTGCCTGTTGACACCATCATCGCGATAAAGGAGGGCGTCGGCATTGTTCCGCATCCGTTCCCTAAGGTGAAACCGCGATGATTCGTTTTCTGCCCGGCTGCTTTTGTGAGTTTCCTTGCCATCTGCGTAGTTCTTATAATCACTGAATCCTATGATCATTCCTCGCCGCGCATCCTCCCGGATAGTCCGACCATCAACGCAAAGAGCTACGGCTGAACGGGTTTGTCCTGTCCGTTCCCACCCACCAGAACCAGAAACTGCTTGACCTCGCGCCTGTTGACGG
>Ga0206908_1145_pt1 | contig 12149 bp, 9 predicted proteins | sample Alteio_BWOrgHeat_78_FD_152979 | JGI IMG/M metagenome (GOLD analysis project Ga0206908, IMG submission 152979) | Enriched cells from forest soil in Barre Woods Harvard Forest LTER site, Petersham, Massachusetts, United States -... | ecosystem: Environmental > Terrestrial > Soil > Temperate forest > O... | reverse complement strand
CCCGTGTCGATCATGTTTTCCTGGGTTTCCTGGATGTGCGCGCGAATCATCCGGCCCGTGCGCCCGTGGGCGAATTGTCCGGAGTTGTACTCGGGAATGTCGGGGATTTCAAAATCCGGCGCCAGCCCTTCGGCGTGGTAATGCGCGAAGATCACGCCGTTGCGCTCCACGACCGGCCACTTATTCAATCGTGCCCGACCCGGGATCTTAGTCGAGAACGGAACCTCAACACAGGTACCGCAGCCATCGAAACGCCAGCCGTGATACGGGCACTTAATCGTGTTGTCCACGACTTTGCCGCCCATCCCAAGGTGCGCTCCGAGGTGTGGGCAGTGGGCATCCATCACGCGAGCCTGCCGGTCTTCTCCGCGGAAGATCACCAGCTCGCGACCGAAGTATTTCACCGGCTTGACGCCGTTCACGGGCACTTCGTCGCTGAAGGCCACACGAAACCAGCCGTTGGGATAGGGAGGAATCGGATAAGTTCTCATGACACCATTTGCCTCGCCATTTCCCACATCATCGGCAACGCGATGTTGGCCCGAAGATAACCGGATTTTGGCTTGGCGCCCGTCATGACTTCGCCCCACTCGCGAAGAAACTCGACGCCTCGCCGCTGCACCAGCGATGCCGCGGCATCGAGCAGCCAGGGGTAGCGAGCGCACATCCACGCCATCCGCTCAGACCACCGGAAATCGGACCCAAACGCTGTCATCCAGCGCGCGTGATAGCGGCTGAGAAACGCCTCGCTGAGATCATTCGCCCGCAGCCCTTCGCCGATCACTTCCGCGGCAATCGACGCTGCTTCGATCGCGTGATGAATTCCTTCGCCCGTGAGCGGATCGATCTGTCCGGCGGCATCGCCCACAATCAACAGGTGGTCGGCGGCCGACCGCGCAATCCCGCCGAGCCGTAATTCCGCGCCCTGCATCTTGCGGATTCGCGCGCGCGGGCCGAGCGCTTTGCGCAGGTGCGGATCATCGCGCAGCACGCGATCATGAATGCTTTTCAGATCGGTGTTGGCGCATTTTCCGCCAGGAAGAATATAGGCGCAGAAATTCAGCAGTCCCTGGGCTTCGCGGAACAGCGCACAGTATCCGGGCAGCAGTTCAGGCGGATAGTAAACCACGCCGTCCGCATCGAAATCCGTGCTGTCGGCCTCAATGTACGCCCGGCTGCACACAGCCTGTGAGCGAGTTGTCACGATCCCCAGCGACCGTGCAATCCGCGAAGGCGACCCGTCTGCCGCCACAAGCATGCGCGCGCGGAAGGGAGGCGCCGAGTTATGCGCGTGGCGAATCGTCCAGAGCCCGTCACTCGGCGAGAACTCCAGCCCGCCGGCGGGATATTCTTCCACCAGATTGGCGCCCGCCCGCTGTGCGGCACGCGCCATTTTTTCGTCGAGCACGATGCGCCGGATGGCAATTACCAGCGGCGGCTTCGTGGCATCGACCGAACTGCCTACGAAGCCGATGCCCTTGGGACTGTAGAACCCGCCGACAGCAGCCCACTTACCCAGCCCTTCGGACTCGATCTCGTCCAGGACTCCCATCCGGCGCAGGTGTTCGTGGGCGGGAGAGCAAACCGCATCTCCGCAGATCTTGTCGCGCGGGAAGCGCTGGCGCTCGAGCAGCAGCACGCGGAGGCCTTGCCGGGCGAGATAAAACGCACAGGTCGACCCAGCAGGCCCCGCGCCGGCGATGCAAACATCGTATGTCCGCTCGTTCATCGCGATCAGGATACATAAATGACACGCGGAATCACAGAGAATTCCACCTATAATGCGACAATGAAACCCACCGTCGATGGCTTGCGGGACTACGCTTCTCTGCAAGACATCCCCATTGAGGAACGGCACGCCCGGTATGCAGCGATCGCGCTGCAGTACTACAATCTCGCCACCGATTTCTACGAATTCGGCTGGGGGCAATCGTTCCACTTCGCTCCTCGCGTGAAGGGCGAAACGCTTCGCGCCTCCATTCTTCGTTATGAGCACCGCGTCGCGGAGGCGTTGGGCTGCCGTGCGGGCGACAGCTTGCTGGATCTGGGCTGCGGCGTGGGTGGTCCCATGCGAACGATGGCGCGCGATTTCGGCGCGCAGGTAACAGGCATCAATATCAACGAGTACCAGATCGACCGAGGGCGCACGCACAATCGCAAGCAGGGTCTCGAACCCATGTGCCGCTTCGTCCTCGCGGACTTTACCAGTCTGCCGCTCGCCGATAATTCCTATGACGGCGCCTACGAATTTCAGGCGACTTGCCACGCGTCCGATCGCCGCGCGGTATACAGCGAAATCTACCGTGTCTTGAAACCTGGTGCTTCATTCGTTGGCGACGAATGGTGTCTGACTCCCGCTTACGACGCTGACAACCTGGAACACCGACGCATCAAGCGCGACATCGAGGTCGGCAACGGGTTGCCCGACATCGAGAGCATCCAGGGAGTGCTCGACGCGCTCAGCGGGGCGGGATTTGAGATTGTGCTGCACGTCGATCTGGCGTCCTCCGGATCCCCGGAAACGCCCTGGCATCTTCCGCTTTCAAGGCGCTGGTCGATGGCGCAGTTGCAATGCACAAGGGCGGGGCGCGCGATCACCACCGGTGTTCTGAAGCTGATGGAGTCAATCCGCGTGGCGCCTGCCGGCACCGCCGCGGTGAACGAGTTGCTTTGCCTGTCGGCCGACGCGCTGGTGCAAGGCGGGCGCACCGGTATCTTCACGCCACTCTATTTCCTGCACGCCCGAAAACCTCTATAGAAGTTTCCGTTAGTGGATTGTCACCAGATCGTTTGCGGGGCTGTTTGAGGACGCGGGCTGGTGCATCAGTTCCGGTGTGTAGATGGAGGGCTCGGCCCTGCCGGCCTGCACGTCTTCGCCGAAACGAATGAGGTGATGACTGACGGAAGCGATCAAGATGAGGTAATCGACGCGCCCCGCGCGGAGCAACTCCCAAGCCAGCGGCCAGAACTCGCGTTTGTAATTCGAGCGCACGCCGCAGGTCCAGAAGATTGTAGCCAGGCAGTGTCCCCCCATGCGCACCAGGCGCCAGGAAAATCCGTAACGGGCCAGAGACGGCTTCAACTGATTCACATAGGTGTGCTTGACGTTATAGCGGTAGCGCTCAAAGACCGCTTTGGGTGCGTAGCACACCTTAACCGCCTTCTTCCACTGACCCATCACGACGTCGGTAGGCAGTTGGAAGACGACGTTTGTATCCACGACATCACTTTCAGGGACAAGCCGGCCCTGGGCCTCCAGTTTGTCCCACAGTGGCGACTTGGGAAGCGCATAGAGCACGTTGAGCAACACCAGCGGGATGCCCACGTCGTGGACCAGTTCGATGACTTTGTCGACCGTGTCCGCGCCGTCCCCGTCCATGCCGAAGATGAAGCCCGCGTTCAATTCGATGCCGAATTCGTTGAAGATCTTCGCTGCATCCCGCACCGGCATGCGATTGTTCTGGTGTTTCGTGATACTTGCGAGCGTAGCTGTGCTGGGGCTTTCGATGCCGAAGTACATACCAACGAAGAAAGCGTCCCGGAGCATCGCGAGCAGGTCACGATCCTGCGCCAGGTTGATGGTGCATTGTGCGCTCATGCGCAGGCGATAGCCGGTGCGCTTCTGCCACTCGACAAGGTGCGGCAGAAGTTCCTTAGCGGCCTTCTTGTTGCCGATCAGATTGTCATCCACCCAAAAGATCGCGGTGAGGGGATCGTGCGAGAGAATGACGTCCAGCTCGGCCAGCACGCGTTCGGGGGTTTTGAGGCGCGGCTCGTGTCCGTAGAGCGCCGGAATGTCGCAGAAATCGCAAGTGTACGGGCAGCCCGATGACCACTGGATGCTCAGGACCATATACTTGTCGAGATCCACAAGATCGTAGGCCGGAATCGGGAAATCGTTGAGCGGTAATCTGTGCTCGGTTGTGAGGATCACTTGTTCGGCCGGCCGCTGAACGGAGGCATCGAGCATCTGGATCAGCTGGTCTGTCGCATCACCAAGTTCACCCACGTGCAGGATGTCATAGCCGGGGTGGTAAGACGGCCGGGAACTCACCGAGGGTCCACCCACGACCGCGAGCTTTCCGAACGAATGAGCGCGTTCCGCGAGCCAGGCCATGCGCTTCCGCTGCACGTGCATGCCCGAAACGAAGACCACGTCGGCCCATGCGAAATCAGCGTCCTCGGTGGGACGAATGTTCTCGTCCACGACTCGCACTTCCCACTCTTCCGGAAGATAGGCGGCAATGGTCAGGATGCCCTGCGGCGTCATGAAGGCTGCGGTGTCGGGGAAGAAGTGGTACGCGTGGTGCATGTTTGCCAACACTGGAACGTACCGGGCAAAAACGCAGAGCACCTTGCGACGGTTTTGAACTCCAGCGTAGCGCATGCTGTGACTGTTATCACAGACAGTCCTGCGCCTGCAAGCAATTTGCTTGCGGATTGCGTTGGCGAAGTTTAAGCTGCCGATACCCCGACATGGCCTACATCTTCGATCCGCAAGTCCTACGCAACGTGTGTGCCAACCGGCTTGGTCTGCCGCCGCGCGAGGCGATCTCCGCCATCACGCAAGAGCTGGCCCGCATGTACCCGGGCCACATCGAGACCCGCGAGGACTGGTTCTTCAACATCGCGGGAGGCGCCACCGGCATCATGACCGTCCTCCACGGCTCGCTCTCGGAATACCTCATCTGGTTCGGGACGCCAGTGGGAACCGAGGGATTCTCCGGCCGCTATCATCTCGACATCTATGACGTGGCCCTCTCTGGCCAGTTCTGGGTTTACGACGAGGACGACCCTCTTCAGCGCAAGGTCTACCTGCCCGGCGAACTCGCCCACCTGCGCCGGCGCAGAGTCAAAGGCTTCCGCATCTCGGAGGACTGCTGGGTGCTCGAATATGGTCGCGGCCCGGTACCAACCTGCCTGGCCATGGGGCTGAGCGGTGCGGTGTTGAGCTTGGACGGCGGAATTATCTGGAAGACAGTCCGCAATTACGGCAGGCTTGTGATCAAGGAGCTTCTCCATGGAAAGATCTAACGCGGCAACGTTGCAGACGACGCATCCTGAAGCTTCAAAATCGGTGTCCGCATTGAATCTTTCCGGCGCCGTGCTGATGATGCTCTTCCTGCCCCCGTTCACTTACTACATGTGGATCTGCATGGTGCAGTTCGGAGGGGCGCTCGTCTCGCCGGCTGCATTGGTCGGCCGGATCCCGGCGCCGACGCCGCTTTCAGTGGCGATTTTCCTGGGCTGGTTCCTTTTGCAGGCACTGCTGCAAATCGTGGCGCCCGGCAAAACCTCATACGGCCTGCCTCTCGCCGACGGCCAGCGGCTTGCCTACAAAATGAACGGCCCGTTTTCCTTCTGGTTCTCCATTGCTGCCGCCGCGCTGGTGGTCTACACCGGACTCCTCGCTCCATCCGTGCTCTACGATCAGTTCGGTCCGCTGCTCACCACGGCCAATCTCTTCACCCTCGCACTTTCTTTCTATCTATATTGGCTGGGAAAAGCATCTCCCAAACCCGAGCGCCTCAGTGGCAATCGCTTCTACGACTTCTTCATGGGAACGGCGCTCAATCCGCGAATCGGATCATTCGACCTGAAATTGTTTTGCGAGGCGCGGCCGGGGCTCATCGGGTGGGTGCTGATTAACTTTTCGATGGCGGCCAAGCAATACCAACTGCACCACACCGTCACCGTTCCCATGATTCTGGTGTGCGCCTTTCATTTCGTCTACGTGGCCGATTACTACTTCAACGAAGAAGCCGTCCTCACCACCTGGGACATCAAATACGAGAACTTCGGCTGGATGCTCTGCTGGGGCGACCTGGTGTGGGTGCCGTTCACCTACACGCTGCAGGCGTTGTATCTGGTCAATCACACGCACAGCCTGCCCCTATGGGGCATAGTCGGCATCGTGGCGCTCAATCTCACCGGATATCTCATCTTCCGCCGCGCCAATATCCAGAAGCACAAATTCCGCAAAGATCCCGAGCGCCTGGTCTGGGGCAAAAAGCCCGAGTACATAACCACCCCTCGTGGCCTGCTGCTCGTCTCCGGCTGGTGGGGAATCGCTCGCCACATCAATTACTTCGGCGACCTTCTCATGGGCTTGGCATGGTGCCTGCCCACGCTCTTCAATCATCCGCTGACCTACTTCTACATTGTTTATTTCACCATTCTGCTGGTGCATCGAGAACGGCGCGACAATTCCTTCTGCCACGCCAAATATGGCGCAGATTGGGAGCGTTACCGCACCAAGGTCCGCTGGCGCATTATCCCCGGGGTCTATTAAGGAAATCGCGATTCTTTCCGCGATTTCCTGAGTTGCAGGAGTTGCCGGCTCCGATTTCCCATCGCTCCATGCCATGCGGCGACGGTAGCAATTCCATCGCGCTGACGGGTCGAAGTGGATCGGTAGAGGTGTGTGATCGGGGAGAGTTGCTCTGGACAATCGCACCAGGAATGAGCGCTCTAGTTCGCCGTTGCTCCGGCTTTTGTGCGGATGCACATTTCCAGCAACAGGCCTAGCACCTTGTCGAAATCCCGTAGACGCCGCTCGCTGGCTTCCGTGAAAGCGATTCCAGTAGCGCCGGCCCGAAACTCCGCCACTCCAATCAAGCCGGCGTCCCGATCGCGAATCTCCAGTGTGAGCGGCGGAGTGTCCTGCGGAGTGCCCACGCTTAAGGCAACCTCGCGAAATTGGGGCTCACCGGTGGAGCGAATGCTCGCATAAGCGGCGTCGAGGATTACAGCGATCTTGCCGAGCACAGAACGCAACAGCTCGTCCACCCAGCCGGCCAGAGAATTGTCTACGCCAAAATCCATTACATTCAGAAACTGCATCGCTTCCACGCGCAATTTTCGCAGCGCATCCAGAAACTGTCCGTCATCCATGTTGCTCCAGAACCAGGTCAGTTCTTCGCCGTCGCGGAACGCGGATAGCGCGGTAAGCATGTGTGCGGAGTCGGCAGTCACAGCCGATGCGTAAGTGCTGAGGACACCATCTTCGAGGCGCAGGCTGCGGTCGGCGAGGTCCAGGATGCGATTATCGTGTGTCACCAGAACGATGGTGCATCCCTGTGCGCGCGCGAGTTGCCGCAGGAGTTCGACAATTTCCCGTCCCGAGGCGCTATCGAGCGACGCGGTGGGTTCATCGGCCAGTACGAGTTCGGGTTTCCGGACCAGGGCGCGCGCGATTGCGACGCGCTGTTGCTGTCCGCCCGAGAGGTTAGCTGGCCGGGAATTGATATACGATCCCAATCCGACGGCCTGCAGCATAGCGACGCACGCCTCGCGCGCCTCCTCGTATGGGTAGTTCAGGGGCTGCAGCGCGGTATGCACATTGTCGACCACACTAAGGGATTCGAGGAGATTGTGGCGCTGGAAGATGAAGCCAATCCTCTTCCGGACTTGTATCAATTCGTCGGGTGTCGCACCAGAAAGCTCCCGCTGCAGCGTGATGAGACTGCCGCTTTCCACCGACCGCAGAGCGCCCGCGAGGGTCAACATGGTGGTCTTGCCCGCTCCGGATGGGCCGACCATGAGCACGATTTCTCCGGGCCAGACATCGGCCGAAACATTGCGAAGTACCTGCTTGCGGCCCCCGGCAGAAGGGTAAGAATAGCTGACGTCCCGGAGAGACAGAATCGGGCTTCGCGAGTCGAGAAGCGCTGTCATATGGAAGTACGGTACCACGACACGGGAAAACGGATCTCGTTATATACTCGATTTTGCCAATGCCCATCGAAAGTACAACTGAAGGAAAAATCCGGGTAGTCAAGCTCTCCGGCCGCATGTCTCCAGAGCTCGCCGTTCAATTCGAACAAGCGTGTCGGGGCAGCGCGGAGGCCGGAAATGCTGTGCTTGTGGATATCGCCCAACTGGAGTATGTCAGCAGCCTGGGTTTGCGATCCTTTGTGCAGGTGGCCAAAGCCGCCCACGGAGCCGGCGGCGTCGTGGTGCTGTGCGGAATGAAGGGGCTGGTAAAGGAAATATTCGAGATGGCGTATATGGGCAGCCTGTTTCGGACGTTCGACAGTGTCGACGCCGCGCGCGCCAGTCTAGGCTGAGTCCGAACAAAAGCACGGAACGTCTTCCTCTATCGACGAAATCTGACCCATCGCGCATGGGTTGAGGCCATACCAGCTCGATTCGATGTTCTCCGTGTTAGTCCCCGCACAATCGAGAACCATCGTGCTAATATCTCTACCAAACTGCAGTTGCATGGAAGCCATGCTTTGATCCGGTTCGGCATGATGAACCGATTGCTTTTTTCCTGAAGTCCAGGCGACCGGGCGGATCAGAATCTGAGCAGAACTACTCAATTTTTCGGGTGTTGCCACCTATCGCATTGTCGCGGTTGTCTATCCCCCCAAGCTGCGATAAGGATCAGAATCGTGCTGATCCGGGTGATTCTCACCCGAGACAGAGCCGCGAGGATACCGAACATGAGTGTTCCACGTCTTGCCGGGGGATTGCCTCTGCTCGGTCACGGAATCGAGTTTCACCGGAATCCAGTGGATTTCCTGCGGCGCGGGCGCGACCTTCACGGAGAAGTTTTTTCTTTTAATCTGGCCGGCAAAACGGTGCATGCCCTGACGGAGCCCCGCGGAAACAGCGCTTTTTTTCATGCGCCCGACGATCAGTTGAGCGCGCGCGAGGCGTACCAGTTTACTGTCCCCATGTTCGGCAAAGGGGTTGTCTACGATGTCACTCCAGAGCTGATGGATGAGCAGATCGGGTTAGTGATCCCGGCCCTGCGCGACGTCCGCATGCAGAACTATGCGAGGGCTATCGAAGAGGAAACTGAGGCCTACTGCGCCGGTTGGGGCGACAAAGGCGAGATCGACCTGCTTAATGCGATGAACGAGCTGACGGTGTTTAACGCGAGCCGGTGCCTGGTGGGACACGAGTTTCGGCAGCGCCTGTCCGCCGAGTTCGCTCACAGCTATCACGACCTGGAAGCGGGCGTGAACCTGGTGGCCTTCTTCAAGCCGGGATGGCCGCTTCCTGCCATGCGGCGCCGCGACCGGGGCCGCGCGAATCTGGCGCGGCTGATCTCTGGAGTTTTGGCGGAAAAGCGCGCCCGCCCGCCCGCCGATGAGGATTTCGTCGACACGCTGGCGGCTGCGCGCTATGCGGATGGTCGCTCTCTCACTGACCATGAGATTGTCGGCCTTCTGTTGAGCCTGGTCTTTGCCGGCCAACACACCAGCGCAGTGATGGCTTCATGGACCGGAATCCTTCTCCTGCAACATCCGCATTATCTGAATCGCGTTCTCAACGAACAGTTAAAGCTTCCTCACGGCGAGCCCTTGACGATTGCCTCCCTGCGCCAGTTGGTTACGCTGGAGCGCTGCATAAAAGAGGCGGAACGGATGTACCCTCCGATCGTGATGCTGATACGGACCATCCTGCGCGACTTCGTGTACCAGGGGCACACTCTGCCCGCCGGAGATCTTGCCATGGTCTCGCCGGCTGTTACGCATCATCTGCCTCACATCTTCCATGAGCCCCACCTTTATGACCCCGACCGTTTTGCACCCGGCCGGGAGGAGGACCGCCGCACGCAATTTGCCCTGATCGGTTTCGGCGGCGGCAAGCATCGCTGCATCGGCTCGGGATTCGCTTATCAGCAAATCAAAGTGATCTGGACGGTGCTTCTGCGCGAGTTCGACCTTGAGCTCAGTTCCGACGAGTATTTGCCGGACTACTCCACAATGATGGTTGGTCCGCGGAGGCCCTGCATGGTGCGCTATCGCCGAAAGCCCCGATTGGCGCGAGGGTCACTTGATGTGCCAGGGGACCACGCTATGACGGGTGACCACAACGGATTGGCGCCCAGTCTTAGCCAAACATGCGACCGGCGAGAGAAAGCTTGCGGGGCGGGACTCCAACCCGACCAGTTTCGATGACGAAATGACCCATGCCTGTTCCAGGACCGAAGGCAGTATTGAAGCTCTTGATTGCCTCGCGCGGGCATGGGAGTGGCTTGGGTTGCACCAGTGCGCCGATGGATGCTGGGAAGGAGAAGTGGTCTGGTGCGCCATGATTACCGCGCAATACGTGATCGCGCAGCGAATCCTGGGCCGCACGATCGACAGCAACACCAGGGCTGGGATCATTCGCTATTTCTCTTGCGTTCGCCGAGGGGCCGGATGGGGGCTGCATCCCGAGTCGGAACCCTACGTCTTTGTTACCACGCTTGTGTATGTCGCACTGCGTCTGCTGGGCGTGCCGCCTGACGACTCGCTCGTGCAGCCGGCGCGTGAATGGCTGCTCTCCCAGCCAGGCGGCGTTGCCGCCATTCCCAGTTGGGGCAAATTCTGGCTGTCCATGATTGGGTTGTATGAGTATTCGGGCATGAATCCGGTGCCTCCCGAACTGTTTCTGGCACCGCGATGGCTGCCGGTACATCCCGACAAACTCTATTGCCACACGCGGTACATCTATCTGGGGATCGCGTATCTTTACGGACGGAAGTTCCGCGTGGAGTTGCCGGAGACCGTTGATCTCCGCCGCGAACTCTATCGATTGCCGTACGAGAGCGTGGACTTCGCATCCTATCGTCACCGGCTTGCTCCATCGGATGTCTACGTGCCGCCGTCGGCTCTGCTGCGTCGCGCTTACGATGTGCTGAAGGCGGCCGATCGCTTGTGCCCGCCGAGACTGCGCCGCAGGGCACTTGCTCATTGCGCATCGCGAATTCTGTATGAACAGAGAGCCAGCCGGTATCAGGGCATTTCTCCCGTGAACGGAATACTCAACACGCTGGCGCTCAAAGATCTCGGTCATCCGGAGGTCGAGGCGAGTCTCGAAGGACTGGAATGCTGGCGTTGGGAGGACGAACAAGAAGGCGTGCGGTTTGCCGGCGCCCGCAGCCAAACCTGGGATACCGCGTTCGTGATGCAGTGCCATCTGGAATATGGGCCGGCGATAGCCCAGCAACGCGAGGGCATGCACCGCGCCTATCGGTTTCTACGCGACACGCAGATGGTTGTGGAGTTGGAAGGCAGCGAGCAGCAGGCGCGTGCCAAGATCGCCGGGGGATGGTGTTTCAGCGACGGTGCACATCGTTGGCCGGTGAGCGATTGCACGGCGGAAGCACTGAGCGCAATTCTCGCCGCTCACGAATGGCCCGGCCTGATTGGCGGAGATGAACACCCAAACGTCGAGCGGCTTTCCGATGAGCGTTTGGCGCTGGCGGCTGAATTCATTCTTGCGAGACAGAATGCAGACGGCGGATTCGGCACCTATGAAGCGCGCCGCGGCGGCCGACTGCTCGAGAAGATCAACCCGTCGGAAATGTTCGGCCAATGCATGACCGAGGGAAGCTACGTCGAATGCACCGCATCCGCTGTAAAGGCGCTGGCGCGATTTGAGCGGCATTTCCCGAACCGGTGCGCGAGGGCCCGAGCCGCAATCGCCCGGGGCTGCAGTTTTCTGCGGTCGTCGCAGCGCGCGGATGGCTCCTACGCCGGTTTCTGGGGAATCAACTTCACCTATGCCGGGTTGTTCGCAGTGGAAGCCTTGCAGGAAGCGGGAGCAGGTCGGGATGATCCGCACTGCAGGCGCGTCGCGGAGTGGCTGATGGCGCGCCAGCGGCCCGACGGCGGGTGGGGCGAGCACCACGCGAGTTGCCTCGACGGCGCCTATCGCGAACATCCAGAAAGTCAGTCGGTAATGACGGCATGGGCAGTCCTAGCGTTGCTGCAGATGGTGGGTCCTGAGGCGGACGCGGTGCAGCGCGGAATTCGATGGCTGCTGTCGCACCAGGACGCCGACGGGTCATGGCCTCGGGAAGCGGTGAACGGAGTCTTCTTCGGATCAGCTATGCTTGATTACCGTTTGTATCGGATTTATTTTCCAGCCTGGGCCCTGGCCCGCTATGCCCGCATGGCGGAACGGAGACCGGAGTACACGTGAGACGCGGTGAGCCATTTGACGCTGTAGTGGCGGGCGGCGGAGTCGCAGGCTCTGCTGCCGCGGCTGCTTTGAGTCAACTCGGTTACCAGGTCGCGGTGGTGGAACCGGGAATGGATGGTGCGCGCCGACTGGCTGGCGAACTGGTGCACCATACCGGCGCCGCGGCCCTTCGGGAACTGGGACTGCTTGATGCCGTATGCGGGGACGAGAGATCCGTGATCGCC
>Ga0206908_1144_pt1 | contig 12192 bp, 12 predicted proteins | sample Alteio_BWOrgHeat_78_FD_152979 | JGI IMG/M metagenome (GOLD analysis project Ga0206908, IMG submission 152979) | Enriched cells from forest soil in Barre Woods Harvard Forest LTER site, Petersham, Massachusetts, United States -... | ecosystem: Environmental > Terrestrial > Soil > Temperate forest >... | reverse complement strand
CCCGGCCCGATCTCTACCACCACATCATCAGCCTTCAAATCACAAGCTTGAATGGTCTTCTGCTGAATACGAATATCCGTGAGAAAGTTTTGACCTAAACTCTTTTTGTGGGAATAAACGGTTTGTTTCATAAATTTTCTGTTGTCATTCCCGCGAAAGCGGGAATCCAGACACGTTACAACATTATTGTAGCTGTTTTTAAGCAGCAATTCCTAAAAACTGTTTTAAATTATTCATCGGCTGGATACTAATAATGACAGGGACAAAGCCAGGGGCAAGGATTATGGGTCTCTCACTTGCTTTGTGCAGTATTACGCCGACATCAAAATGCTTTTTAAAATTAAAAATACCTGTTTTAAGCCTGCTCCAAAAGTTGATTCCTGTTTTTTAAGTTTGGTAATGAGGCCCCAACCCCAAGAAATCGCTCCTGACGAAGAATTTTTGTTTAAGCTGATCCAAACAGCTTTTCAACAGCGCCGCAAGAACATAGTCAATTCCCTTAAAGGATTGGTAGGGAAGGAAAAGCTGGAGGCGTCACTTAAAAGTTTAAATATTGATTTCAATGCCCGTGCGGAGAATTTAACTTTGTCAAATTACATCGGGCTTTGTAGGCGCCTTGTGATATAATTTTTGCTATGGAAAAAAGAATCTATTACCACGATACAGATGCAGGCGGGATCGTTTATTACGGGCAGTATCTGTGCTATTTAGAAGAAGCACGTACTGAATTCCTGGAAAAAAGGAATTTAAGTGTGGAAAGCTTCAAAGAGCGCGGCTTTGTCTATGTGGTACGCCAATGTAATGTCAGTTATCGTTCACCAGCCCGCTATGGTGACACACTTTTATGTGATGCCAAATTAAAGAAAATGGGGGCATCTCAACTGATCTTTGACCAGACCATCCATGATAAGAAGGATGGCCGATTGATTGTTGAAGCTGAAGTTTCTTTGGTTTGCTTAAATAAAGATTTCAAGCCCACTGCCATGCCTGATGATCTGAAGGAAAAATTGGCTTCCTGAATTTTAACAAAGCCTTGTTTTTAACCCCCTTTGATGATAGTATTTTGCCTATGTCTATTTCCAAAGAAGATGTCAAATATATTGCTGCTTTAGCGCGGATCGACGTGCCTGAAGACAAGCTGGAAGGCTTTGCTAAAAGTTTGGGCGGGATTGTCCAATACGTAGAACAATTACAGAGTCTCGACGTAGAAAATGTCAAACCGACCAGCCATGCGGTGCCTGTAGGAAATGTTTTGCGCCCTGACGTGGTCAAAACTTCGTTAACCAATCAGGAAGCCCTCGCCATTGCCGTTGAGGCAAAAGATGGTTCCTTTAAAGTGCCTTTAGTCATCGAATGAGCCTGCATCAACTCACCAGTCATGCTTTATTAGATCTAATAAGGTCCAGGCAAACGACGCCCAGGGAAGCATATGCTGATGTCGTAGCTCGCATTAAGGCTGTTGATCCTAAGGTCAAAGCCTACGTGCATTTAGCCAAGAGTGAGCCTAATTTTATTGGCGAAATACCTATCCCCATTGCGATCAAAGATAATTTATGCACCAAGGGCGAGGAGATCACCTGTGCGTCTCGTATCTTAAAAGGATTTCATTCCCCGTATGATGCCGGCGTTATAGAACGGATCAAAAAAAGCGGTGGATCTATTTTAGGGATCGTGAACATGGATGAATTTGCATTTGGTTCATCATGCGAAACATCCTGCTATGGACCGACATTCAATCCCTGGAATTTACAATGCGTTCCAGGTGGCTCCAGCGGCGGATCTGCAGCGTCTGTGGCGGCGGATGAAGCGATGTGGGCTTTGGGTTCAGATACGGGTGGATCTATCCGTCAGCCAGCGTCTTTTTGTGGGATCGTGGGATTAAAACCAACCTATGGACGTGTGTCACGCTATGGCCTTATTGCCTTTGCTTCAAGCTTGGATCAAATAGGCCCTTTGACCAAGGACGTGAAGGACTGTGCCTTGCTGATGAATATTATTTCCGGCTACGATGAGCGTGATTCTACGTCTGTGAATGAGCCTGTTCCTGATTACACTAAATCTTTAGTCAATGATGTGCGCGGCCTTAAAATTGGTATTCCCAAAGAAGCATTTGTGGAAGGTTTAGATCTTGAAGTCCGTCGTGCGGTGGAAGATGCCCTTGATCTTCTCAAGAAAATGGGCGCTGTGATCAAGGAAGTCTCATTGCCGCATACACCGTATGCCGTTGCTACTTATTATATCGTGGCCACAGCCGAGGCTAGTTCCAACTTGGCACGCTTTGACGGTGTTCGTTTTGGGATGCGTGCACAGCCTGCCAGTACCCGTAAGAACGCCTTGCTTGATATGTATGAAGAAACCCGTGCGAAAGGTTTTGGGGACGAAGCCAAGCGCCGCATTATGCTTGGTACATATGCCTTGTCATCCGGTTATTATGATGCGTATTATCTGCGTGGCCAAAAGGTGCGCACATTGATCAAAAATGATCTTGATGAAGTCTTTAAGGATTGTGATGTGATCATGACCCCAACGTCTCCGACGGTGGCTTTTAAAGTGGGTGAGAAGGTAAGTGACCCATTGAGCATGTATTTATCTGATATTTACACGATCCCTGCTAATTTGGCAGGTATACCGGCGATCTCTATTCCTTGCGGATTTTCTAAAAGCGGATTGCCGATCGGTTTGCAATTAATGGGCAAGGCCTTTGATGAAGAAATGCTTTTAAGGGTTTCCTATACGTATGAACAAAATACACCATGGCATTTAAAGAAACCGCAATTATGAGCCAGTTTGAAACAGTCATAGGACTTGAAGTCCATTTGCAGTTAAACACCAGAACGAAGATCTTTTGTTCTTGTGCCAATCAATACGGTTGTCCTCCTAACACCAATGTCTGTCCGGTGTGCCTGGGGCTTCCCGGTGCATTGCCGGTATTAAATCACCAGGCACTTTTGTCGGGTATAAAAGCCGGCTTGGCACTGAATGCTGAGATCAATTCCTTTATCAAATTCGACCGTAAGAATTATTATTATCCGGATTCTCCGAAGGGTTATCAAATTTCCCAGTTTGATTTTCCTGTGGCCAAGGACGGATTTTTGAAGATCAAGACGGGCAATGAGGAAAAACGTATTGGTATCAAGCGTGCTCATCTTGAGGAAGATGCTGGTAAACTAGTGCATGATAATTCAGGTTCTTGCTCGCTGGTCGATTTTAATCGTACTGGCACACCCTTGATCGAGATCGTCACTGATCCTGATATGCGCTCTCCCCAGGAAGCGTATGATTATCTCAATACATTGAAATTAACCCTGCAGTATTTAGGGATCTCGGATTGCGATATGGAAAAGGGGAGTTTGCGTTGTGATGCGAATGTTTCCATCCGTCCTGTCGGCCAAACGGAATTAGGCACCAAGACAGAATTAAAGAACATGAATTCTTTCCGTGCGGTCAAGACTGCCTTGGAATATGAGATCCGTCGCCATGAACAAGTCATTCTTGCCGGCGGTAAAATTGTGCAGGAGACATTATTGTGGAATGATGAGAAGGCGATGACCGTCACCATGCGCTCCAAAGAGCAGGCGCATGATTACCGTTATTTTCCTGATCCTGATCTAGTGCCGTTTACGATCGACTATAAAGTTATCGACGGTGTACGCGCTGAATTGCCCGAGCTTCCTCAGGCGAAATTCCTGCGCTTTTTAAGCCAATACGGCCTTTCCGAATACGATGCCAATATCCTCATTGCTGATCCTGGCATGGCTGATTTTTTTGAGGCTTCCTTAAAAGAGTATCCTCAAGCAAAGAAGATAGCCAATTGGCTGGGCGGCCCTGTTTTAATGGAACTTAATAATCGCAAAATGTCGATAAGTGAGCTAAAATTAACACCTAAAGAGTTAGTGACATTGATAGCCAGGGTTGAAGAGTCGGTCGTTAGTAATTTAGTCGGTAAAGAAGTTTTGACCATGATGCTGGATGAGGGCAAGGGTGCGGATGATGTTATTAAAGAAAAAGGTTTGGCCCAAGTGTCGGATGATTCAGCATTGCTCGTCATTATTGATGAGGTCATTGCCCAGAACCCTGTTGTTGTTGAGCAGATCAAGTCGGGTAAGCCTAATGCTGCCGGATTTTTAGTAGGGCAGGCGATGAAGAGATCAGGCGGGCGTGCCAACCCTAAGAAATTAAATGAGCTTATAACCCGGAGAATCACAGGTGCCTAAAAAAACTTTTGTATTAGGAATTGTCCTTATTGCCCTGATCGGGATATCCAGCGTCGGAATTTCTCAGGTAACAGCTCAAAAAGCCAAGGACCTGTATTCTCAGGTTGAGCTTTTTAGTTATGTCTTAACGACGGTCCAGTCTGAATATGTAGATGAAAAGACGCCGCAGGACCTGATCTATGGCGCCCTTCGCGGCATGTTATCAGGGCTTGATCCGCATAGCCAGTTCATGGACCCTGATGAATACAAGGACTTGAAATCAGAAACCGAAGGAAAATTCGGCGGCCTGGGGATTGAAATTACCCTTAAAGACAGTTTATTGACGGTCATTGCACCCATTGAAGATTCACCAGCCTGGAAAGCAGGCGTCAAGGCAGGGGACAGGATCGTTAAGATCGGCCATGATATTACCCGTGACATGACCCTCGATGATGCGGTCAAGAAATTGCGTGGAGAACCTGGCACCAAGGTTTCGATCACCATCCTTCGTGAAAAGGATGATCTGGTCAAGGATTTTGTCATTACCCGGGAGATCATCCATGTGGATAATATCAAAGACCCACATATCATCGCAGAGCATATCGGCTATGTGCGCCTGACAGAATTTCGTGAGAATTCCTATAATGACTTGCACCAGTCTTTGGAAAAATTAAAAGCAGAGGGTGCAGATAGTTTGATCCTCGATTTACGTAACAATCCCGGCGGATTATTAGATGTGGCTATCAGGATAGCCCAGGATTTCTTGCCTTCAGGTAAGACCATTGTTTCAACCAAAGGCCGCCGTTCTTCTGAAAACACAACTGCTCAGTCTGATAACGACAATGGTGATTTCTTAGATTGGCCGATGGTGGTGATGATCAATGAAGGTTCTGCTTCAGGAAGTGAAATTGTAGCAGGTGCATTAAGGGATAATAAAAGAGCGGTTTTGGTTGGGGTCAAGTCTTTTGGTAAGGGTTCCGTACAATCCGTGATCCCATTACCCGACGGGTCAGGTTTGCGTTTGACAACAGCTAAATACTTTACGCCATCAGGCGTGTGCATTAACGGTATCGGGATCACTCCGGATGTGGTGATCGAAGAGAAGGATTCTAAAGAAGGTAAAGACGCTGACGCAGATAAGGCTGGTGTTGAGAATAATGAAGATGCAGACACCATCTTCTCTGATCTCGAACATAAAGATGATAAGAATTTATCGGCAGAGGATAAGAAGCGAATGGCCTTAAAGAAGAAAGACCAGGAAGATGTTCAGCTGCAGAGTGCGATCAATGTGATCAAAGGTATTAAAGTATACCGTAAATTCCAACAGAAATAATCCTATGGCTAAAAGAAAAACAAGTCCTGCTTCCAAGAATGATACGAAGGTCGCTGCTATCGTGATCCTTTTATTTGTAGCAGCCATTGTGCTGTTCTTTATTTTTTCAAAGGGTAAAGAATCGCAGCAAGTAAAAATTTCCGCTCCAAGCGAAGAAGCTGTTGAGCCAACAGTCCGTGTGCAGTCGTCCGTTCCTGTCGAAACTCTTAAGCCTGTTGTTGAGTCACCGTCTGAAGAAGAAACAGTTACGCCTGAGGCTCCAGAGAACCTTTCAGGTACAGGCGGAAAAATTGCGTTCATCCTTGATGATTGGGGACAAACGACGACTAATTGCAAATATTTAAAAGAGATCCACGAGCCGTTGGCCGTATCCATATTGCCGGGTTTACGCCATACTAAAGATGTGGCTAATTGCGCCAAGCTTTATCATAAGGTGGCCATGCTTCATTTGCCTTTAGAAGCTTTGCATAATTATGATTTTTATCCGCCAAATTATATTATCAAGACGACGATGAGCCCATCCCTGGTTTCCAAAATAGTCGATGGGGATCTGGCCCAATTGCCTTCGATCGAAGGGGTCAATAATCACATGGGTTCAAAGGCAACGGGAAGCAGGAATCTCATGAAGCTTATTTTTAAAAAGCTAAAGAAAAGAGGATTATTCTTTGTTGATAGCATGACATCGCCTGATTCGGTCTGCACAACTCTTGCTGATGAGGTGGGTTTGACTTTTGGCAAGAGGGATGTCTTTTTGGACAATGTTAATACCCGTGAGGCGATCACCAAGCAGATCATGGTCCTGGCGCAAAAAGCCCGCCATCGTGGTTATGCGGTGGCCATCGGCCACGACCGGCACGTGACCATGCAGGTGCTTAAAGAAGAGATCCCCTGGCTTGAAAAACAGGGTTTTGAAATTGTCAGCATCAAAACACTCCTAAAGAACAGATGAAAATCCTGGGCATTGAAACTTCCTGTGACGAGACAGCAGCCTCGGTTGTTTGCGATGGCGTGAAGGTGCTTTCCAATGTCATTGCTACCAGCCTTAAAGATCATGAGCGTTTTGGCGGTATCATCCCTGAAATTGCTTCCCGTCGCCAGATAGAATTCATCCATTGGGTGGTGAGCGAAAGTTTATCCAAAGCCCAAATGACCCTTAAAGATATTGATGCTATTGCCGTGACCCGTTCGCCTGGCCTGCTTGGTTCATTATTGGTAGGGCTTTGTTTTGCCCGTGCCTTAAGCCGTGCCACTGGGAAGCCTCTTATTGAAATGGACCATATCAAAGCGCACTTATATGCTAATTATCTGGAATTGTCTAAAGATGTCCCAGCTTGTCCTCAAGACCGTCTGCCGGCGGTAGGCCTTGTGGTTTCAGGAGGGCATTCCAGTCTGTTTCATGTTAAGGATTTTAAGACTTTTAAATTATTGGGTGCGACCCGTGACGATGCGGCAGGAGAGGCTTTTGATAAAGTGGCGCGTATCCTGGAGTTGGGCTATCCCGGCGGCCCTGTGATCGACCGTTTGGCAACACAAGGTGTTAATAATGAGATCAAGTTTCCCCAAGCGGCGATGAAGGGAACCTATGATTTTTCTTTTAGCGGGACTAAGACCGCGGTACTTTATTACACCCAAAAGAATAAAACCAAACCGGATTATTCGGTGGCTAAGGTAGCTTATGCCTTCCAGGAAAGTGTCGTCGCTGTTTTGGTTGAGAGATCGCTGAAGGCCTGCCATAAACTTAAAGTCAAAACATTATTGATCGGCGGCGGGGTGGCTGCTAATTCTGCCTTGCGTCGGCATTTACAGGCTGCAGGCAAATCTCAAGGAGTGGATGTATTTTTCCCTCCAATGTCTTTATGTTTGGACAATGCTGCCATGATCGCCGGGTTAGCCTATCATTGGCGGCCAGGTAAATGATTGTAATTGAAACTATTTTGTTATAACATAATTTAAACACTCACTATCAGGAGGTCCTTATGGCCTTTAATCGCAAAGAACACCCTAAAGAGATCGTTGAAGAAAAAGTCATTGAGATCAATGCCCACATGGAAGGTTCCATGACATTTACCGATCCTGTTAATTTAAAGATCCACGGCCGTTATACAGGCAAGCTTGATACCCGCGGCACATTGACCATTGGATCGAGCGCCCAGGTGGAGGCCAATATCATCGGTGAGAATGTCATCGTCGCTGGCAAGGTCAAAGGGAATATCATTGCCAAGCGGATGCTTGTCATGATGCCTTCTGCTGTTTTGCATGGGGATATTTCGACGCCTAAATTGAATATTGTGGAAGGGGCTATTTTTCAGGGCCGCTGCCATATGCTGGAAGATGTTTTGACCATTGATGACCTGGCCCAATATCTGGAGATTGAAATACCTGCAATTTTGGAATTAGCCAGCACGGGAAAGATACCTGCGATGAAAGAGGGGGATAGCTGGAAATTTGAACGCGCCCAGATCGATCAATGGGCTTCCTCAGGCAAGGTTAGATAATGAGCAGTCAATACATCACCGTACGTGAAACCGCACAGATCCTGGCTGTATCCGAAAAAAAGGTCATGGACCTTATTGAAAGCGGTAATTTACAAGCCTATAAGATCGCTGATCAATTCCTGCGGCTTAAACGCAATGAAGTCGTTAATATCCGTACCAGCGGCGAGGTTGTTTCTGAAACAGTCGCTCACACCTACACCTCTAGCGAACGCGTACGTGACTTTTTTTATTTCAATGATTTTTATTTGGCCGCGCTCGTGGTCATTGGGATCCTGCTGTATATTATTTTTTGCACCAACTAACCGCATCTAAATAACCTTTCGGCGTAAAAGGAACAGGGAATATTGGGCCAGATCCGTAAAATAAATAATGTTTATTATATTGAATTCTATGCGCGTAGTTTGCTTTATTCGCAGATCGCCGGCGATAATTTACAGCAGGCCCAAAGGCTTTTAGCACAGGTGGAAGAAAAGATCGCCGGGGGAGAAGCATTAACGATCGCCCGCCATATAGAGCTTCCTGATTTTTATGACCGTTTTTTATCTGAGGCAGCCAGGCAGTACAGCCCCAAAAGTGTGGCGCGATTTGCCAATACCATCAAACATTTCAGCTCCTTTGTCGACGGTAATTTTCCCCAAGTCCATCAACTTGCCCAAGTCACGCCTGTTGTCATTGAATCGTACAGATTTTATTTAGCTAAGACACAAAAAGTAAAAATAGTTAATCTCTCCATTCTTTTGATGAGGGATATCCTGGAATTCGGGATTAAACTGGGTTTTCTCAATGACAATCCCAGTTTGCATGTGCATCTATTGCCATGGCCAAAGGCTCAAGAGCGAAAATCTACCGCCCGTTACGAATTAGCCAAACAGTTATTGCCCAAAGGGGTAGGCTTGGCCAAGCTTTCCCAATTATTGAAACTCCCGGATATTTCCCGGGCTGTTTACTATTCAAATTTAATTCCCTTAAGCAGGGAAGATGTGTATAATTGAAAACTTCAGGAGAGGTGGCAGAGTGACCGATTAAGAAGTCAATCGCACCGTTAGGGCAATTTCTATCACGTTTTTATCACGGTCAGCAGGAGCTTTTTATGAGAAAACTTCAGTTATTAATACATACGTCACTTGATGAATTTGTGGCAGGCCCAAATGGAGAGATGAACTGGATTAAAGTTAACGAAGAGCTTTTCGATTTTGTTGGCAAAATAACAGACCAAGCTGACACTGCTATGTATGGGCGGTCAACTTATCAAATGATGGAAAGTTATTGGCCAACTGCTGGAGATAAACCAAATGCATCAAAACATGACATCCAACATTCTTTTTGGTATAGAAACGTTGCCAAAGTTATTATCTCAAATTCTATGAAGGGCAGTAATATTCCCAAAGTCCAAATAATAAGTAATGATATTTCAGGGCAAATTCAACATTTGAAACAACAGCCAGGAAAGAATATTTTGATTTTGGGCAGCCCATCCGCTTCTCATTCACTAATGCAATACAATTTGATTGATGAATATTGGATTTTTGTAAATCCGATTTTAATCGGTGGGGGAATTCCTTTATTTAAGAATATTAACGGCAAAATCAATTTGAGACTTGTGAAAACGAATGTTTTTTCATCAGGTGTTATTGGGCTTCATTATGAAAGACAATAGGAAATTTTGAAATTACCACGATTTTACACGGTCAGAGAGTTTGGATTTAGAGAAATTAGATGTAGAAGACTATAAATGTATTAAACTAATACATTTGTGATATACGGAGAGGTGGCAGAGTGGCCGAATGCGGCGGTCTTGAAAACCGTTGCCTCGCAAGGGGCCGTGAGTTCGAATCTCACCCTCTCCGCCATTTTATAATATGAGATCTCATCCAGTACCTGCGTTTATTCGACAAGAGTGGTTCCTTGGGGTCACGCTAGTCACTTGCCTGCTATTTCACCTGCAAGGTAAATTTTTATTCAGCTATTTATCCAATCCATTTTGTTTGGGATTTGTTTTTATCTGTTTGTTTACGGTGATCCTGGGTGCAGCTTTGTCCGTTGTCCGTCATGCAGACCATTTAGCCGCAAGGTTAGGGGAGCCCTATGGAACATTGATACTGACACTTTCGGTGACTTCTATTGAGATCATCAGCCTCTCTGCTGTAATGATGCATGGTAAAAATACTCCCACGTTGGCCCGCGATACCCTGTTTTCTGTCGTGATGATCATCTTAAACGGCATGGTGGGATTATCCCTGTTTATCGGCGCATGGAAGCATAAGGAACAGCAGTATAATCTTCAGGGTGCAAACACCTATCTTGGAGTTATTATTCCATTAGCCGTCTTAAGTTTGATATTACCCAATTATACGGTGACGACTCCCGGCCCTACACTGTCCTTCCTGCAAGGGACATTCATGATCATTATGTCGGTGAGCTTATACGGTGCCTTTCTTGTCATACAGACCAGCCGTCATCGTGGGTATTTTACATTCGGTAATGAGGATAAGGCAGAAGTTCATACAGTGTCGGTATCTTCCAAGTCGTCGATCGCGCCGCATGCGTTTTTGCTTGCTCTTTATATGTTACCGGTCGTCTTTCTGGCAGAAGAATTGGCGCATCCGGTTAAATATATTATTGAAACCTTAAATGCGCCGGTGGCATTGGGCGGGATGATCATGGCGCTCTTGGTGGCAACGCCGGAAGCCATAGGCGCCGTTCGTGCTGCTCGTGCTAATCAGCTGCAGCGTTCCGTGAATATATTTTTAGGCTCCGTATTATCTACCATTGGTTTGACCGTTCCAGCGATGCTGATCATTGGTTATATCGACGGACGGAATATTATCCTCGGATTGCAGCATACCGATATTGTCATGCTGCTGCTTACGCTTGCCGTGAGCGTTGTCACATTCGCTAGCGGGCGTACCAATGTTTTGCAGGGGATAGTGCACTTGATCTTGTTCGCAGCGTATCTTCTCTTGGTCTTTGAGGGGTAGGGCTGATCAGCCTTTCGCAATCTTCTGCACCACACAAGCACCGATACAATCACCTTCAACATTCACCACTGTACGGATAGTATCCAAAGGCCGGTCGATCACAATGAGGATGGCTACGGCTTGGGCAGGTAGCCCGACCGATTGCAGGACCATGATCATGGTCACCATGCCGGCACTGGGTATGCCAGGCGCTCCGACGGAAGCCATCATGGCTGTTAAGACAACGATGACTTGTGATAATAGGGGCAGATGAGCGCCGCACAAATTGGCCACGAATAAAGCAGCCATGGCTTCGTACATGGCCGTCCCATCCATGTTAAGAGTTGCCCCAACCGGCAGGACAAAGCGGGCAATAGGACTGTCAATTTTTAGATTTTCGGTGATACAGCGCAGGCTCACCGGCAGGGTGGCCGTTGATGAACTGGTAGAGAATGCCGTAATAAATGCTTCTTTCATGGCCAGAAAGAATTTTAAGGGCGAGATCCGGGTTACCAGCCATAAAATAAGAGGAAGTGTGATAAGCCCGTGAAAAAGAGTAGTTCCGACGACCACCAGGATATATTTACTTAAAACATAAAGCAATTGGACATTCTGCTGGGCGATAAGAGTTGTTAAAAGCCCCATGATGCCAAGAGGGGCCAAGCGCATGATCCAGCGGACGATGGTCATGGTGATCTCAAAAAGTTCATTGATCACTTTGAGAATGGTCTGGCTTCTGTCACCTAATACAACGATGGCAATGCCGAGGAATGAGGCGAATACCACTACGGCAATGATATTATTCTGGCTCATGGCCGTCACAGGATTCATGAACACACCATCAACAAAGCTGCAGGCAAAATTGCTAACCGACAGGGAATGGGCCTGAAAGGAATTGATATTGTCTTTGAATAAGTGAATATCAAGGCCGACGCCTGGTTTGATAAAGTTCATGGCGATCAAGCCGGTCGTAGCTGCTAAAGCTGTGGTTGTTAAAGAGTACCCTATAAGGGTTGGCCAAATACGTCCGGATTGAGGGGAGTTCTTAAGATTTGCAATGCCGGCAGTAATAGATGTAAAAACCAGAGGGATCAGCACCATTTTAAGCAAATTGATGAAGATCTTGCCTAAAAGATCAAAGCCGAAAAGGAATGATGAGCTAGTCTGAGAAGGCAGGGATGTATGGCCTAAAATGATCCCAAAAGTGACGCCTA
>Ga0206908_1112_pt1 | contig 12198 bp, 12 predicted proteins | sample Alteio_BWOrgHeat_78_FD_152979 | JGI IMG/M metagenome (GOLD analysis project Ga0206908, IMG submission 152979) | Enriched cells from forest soil in Barre Woods Harvard Forest LTER site, Petersham, Massachusetts, United States -... | ecosystem: Environmental > Terrestrial > Soil > Temperate forest >... | reverse complement strand
ATCGCACCATATGCACATAGGAACGTTCCTGATACTGGCCCGCCAGTAGTAATGAGAAAAAGACCTCCCCATAAACTAGCAGTAGACCATAAATAAGATTTTGCGACTTCTGTTGATGCTAGGCAACGGCTTGATTCAGTAGTCAATTCAAGAATATTCGATTCCATGCCCTGTACGGATATGGTGCTAAGTAAAAGGGCCAACAACCAAGTGGCATGTAAGTTATGAATTATTTTTTTCATCGTAATATTTTATATGTTTAGATCGTTTGGAGTATTTGTAATTCTCTACGACATGATGGACATAGAGCATTTTTTTTCATGATTCCCTGATAACATCCGACACATATGCGGTCGGGATGAATTTCATCACACGGTATATCCATTAATCTGATTCCATTGTCAGGACCGTATTGGCAAATACAACATTCACGTTGTTCTGCCGCTTGTTGTTTTCGTTCGTTTTTGCTTTTTTCTTGCTGTTGTGCATCATGTGCTGCTACTTCTTTTAACGCTTCAGCTTTTTCTTGTAATCTCAGAGTATCAAAAAACTTCATCGCACCATATGCACATAGGAACGTTCCTGATACTGGCCCGCCAGTAGTAATGAGAAAAAGACCTCCCCATAAACTAGCAGTAGACCATAAATAAGATTTTGTAACTTCTGTTGATGCCAGGCAACGGTTTGATTCAGTAGTCAATTCAAGAATATTCGATTCCATGCCCTGCATAGGAACGGTGCTGAATAAAATGGCCAAGGGCCAAGCAATATTCAAATTACGTGTTATTTTTTTCATGAGAGAAACTTTCTATTTTTGATTATAAATATTTATAAATAACGGAAGGCGTCATGGTAATCATTCTGAAGTTTACTCTATGGCGCCTATACTTTATAACTTGTGTATTAAGTTTACTTTTTTAAAGATCCACGTGAAAAGGGCTTATTCCACCATCGTAGTACACGCATTTTTGCTTTTTTGGTTGAAATTCTTCTTTTAAAACCCTAACTGGTACAAAGTCTCCCCAGAGGCCTTCTACATATATAACCTCATACTTTTCTTTTTCTTGCTTTGCTTTTTGCTCTGCTCGGTCCGCAAGATAGCGCGGACCAAAAAGGACTACTATCCATGTAGCAAGTGCTCCTAGTAAATGCCAAAGTCTAAACTCAGGCTTTTTTCGTTTTAAAGATTCTAATTCAGATTTTGTTAAATAAGTGTTCAAAATCTTTTCTTGCTCAGCATCTGTATCGGGCTTATTAATTTCTATCTTGGGTTGATTAATATTACGCTTAATGATATCTCTTGCATGATTACGCTTAGTGAGTCCTCTTGCATGATTCAGGTAGCCAATGGTGAGAGGTTTTGTGGTGACTTTGGGAAGCATAGCATCTAAGTTTGGTACTAAGATGAAAGAGGTGAGTACTATAAAAAATATGTTTTTTGAATTCATAAGGGCCTTTCTGGCTTGTTTAATTATGGGTTATTTAATAGAATCTTCTGCGTATTGAGTAAGTAATTTTACCACTTCAGCGTGACAATTTTTATCTGCTATATCTAAAGGACGTTGTCCATTGTCATTTGCTTGCTGCATATCTGCACCAGCTGCAATAAGTAATTTAAGGATCGCGATATGACCTTGTTCTGATGCTACATATAAAGGAGTTTCTCCACGACGATTTGTTTTATTGATATCCGCGCCTAATTCGATCAGTAATTTTACCATTTCATAACAGTTTAGCGCCGACATTTTATATAAAAGAGTGCATCCAAGTCGATCTGTTTCATTTATATCTTGGCCCATTTTGATACAAAATTTCATCACGTCAGCGTTACACACATATACCAACAACGAGTTGTTTAGTCCTTCTGTGTTGTCATTACCATTATATGTAGACAATCCATAAGGACACATTGCTGCCCTTAAACCACCTGTTTGATTTATATCGGCGCCAGCATGTACCAAGGCCGTTAGAACAAGAGTCGGTAGATTTCTGCAGTAGTAAGCGTCATACATTTTTTTCCCGATAAAGCCCCGAGACATGTTATTACTGAGCTCCCCTGTATAGTGCATATACTCATGCATTACACGCCAATGAAGATAAGATTCTTTGTATTTTTGATCGGAGGTGCTTGTTTCTAATAATGTATCAACATTATTTTTTATCAATCTACCGATTTCTTTAAGCGTAAATTTCTTATTCAGCTCTTTACACGTTGCGCTGAGCGACAAGAGATCATGTATATTCGTAATGATGCTATTGGTGATGGTATCTCCAAATTCACCCAGAAGAGGTCGGTTATAGGAATAGGGTTCTTTGATTGCAGAACAGATATAGTTTGCTATTTCTTCCATCGCGTCATGTGGCAGAGAAATCAATGGATGTGGGTTTGGTGTGATGTTGGTAACGGAATATTTTTGCGTTATTTCCATGCCATGAGATGAGGCAGCGGTCCAAATGAGAGAGGTGAGTACTATAAAAAATATATTTTTTGTATTCATAGAAGCCTTTCTGGCTTGTTTTAATAGGGACAATTAATTATAGCCACTCAAGTGCAAATGAATACATGGCTATTGCTTTCTTCACTATTACTATATGCTTTTCTGAAGTTGTTTTTTCATCATCAAACATATACTCATCTAAAAAAGGTAAAGGGCAACATGTGAGAACGAAAATCATTTTTAATGGATTATCTTTAAGTGTTATTATTACTTGCTCATTTTTTCTAAAAAGCTCATCAAGTTTGGATCTAAATATTTTTTGTACTTCGCTTTCTTCTTTTTTGTATTCAGAAATAGGTTTTCCTACTTGCATCTTACTTAATCCGAATACATATTGATCTTTTAGTATTGTCAAATAACTTTTAAGAATACTCTGCGTTTTTTTGCTAAGATCTTTTGCTAGCAGTACCCAATCTTTAATATTTTCTTTTTCTTTATTTGTAAGACTTACCTCTAGCTTGTCCGCCGACTTAGCGAAGCAGGAGGTCACACATACAACGGGCACAGTACAGAGAATCATTGATGTGAAAAGCAGGTTACGAATATTCATAAAACACCTCTATTTAGAATAAACAAACATCATTTACGTATTTTATCATAACACGAAAATATATTATGTAAATTGGGAAACTTGTCGATGTGAATTCTATTTGAAATATTTAATTTGCAATCGAGTATTGTCTACAAATTAGAGATGCATATAGACCACTCTGGGCGCAAAAAATAATGAACTGGAATAAAAAGTTTCCCTTCTACCCAGTTCATTACAGGTGTCATTCTTAAGCGGTTACTGAGCATACATTTGTTGTATAGCTTTTAATTGTTCTGCAAACTGTTGTTGTATCGCGTTTACTTTTTTGTTGTATTCGTTAAAAAGCCTTGTTTTCTCTTGCATAGAAACACCTTTGCTTTTTCTCTCATAATCGCGTAAAGCATCTTTTTCTTCCATTGTCTGTATGGTTTGCATTTTTTCGATCAATATGCTTTTTTCCTTTCCCCGCTCCATTTCTTGTATTTGCTGCGGAGTTATACCGCTTGCTGCGCCTACTGCGCATAAGATTGAGAATAAAGCGACTATTTGTTTGATTTCCATGATTTTCCTCCTTTGTTAGCCATTGAGTTATACGTTACCTATACAATCATAAGTATTGCAAATAGAAATATTGAAAATCAAGAAAAAAGTGAAAAAAGACTGATTTGCAGGTTTGGAAGGGTCTGGGGAACGGATAAAAAAGATTAGGATCTTTTGACTTTTTGTAGCTGAATAAATTTTTTTAAATACGATAGCACCGAGTGTTTTTCGTGGAGGGTTCTTGCCAACCCTCCACACCTCGGGCACAAGCATCCTGCTTGACCTTATATCGGCACGAAACTCGGCCCCCAGTCTGCAGAGCAGCCTGAAGACCTCAAACAGTCGCGCCTAAAGGCATCAACTTTTTATTTTATCGAGCATGTTGCTGAATATGAATTGTGTATTCAAACCGGTAAAAAATAGCAATGATACTGTGATTGATATTTGCGATAAAGAATCTATTTATTGTTACTTCCTTTTCAGGCATCCTGTCTGAGGTCTTCTAGGCTGCCCTGTCCGCCGTAGCTTTATGCGAAGGAGGATGGCAGGCTGAAGGCCGAGTTATGCCGCTAAGGGGTCAAGCGGAACGCTTGTGCCTGAGGTGTGGAGGGTTGGCAAGAACCCTCCACGTAAAAGCTACTGAAGCATAGTAAATGATACAATCAGAAATGCGATAATGTTACTTGCTAAACGTTCTTATTCGTTTTTGAAATGATACAATCGCTTCTTCTAAATCTTCTGCTGTAATAGCGGGAAAATAGTTATCAATAAAATATAGTTCGGCATATTTAGCTTGCCACATCATGAATCCTGATAACCGTAATTCACCTGCCGTTCTTATCATTAAATCTGGATTTGGGTATGGCTGATCAGCGCCATCTAAGGCGTTCGAAATCTGTTCTTCAGTAATTTCGATTAAAGGATTATTGCTCTGAATTTTTTGAACAGCACGAACAATTTCATCGCTTCCTCCAGAATCGATTGCTACGTTAATGATATGGGCAGGAGAAAGGATTGATTGATTTTCTTTTTCTACTGCACGAATTGTTTCAAGCAGATAGTGTGGTATGCGATCTTTGCGCCCAAGATGGATAATGTGAGCATTATACTGCTGAGCAATGGGATGTATCTTTTTTAAAAGTTTGTCAAAGCAGCGCATAATATTTTCAATTTCTACGGTATCGCGATTCCAGTTTTCAGTAGAAAATCCCCAAATGGTTACGGTATGAATACCTTTTTGCCATAACGTTTCAGTGACAAAGGGAGCAGTATTTACAAATCCTGCATGATGGCCTTCAATGGGATTTAGATTCTTTTCTTTTGCCCAGCGTCTGTTGCCATCAGCAATAATTGCAATATGGTTGAGACTTGAAAGATCAGCTTTTCTTATTTTGCTTGATTTGGATATGTGTGAAATGAATAGTATGCAACCAATTAAACCAAGAAAAGAAAGTGGCATAAAAATTTGATTCTTAAATAACATTAAAAATTCTTCTTATATAAATCACCAGTTGTCGAACATTGAATACAAATCTTCCTTGAATGATCTGAAATTGTAAGCGCAGTTTCCTAAAAACATGGAGAGTTGTTGACCTGTCGTCATGTATTTTCGCATTATTTCTTTTGTTTGTGCATTAGCTAGGTTAAATGCTGTCTCTCCATCATTATTTTGCATAGCAAGCAGTTCCCCTGCCTTATCACCAGCAGCATTCAAAAGAAGTTTTACGCTTTCTGTGCGGTTATTGTTTGCAGCCCGATGCAAAGAAGTCCAATGGTTGCTGTCTTTAATGTCACAAATTGATAGCTGTGCACCAGAAAAAAAACGTTCGCATAGTTCACTTGCTAACGGATAACCGCATGAATTAATTAGTGACTTAATATATTCTACAAGGGCACTAGGATCTTTGCAGCTTTGCTGAAGTTCTTTAAAATCAACATTGTTTAATCTAAGGTGAAGGAAGAAGATCTGCCGAGTAATTTCTGGCGGTAGTTGTTCATCATGTGAAAAGTAATGGTATGTTTGTGCAAGGCTAATTGGAGAAAGTTCTGGATAATCTATAGCTGGGTTATCATTTTGCTTGTCCGTCTTCGTTTCGCTTCGACGTGACATCACGCCATAGAGCGTTTCGCGCGACGGCGGATGAGCGAATGAGGACCTGTCCGCTGTAGCCTCGGCGAAGGAGGATTCCATGCCGTGTGCAGACATAGTAGTAATTACAAGAGCGAGCGTTAAAGCTGATCTAAAATGAGGCATTAATTGTTGCATGTATAAAATCCTCTATTTTTTAAGATTCTGACGGCGACGTTGTAATGCTTCATAAAGCATTTTTTCAATAACCTCTTCAGGGGCTTTAGCTCCGTCCCATGCCCATGCCTCTATATCTAAATGATATGGTATAACGTTTGCTCCAGAATCAAGTAAGAATTTTACTATTTCTGCATTTTGATGTTTTACCGCATTTTTCAATGGTGACTCATTACCTTTTGGGATTAATGTGAGGTGGTCGTGGTTTCTTTCGTTAAAAATAACATAATCCATAAAATTAATGTCGGCGCCTTTTTCGATTAGTGAAACAATGTGCTTTAAACCAAACTCACTGTATTTTGCGCTTGTCGATAACATGCGGCCAAGCCCTATATATTTTCTTGCTGTAGATGTTTTAAATTTTTCAGCAACCCTACTAGGGAGAAAGCCAAATTCTTTTGCGAGTATATGCACAAGTTTTGTAAAATCCTTAAGATTATCATAGCGCGCTCCTCGTAATGTATTTGCTACATTAATTGCCTTGATTGTTTCTTCAAGGGTATTGCTTGAAGCTAAAGCCATATTAATAATTTCATTGTGTATGTCTTGCGGTAAATCGCTTATGCCAATACCAGATTCAGGCTCTCCCGACTTTGCCACGACATTTGTAAAGGTACGGTCGACGGGGGGGAGTGGTTCTATGTACTGCAAGATGGTCATATTTTCTTGATGTAAACGATTAAGTTGTATGGCTTCTATTAGTTTTAGTTCTACATCTTTTTCTATGGAAGTATTCACATTTACAGATTTTATGAATTTCCATATACCCGGTATAGAGATAAGCGCGGGTATTGCTAATGAAACTAAAAAAGAATCATCAAAACCTAAGCAAGAAGATAAACTACCAATAACGAGAGCAACAGAGCATAATAAAAAATAATTTCCACCAGACTGCATCAAACAGTTTCGTTCAGTCAGTTTTTCAGCGAGCACTATAGCTTCTCGTCCTTCAAATTCCACTATAGTTTCTTGAACATCAGCCCCGATTCTTCCTTTAATGATTTGAAATTGTGGATTCATACCATGTGTAGACATAGTAGTAATTACAAGAGCGAGCGTTAAAGCTGACTTAAAATGATGCATTAATCTTTGCATAGAGAAAAACCCTTCGGGCTTAAATAGTTGTACGTTAAACTTGAATGAACCGAATTATTTCTTCAATCATTTGTCTAATAGCTGTTGCTTTTTCAGTATCCTCTCCGTGGTTTTCTAGCCATACTGCTGCAGTTAAATGATGTGGCGTAAGGTTTGCTCCAGAATTAAATAATAACCTTACTAATTCTATATCTTGATGCATTATTGCATTCCCCAGCGGTGTCCAATAGTTTTCATTGATAAAATTAAGATCAGCGCCTTGTTTGATTAGTTGAACAAGATCCCAGTATCTTGTTTGCATTGATAATTCACAGCCAAGATCACTATAGGTTTGTGCTGTAGATGTGTTAAATTCTTTGGCAACTACACTTGGAAGCACATTAAATTTACCTGCGAGTATATGCATAAGTTGTGTAAAATCCTTAAGATTATCATAGCGAACTCCTCGTAATGCATTTGCTACATTAATTGCCTTGATTGTTTCTGTAAGGGTATTACTTGATGCTAAAGCCATCTTAATAATTTCATTATGAATGTCTCGCGGTAAATCGCTTATGCCAATACCAAGTTCAGGTTCCAGTAGTTCTATTTGTTGCGGGGTGATCAACTTTTCTTGATCTAAACGGCTCAGTTGTATGGCTGCTTCCAGTTCGATATCTTCCTCTATAGAAGTATTTAATCTTGTGGCTCGTATGCGTTTCCATATACCTGGGATAGAGATAAGCGTGGGTATTGCTAATGAAACTAAGAAAAGATCATTAAAACCTAACCCAGCAGCTAAGTGACCAACAAGTACAGTAGAGACACTAAGATAATTTCCAGCAGAATCAAATAAGCGTTCTCGTTCAGTCATTTTTTCAGCTAACATCCTAGCTTCTTGACCCTCAAATTTTACTCTAGTTCCGTAGACCTCAAATTCTATTTCAGTAATATCTTGAGTTTGTGGCTCCATGCCATGAGTGGATATAGTGGTAATTAAAATAGCGAGCGTTAAAGCTGATTTGAAATGATGTATTAATTGTTGCATATGAAAAACTCTATTTTTCAGGATTCTGACGGTTTATTACTTCTTCAATCATTTGTTTAATAGCTGTTGCTTTTTCAACTTTCTCTAAACGGTCCTTAGAATTCGCTTCTATTCGTACCGCTTCAGTTAAATGATATGGTATAACGTTTGCTCCAGAATCTAGTAAGCATGTTACTAATTCTATATTTTGATGTTTTATCGCATTTCCCAATGGTGTCCCATTCATAAAATTAATGTCGGCGCCTTGTTCAATGAGTTGAATAGGATATTGTGGGTTCATTGATAATTTAAGGCCCAGACCTAAATATATTCGTGCTGTAGATGTATTAAATTTTTTGGCAACCAGATTTGGAAGCACATTAAATTTATCTGCGAGTATATATACGAGTTTTGTAAAATCTTTAAGGTTATCATATCGCACTACTCGTAATGCGCTTGCTATATTAATTGCTTTGATTGTTTCTTCAAGAGCAAGAGTATCACTTGATGCTAAAACTATCTTAATAATTTTATCATGAATGTTTTGTGGCAAATTGCTTATGTTGATACCGAGTTCAGGTTCTTCAGACTTCGCCCCGACTTTGCTTAAAAGCTTCCAGTCTTCGCATAAAGCTTCGACGGACATGGCCGACGGGCACGGCAAGGCTTCCGACTTTGTCAAAGAGGCTTCGTCAGACAGGTCGTTGGGAAGGAGTAGTTCTATTTGTTGCGGGACGACCAGATTTTCTTGATCTAAAAGACTCAGTTGTATGGCTGCTTCTAATTCCAGATCTTCCTCCATAGAAGTATTCAACCTTCTGGCTTGTATGGTCTTCCATATACCTGGCATAGAGATAAGTGTGGGCATTGCTAATGAGACCAAGGAAAGGCCATCGAAGCCTAACAAATAGGCTAAACTACCAGCAAGGACAGTAGAAGCACTAAAATACTTTGTACTAGAGTCAATTAAGCGTTCCCGTTCAGTCATTTTTTCAGATAACATTCTAGCTTTTTGACCCTCAAATTTTACTCTAGTTCCTTGAACTTCAAATTCCATTCCAGTTTCCATTTCAGTAATGTTTTGAGATTGTGACTCCATGCCGTGTGCAGACATAGTGGTAACTAAAATAGCGAGCGTTAAAATTGACTTAAAATGATGCGTTAATCTTTGCATATACAAAACTCCAATTGTCACAATATACTCCAAGGAATATGACCATTGCCGGTATCACGTTCTTTTTTTTCACAGAAACTAGCATGACAACGGGTTGATCCATATTTAGCTAAACAATGCCAGCAAAACTCATATCCACATCCACCCTCGGTTTTTCGGCATGTCATATGGTTACACCCTCCATTTTTTGATATGGACTTTTGGCATCTTGGATTAGGACATTTTCTTGCTATTTGTTGATTAGCGGCAGCATTTTTTTTATCTTTTGCTGCAGCTTCACATGTCATTACTCGTGCATGACTCAAGCCACAATTTGGTTCAAGACAATCACGTTCTATTTCAGCATCAGCTTGACAAGTTATGCCAGGGTGATCAGCATATCCGCATGAGCAACAAAAATGATGACAAATTAAGCACTGAGTGCATTTTTGAATTTGATCAGTGGTAACGATGTGTATACAGTCACAACCAGGTCTTGGACAAGGCTTCATGGCGGACTTACTATTTTCTATATTTCCACGAGTGCGACTTTCTGCAAAACGATCAAATTCTTCTGGTTTTCCTTCTCCGATGGTAATGGCATATATAATATCCGATGTACTAAGTTGTTGATGACAACCATTACATGGACAATTTAATTCTTCTGCATATGAATGGGCCTTAACCCATTCCAATATACACTCTATACAAAAGATATGTTCGCAACCGGATACAACAAAGCAATCAGAAATGTCTTTTGTATCAAAGCACACGGTACAATCGACTTCGGATGGTACATTTGTTCCAATGCTTGAACATCCTAAGCTATCCTTTTCGGACGGTATATTTGATCCAATGTTTGAACATTCTGATATATCCATTTCTTTGAAATATGTATCTTCTTGCTGCAGCGTGATCAGATCTTCTTGGTGTAAACGACTGAGTTGTATGGCTTTTTCTAGTTCTGTAGATTCCTTTCTGATGTAAGTATCCAATTTTTTGACTTGCATGCCCTTCACTATATATGGCATGAAGAAAAATATTTCCATACCTAAGTAAAAAAGGCTAGGATAACGGTTTTCTATAGATAAAAAATCAGTTAACCAAAGAGCAACAACAAAAAAAACAACACCATACTTAAAATAATTCCAACCAGACTGTCGTAAGCGTTCACACTCAACTATTTCTTTAGCTAGTATTATGGCCGCTTGATATTCTTGATAGTTTTGAATTTGATCTATTCCCCTTTTAAGAAATAAGTTTATTATTGGAGTAAATTGTTTTTCTTTAAGCTTCGAATGAATTTCAATTTGTAGTATTGATGCATGATCTGTTATGTCTGCTCCTTTTAAAATTAATTGATCGGTATATTCTATGACTGAATCGAATACAGCTTGTCCAAGTTTGTCATGTAATTCTATATACCTTTTTGCTGTAGATGTATTAAATTTTTCGGCAATTGTAATGGGATATTCATCAAATTTATATGCTAGTATATGTACAAGTTTTATGAAATCCTTAAGGTTATCACATAGCACTTCTCGTGATATGCTTGCTATATTAATTGCCTCGATTGCTTTTTCAAGAGTATTGCTTGATGCCAAAGCCATATAAACGTTTCTCGGTAATTTTTTTATGTCTATACCAGGTTTAGGCGCTAGTTCCATTTGCTGCAAGGTGATCAGATCTTGTTTGTCTTTTTCTATTGTGACATTAATTGCCTTGATTGCTTTTTCAAAAGTGTCACTTGATGCTAACACCTTATACAAGTCTTGCTGTGATTCACTGAGTAGTGGTTCCATTTGCAGAAAGGTGACCGGATCTTGGTTGGATTTTTCTGTGGCTTTTTCTTGAATCTGTAGCTCCATACCATGTGTAGACATAGTGGTCATTAAAATAGCCAGCGTGAAAGCTGATTTAAAATGATGCATTAATTGTTGCATACATAGAATCCTATTTGTATTGCGAATTCAAAAATAATTATCAATTTCGTTTCTTTAATACGTTAAAGTACATTAAAAATTATATCCTGTATAAATATTCCGCGTAGCACACTTACTTGAACTACAGCCGCCATTCCCATATGCGCCGCCACATGTCCAACAAAACTGATATCCACACCCACATGTCATATGGTTACAGCCACCATTTTTTACAGCTGGCTTATGACACACTGGGCATCTCCTCGCGATTTTTTCATTAGCGGCATCATCTTTTTTATCTTTTTCAGCAGCTTCACATGTCATTACTCGTGCATGCCTAATCCCACAATCTACACAATCACGATCTATTTCAGCATCAGCTTGGCATGTTATACCAGGGTGGTCAGCATATCCGCATGTACAACAAAAATGATGACAAATTGAGCACTCAGTGCATTTTGGAATTTGATCAGTTGCAACGATGTGTATACAGTTACAACCACGTATTGGACAGGGCTTCATTGCCGACTTACTATTGTTTATAATTTCATAAGCGCGAATCTCTATAAACTTCTCATACAATGATCTTTGGTTTGTCGAATCGTCTGAATTTTTACCATCGATTACAATTGCATGCACATCAGACACATCAATTTTTTGTACACAACCGTTGTATGGACATTTTAATTGTTTGGTACTGTTCGTCTCTGTTAAGCAAGCATTAATTCCTTCTGCTAAACATTCTTTACAAAATACATGATTACAACCTAATATCACATGGCAATCAGAGATGTCTTTTGTATCCCAACAGACGGTACAATCGATTTCGCGTAATCTTGTAATATGCGCTGTAGTTACGATTTTTTGCACAAGCTCATGAGAAAGATAGAATGAAGAAGAGTCTTCGATCGATGATAAAAGCTGATAGACTTGAAAATCCGTTGCCATATTTGAACATTCTGATAGATCCATTTTTTTGAAAAACATATCTTCTTTATGTAGCTTAATCAGATCTTCTTGATCGAAAAGACTCTGTCCTAGTTGTATGGCTTTTTCTAATTCTATACATTCTTCTCCTATGCAAGTATCCAATTTTATGGTTTGTATAAAATTCCACATAGCTGATATAAAAAATGGTATAAATGAA
>Ga0206908_1142_pt1:2500-12295 | contig 12295 bp, 9 predicted proteins | sample Alteio_BWOrgHeat_78_FD_152979 | JGI IMG/M metagenome (GOLD analysis project Ga0206908, IMG submission 152979) | Enriched cells from forest soil in Barre Woods Harvard Forest LTER site, Petersham, Massachusetts, United States -... | ecosystem: Environmental > Terrestrial > Soil > Temperate... | reverse complement strand
GAATCACTCGAAGTTTCTGTAGGTTAAACATATGTCGACAACACTATTGCCCGAAGAAAAAGCCTCCGATTCCCACGTGAAAACCCGCTCCTCGGAGACGAAGCGCTACGGCTTCTTTCCCGGCTGCGTCGCCAAAGAATCGTGCAAAGAACTCTTCAACTCCACAATGCTCTTGGCCGATAAACTCGGCATCGAACTCATCGAACTTACCGCCGCCTCATGCTGCGGAGCATCGGTGGTCAACGATGTCAACCGCGATGTCGCCCGCGTGCTCAACGCCCGCACCTACGCCCAAGCCGAAGCGCTCGGCCTCGACGATGTGATCACGATTTGCTCCACCTGCACCGGGCATATGCGCGCCGCCAATAAAGAACTTCGCGAAAGCGAGGAGCGCATGACGCAAGCAAATAGCATCCTGGGTAAATTCGGCGCAAAATACAACGGCAATGTAACGGTGCGCCACCTACTCTGGCTGCTCATCGATGACATCGGCCTGGATAAACTTACATCGATGGTCGTACGCCCGCTTAATGGCTTAAAAGTAGCCCCATTCTACGGCTGCCACATCATCCGCCCGGAATCGGTCAACGGTTGGGAATCCGCCCGCAAACCGCATTCCCTCGAAGATATCGTCGCAGCGATCGGTGGCGAGCCCGTCGATTACGCCGGTAAAACCCGCTGCTGCGGCTTCCACATCCAACTCGAAAAAGATAACGTCGCCGCCGACATGGTCGGCCAAAACATGCGCATGGCCAAAGAGCACGGAGCCGAAGCCGTCATAACCCCCTGCCCCCTCTGTCACTTAGCACTAGACGGCTACCAACAAGACGCCGCCGCCCGCTGGGGCCGCACGGATTTACCGACCTTTCATTTACCGCAGTTGGTAGCATTCGCGCTGGGCGTTCCACCGGAGAAACTCGGTCTGAACAAGCACCTCATTGATCCGCGTACCGTTATGGTGGAACGGGAACTCATCGCCTAATCGTTATCCTCGCGTTCAATTTCAATACGCTCTTTCTCCGCTTCTCGAGTTTCTATCTGATTTTTGCGTTGCTTAAATGACGTTTTATCATCATGCGGTCCGGCGGGACGCAAATTCGTCGGCGGCCCTAGCCGAGGAACGATCTTCTTCTTTGATTTTTTCTTCTTTGCCATACTTTTTCGAGCTCCATACGCTACCGCGTTCCTACATATACTCGCAGCTCTGCTGTTTGTCCGGCCTCGCGGAAAACGAGCAATTGGTTTCGGGCGTCTCTATAAAAGCGAACTTTCGGCGGAATGGTAAGACGATCGGGGCCTCGTTTCACTAGGGCGCTCGTTGCGTTGATTTCAATCGTACAGTCGGCATAATATAATGTTGCCGGCGGTTGAATAAGCTCGGCGTCGATAGGAAGCTTTGTTTCAACGTAGGTTTTGCTTCCGCGGGCTGACATGGTTTGCTGCAGGCATTCGGGGAGGGCGGAGAGCGCCCAGGGGACTGTTGCGATGAACGGGCGATTCGTGGGTGCGTAATCGATGTTCTGCCCAGGGTCGTTTCGCGGGGCCATCGTTGTGTCGACCGATGCAATCGTGAGGGCTTTGCGGGGTTGATGCAACCACCAGAACCCGGCGATGGCGACTAAGCCAACGACAAGAACCGTTGCGATTGCGAAATAGCGGGCCACACCTTATCCTAGCACTCCCCAATGCCGTAAACCTAGCGCTACGAGTACCGCGACTCCAGCTACCAATAATGCGTCCACCTAGTCTCCTTCATCCAGCGGCCCGGCTAGCGTATTTGCTAACCCAGCGATCGTAGACGAGCCGAATCGGACCCGGGTTGAGCGAGTGCAGTTTGTGACGGCCTTGCTTGCGCGTCACAATCAGCCCCGCGTCCTCGAGGATCCGTAAGTGCTTCATCGTCCCGAATCGGGTCATATCCAGCTCCCCGGCGAGCTCGTTAAGCGTCTGTCCATCACGCCGGTAGAGGCAGTCCAGGAGATGACGTCGGTTCGCGTCGGCGAGCGCTTTGAACACCTCGTCCACGTTAACGCTCATTATATGTGACCTTATGGTCACATGTCAAGTTTTGCAAAGATTCGATCCATGGGGCTTTAAAACGCCCTCATAAAGTTTTAAGCATGCTTCCCTTTGGGAATAGAACATTGGATGTTAGCCGCATGATGGTAGCCCCACGCCGGGTCTCGCAACGGTATACTGCCGAGCCCGAGTTCGCGGCGGTGGCGCGAGCGCGGCTTGTTGAGTACCTCCGGGACCTTGAGCTCACCGAAGAACGGCAATTTGCGATTCTGTATGCCACCGGCGAAGCGCTAGCCAACGCGATCGAGCACGGCACCACGAGCCCAGGTGAGTGTTTTAATTTCCGTATCGAACGCCGGGGGGGGCATCTGCGCGTGCAGATTGAGAGCACCGGCTGCTGGCAAGCCTTCGAACCCAGCGAGGAACGCGGGCGCGGTATCCCGATTATGGAAGCCCTTGCAGATCAAGTGGACATTACCACCCACACCGGCGGCACGATCGTCCATCTATCCTTCCGCCTTTGACCAAGGTTATTGACCGCATGCCTCGCTGGAGGGTACCCTCACATGATGAAAACTCATGCGAACCTCTCGCAGGCGGAGCTTGTCGAGCACGCCCTTCGCCGGGGGGAAGGGGTGCTTGGGAGCGATGGACAGCTCATCGTCGATACCCGGCCCCATACGGGGCGCTCTCCGAAGGATAAGTTTTTCGTCCGTGAGCTTTCGAGCGAACGGTACATCGATTGGGGCGATACGAACGCGCCGATCGAGGCGACGGTTTTCGATAAGCTCTTCGATCGAGTTCAGGCCTATCTGGCCGAACGCGAAGCGTATAGCCTCGATTGCTATGTCGGTGCCGACGAGCAGTATCGCGTGCCGGTGCGCGTTATCACCGAGTTTGCCTGGCACAATCTCTTTGCACGCAACATGTTTATCGTGCCCGAAACAATGCCGGAGAATTTCACTCCGGAGTTTACCGTCGTCGATGCGGCGCTCTTTGAAGCAGATCCGGCTCGAGACGGCACACGCTCCTCGACATTCATTCTGGTAAACTTTGCTCGCCGGATCATTTTAATCGGTGGAACGCGCTACGCCGGCGAAATCAAGAAATCCGTTTTCACGATTATGAACTATCTTCTTCCGCTGCGCGATTCCTTGCCGATGCATTGTTCGGCGAATGTCGGACGCGATGGCGATACTGCAATCTTTTTCGGACTTTCAGGCACCGGAAAAACCACTCTTTCCGCGGATTCGCATCGCCCGCTTATCGGAGATGACGAACATGGCTGGTCGGCCGATGGAATTTTCAATTTCGAAGGCGGCTGCTACGCGAAAGTTATTCGCCTCTCGCAAAGCGCGGAGCCCGAAATTTGGGCCGCTTCGCACCGCTTCTCCACGGTTATCGAAAATGTCGTGTATGATGAAGTAACCCGCAAACTCGATCTCGATTCAGAGGCGAAAACCGAAAACACCCGCTCGGCATATCCGCTGGAATTCATTCCGAATATCGTTCCCGGCAGCAAAGGCGGTCATCCGCATACGATTATTATGCTCACTGCCGATGCATTCGGCGTATTGCCACCGATTGCAAAACTCACGCCAGAACAAGCAATGTATCACTTTCTCTCCGGCTACACCGCCAAAGTTGCCGGCACCGAACGCGGCATTACCGAACCGACGGCAACGTTTTCGACCTGCTTCGGCGCACCGTTCATGGTGCACCACCCAACGGTCTACGCAAAATTACTTGGCGAACGCATCGCAAAACACAACGTACAATGCTGGCTGGTAAATACCGGTTGGACCGGCGGCCCCTACGGCGTCGGCTCGCGCATGAAAATTGCGCACACTCGCGCGATGGTAAATGCAGCGATCGAGGGCCGCATCGCCCATGATTTCGAACCCGAACCGTTTTTCGGCCTACAGATTCCCAAACACGTTCCCGAGGTACCCGACGAGGTACTCAACCCCCGCAACGCATGGCCGGATAAACACGCGTACGACGCGCAGGCACACAAGCTAGCAACCCTTTTCTCAGAAAACTTTAAACGCTTCGCACCCTCCGTCTCCGAATCCATAAACGCAGTAGCAATCAAGCCCTAATCCAGTTCCAATCTTTGTTTCATAACCAGGCCTGCCGTTTGTCATCCTGAGGAGCCTGCGAAGCAGGCGTCTCGAAGGACCGCGTCAACCTTTAACACTACTCTCATGCCTTTGCCAGACACCAGGGGTAAAATACCCCCATGAAGACTCCACGACTTCTCTTCGCGCTTGCGTGCGCTACGTTGATACCCGCATTCGCAAGCGCACAAACGCCCGCGCCTACTCCGGATAGCGGCACCGTTACCGGCTCAAGTTCAACCACTACTCCCGGCACTACGGGGCAACCCGATCACCGCGGATTTGGATTACGTAAGCTCATGCAAGGGATTACGCTTAGCGACACGCAGCAGCAACAGATCGACCAGTTGACACAGCAGTTCCGGCAGGAACATCAGCCCGGAACCCCGCGAGATCCCCAAGCTATGCAAACGTTGCGTACCTCCGTTGAAAACGTGCTGACCCCGGCGCAACGTACGCAATTTGAAAATAATATCGCAGAAATGCGCGCAAATTTTCAGAAGAATAAAGCGAATGGCACCACCGGAAACGGCGGACCTCCCGGTGGAGGCCCATTCACTCCCGACGCAAGCCCGAGTCCGAACCCACCCGTTTAAGGCAGGCGCTTAGCAGCCGCGGTTCGTAAGAACCGCGCATGCAACGTGATACTCTTGCGATTCTCGTCGGTGGCGGCCCCGCGCCCGGCATCAATAGCGTTATTGCCTCGGCAGCGATCGAAGCGCTGAACAACGGCTTGCGCGTCATCGGCATCTATAACGGCTATAAAGAACTTGCAAGCGGAGCCGAACCGCAGATCATCGAGCTGAGTTTCGAAGATGTCGCTCGCATTCACACGACCGGTGGATCGATTCTGCGCACCTCGCGCACCAATCCGGCGAAAACCGCCGAAAATCTCGATAACTGCGTGCGTGCACTCACCAAGCTCGGGGTCCGGTACCTCGTAACGATCGGCGGCGACGACACCACCTTCGGAGCAACGAAAATTGCCGAACGTGCAGGCGGAAAAATCAGCGTTGCCTGCGTTCCAAAAACAATCGACAACGATCTTCCTTTACCCGACGACGCGCCAACTTTCGGCTATGAAACCGCACGCGCGGTAGGAACGCAAATCGTTGAAACGCTACTCGAAGATGCGCGCACGACTGGCCGCTGGTACATCATTATTGCGATGGGGCGCAAATCCGGTTCGCTTGCACTCGGGATGTGTAAATCTGCAGGTGCAACACTCGCCGTGATTCCCGAAGAATTTCTGCAAGGCAAACCCGCCGACACAACAATAGCACTTTCCGATGTCGTCGATACAATCACCGGTTCGATTACAAAACGAGCTGCGCAAGGAACACCATACGGAGTTGCCGTCATCGCCGAAGGCATCGTGGAACACCTAGCACCCGACGCGCTCGATGGTTTCGAAAATATTTCTCGTGATTCATACGGCCACGTACGCCTCGCCGATGTACCTCTCGGTTCCGTCCTGCGAGATGCCGTTCGGGCCCGAACAAAAGAAATCGGCCTCGAAACAACTGTCCTCACAAAAGATATCGGCTACGAACTACGCTGTGCAAAACCCATCGCATTCGACATCGATTACACCCGTTCGCTCGGCTACGGCGCCGTACGCTTTCTTCTAGAAGGCGGCAGCGGTTCGCTGATCACGCTCTCAAAAGGCCGCATAGTCCCCCTGAAACTTGAAGATCTCCTCGATCCAAAAACCGGCCGCATCCGCACACGCTCCGTCGATATAACAAGCGATACCTACCGCATTGCCCGATCGTATATGACCCGCTAAAGGCTTGTTAGGAGTGCCTGCGCATCTTTTGCATCCTCATCGTCATTATTGATATGAGCATAGCGAAGCGCTTGCGTAGCGTCAGTGCGAGCATCTGTAGTTTTCCCAAGCTTCACTTCAATCTGGGCCCGTAATAAATAGGCAAACTGGCTATCACTGTGTTGCGCCAGGTATGCGCTCACGTTCGGTAACGCCAGCGAGTAATCACCGTGATGGTATTGCGCCCGCCCAAGCCAAAGTTTTCCATATTCGTCATCCGGCGCCCGAACAAGATACGCCTGCAGATCAGCAATCGCAAGATCCGTTTTTCCGGCGTAATCATAGGTTCTTCCTCGAGTATATAGTGCAAACGAATAGCCTGGATCGAGCGCAATCGCCCGGTTGCAATCGGCTAGCGCTTCATCGTAACGCTGCATATCTCGCAAATCGTCGCACCGATAAGCATATGACTTGGCAACGGTGTTATCGAGAGCAATCGCTGCGTTAAAATCGTCAAGTGCGGCTTGATCGTCGTCATTAAAATATCTCGCTCGTCCCCGATAGTTAAATGCATCTTGATCGGTTTTATCCAGAGAAATGGCCTTAGTGCAATCTTGTATAGCGTCATCGTTCCGATCGAGATCGAGTTCGGTTCCGCATTTGGTTTCATAGGCGTATTCGTAATCGGGATTAAGGGCAATTCCTGCGTTATAATCAATGATCGCGCCTTGATGATCTCCCAAATCGTCCTTAATATCTCCGCGCTGCACAATAGCCCGCGCGGACTTCGGATCAAGAGCAACAGCCTGATCCGAAACCTTTAGCGCCTCCTTGTACTTGTTAGCCCGCACCAGATCCGCCGCCTTATCAATAAGCTGCGATACCGTCGGCCCCGAAGACGAAGTAGATGGAGCACTCGCTGCTAACGCGCCCGTGAACGGAAACGCCCAAAAAGCTGCTATGATAAAAAGCCATTTACTCATGCGCGTCGCCGTTCGCCACACCAAAGAAAAGAGCCCGCTGGTTTTCAGCGGGCTCTTCTTTGTGTAAATCTGGCGACGACCTACTTTCGATCGGTCCCTGCGGACCGCCTATCATCGGCGCTGGCCGGCTTAACTGCCGTGTTCGGGATGGGAACGGGTGGGACCCGGCCGCCATGGACGCCAGAAACTTGATCCCCTACCGCGATGGCGAGCCTTAGCTCGAGCCTATCGCGGCGGGAAAGCTGTGCAGAGAAGAACTTCCAGTGTCAGTGGATGGAGTGAGAAAAAAGTCTAAAAATTTCCGAGCTATTAGTACCGGTCAGCTTCACATCTTGCGATGCTTCCACCCCCGGCCTATCAACGTGGTGGTCTACCACGGCTCTTCACCTTGTTCAGGATTGAAGTCTCATCTTGGGGTCAGTTTCACGCTTATATGCTTTCAGCGTTTATCTGATCCGAACATAGCTACCCGGCTATGCCCCTGGCGGGACAACCGGTTCACCAGCGGTTCGTTCGACTCGGTCCTCTCGTACTAGAGTCCACGCCCCTCAAACTTCCCACGCCCACAGCGGATAGGGACCGAACTGTCTCACGACGTTCTGAACCCAGATCGCGTACCGCTTTAATGGGCGAACAGCCCAACCCTTGGGACCAACTACAGCCCCAGGATGCGACGATCCGACATCGAGGTGCCAAACCTCCCCGTCGATGTGGCTCTGCACTCCTCGTGCAGACTAGACTATACCTTCATCTCTTTCGAGAGCATTGCGTATTATGGACGCGATAAATTTACATCACGAATGATGTAGCACGTTCCATCCAGCGCGCGCGGGCGCTGAGTCGTTACAGGGAACATTCGCTCGGCATGCTCGATAAAAATCAAGTTTAGCCCGTTTCTAAAAACGGCGAATGTTCTTCCCTCGGTATTGCCCGCTCTGTGTGCGGGTTTCACCGATATGAGCAATGAGTTTATCATCCGATCGCTCGGATGAGGAGCCCAATTGACTCTTGGGGGAGATAAGCCTGTTATCCCCGGAGTAGCTTTTATCCGATAAGCGACGGCCCTTCCATTCGGAAACCGCCGGATCACTTAGCCCTGCTTTCGCACCTGCTCGACATGTTCGTCTCGCAGTCAAGCACCCTTATGCCTATGCACTCTGTAACGAACGGTTTCTGACCGTTCTGAGGGTACCTTTGGGCGCCTCCGATACTCTTTAGGAGGCGACCGCCCCAGTCAAACTGCCCACCTGACCATGTCCTACCGCCGGATAACGGCGGCTAGTTAGAAATCCAAGATTCTCAGGGTGGTATCCCAACGTTGTCTCCCTCTGAACTAACGCCCAGAGATCGTCGACTCCCACCTATCCTGTACAGACAATCTCAAATCCCAAGATCAGGATGCAGTAAAGCTTCACGGGGTCTTTCCGTCCTGCTGCGGGTAACCAGCATCTTCACTGGTACTGCAATTTCGCCGAGATCCCCATCGAGACAGTGTCCAAGTCGTTACTCCATTCGTGCAGGTCGGAACTTACCCGACAAGGAATTTCGCTACCTTAGGACGGTTATAGTTACCGCCGCCGTTTACTGGGGCTTCAGTTCAAAGCTTCGAGCTTGCGCCCTGACCTCTCCCTTTAACCTTCCAGCACCGGGCAGGAGTCAGCCCCTATACGTCCGCTTTCGCGTTCGCAGAGACCTGTGTTTTTGTTAAACAGTCGCTTGGACCTATTTTCTGAGACCCACCGTCGGCTTTCGGTGTAAAACCTAGACCAAAGTGGGCACCCCTTCTCCCTAAGTTACGGGGTTAATTTGCCGAGTTCCTTAACAGGGATTCTCTCGTCGCCTTAGCATGCTCTGCCAGTCTACCAGTGTCGGTGTACGGTACGGGCACCTATGGTCCTATATAGAGGCTTTTCTTGGCAGCGTGGAGTCTGTCACTTCAGATCCGAAGATCCTCGCATTCACTTCTCGACGTTAGCACTGCGGATTTTCCTACAGTACCGTCTACTAGTTTAGGCACACACATCCATCGGTGTGCTGACATATCCTCCTGCGTCACCCCTTCTATTCATAGACTTAAACAGACAATATTGAACGCTAAAATACGCACGGAATAAACCGTACGCAATAACGAGTCAACATTATCTGGAAAAGTCTAAACGGTCCATCGGTGGTAGCAGAATATGAACTGCTTGTGCATCGCCTACGCATCTCTGCCTCGGCTTAGCTCCCGACTCACCCTGAGACGATTGACGTAGCTCAGGAAACCTTAGACTTCCGGCGTGAGAGGTTCTCACTCTCATTTATCGCTACTTATACCTGCATTCGCACTTGTAGTTCGTCCATGCGTCCTCACGGTCGCACTTCAGCCTACGCTACAACGCTCCCCTACCGATTAGTTTTTACATAATCCCAAAGCTTCGGTTATATGCTTGAGCCCCGTTACATTTTCGGCGCCTCTTCACTCGACTAGTGAGCTATTACGCACTCTTTTAAGGGTGGCTGCTTCTAAGCCAACCTCCTAGTTGTTTTTGCGAAAAGACTTCCTTTACCACTGAGCATATATTAGGGACCTTAGCTGTTGATCTGGGCTGTTTCCCTTTTGACGATGGAGCTTATCCCCCACCGTCTGACTGCTGCATAATTCGCCGTGGTATTCGGAGTTTGATGGGGTTCGGTAATCCGGTAAGACCCCTAGCCCTGTCAGTGCTCTACCCCCACGGGTTAACGTGCAACGCTAGTCCTCAAACTATTTCGGGGAGAACCAGCTATCTCCAGGCTCGATTGGCTTTTCACCCCTATCCACAAGTCATCCAATGTTTTTTCAACAACAACAGGTTCGGGCCTCCACGTGAGGTTAATCACGCTTCACCCTGCTCATGGATAGATCGCCTGGTTTCGGGTCTAC
>Ga0206908_1141_pt1 | contig 12325 bp, 9 predicted proteins | sample Alteio_BWOrgHeat_78_FD_152979 | JGI IMG/M metagenome (GOLD analysis project Ga0206908, IMG submission 152979) | Enriched cells from forest soil in Barre Woods Harvard Forest LTER site, Petersham, Massachusetts, United States -... | ecosystem: Environmental > Terrestrial > Soil > Temperate forest > O... | reverse complement strand
TTCTTCGGACCCTTCGGGCATCCTTTACAAGTTAGTTACCAAACTGGCACGCCACAACGCAGCATTCTCAACCCCTTTGGGTGAGCGTTCCTTGCCGACAAGCCGCTACTTCTCCGCCGTAATGCGTCCGACCAGAAACTCCACAAACCCCTTCTCGTCCGACTCCACGCAGACATTTGCGTTCGGTGCCCCATCCACAGGCTTGGTCATCCCCTTGTCGTCCACTTCGATCCGCACCGTCTTCACCGGGCACAGCTCCGGCTTCACGGCATAGGCCGCCGCCACCGGATCGAACAGCGTCGGGTTGGGGCTATGCCCCTCGTTCATCGCCGCCCACTGGTGATACAGCAGCGTCAGTTGATCCGTCAGCGGCGACCCGAACGAAAACAGCCGGTCGCGCTCCGCCGCACCCAACGGAATCTGCGTCGAATCCAGCGGCATCATGAAAATCGGCACGCCTGCTCCGAACAACAACTTCGCGGCCTCGGGATCGAGCTTGATATTCCACTCCGGCTCCGGCGGCCGACCCTGGCCGTACCCGCGATACACGCTGCCGCCCATCATCACCACGCGCTTCAGCTTCCTGAACGTCTCCGGATCGCGCCGGATCGCCTCGCCCACATTCACCAGCGGCCCGATCGCGATCAGCGTCACCTCGCCCGGATGCGCCTTGATCTGGTCGAGAAGAAACTGCACACCGTCCTTGTGCTTGCGCGCCGGCTCACGCTCCGCATAGGCCGCCTGCGTAAACACGTTGTTGTGCGGCGTCGCCTTGCCCGCCAGCACCGGAATATCCGTCCGCCCCACCGCCTTCAGATACCTGTCGACAAGCCGTGCGCGCAGTTCCGTATCGCCAAAAGCCGTCTCAATTCCCAACAGCTTGATCTCCGGACTGCGCAACACCAGCGCCAGCGCAAACGCGTCGTCGATATCATCGCCAATATCCGTATCGAGAATCGCCAACTGCTGCTGTCCCGCGACCGCCGCCTGTGCGGTGCCCGTGGAATCCCGACCGCTCGCCGCGCGCGAACACACACACGCAGATACCAAAACCGCCACGACACCGAAAAACCTCACCCTGTTCATGCACACCACTCTAAACGGGAACCCGCGCCCCGGCGCGCCCGTGCCATTCTGCGCGCACCAACCCTCGATTGGGTTAGGATCAATGCACATTTTCATTCCCCTTTGAAGAAGAGGAAACCGGTACCCATGCGAATCGGCGCCGCGCTTCGCGCGATCTTCTCCATCCTCCTGTCGGCCGTTTCGCTCGCCACCCTCACCTTCGCCCCCGCTGAAGCCGTCGCCCAGGCATCGCGGTTTCCTGCATGGCCTGACGGCTCTCTCAGTCTCAACGGTGGATGGCGCACGCACACCGGCGACAACCCTGCCTGGGCGCAGCCCGGCTTTGACGACGCTGCGTGGCCGGTGATCACGCTCGGGAACCAGGATGCCGACTCTGCCGGTTGGCGATGGTATCGCCTCAGCGTGGATCTCCCTGCTCAGCCTGCTCCGCTCGCCCTGCTGATCACAGGTGGCGACGGCACTTATGAGGTCTATGTCAACGGCCGCCGGCTGCCCGAACCCGCCCTGCGCTCCAGCCTGCTCATCACGTTGCCCAAAGCACGCATCGTCCCCGTCAGCGCCACGGGCCGCACCGAGATCGCGCTTCGCACCTTCGTGCCCCCCACTTCGATGTTCCTTGCCGATCGCGGCGCGTTCCGCGTGTTGCTGGGAACGCCCTCCGCTATCGAACACGCCCAGCGCGCCGAGCAGAGCGGACGCCTGCGCGGAATCGCGATCGGCATCCCGATCCACCTGCTTCTCTTTCTCGCAGCCTGCGCCTTTTTTCTCCTCTTCTGGTACCAGCGCGAGCGGCGCGAATATATGTGGCTGGGCCTGAATCTTCTTCTGGCTGCGCTTGGCACCATCCTCTACGAACTGGTCTCCGCCGGCGTCCTGCCGTTTTCCGCCAATTGGTTCGTCTCCGTACCGACCGTCTACATTTGGACCATTGCGCAGATCGAATTCACCTTCAGCTTCGTCGGCCGGCGTGTCACCCGTGGATGGCGCATCTACGAATTGGTACTGCTGCTTCCCCCGGTTTTCCTGGCACTCCCGGCATGGTTCGGCCTGATCAGTCGCGGGCTCTTCAACGTGGACGAAATCATCATGATCATGCCCGCCGCGGTCGTTCTCCCCGTCGTCCTGTTCACGTGGTACCGCCGTGGAAATCGTGAAGCCGGCTGGCTAATCCTGCCCAGCCTCCTGCCCATGTTCACCGTCGCCCTCAACGACGCAGGCATCGTGGGCTCCTATCTGGGATGGAAATGGGTCGTAGTGCTGGGCGATTCCATTCCCCTCGGAATCCTGTCCATCGAGCCCTTCGACATCGGCGACCTGCTCTTTCTGCTGGCCATCGGCATCGTCATGTTCTTCCGCTTCACCCGCGTCAGCCGTGAGCAGGCCCGCGCAGCCGCGGAACTGGAGGCCGCGCAACGCGTCCAGTCTTTGCTGCTGCATTCGGCGCAGAACCCCGCATCTTCCCTCCGCATCGACGCCGTGTATCGACCCGCACAGGAAGTCGGCGGCGATTTCTTCCATACCGCGCAGATCGCCGGCATCGCACGTGTGGTCGTCGGCGATGTCAGCGGAAAGGGCTTGGGCGCCGCCATGCTGGTCTCGGCAATCATCGGCGCGCTTGACTCCATGCACCACGCGGATCCTCTCGCTGTCTTGCGGACCCTCAACCAGCTGCTGCTGCTTCGGCAGCAGGGCGGGTTCGCCACCTGCCTCTGCGCATCCGTCTCGCCCGACGGGGTTGTCACCCTCGCCAACGCCGGCCACCTCTCGCCCTATCGCAACGGCGAGGAGATACCGCTCGACTCCGGCCTGCCTCTGGGTATCGCCCCCGCCACCGAGTACACCGAAACCACCCTCAAGCTCGTCCCCGGCGACACCCTCACGTTTCTCTCCGACGGCGTCGTCGAAGCCCAGTCCCCCGCCGGCGAGCTCTTCGGCTTCGACCGCACCTGCGCCATCAGCATGCAATCCGCCGGGCAGATCGCCGCCGCCGCCCAAGCCTTCGGCCAGGAGGACGACATCACCGTTCTCACACTGCAATATTGTGGGAAGACGTATCCGGAAACGTCGCTCGTTGGACTTGACTGAAAGGTCTGGGAGCTGAGGGCTGACGCCTGACGGCTACTCCGGCGGAATCAGAACCGGAATCCCATCCACAATCGGGTAGCTCTGCCCGCACCGTTCGCACACCACGCGCACGCCCTCAAGCCGCAGCTCGCCCTGGCACGCCGGACACGCCAGCACCCCGCGCAACTTGGCAAATCGCGATTGAAATTCGGTAGGAGAGAAATCGGCAGACATGGTCGTCTGCCTACTGGATGATCGCGTCGGGATTGGCTTCGGACGCATGCGCGCGCGTCGGACGCTGCGCGAACTCGCGCTCGATCTTCTCATTCGTCCCGGCCTTGGCGAACTCATAGGCCACGCGAATCCCGTTGTAGATCGCGTTGTCATTGGACGATCCGTGCCCGATAATGCAAACGCCGCGCACGCCCAGCAGCGGCGCCCCGCCGTACTCGGTGTAGTCCAGCCGCCGGCGAAAATCGTTGAACGCCTGCCGCGACAAAAGCGCACCGACCTTGGCCGTCACCGTCTTGGTCAGCGACTCTCTCAGCGCATCGCGCACAAACCGCCCGATGCCTTCGCTGGTCTTCAGCGCCACGTTGCCCACAAAGCCGTCGCACACAATCACGTCGGCATTGCCGTTGAAGATGTCGCGGCCTTCCACGTTGCCGATGAAGTGAACCGGCAGCGCCTTCAGCAGCGGAAACGCCTCGCGGGTCAGGTCGTTGCCCTTGGTCTCTTCCTCGCCAATCGACAGCAGCCCCACGCGCGGCTTGTGGATCTTGAGCACGCTCCGGGCATACATCTCGCCCATCACCGCGAACTGCTCCAGGTTATGCGGCTTGCAGTCGACGTTAGCCCCCACGTCCAGCAGGACACAGGGCTGGTTCAGCTTCGTCGTCGGCATGGGCGTCGCTAGCGCCGGACGGTCCACGCCCGGCAGCGCGCCCAGCACCATCTTGGCGGTAGCCATCGCCGCGCCGGTGTTTCCGGCCGTGACAAAGCCGGCACACTTGCGCTCGCGCACTAGCTTCAGCCCCACCCTCATGGAGCTGTCCTTCTTGGTGCGCACCGCATGCGCGGCCTTTTCGTCCATGCCAATGCGCTCGGAGGCGTGAACCACCGAGATCGGCAAGTCTTCATTTTCCAGGTGCTCGTCAAGCAGGTCGCGCAACTCCGGCCCCGGCCCTATCAAATGGACCCGTACCGGCAGCGCACGGCACGCGAGAATCGCGCCCCGGATTTCAGGCTCCGGGGCCTTGTCACTCCCGTATGCGTCCAGCGCGATGTCGATGAGCATGTTTGCAGACCGCAGGTCGGCTACTTGGCTTCTTTCACATCAACCACGGCGCGGCCCTTGTACGTGCCGCACTTGGCGCAGGCGCGATGGGGCAGCTTCTTCTCGTGGCAGTTCGGGCACTCGGAGAGGCCTGAAGCCGTCAAAAAGTCGTGAGAACGGCGAAGAGCAGTGCGGCGCGTGGAGTGGCGCCGTTTCGGATTCGGCATGATGCAATTCCTTTCGTATCCCGTGGGTGCCCCATCCTCGGCCGCGTCTTTGTCGTTTGCGGCCTAGGGTGGGAAACGAAGTCCCACTTGTAACACCCTGATTCTAAGGGGTCAATCTCTCAAGGCTTTATCCGCTCACGAAGATCGCCCAGGACGCCCCAACGGGGGTCTGTCTGACCCTCCTCGCAGGAGCACGCCTGGTTGTTGCGATTGCCTCCGCAGCGCGGGCAAAGTCCCTTGCAGTCTTCGTTGCACAAGGTGCGGACCGGCAGAGACAAAAGTACCTGCTCCCTCAGCACATCTTCAAGCAATAGACTGTCCTTTTGATAATACCCGATTTCCGTATCCACTGCCGAGATGGACCGCTCCGGCGCTCCCGCATCCGCCCCGATCGGCCGGAAGATCAGGTCGAAGTCGGCCTCCAGCGGCATCGCCACCGGCTCCACGCAGCGTGCGCACGGAACCTCGAAGTTTCCCTCCCAGTGCCCCCTCAGCCGGATATCGGCCACAATCTCCTTCGGGCCGCGGTGCTCGTGCAGCACCTCCGCCAGCCCGTTCGTCGCCAGGAGCCCCTTCTGCTCGGCCTCCGCGCCGTAATCAATCACACCCGGCTTGAACTGCAGGTCGAATTCAATCGGTTCCCGCTCAAGCTCCACAATCTTGAATTCCATAATGTAAGAGCCTAAGACCCCGCCCCCGCCGCGTCAATCCGGCGGTTTCCCAGGCAGCGCTCCCATCGCTCCGCATCGATCAACCATCATGGCATTGGAGTGCAAGGTCTACTCAGGGATTACAATCGAAGGTATGACAGACCCTGCCAGTCATCGTCAGATACTTTCGGATTTACGTTTTGCGCTGGATGTAATGGACGAGCGGTCACACATCGGTCTGGATGACGAGCGAGCAGCAACTATGCGGCGTGTTCTGCTTCGGCGAATTGGCAATGCCGAAAAAGCCGCAGGTTATCCGCCCTCGGCTCAACTGATTCGCAATCAGAGCGCAAAGGAACCAGTCAGCGCATAGCTGATCGCCGCCCCGCCCTGCGAGCCCTACCGGGCCACCCCCTTTGATTCCCTGCACAGCTCTGAGTAGCCGCCTGGCGTGTCCGCATCTTGGGGCCGCGGGCATCCTATCCTCGCAACATACTGATTTTGCTTGACTTGATCTCTTAAACCTGATATAATACTAAAGTGCCCGCGCACTCCAGACTTCTCTATCTGCGCGCTCGGCCCTAAAGGAAATCCCGCCCATGACTTCACCCGCAATCTCCCTAGCCTCCTTCTTCGCCACCTTCCAGCACAACTCCGCCCACGGCACCGAAACCGAAACCCTCGCCCAGTTTGCCGCCACCTTCCTCGCCGGCGGCCCCGACGGCGCCAAACCCGTCCCCGCCGCCCTCTTCGCCCCTGCCGTCGCCAAACGCAAGGAACTCTTCGAACGCCTCGGCTGCCACTCCACCCAACTCGTCTCCCTCGACGAAATCCCGCTCGACGCCCGCTACACCCTCGCGCGCACCCGCTGGCAGATGACCTTCGCCCGCCCTGACCTGCCCGACGAACAACTCGCCGTCCACTCCACCTTCCTCATCGACACCCAAACCCAGCAGATCCTCGTCTACCTCGCCCATCAGGACATCCTCGCCCTCCTTCGCCAGCGCGGCCTCATGACCGACTGAACCATCGGGGTGCCCCGTCCTAACTTGTTAGGGCGGGGTTCGCACTATCCCTCCCGCGTATCCCTTGCCTATCCTGTTCTCAGCCATGCCGCCCGAGAACCTCCACATCCGCATCGCCGTCCCCGCCGACAGCTCCCGTCTCATCCCCCTCATCAACCAGGCCTTCGCCGTCGAGACCTTCATGACCGGCCCGCGCACCGATCCCGAACGCCTCGCCGCCTCCCTGCAAAGAGGCGCAATCCTCCTCGCTGAAGACGGCTCCGGCCAACTCATCGCCTCCATTTATGTCGAGATCCGCGGTAACCGTGGATACGCTGGCATGCTCGCCGTCGCCCCCGCCCGCCAGCGCTCCGGCATCGGCAGCCGCATGATGCAGGCGGCCGAGGACCACCTCCGCGCCCGCGGCTGCGTGGCCCTCGACATCACCGTCCTGAGCCTCCGCACCGAACTGCCGCCCATCTACCGCGCCTATGGCTTCGTCGAAACCGGTACCGAGCCGTTCGACTATCCACACCCCCTCAAAGACGGCCTCCAGACCCACTGCATCGTCATGTCGAAACCGCTCTGACCGGCCAAACAGCAAGGCCCTCCCCGCGAGCCAATGCGCCCCGGCCTCAAGCCGGTCCGCTCTACCGCTCCTTCGGATTGAACCCCAGTTGGAACGTCACCATGACGCTGCGCCCGGCCAGAAGCTGCACAGTGTCATTCGGGCTGGGCGTGTAAGGCACCAGCGAGCCGCTCACGCCGTTCGCCGCGCCGATGTCCGTCACGTTGTGGTTGTCGAACAGATTGTTGAAGCTCAGCTTCACCTTCGACTGATCGAAGCGCGATCCCTTGCGAAGCGTGTAGTTGAGGAAGAGATTATTCATCCAGAACGGGTCGAGCGGAACCGACTGGTGGTACGCCCCGTTATCCTCCCAGCGCGTGCCGATCCGCTTGTTGAAGAAGCCCAGGTCCCACCCCTTGTTCTGATAGGTCAACCCAATGCTCTCGGTATCGTGCGGAGCCAGGGCCACCCATGCCTCGGGGCTTGCGGGGACCGCGGGAGTCGTCGCTGACGCATCCTGCGCCGCCGCCGCTTCGTACTTCGCCCGGCCCAGCGTGCCGTTCATGAACAGGCTGATTCCCCGCCCGAAGAACAGATTGCCCTCGCCCTCCACGCCGGTCGTGTTCGACGGAGGAGTCGCGTAATAGTACGTGAACCCCGCGTCCGGTCCGGAGCTCGGCGTGAAGCTCGAGTACTGGTTCACAAAGTGGATGTGGTACACGTCCGCATCCATGCTCAGCCGGTTCAGCTTCAGCACCGTGCCGCCCTGGTAGGTGCTGGCAACCGTCGGCGGAGGAGTCACCGCAACCTGCGCGCCGGTCACGTCAAACACCGCGCTGAACGGGATGATGCTGCCGCGGCCGTACTGCCCATAGACCGACCAGTTGCTCTTGATCCGATAATTCGCCTCGATCGACGGCAGCCAGCTGTTGTAGCCGGTTTGGTGCGTAACGAAGGCTGTGCACTCCGCGGTAGTGTCGGTGGGTTTGCAGGTCAGCGGGCCCACCACCTTTCCGTCCGCATACTGCTTCAGCCACATGTTGTAATACGCGTCCTTGATGCCCGCCGTGATGGTCCAGCGCGGGATCGCCACCAGTTGGTACTCGCCATACGGCTGCACTGACTGCGTGATGAAGTTCTCGTGGAACTTGCGGTTCTTGATCAGATCGGAGTCAACCCACGTGCGCGGATCGCTCTTGATCTGGTACCGGTTGGTGGTGGTGTATTCGTACCAGATGCCGGTGCGGAACACGCCATACTTCGACGCCGCGCTCACCGTGGTAATGTCGCCCCCGCGGTTGTACTGGTTCATCTTGTTGATGGCGCTCGTGGTGCTCACCGCGGGCGAACTGGCCGAGCCGGTGTCCTGCGTGTTGTTGTAGTGCTGATGGTTTGAATACGAATAGGTGTACGGCTTGGTCTCCAGCTTCCAGCCGCGGCCGAACTCCTTGTCGAATGTGATGATCTCGAAGTTCGTCGGCACGTGGTACGTGTAGTAGCGGTAGTACAGCCCGTTGTACGATCCATCCGCGTTGTACTGGTTGTTCTGCAGCAGGAAGTTGTCGCCATATGTCGCAAGCTGCGCGCGGGTCGCATCGTTGTTGGGGGTGTTGGCGTCCACAATCACCACAGTCCCGATCAGCGAAAGATAAGTCTTGTCTGAAAGCTTGTAGGTGAACTTCGCCGATCCCGCCGTGCGCACCTGGTAGTTGAACGTCTGATAACCGTCCGAGCTCGCGTGGTGGCCTTCGAACCAGAAGTTCGCCTTGGGATTGCTCCCGCCGAACAACCCCGAGTTGAACTCGCCCAGAATCATGTTCGTGTTGAACGAACCGAACGACTCGTTGGCCTTGAACGTCATGGCATCGCCCAATCGCGGCGAGAACAGGTGGATCGATCCGCCAAAGTTGGCCGGGCCCATATCGGAAGCCGTGCCCGGGCTGCGATCGAAATCCACGTAGCCGATCGCCGGCGCCGGCACGTAAGCCCACGAGTGATGGCTCGGATCGTTGGCATCCTCGAACGGAACGCCATCCCACGTCATTGTGTAGTCATCATCGACGAAGCCGCGGAAGTAAATCTTGGCCTGCCCCAGCCCCACGCCGTTTTCGCTGTAGCTCACCGTTCCCGGCGCAGCCTGCGTGATATCTGCGAAGTCCGTCACCGGCGACGTGAATTCGCGCACATACTGGCTGGTAATCTCGGTGCGCGCCGATCCCGCATCAAGAACCGACTTGACCGGAGACAACTGCGAGGCAATCGACGTATCGGCCTCCGCCTCCACCGTGACTTCTTCCGACACCGAAGCCAGCACCAGCGGAATCGCAACCTCCGCCGCTCCTCCCGCCGTCACCGCTACGCCGTGCCGCACCTGCGTCGCAAACCCGGTTGCCGAAACCTCAACCGTATAGGTGCCCGCCCCCAGAGCGCTCACCGCGAACTTGCCCTCCGCAGTCGTCACTGCCGTGCGCTCTACCAGAGTTGCGCTGACCACCAGCACCGTTGCGCCCGGCACGCCCTGGCCCCGCGGATCGGTTACTACACCCCGAATGGATCCGGCGTTATCTTGCGCCTCAGCGCGCGAAATGCCTGCCATGAGTGCCAGCAGGCACACGAAGACTGTGATGGCTTTAAGCCACCTATCGACTCTGCATCTCAAATTGGCCTCCGAAAGGAAGGGGGAATCTTGAATCGAAATTTACTGTAAGGAAACAGTGTCACTGCGCCTTTACAGAAAAGTTAAAACTGCTTTACAGCCGGATGACGAGGCCGTCATTCAGTCGCGGATACGCGCCGGGATTGGCTCAGGCGGCTGGAGCCGGCGCTTCGCCCCGGTCCTTCGTAAGCAGGAAGTACACCACCGGCGTCACCACCAGGCTCAGCACCATCGAAATCATCAGCCCGCCGATCACCGCAATCGCCAGCGGCTGCAGCATCCGCGATCCAGCTCCCAGCGCGAACGCCAGCGGCAGCATGCCGGACACCGCCGCAATCGCCGTCATCACAATGGGCCGCAGTCTCCGCTGCGCCGCATGAATCATCGCGTCCGCCGCCGCCATCCCTTCGGCGCGATAGCGCTCGTCCGCATCCAGCAGCAGAATCCCGTTCTTCGCCACGATGCCGATCACCATGATCAGCCCCATGAACGACGCCACGTTGAACGTCGTCCGCGTAATCCCCAGCGCCAGGATCACACCCGAAATCGACAGCACCGACGAAGTCAGAATCGCCGTCGGCGCCGGGAAGTTGCGGAACTCTGTCAGCAGCACGCCAAACACCAGCGCCAGCGCCAGCAACAGCACGCGCAGCAAATCCCTGAACGACTTCTGCTGCTCTTCATACGTGCCGCCGTAGGTTACGCGCACGCTCGGCGGCAGATGCATGCCGTCCACGGTCTGCCGCACCTTCGTCATCGCCGCGCCCAGGTTGGTGCCTTCCAGTCTTCCGGTTACCGCCACCATGCGCTGCAGGTTTTCGCGCCGGATCTCATTCTGCGGCGGCAGTTGCTGAATATCCGCCAGCGACCCCAGCGAAGCCGAATGCCCCGAAGCGCTCACAAACACCGTGTTCTCGATCGCTTCGAAGGACGCGCGATGCTCGTCGCCCAGCCGAACCCGAATCGTGTACGGCCGCCCGTTCGCAATCAGCGGATCGTTCGCCGGCAACCCATCCAGAATCGACGTCGCATCTTCCGCCACTTCGGTGGGCGTGAATCCGAATCGCGCCGCATTCACCGGATTCACCTGGAAGTTGGTGGCCGGCCCGCTGATCGTGTTGTCGATCCCGTTCTCCACGTCCACCACGCCTTCGATCTTCCCGATGGCATCGCCAACCCGCGGCCCAAGCTGCGTCAGCAGCGCCTCATCTGTCGAAAAGATCTTGATCTGGATCGGCTCCGGCGCATTCGACAAGTCCCCGATCATGTCCTGCAACACCTGCGTGAACTCCACATCCAGTCCCGGCTCGGTGCGCTTGATCTCCGCCCTCACGTCTGAAATCACATCGTCAATCGGCCGCCGTCGTCCCGACTTCAGCTTCACCGTGAAGTCGCCCGTGTTGGCTTCTGTCACCGCCGCCAGCCCCATCTGCAAACCTGTGCGCCGCGACGTGCTCTCCACCTCCGGCTGCGACCAAAGAATCCGCTCCACATGTTGCAGCACGCGATTAGTCTCTGTCAGCGAACTGCCCGCCGGCATAATGTAGTCGAGAATGAAACCGCCCTCATCCATCTCCGGCAGCAGGTCCGACCCCAGCGCCTTGTAACCAAACCACGTTCCCACCGCCAGCGCCACGCAGATCACGCCCAGCCAGACGGGCTTCGCCAGCGACCAGTCCAGCACTCTCCGATGCACATGCAGCACGCGTTCCAGCAACCGCCCCGTGCCGTGATCGTGATTCTCATTCCGCCGCTGGTGTAGCAGCACCATGCTCAATCCCGGCGTCCACGTCAGCGCCAGCAGCAGCGACGTCAGCAGCGACGCCGCCATCGTAATGGCCAGCGCGCGAAAGAAACTCCCCGTCACGCCGGTAGTGCCCACCAGCGGCAGAAACACCACCACCGGCGTAATCGTCGATCCCACCAGCGGCACCGTGATTTCTTTGAGAGCCTTGCGCACCGCCTCGGTGCGCGACTCTCCGTTATCCCGATGCATCACGATGTTCTCGACCACCACAATTGCATCGTCGATCACCAGGCCGATCGCCGCCGCCAATCCGCCCAGCGTCATCAGGTTGAAGCTCTGCCCCAGGACGTGCAGCACCAGAATCGTCGCCGCCACCGTCACCGGAATCACCAGCCCCGCAACCAGCGATGACGACCAGTCGCGCAAAAACAAAAACAAAATGATGCATGCCAGAATTACGCCAATCAGAATCGCGTCCCTCACGCTCGCAATCGAATCCCGCACCAGTTGCGACTGATCGTAGAATGGCTCCAGCTTCACGCCTGCCGGCAGAGCTTTCCTGAGCCGCGCAACCTCCGCTGCCACGCCATCCGCCACCGTAACGGTATTGCTCGACGGCTGCCGCGCGATATTCATCAGCACGGCGTTCTTCCCGTTCGCCGTCACCGTGGTGTAAATCGGCATCGTCGCATTGCTCACCGCAGCCACATCGGACACACGCACCGGCGCGCCTGCCGCGGTCGTCTTCACCACCAGTTGTCGAAGCTGATCGGCGTCGTGGACCTGCGCGCCCACCAGACCAAGAATGAGCTGATGATTCGCCTCGTACAGTCCCGGCGAATCCACGATGTTCGACGCCTGGATCGCATTCACCAGGTCTGTCACCGTCACGCCATCCTGCGCCAGCAGCGCCATGTTCGGCGTCACATGAAACTCCGGCACCTGCCCGCCCTGCACCAGTACCGTGCTCACGCCCGCCACGCGATTCAGCGGCGGCCTCAACTCATAGGTCGCAATCTCCCACAGCCTGGTTTGTGAAACGGTGTC
>Ga0206908_1140_pt1 | contig 12331 bp, 12 predicted proteins | sample Alteio_BWOrgHeat_78_FD_152979 | JGI IMG/M metagenome (GOLD analysis project Ga0206908, IMG submission 152979) | Enriched cells from forest soil in Barre Woods Harvard Forest LTER site, Petersham, Massachusetts, United States -... | ecosystem: Environmental > Terrestrial > Soil > Temperate forest >... | reverse complement strand
CCAGCGCTTTAAACACGTCGGGCGCAGGCTTCGCGAAGGCCGCAACAATCGCCCTCTTCAGCTCGCCGACGCGCTCTGATCTGACACCGCGGTTATGCATCCTAGCCATAGTCATCCCAGTTCAGTGACTGTACATTTCCGGTTCGCCCACGCTACCCGCCGGGGGAAGATGACGCAGATAAACGACGATCGACCATATCTCGTCGTCACTCAGAATCCCTTTGGATCCAGGCATGCCTGACGGCCAGATGCCGTTATCGATCACCCACTTCAGTTGGCCGTCCGTATACTCCTGCACCTCTTTCGCGGTCAGCAATGGAACCGGCGGCGACATGCGGCTTGCAAACGGCACTCCGGTGTTCTGTCCGTCTAGCCCATGACATGCGGCGCAGTAGTGGCCGAACGCTTCCTTCCCATCGGCGATGCTCTCCGCCGTCGTCGCGATCGGGTTCTTCTGCTTCTTGTTGCCCACCAGCATATGGTGCTTGGCGCTCCACATCGTTCGCACCTCAGCCCCTCCCGGCGGAGTCGCCTTGCACCCGCAAACGCAAAGGCTCACCGCCGCCAGCACAACGCAAATAGCGCTCTTCATCTAACCAACCACGTGCAGGGTTAGCGCCATCGTCCCGTGTCCCTCACCGCAGAACACAATGCAGTGGCCCACAAAGTCTCCCACCTTGTTCGGAGTGAATTGAACCTGCCCGGTTCCTCCCTTTGAAACCTTCAGCTCAACGCCTAGCTCGCGAAAACGCAGCCCGTGCGGCACGTCTGAGCTCTTGAGCACCAGCACCACAGGCTCTCCCTTCTTAAGGGTGATAGCGGCTGGATCGAAGGCAAATCTCTTTGCTGAAATCTCCACGCGCCGTGGGACCGCGGCCGCGGCCGCCGACTCTGACTGAAGACGAACTCCCGGAACCACCAATGCGGCCAGGATGATGAATAGCAGCAGTATCTTTTTCATGAATCTCCCCATGAATGGCGAAATGCGTTCAGGAAATTTGAACGTGTCCTCAACTTAGTTCGCGCTCTCGGGCCGCGTGTCATGTGTGTGTCAGTGGATTGTCATGGCATTGTCGCCGCTGATTCCCAACGAGATGCGCGGCACTTTGCTCCCCGCGTTCTGAGGTGACGTGACAATCCGCTTACATTCACAAGACCCCCTTCTGACACCCCCCCACTCGTTTCGCGCGACCCTCAATACATGTCGCGATTACTCCGCTATCGTCACAGTCCACAAATGACCGGGATCATAACCAGGTCCATCGGCGTCCTCGCCTGCGCCTCCCTCTTTCTGTCAGTGCAGATCGCCGGCGCGCAGGAGGTTCCGCTTATCTCCGGCGGCGTCGGCTTTGTCACCAGCACCAACGGCGGCAACACCACTTACCTCCCTGTCGTCTCGCCGGTGTTGGCCGCGCCGCTCGGCAGCCATGTGCTCGTTGAGAGCCGCGCCACCATTCTCTCGTCCATTTCCCCAAAGCCCGGGCAGGGATACGATCACGATGCCTTCCTTGGCCTCGACTACCTTCAGGCCGACATCACCGCCAACAGGCATCTGACCGTCGTCGCCGGACAATTCCTCACCCCGTTCGCCACCTATAACGAGCGCCTGACTCCCATCTGGATCAACAACTTCCAAAGTGCGCCGCTCATCTTCAGCCTGGGCACCATGCAAACCACGCACAGCGTCGGCGGAATGCTTCGCGGATCCGCCGTATCGAACGCGCACTTCAACTTCGATTACGCGGCCTATTTCTCCGCAGCCAGCACCAACGAGCAGTTCAACGCGCAGCGCTCCTCCGGAGGTCGCGGAAGCTTCTACATTCCCGCGGCCCACCTTGAGATCGGCGGTTCCTACAACCGACTCCTCCAGGGCACACACGAGAACTTCGGCGGCGTGCACCTCTGGTGGGAGCCCGCCGACTCCTCCTTCCGCCTTCGCTCCGAGTTCGCCACTGGCGAGCACGCACGCGGCTACTGGATCGAGACCGGCTATCGGCTGCATCGCTTCGGCGGCGATCACGGCTTCCTCTCCGCCTTCGAGCCCGTGTTCCGCATGCAGCAAACCTTCCGCAGCGAACCCGACCCCAACGACGGGCTCCCCGCAGCCAATACGCAGCAAGCCGACTTCGCCCTCGATTACCACCTTCCCCACGAGATTCGGATCAACACCAGTTACTCGCGCCAGTTCTCATCAACGGGCGATCGCAATATCTGGCAAACCGGAATCATCTACAGATTCCTTTTCCCCACATGGAGAGGCAAATGAGTCGTCGCGCTCAGTTCATCATCATCGTCTGCGCATTCTTGGCGCTGTTGCCGGTCATCGCACAAAAGGGCCCATCGCCCAAGTCGAACGCCGCCCATCCCGAAACCGCGCAACCCGCGCAGAAGGCTCCAGAACCTGACGGGCAACGCGTCTTCCGGCAGAACTGCGCCCGCTGTCACGACGCACCGCAAGGTTTTCCGGCACAGGTCTCTGGAACCGTCCTCCGTCACATGCGTGTCCGCGCCTCGTTGAGTGAGAAAGACGAGAAAGCGCTCATGCAATTCATGAACCCCTAGACCAAACCGCGAGTTGATTTGGAAGTTTTGTAACCAGGGCACGACTTCAGCCGTGCCACTGAAGGCCACCAAAATGTGAGGGCTTTAGCCCCTGCAAAAGACAACGGCTTCACAACCGTTTCGCACGAGGTCGAAGACAAATCTTGAGCGCCCTGACACAACCTGACGCCGTATTTTCGCTCTCTATGCTTGAAGCACAAGCCGACATCGAAATGCCGCTGAGCCCATGGTCCCGCTCGCCCCTCAAGCGCATCGTTGATATCGCCGTGGTGTGCGCGGCATCTCCACTCCTCTGCCCTCTGTTTCTCATCATCGCGGCCGCCGTGCGCTTGTCCTCGCCCGGCCCCGCCATCTTCCGGCAGACGCGCATCGGCGCGTGCGCAAAGCCCTTCACCATCCTCAAATTCAGAACCATGCTCGTGCCCGACGCCGATGAGCAGCATGGAATCGCATCCGCGGCAGCAGAAAGAATCACGCCCATCGGCGAAATCCTGAGGAAACTCAAGCTCGATGAACTGCCTCAGTTCTTCAACGTCCTTCGCGGAGACATGAGCCTCGTCGGTCCCCGCCCCAGAATCGCGGAACAACAACTCGGCATCTTCCTCTGCAAGCCGGGAATCACCGGAGCCGCAACGCTCGCGTTTGCGCGCGAAGAATCGTTCCTCTCGCAGATACCGCCAGAATCTCTCCCCCAGTACTACCGCGAACACGTTCTGCCGGCCAAGCACTCATTGGACTCTGCCTACATGGCGCAGGCCACCCTGTCCTCTGACCTGCGCCTTCTTCTGCTCACGGCTCTCGGTCGATGGCACGCGCCCCGCCTCCACGCGCAGCATGTCCGCGAATCGCGCCCGCCAACCGACGCCGAACCCATCTGCGGCAGCGAACCCGCATAGTCCCGCCAGGCTGCGGTGTCATCCCGACAGTCCGCGCGCTTTTCTCAGCGTCCCAAACACGAGGTGTCATCCCGAGAGGCCGCGCGCTTGGGGCCCCACGCAGTGGGGTAAGCGGCCCGAGGGATCTGCAGTTGTCCTTCTTCGCTGCTAAATCGGATCGCAAAACCGCACTCCATTGCACGGCCATAGGCGGCGCCACGCGCCACGTATGAATCTCGCCGGCATTTGCGGCCAGCCGACGCCATCGTCTACGATGGCCCCTGATTGCTGGCCCACCTTCCGCGCCCACGGAGCCTGCCCATGACAAGGTCCCCGCTCTCCCGCTTTGCTTTCTTCGCCCTGCTCGTCTCAACCCCGCTCCTCTGTCAGAACCCCACCACGCAGATCGCGCCGCCCCCGGCCCAGGCCACCGCGCCGCCTCCCGTTCCGCCCGACGCCCCCTACAAAAACTCCGCCCTTCCCGTCGAACAGCGTCTCTCCGACCTGCTCTCCCGCATGACCCTCGACGAAAAAATCTCCATGCTCGCCGGCTCCGGCTGGATGGAGTCCACGCCCGTCCCGCGCCTCGGCATCCCCGCCATCAAAATGGCCGACGGCCCCCTCGGCGTGCGTTCCTGGCTCGGCAGCTCCGCCATCACCTCGGGGGCCAACGCGCCTGCGAAGATCGAATCCACCTCCTTCCCATCCGGCGTCTGCATGGCGGCCTCGTGGGACACCGCTCTCACCCAGAAGGAAGGCCAGGCCATCGCGCAGGAAGTGAAGGCGCTCGGCCGCGACATGATCCTCGGCCCCACCGTCAACATCAACCGCCAGCCCCTCTGGGGCCGCAACTTTGAAGGCTACGGCGAAGACCCCTACCTCTCCGGAAAGATGGGCGTCGCCTACATCCGCGGCGTGCAAGGCGAAGGCGTGATCCCCAGCCTCAAGCACTTCGCCGCCAACAACCAGGAGTTCGAGCGCCATCGCGTCAACGAAACCATCAGCGAGCGCGCCCTCCACGAAATCTATCTCCCCGCCTTCAAGGCCGGAGTGCAGGAAGGCGGCGTGTGGAACGTCATGTCCGCTTATCAACTGGTGAACGGCACGCACCTGGCTGAAAGCGCCCCATTTCTCCGCGACGTTCTTCAGCAGGAGTTCGGCTTCCAGGGCTTCGTCATCTCTGACTGGGGCTCGACCTACTCCACCGCTCCCACCGTCAACGCCGGCATGGCTCTCGAAATGCCCGGCGGCGATCGTGCAAAGGAATGGATGGCGCGCCCCGAAACAGCCAAATCCGGCAACGGCGACCTGTGGCTTGTCCCCGACAAGGTGAAGGCCGAGATGGCAGCCGGCCACATCACAGAAGCTCAGATCAACGACAACGTCACCCGCATCCTGCGCGTCCTCCTCGCCAGCGGTCTCTTCGACCATCCGCACCCGGGCGGCGGCGAAGTCGATACACCCGAGCAGCGCGCCATCGCCCTGCAAGGAGCGACCGAAGGCATCGTGCTCCTGAAAAACGAAGGCAGCCTGCTTCCGCTTGATGCGACAAAGATCCACTCCATCGCCATCATCGGACCCAATGCCGCCGTCGCGCGCACCGGCGGCGGAGGCAGTTCGCTCGTCCGCCCTAAATACTCCGTGGCCCCGCTCGACGGAATCAAGGAGAAAGCCGGCAGCAGCATCACCGTCACTTACGCGCTCGGCGCCGGCATGGATGGCGAAGACGTCACTCACGACACACCCGAGGCTCGCGCCCGAGACCTGCAGCAGGCCGTCGATGCGGCATCGCACGCTGACGTCGCCATCGTCGTGGTCGGCCGCTACAACAAGAACGAAGGCGAAGGCTTCGACGTTGCCACCATGGATCTGCCCGCCGGCCAGGACGCACTGATCGAAGCCGTCGAGAAGGCCAACCCGCACACCGTCGTCGTGCTCAACACCGGCAATCCGGTCAGCATGTCGAGCTGGCTCGACAAGACTCCCGCTCTCGTCGACATGTGGTACGGCGGCCAGGAAGGTGGCCACGCACTCGCCGCCGTCCTCTTCGGCGACGCCAACCCCTCGGGCAAATTGCCGGTCACGCTGCCCAAGCGCTACGAAGACAACCCCGCCTACGGCCACTATCCCGGCGAAAACCTCCAGGTCAGCTACGACGAAGGCATCTATGTCGGCTATCGCTACTACGACACCAAAAAGGTCGAGCCCGCCTTCCCCTTCGGCTTCGGCCTCAGTTACACCACGTTCCAATACGACAACATGGGCGCCACCCCGCGCCTGGCCAACAACGGAAAATCCTCCAACTTCAACGTGGTCGTCGACGTCAGCGTGCAGAACACCGGCTCCCGCGCCGGAGCCGAAGTCGTCCAGCTCTACGTAAAAGAGAGCAAGCCCAAGATCGACCGCCCCATCCACGAGCTCAAAGGCTTCCAGCGCGTGCTCCTGCAGCCCGGCGAGACCAAGTGGGTGCACTTCCGCATCGACCGCTCGGCATTCTCCTACTGGGATCCCGCGACGAAGTCCTGGACCACCGATCCCGGCGAATACGAAATCCAGCTAGGCTCCTCCTCCCGCGACATCCGCCAGAAGAAAGCAGTCAACATCCCCGCCTCCTTCCTGCGCGAACACTAACGCCAGGTCCGCACCAGGTTCAAGGTGTCATCCCGACACTCCGCCCGTTCCTCCTCGGTGTCATCCCGAGAGTCCGCGCGTCTTCTTCAGCGGACCGAGGGATCTGCAGTTGCCTTTCACACTCTCAACCGGGACCACTCAACTTTGTCATCCTGAGGAGCGCAGCGACGAAGGACCCGCTTCTGACAGCCTGCGGAAAGCTCCGTTGAGCTTGCTTTGTAACAGGGCCTGACTTCAGTCGGGCCGCTAAAGCCGCTCAGAATCGGCCGGGCTTCAGCCCCTGCAAATACAATATCGCCATGCATAAGGCCGTTTCCGACCCTGAGCCAGACGCTGCCGACAAAGACTTCTTCCAACGGCTTCGTCGTGAGCTGGAGCACGAAATATCGACCTATGTATACGATGTGCCCGCGGGTGCACTAGGGGTTCCGCTCTCTGCTGACGTGATTCGCGCTTACCTGAACTCAATGCGCCTCTGCCTGGTTGAACCTCATTGGGAGGAAGCAAACATCTGCACCCCTGAGGAAGCGCGGACTGGAATGGGCGTGAAGCGCATGTGTGTCACGATGGCGGAGGAGGAGGGCTACGTTCTTTGTGTTCGACCCCCTTGATGAGGAGTACCACTTAGCTTGGCGCGGCGAAAATGGCTTGGGCACTTGGGGCATTCGTGGAGATGGATTCGGGTGCTTCATCGCTCGGTAATTAAGAGGGCATCACAGGCCTTGGGTTACACCGGATGCTCAAACACCTCATCCTCCTTCTTCCCCACCCGCGCCGCCGTCCACGCAATATAAAGCCCTGATCCCACAATCAGCACGCTCCCCGCCACCATCCACACCGTCGGCAGCTCGCGCCACATCACATACGACACCACCGCGCCCGTCAGCAATTGCGTGTAGTGATACTGCGACACGTTCGACGCCGACGTATGCTTCACCGCCGTGTAAAAACACAGCGTCCCCGCCGCGCAGAAAACCCCCATCATCACCAGTTGCCCCAGCAGCCGCCCGCCAATCGGCTCGGCATGCACCAGCATCGCAATGCCGCCGCTCACCGTCATCATCATCCCTGAAAAAAACGCAAGGCTCTCCGGCGACTCAGTCTGCGTCAGCACCCGCGACCAGATCATATTCACGCTGAAGCAGGCCACGCACGTCATGCATGCCAGATACCCAATCCAGTCGCCCGGCGTGTTCCCGCCCCAGGGATCGAGCGCGATCACCACCCCGCCGAAGCCCGCGATAATCGCCAGTATCTTGCTCTTCTCCCGATGCTCCCTGAGCACCAGCACCGCCAGAACCGTAATCACCATCGGCGACGTGAACACCAAAATATAGAACAGCGTCAGCGACACGTGGCGCAGCGCAATCACCACGCAGAGGTTGTTCCCCAGATCCAGGCATGAGCGGACAAACTGCCGTCCCGGCTGCCTCGGCCGCAGCGTCTTCACATTGCCGTGCAGCCCCGTCCACGCCGCCAGCGACGCGCACATCACAACGCCCAGGAAGAACAGAATCTCCAGCGGCGAAAGGTGCGACCGCCCCACCACCTTCATGGTGCTGTCGGTCAGCACCCAGAACGTGAATCCGGCAATAGCCAGCCCGATGGCCTCAATGTTCGATCTGCGTGCGTTCATTCTGCCGCGCACGAAAACCTGGTTGTATGTCGAAGCCGGCTGCTGCCTGATGGATAAGCAAAACTCATGCCTAAGCCTAACAACCGAGGCCCTTGTAGCCGCGATCCCGAGCCGTTACCATGATCGAGAATCACAACACAAACAGAAGGGCTCTTCCCCGATGAATCGTGTTTCCTCGACCGCCTTCGCGGTCTTCGCCATCCTCTTCTCAGCGCATAGCTACAGCCAGAACGCAGCCGGCGCGTTGCCCGCCGACCCCACAGCGCTGATGACTCTGGCCCATGAAAGGAACGGGCTCACCGGCAGCGGCGTCAAGCCATGGCACATGCACGGAACCTATCACTCCTATAAGGATGGAAAGCCGGAGTACGAAGGGACCTACGAAGAGTGGTGGATCAGCCCGACCCAATACAAGGTCAGCTTCAGCAATCCCAAAGAGACCCAGACCGACTTCGCAACCGGGACCGCCTTGCTGCGCGACGGCGCACAGGAATGGCTGAACGGCCCGGAACTGCTCTTGCGTTCGAGCGTCGTGGAACCTCTGCTCGACCCTGCACAGCTCAAAGAATTCACGCTTCAGCGCAGTGAGCAGACTGTCGGCGCCAACAAGATCGAATGCGTTTCTCTCACGTATCCGGTGCATGGCAGCGTGAGGGCCACAGGGGATGTTTATCCCACCGCGTGCTTCGAATCGTCCATGCCGGTTCTTCGCGTTTTTGAGATCAACGGCTCACGCATTGTGTATGACCAACTCGCGGTGTTTCAGGGCCACTACATCGCGCGGCAAATCCGGATCGTCAGCGATGGCAAACTCGAAGCCGATCTGAAACTCGATGTGATCGAAGCCCTGAAACCGGACTTGGTCTTGTCTGCGCCCGCGACCGCCACGCCCGTGGATCTGACAAAGATCAAACTCAAAGAAGGCAAGTCCCACTGGCCTGCCCTGCTCAAGAAGGCGACGGCGGCCTATCCGATACTCGCCAAAAACCACCAGGTTTCAGGCATCGTGACCATCCGCGCGGCACTCAGAGCCGATGGCCACCTCGAAAACCTGCAGCCAACCAGCGGGTCTGAGATGCTGTGGAACGCCTCCACCGATGCGGTCGAGCAGTGGGTTTACCGGCCATTCGTAGTGATGGGCCAGCCCCGGCCAGCAGAGATGGAGATTTACGTGAACTTCTCGATCAATTAACCAGCCGATCGGCAAAGCGATCAGCCATAAAGAAAAAGGCGCAACAGCATCGCCGTTGCGCCCAAGTTCCCGTTCCTAATCCCTAATGCCTAATGCCTAATGCCTAATCCCTAACCCCTAATCCCTAATCGGAATCCGCCCCGCCCTCCCCCGCATCTCACTTGCGTCAAGGAGAGCACGCAATGCAGACCAGAAAACTGGGCCACAACGGCCCTGAAGTTCCCGTCATCTGCCTCGGCGGCAACGTGTTCGGCTGGACCGTCTCGGAATCCGACTCGCTCAACCAGCTCGATCACGCCGTCTCCTCCGGCCTCACCTTCATCGATACCGCCGATGTCTACTCGCGCTGGGCGCCCGGCCACCAGGGCGGCGAGTCCGAAACCATCCTCGGCAAGTGGTTCGCCCGCTCCGGCCGCCGCAACAGCGTCATCCTCGCCACCAAAGTCGGCATGGAGATGGGCGAAGGCAAAAAGGGTCTCAGCGCGCGCTACATCTCCCAGGCCGTCGACGACTCCCTCCGCCGCCTGCAAACCGACTACATCGACCTCTACCAGGCCCACACCGACGACACTGAGACCCCGCTCGAAGAAACCCTCGGCGCCTTCGACAAGCTCGTCAAAGCTGGAAAGGTTCGCCACATCGGCGCCTCCAACTATTCCGGCGCGCGCCTCGCCGCCGCCATTGAAACCAGCCGCAAAAACAATCTCGCCGAGTACGTCTCGCTCCAGCCCCACTACAACCTGGTCGAGCGGCAGACGTTCGAGTCAGATCTACTTCCCGTCGTGCAGAAATATCAAGTCGGAGTGATCCCCTACTTCTCCCTCGCCGCCGGCTTCCTCACCGGCAAATACCGTCGCGATGCTCAGGACTCCCAGTCCCCTCGCGCCGCAGGCCTGAAGAAGTACTTCAACCCTCACGGCTATGCCGTAGTCGACGCCCTGATCGACATCGCGACGCAGCACAACGCAACGCCCTCTCAGGTGGCGCTTGCTTGGCTTCTCGCTCAGCCCGGAATCACCGCCCCCATCGCCAGCGCCACCAGCAACAAGCATCTAGACGATCTGGCAGCCGCCGCCAACCTCAAACTCGATCAGGCCAGCATCCAGCATCTCAACGAAGCCAGCGCCCCCGTACCGGCATAACCCGCCGCGACAAAAAGCAAAGGGCGCAATCCGCAACCACGGATTGCGCCCTCATTTCCGTTCCTAACCCCTAACCCCTAATCCCTAAACCCTGCCTACCTCGGCGCCTCATACGGCTCCACCTTCAGCATGTCGCTTAGAATCCCCCGCTCCTGCGGCGAAAACTGTCCCTGGTACCGCGCCGAGTTCAGAACGATGCCCCTCTGATCCGGCGGCACTGAGCGCAGGTCGCGGAACGCATTCCGCATCACGGCCTGCCGATTGTCCGGCAGCGTCCTCCACTCCTGTGCCGAGTGGTTCACCCGCAGCCGCTCGTCCGGCGAAAGCCGCTCCAGGTTCTCCGCCCGCGCCAGCCGCCTCTCCCGCTGCTGGTCGCTCAACCCGTCCACATGCTGCAACTGCTGCACCAGCCGCTGCTGCTCGCCCTGGGGAAGCTGCTTGAACGATGGATCGCTGCGCAGCATCTGCTCCTTGTTCGCCACCGGCACATTGCGGTGCTGGTCGAGCCACGACTGCAGATGCCCCGGCGGCGCCGTCGCCGGCGCGCGATAACCCGGATACGCCGGCCTCCCCGGTTGCGGCGCAAAGTAGTGCTGCGCCTGATTCGCCGGCTGCGGCTGGTTGTACTGGTTCGGTGGCAGCGTCCGCGCCGGCGTATACGTCTGCGGCGGTACATTCGCCGGCCTGGGTTGCACATTCGACGGCCTGGGCTGCGCATTCGGAGGCGGCGTGTAAGTTCGCGGCTGGCTTCTAGCCGGCGACTCCGGATGACTCTGCGTATGCTGCACCGGAGCTGTGTGCTGTTGTGGCTGTGAGTGCTGGGCAGGAGGAGGCGCACTCTGCTTATGGCTCTGCGCCCACCCCGCCGGCAGGCATAACGTCGCTGCCGCCGCGGCAATCATCGCCGCCCGGCGCAGTCCGTTCGCCCTCACATCGCCCGTCATCTCCTCAATCCCCACAATCCCAAACGCAATCCCTGATGCCTAATCCCTAACCACTAACCACTGCTTTTACTGCTGCACCGCATCGCCGTTATCATCGGCCGAAATCGACTCCAGTTGATCCAGCAGTTGCGCATTGTTATCCAGCGTCTGCAGATCGTGCACCACCGCCGCCTCCTTCGGAACCGGCGCCTGCCAGTAGAAATCCAGATACGCCCCACCACCCACCAGCAGCAGCACCGTCATGGCCATGGCCACCAACGGCCGGGTATGCATCTGCGGCCGCATCATGAACCGCGCCCGCAACCTCTCCAGCCAGCCCGCCGGCTCCGCCTGTTGCTCCTCGCGAAGCCGCGCCTGAAATCGGGTCATGAAATACGGATTCGGCTCCGGAGCCTCCCAGGCATCCATCAACGACATGGTGGCACGCAGCTCATCGAGTTCGCGGCGGCAGCCGTCACACTCGCTGACGTGCGTTTTCACCGCGGCAGGCACAGTCTCCGGATCGAGCAGCAGGTCCGCCAGCCTCGTCTCCATTCCCGCGCAGATGTTCGTGTTCCGTTCCATCTCAACCACCCCAGTTCGGCCGCCCGGCCTCAATTCCCTTTTTCTTCTTAGACGAAAATCCTTAAACGAATTCCTTCAATTTCTCGCGCAGCGTCTGATACGCCCGAAACAGCAGTGACTTGGTCGCCGACTCGCTCAGCTTCAGCACTTCCCCAATCTGCCGATAATCCATCCCCTGGTACTTGTGCATCAGCACCGCCGTCCGCTGCCGCTCCGGCAATGCCATCACATGCTTGCGGATCATCGCCATCCGCTCGTCCTTCAGCAGCGACTGCTCCACCGAAGGCCGATCATCCGCCACCTCCGGCGTCGTGCCCGTCTCTTCGTCCGGCACGTCCAGGTAGACATTCTGCGCCGCCCGTTCGTGCTTCGTATCCCGCGCATGATTCACCGCGAGATTCGTCGCAATCCGGTAAAGCCACGTCGTAAACTTCGCCTCGGCGCGGTAGCTCTCGCGGCTCCGGTAGACGCGCAGAAACACCTCCTGCGCCAGCTCCTCGGCAACCGCCTGGCTGTGCACCATCCGGTAAAGAAAATTGATCATCGCCCGATGGTATCTGCCAACAAGATAATTGAACCCCGCCTCATCGCCGGCCGCCACCCGCAGCATAATCGCCGCATCGCTGTTGGGATCGGCCGCTGCCCCTCCCGCACCATGCAGCTCGGGATTCAGCCCTTGACCCGCGAGATCCGGCCGTACTCCCAGCACCGGGTTGTCCAGGACCAGGGTTGCCATATCCTCTTCAACCCCGGAGTCCTCGTTTTGTTGCGCCTGCTCGACAATT
>Ga0206908_1018_pt1 | contig 12633 bp, 8 predicted proteins | sample Alteio_BWOrgHeat_78_FD_152979 | JGI IMG/M metagenome (GOLD analysis project Ga0206908, IMG submission 152979) | Enriched cells from forest soil in Barre Woods Harvard Forest LTER site, Petersham, Massachusetts, United States -... | ecosystem: Environmental > Terrestrial > Soil > Temperate forest > O... | reverse complement strand
GGATCAGGGGCACCTGGTCGACGGCCTCTTCGATGCCGATACCATGCTGGATGCGCTGGAGCAGGGCGTCCAGAAGGCGCTCGAGGATGACTATGCGGGACTGTTTGCAACCGGCGATATGACCTGGGAGCTGGGGCAGGACAGGGGCATTCCGAAGCTGGTCCGATACGAGTGGGAGCTCGAGCGGCTCTTCCACAAGTATCCCGAGTTGAGCGGCATCTGCATGTATCACTCAGACACTTTACCGCTCGAACTGATCAAACACGGGACGATTTCGCATGGAAGCGTCTTCGTGAATGAGACTCTGTCTCTAATCAACCCGCATCACGTCCACACCAGCGCTCCGCGCGAGATTGTCGCGACGCTGAACACAGAAGTAGAGGCGTTTTTACTGAGGGTGATGCCGGAGACAGCGGCCTAGGCTGCATCCGGCAAAGACAGGTTCCCTTCGAAGTCCAAAGATAGGCAAACGAAAGGCCGGCAGTTTGCCGGCCTTTGTGTATTGGGAATGGGAACGAACAGGGTCTGCCTGCTAGTCCTAGCGGGGTACGACAACCTGGTAGATCACACCATCGCGATTGGCCAGAACGTACTGTCCATCGACGTCGCGCCACTCATGGCCGCTGGGCGGTTGGCGCAGATGGCGTGCCTTCCAGTCATCCACTCGCTGGGCGCGTTCCCAGTCCTCATGGCGCATGTGCTGCCCCTTTTTCCAATCATCGTGATGCACATACTGATCATGGTGCTCGCGGTCCTCATGGTGGTCTTGAGCAATGGCCGATCCGCAGGAAAAGGAAAGGGCCAGGGCGGCAATCGCAACAGTCTTCAAGAATGGTTTCATCCAGTAATCTCCTCCATTGTGGGAAGGGGGCGCAGGAGGAATGGATGTCTGGAGGTTCGGTTCGGACAGGGCCAACGCCCAGGAACCAAAACGAAAGGCCGGCAGGTTCGCCGGCCTTTCTTTCTCGATTTGTGCTCGACTTACGCCGCTGCGATCGCGGGCTGCTCAGCCGGTTCGGAGACGGCTCCGTGGCGCGCCCTGAACTGCGGCAGAGCCACGTCGAGCACGTCGTCAATCGTCCGCGCGTAGTGGACAGACACGCCTTCCATCATCTCCGGCGTCAGGTCCTCTTCCACGTCCTGCCTGTTGTCGGCAGGCAGAATCACGGTAGTGACTCCGGCGCGGCGGGCAGCGAGGAACTTCTCCTTGATGCCGCCCACGGGGAGCACATTGCCGCTCAGCGTGATCTCGCCGGTCATCGCGGTCTTGGGGAGCACCGGCGAATCGGAGAGCAGCGAAGCCAGCACCGTAGCCATGGTCACGCCGGCCGACGGGCCGTCCTTCGGGATCGCACCCGAGGGAACGTGGATGTGGAGATCCAGATCCTTGTTGAAGTCCTCCGCCAGTCCCAGGCGGCTCGAGTTGGAGCGCACCCAGGTGAGCGCGGCCTGCATGGATTCCTGCATGACCTCGCCGATCTGTCCGGTAATCGTGAAGCTGCCCTTGCCCTTCATCTTGTTGGCTTCGATGAACAGCACGTCGCCGCCCGCAGGCGTCCACGCCAGCCCCACCGCCACGCCGGGACGCTTCACACGCTCGGCCACTTCAGTCTCAACGCGCACCTGGATGTTACCCAGGAACTCCTTGATGACCTCAAAGGTGACGACAAGCTTCTCCTTCTTGCCTTCAACCACACGCCGCGCTTCTTTCCGGCAAACGGTGCCAATCACCTGCTCCAGTTTGCGCACGCCAGCCTCGCGCGTGTAGTGGCGAATGATGTGGCGTACCGCATCATCCGGGAACTCGATCTGGTCGGTCGTGATGCCGTTCTCCTTGATCTGCCGCGGAATCAGGTAGCGGATGGCGATGTGCAGCTTCTCCTCCTCGCTGTAGCCCTGCAGCGGAATCAGTTCCATGCGGTCCAGCAGCGGCGGAGGCACCGTATCGAGCATGTTGGCGGTGCAGATGAAGAGCGTTTTCGACAGATCGAACGGCACATCGAGATAGTTATCGCGGAACGTGTTGTTCTGCTCCGGATCCAGCGTCTCCAATAGCGCCGAGGCCGGGTCGCCGCGGAAGTCGCGGCCCAGCTTGTCGATCTCGTCCAGCATGATCACCGGGTCGTTGGCCTCCGCGCGGCGAATGCTCTGGATGATCTGGCCCGGCAGCGCTCCTATATAGGTGCGACGGTGCCCGCGGATTTCGGCTTCATCGTGCATGCCGCCCAGCGAGATGCGCTGGAACTTGCGTCCCAGGGCGCGCGCGATGGAGCGGCCCAGTGAGGTTTTGCCCACGCCCGGAGGTCCGACAAAGCACAGGATCGGTCCCTTCATGTCGGGCTTGAGTTCGAGCACCGACAGATAATCGAGGATGCGGTCCTTGACTTTCTTCAGCTCGTAGTGGTCCTGGTCGAGGATCTCCTTGGCCTTGTTGATGTCTATGGTGGAACCCGACGACTTCGCCCAGGGAAGCACCGCAAGCCACTCGATGTAGTTGCGCGTGAGCGAATAGTCGGCGGCCATGGGAGACATGCGGCCGAGGCGCGACAGTTCCTTCATCGCCTCTTTCTTCACGTCGTCCGGCATGCCGGCTTCGTCGATCTTCTTGCGCAGCTCTTCCACTTCGCGCTGGCCTTCGTCCTGCTCGCCCAGCTCCTTCTGGATGGCCTTCATCTGCTCGCGCAGATAGTAGTCGCGCTGCGACTGCTGCACCTGGTCCTGAACCTCGTTCTGGATCTTGGCGCGAAGCTGCTGCACCTCGATCTCCTTGGCGAGATGCGTATTGATCAGTTCGAGACGATCGGCGACGCTGGGCGTCTCGAGGAGCTGCTGCTTGTCTTCAGTGGTCAGGAACGGCAGCGAGGAGGCAACGAAATCTACCAGGCGGCCGGGCTCTTCAATGTTCGCGGCGATGGTGCGCAGCTCATCGGAGAGGGTGGGCGACTCGGAGACGATCTGCTGGAACTGGCCGATCACCACCCGGACCAGCGCCTCAACCGAGGAGGTGCTTTCGGACTCGGCCGGCCTCAGAGTCTCAACCTCAGCCACCATAAAAGGCTCGGTTTGCACGTAACGCACCAGCCTGACCCGCTCGATGCCTTCGGTGAAGACGAAGCGGCTCTGGTTGGGCATCCGGACTACCTTGTGGACCGTGGCCAGGGTGCCGACGGTGTGCATGTCGTCGGGCGTGGGCGAATCGAGGCGGGCGTCCTTCTGAGCAGTGACCGCGATGGTCCGCTCGTCGCCAAGCGACTCTATCAGTTGGATAGAACTCTCACGGCCGACGGTTAACGGCAGAACGGCATGGGGGAAAAGAACGGTATCCCGTACAGGAAGCACGGGAATGCGCCGGAGACCCGAGGAAGAGGGGTTCTCGGGAGACTTCGGCGAGGGAACTACGGGGTTCTGATCAGGCATTGAGTGTCCTCTTATCAACTTCTCTTACATTAGAGAGCGCAGTATACCAAAAGTTGCGAGATTCTGGCCGCCTGCGGTGTCGGCCTCCCTACGGTTACGGCCGACGCCGGCCTGCTGTTCCCTTAGACCGCCCAGACCCTCCTCTGGAGTTGCTGCGGTTCCGGCGAATCCACGCGGAACGGACGCCGGACTGCCATGGTTGGAGTCTGCGCTGAAAGTGCTCCCAAGCGTTATCGGCCACACCCCACCGAAAGGTGAGGTGCGGCCGAAGAGGATGCATCAGGTTGTGAAAAGGTTGAAGGCTGGCGCCATGACTTGTCCCCTCCGTAAAGGGCGAAACGACGAGTGACGCCGGCCGGGCGGGGGAGGATTATCCCCGGCTGGGTTCTTCCTGCTTGATGGCGGTCTGGATCTGCTCCCATAGGCGGTCTGGCGGATCCTCTACTGGGAACAGTTGACGGGCCGCCTCGGCGATGGTCTCCAGATCCTGAAGCAGGGCACGGCAAAGAGCGCACTTTTGCACGTGAGGATGGGCAGACGCATCTTTGCCGGAGCCGATCAGCTCCGGCATGAACGACTGAAACTCCTCACATGTCATATCTTTGGTGTCTTCGATCATCGCCGCCTGTCCTCCTGAGGCGGAGGCTTGTGCCCGCCGGCCCCGATCTGGGTTCCGGACACAGGAAAATTTCTCTCGCCCATGCGTTCATCGTATCCCTTTGGATTGTCCCGCGGATTCCAATTCTGCATCACTCTTACCCGTAAGACGAACTCGCAACCCGGGAACGGCTGGGAAACACGTTCGTCGAACCCATCCACCGGCGCAATCCCGTCTTTGATCTTTTCCCACACTCTATCTGAAGGGTCGACTTCGGGAAAGAGTTGTTGCGCCGCCTGGGCAATTGCATCCAGTTCCGCGAGGAGTGCCCGGTGGGTCCTGCACTTCTTCACGTGCGGGTGCGCGAAGATGTCCCGTCCGGAAGCGATCAGCTGCGGCATCCTGGCGGAGAACTCCTCGCACGTCATGTCCCGGCATTTCCTCATGAGCGCCGCCCTTCCCTCCCGGATACCGTCCTCATGGCGTCGCGGAGCTTCAGGCGTGCTTTGTGCAACTGAGACTTGCTGTTGCCGATGGAGCAGTCGAGCATGGTGGCGATTTCGTTATGCTCGTAGCCTTCGATATCGTGCAGAACAAAGATCAGGCGATAACCGGCCGGCAGGTCAGAGATGGCGCGCTCCAGCGCCAGGCGGTCGATGGAACCGGTCAGCGCCAGGTCAGGCGCTCCGAAGCTGCGGCCTGGACCCTCCTCGGGCGTGGGCTCCATGGCTTCGTCGAGGCTGATAACCGACAGACCCTTCTTGCGGAGGTGCATGAGCACCACATTGATGGCCAGCCGGTGCAGCCAGGTCGAAAAAGCGGAGTCTCCGCGGAAGGTCGCGATCTTGCGATGCAGTTGGAGGAACGCCTCCTGGGTAAGATCTTCGGCCTCGGCCACGTTTCCAACCATGCGCAAACACAGAGAGTAGATGCGGCGCTTGTGGGAGGAATATAGCTGTGCGAAGGCGTAATGATCGCCCCCCTGGGCGCGCGCCAGAATGTCGGCGTCGCTTCCGGGTACCGGTGGTACGACGGGCGTGGGTGTCGCGGTTTCCTCAGGCGCGCTGGAAGAGTCACTCCCTGAAGCGGTCGTCGTGGCAGTCTCCGCTTCGGAACCCTCGGCGGCAGCAGCCCGGATCGGAGTCACATTGGAACTGTGCATGGTTGACCTGCTAAGCGTCATTCGTTTCCTTGGAGGGTCGACCGTAAGGCCGGGAAGGGCTGCACCGCTCATCATTCCTCGTTAGTATAGGGGGCAGCGGTTTGAAGTGGCAGAAGATCGGCTGAAACGCCGGGATCGTAAGCCTCGCTGATATCTTATTAGATGCAGCTTTCCGGGTATGTGTTGATCGGCGGGCCAAATTGGGAGTGAGGATTTGAGGTCTGCAGGCGGGGAAAGTTGCGGCAAGGCTCGGAAGCGGCTATCTGCAGGCGCGCTGGTTGGGGTTCTTTTCGCCATTTCCGTTGCAGTGGCTGCGGTTCCAGCCAATCCTCAACAGGATCCGGTTGCTCAGCTGCAAGGCCAGACGGTTCGCCATATCTTATTTGAGGGAGCGGCGGCGGTGCGGCTGACCTCTCTTGAAGAGAAACTGCCGCAGGCGATCGGGGCTCCGCTCGATTCCGCGAAGATCGCCGACAGCCTGCGGCAACTGTTCGCGACCGGGCTTTTCGATGCGGTGGAGGCTTCCGCCGAGGCCGGGCCGGATGGCGTCACCGTGATCTTCCACGGAGTACCCCGCATGTTCATCGGCACGGTTGCGGTGACAGGCGCCAAAGGCGCGACCGTGAATACGCAGCTCGAGAGAGCCGCGCGGCTGAACCCCGGCACCCGACTTACCAAGGCGAAAATGGCCCAGGCGGAGACCGCCATGCGCACGGTGCTGGCGCAGAACGGCTACAACGAGCCTGCGATTCAGTCGCACCTGACCGAGCACACGCCGGAACAGTTGACGGACATTGCCTTCCAAGTGGTTTGCGGTCCGCGGGCCCGTGTGGGAGACGTGCAGGTGACCGGGGATTCGGGGATGACGGTAGCGGAGTTTCGCAAACTGGGCAAGCTGAAGCTGGGCGCGCCAGTCGACCGCGATGCGGTGAGCCGCGCGCTGACCGGAGTGCTCAAGTACTACCGCAAACAAAAGCATCTGGAAGCCGAGATCAAGCTCGAATCGCAGGAGTACGCAGCGCACCGCGTGAACTACCACTTCACGGCCAACAAGGGACGAATCGTGAAGGTGGTGGTGGAGGGCGCAAGCCTCAGCGACGAACACATCAAAAAACTTGTGCCCGTGTTCGAGGAGGGCACCGTGGACGACGACCTGCTGAATGAGGGCAACCGGCGCGTTCGCAACTACTTCCAAAGCCTCGGGTATTTCGATGTAAAGGTGGACCACCAGACTTCAACGCCGCCCGGAGGCGAAGTGCTGATCGTCTTCAACGTCAACCTGGGAACGCGGCGAAGCGTGGAGAAGGTCTCAGTGGACGGCAATCACTACTTCAGCTCGGACACTCTCGAAGATCTTCTTGGAGTGCACGCGGCGGGTTCGTTCGATCGTCACGGCGCCTACAGCCAGGCACTGGTGGCTGCCGATGTCGCCGCGCTCGAGGCGGTGTACAAGAACAATGGATTCTCTGAGGTCAAGGTGACGCCCGAGGCTTTTGCGGGCTCCGCGCCACAAGCTCCCAACCAGCCGCCCGCGGCTGGCGACGCCGGCGCGCGCTTGAGACTGGTCTACCACGTTGAGGAAGGACAGCAGCAGCAGGTGGGATCCCTGCAGTTTGACGGGAACGACCACATCAGCTCGGAGGAGCTTGCCGCGCTCCTGAACACCGAACCGGGCCAGTTGCTCTCCGCCCGCAACCTGGCGGGGGATCGCGACACCCTGGCGACACAGTACGTGAGCAAGGGATTCAACCAGGTGCGCGTGGATGTGGAACAAAGCACCGAGGAAGGCGACGCGACCAAAGCCGATGTGACCTTCCGGGTCACCGAGGGACCGCAGACCTTTGTGCGCAACGTACTGCTCACGGGACTGCACTACACGCGTCCAGACACCGTGGCCAAGGCAATTACGATCAAGCCGGGCGACCCGCTCAACCAGGAGGCGCTGGAGGAAACCCAGAAGAACCTCTACGAATACGCGCTCTTCAACGAGATCAACGTGGCCATTCAAAATCCCAATGGAGACGAAACCCACAAGACCGTCCTGCTGCAGGCGCAGGAGGCGCGGCGCTGGACGTTCACTTACGGCGGCGGCTTCGAGGTGCAGACGGGATCCCCGGTGCAAGGGTGCCAAAGCCAAATTGCATTTGGCGTGCCATGCACCCCGAGCGGAAAGACCGGCATCGGCCCGCGCCTTCTGCTGGCGCTTACGCGCAATAACCTGTTTGGACGCGATCAGTCGGCATCCATCCAGGGCAACTACGGCCTCTTGGAGCAGAAGGTCAACTTTGTGTATCAGAACCCGCGTTTTCTCGGGTCGCGCACCATCGGATTCACATTCACGGGCGGCTACGGCAGCAGCCTCGACGTAACGACCTACGTCGCATCGCGCCTCGAAGCCGGCTTCCGGTTCAAGCAGACTTACAGCAGACCGGGAGGCAACCTGCTGCGCGCCAATACATTCATCTACGGTTACGACTTTCGCCGTGTGAAGGTGGCTGACGAAAGCCTGCAGGTGTATCCGAATTTCGTTCAGACGCTGGCCGCAGCCGTGCGCGTGGGCGGCCCCAGTCTCACCTGGATCCGCGACACCCGCGACAGCCCGGTCGACTCCCACCGCGGCACCTATTCGAGCTTTCAGGAGTTTCTCTCGGCTGGACCCTTCGGGGCCGAGGCGCACTTCAACCGCATCGACACTTCAAACTCGAGCTACTACAGCTGGCACAAAGACAAATGGGTGGTGGCCCGCAACACGAGGTATGGACAGGAGCGGTCTTTTGGCTCGGACGAAGCGCGGCTCCTTCCCCTGCCTGAACGCCTGTATGCCGGCGGCGCAACTTCATTGCGCGGGTTCTCGATCAACGCGGCGGGGCCTCGCGATCCGCAGACCGGGTTTCCCATTGGCGGAGCCAGCGCTTTCGTCAACAGCACGGAATTGCGTCTGCCCCCGACGCCCCTTCCCTACCTGGGGGATGCGCTGAGCTTCGTGATCTTTCACGACATGGGGAATATCTTCAACAACTCCAGGGATGTATGGCCGAGCCTGCTGCGGCTGACTCAGCCCGACAAGGACGCATGCAGAAAGCCGCAGGATAAAGCTGTTCCTGCGCCCGATCCGCCGGGGCCCGTCATCTCCACCGGCGGAACGGGAAATTGCAGCTTCAATTACTTCGCGCACACGCCCGGGCTTGGCGTGCGCTATCACACGCCCGTCGGCCCCATTCGTCTGGATTTCAGCTATAACCTGAATCCTCCTATTTATCCTGTTACCTACGATTACGGTCATCCGGAAAGGGATCCTTACGTGGGCCATGCCGGCCACTTCAATTTCTTCTTCAGCCTGGGGCAGACGTTCTGATGCACGCTGCACACTCAATCCGGCTGGCGATGATGACTCTCGCAGTTCTTGGTATGGCGCGCCTGTGTGCATCCCAGGAAGCGGCATCCCAGGCCGCCACGCCTGCAACGCGCGTCCTGCTCGACCGCGTCGTGGCGGTCGTCAACAACAGGGCCATCCTTGCCAGCGACATGGACCGCGCGATGCGGCTGTCGGTGCTGGAGCCGCGCACCAACAATGAGGCCCCCGATCGCCGCAGCACGCTCGACCGCCTGATCAGCCGCTCGCTCATTCAACAGCAGATGGACCACGAAGAAGAAGAGGCTCAGGCCCCCACCAACGACCAGGTGCAGGCCCGCATTCTGGAGTTGCGCTCGCAACTGCCGGCGTGCACGCGCTCCAACTGCGTCACCGACGACGGTTGGCATTCGTTTCTCGCGGCAAACCGCATCACCATCCCCGAAGTGGAGAGCTACCTGCGCCTGCGCCTTCAGTTTCTCGGATTCATTGAGAGCCGCTTCCGGTCCGGCATTCACATTTCGCCGGAAGAGATCCAGGCCTACTACACCACTACGCTCTTGCCCCAGTACCCCAAAGACCAGAAGCCGCCGGCGCTGGACAGCGTCTCGCAGCGCATCCAGGAAGTCCTGCTGCAGGAGCAGGTGAACAAGCTTTTCAGCGCATGGCTCGACAATCTCCGCAAGCAAGGCGACGTGCAGATCGTTGACCCGACGCTGGAGATGCCTGCCAACCAGGCCTCACAGAGCGGCGGAGGCAACGAATGAGCAATGACGAGATCGAGCCTACTTCGCAGTCTCCTCCCGTACGCAAGCGGCGGCGCTGGCTGTGGAAGACCGCGGGTCTGCTCGTCGCCCTCGGCGGCATCGCTGCGGCGCTTGGGTTCTGGGTGGCTTCCGCGCAATTTGAGGACATGATCCGGCGCAGTCTCGTTTCGAAATTGCAGGACGCCACCGGCGGCCGCGTGGAGATCGCGTCGTTCCATTGGCATCTGAGGGATCTCGAAGTGGAGGCCAGCGGGATTGTCATTCACGGAGACGAAGCGGCCACCGATGATCCATACGCGCGCGTCGACCGGCTCCGCGCGCAGATCAGCATCCTGGGCTTCTGGTGGAGCCCGAACATCCTGCTTCGCAATCTTGAAATCACCCGGCCGGAGCTTCATCTCATTCTGTATGCCGACGGCCAGACCAATCAGCCGCATCCTCTCAAGCCGAAGGAGAAGTCGAAGAGCTCCACCATGGAGACGCTCTTCAATCTGCAGGCTGGGCATGTAGCCGTTGAAAACGGCATGCTCGATATCGATGATCGGGCCGCCGACGCCCTCGATACGCAGCAACGCTATCAGCCGCTCGACTTCAGGGCGGACGATCTCGGTTTTCTGATGCGCTATATTCCCGCGTCGAATCAGACCCCGGAGATGTACCGCATCGACACCAGCATCAAGGATCTGAATCTCTCCCGCAGCGGCACTTTAAAGCAGAAGCTTCCGGTGCACGGATACCTGGAGAGTTCGATCGACCTCACGCGCGATGCGGCGACTCTGCGTTTTCTCCGCATCACCGCACGCGCCAAGGGCGTGCCTGACCGCAGCCTGAACATCAGCGGCGCAGTGAGCCGGTTCGCGCGGCCGCGCTGGCAGGCGCTGGTGAAAGGCGACCTGGATATGCGGCTGCTCGATCTGACGCTGGGGTATTCCTATGCTCCCGAAGGGCTCGCGCACCTCGATCTGACCAGCGGCGGCGACAGCCACGGATTTCACATCGACGGCAGCCTGCGCGCTGACAAGGCCGTCTACGTGGGCCCGGGCGTGACAGAACGCGGCATCGACCTGAGCACGCATATCCATGCTGACAGCCAGCAGTTGCTCATCACCGCGATTACTGCGCGGCTTGCGCAGGGCGGCGAGGTCGACGGCGAAGTCCTCCTGCACAACTGGCTTCCCCCCTCGGACGAACCTGTGGTGATGGAGGCCGCGCCGCCAGAGCCTGCCGCGCCGCAGCGGAAGCGCTTCGGCAAGCCGCGGCAGGCGAAGCCTGCGCCGCCTCCGCCGGCAAACCCGCAGGTTCCTCCTCACTCCACACTGGTCAAATCTGCCCCGTCGACAATTCCGATGGACGGCAAGGTGAACGCCGTCCTCAGAAATGTTTCGCTGGATACGGTGCTGGACATGGTCAGCCTGCCGCCTTTCAAGCGGCTGGGCATGAATGCGCTGCTCAATGGCCCGGCGAATGCGACGTGGGTCCACGGCGATGTGCGCACGCTCGCAGTGACCACAACGCTTTCCCTTACCGGCACGGGACGGTTCTCAACCGGTGAAGCGCCGGCGACGGGCGTCCTTGATGCAACGTATACGCAACGCGACGGAGCGGTGGATCTGCGCAATCTCGAATTGCAGTTGCCCGCCAGCCATTTTGGGGCGCATGGCCGCGTGGGCGCCTATCCCCTGACCAGCTCGACGTCTTTGAATGTCGACTTCCACTCTGCAAACCTCTCCGAGTTCAACACGCTGCTGCAGGACCTTGGTGTGGAGAGCAACGGCAAAGCCGGCTTCGCGGCGCTGCCGGTCGGCATCAATGGCCAGGCCGACTTCCGCGGAACCTGGGAGGACTCGCTGGCCTCGCCGCGCATCAACGGACAATTGCAGGCGACGCAGGTCGCGATCGAGTTGCCTGTCACTTCCGGAGCGCCGAAGGTGGTGCGCTGGGACTCGATCGAGGCCGAAGGCAGCTACACCCCGGAACGCATCTCCGTCGTGCACGGTCAGCTTCAGCACGGCGACGAGAGGATTGATTTGAACGGCACGCTCTCGGCCACGCCGCCCGCGATCACTTCGCACCGCAAGGCCGGAGGCCAGCAACTGCCGGCGTTCGACAGCAACTCCGTGCTGAGCTTCCATGCGCGCGCCAGCAAGGTCTCCGTGGCCGATGTGCTTCCCCTCGCGGGTATTGAGACGCCGATCACGGGAACGATCGACGCGCAGATCGCGGGCGAAGGGCCGATCAGCGCGCTGAACGGCTCTGGATCGCTGACGCTCAAAGACGGCACGATTTACGGCGAACCGGTGAACAGCGTTGCTGTTCAGGGCTCATTCGACAAACATGTGCTGACGCTCAAGGAGGCGACGGCGGCAACTCCGTCCGGCAATCTCGCGCTGCATGGCACCTACGATGTTCGGGCGCACACCTTCGATGGCCAGGCGAACGCCGCGGGGCTGGACCTGGCCAAGCTCAGGCACCTGCGCGACAACATGCCGAGCATGACCGGACGCCTGGGCCTGCAGTTCACGGCGTCGGGAACCATCGACGATCCTCGCATTGACGGGCACGGCACCGTGGAAGGGCTTTCAGTTCGCGGGCAATCGTTCGGCGATGTCAGCTTCAAGGCGCACGCCGCCAATCACGCGCTGATTTACGACGCCACCACCCGGTTCGAGTCCGCGCAGGCCGTAGTGCATGCCCAGACGCAGTTGCACGATCCCTATCAGACCGAAGGCACCCTTCAACTGGATCACTTCGATCTCGGCACGATCTTCAGGCTGGCCCACGTCGAGAATATTGCGGAGCAGTCGATGGTCAGCGGAACCGCGCAGTTTGCAGGCCCTCTGGCCCATCCCCGGGAGATGCGTGGCGACCTTCGTCTTCCGGAAGTGGCAATGACCATTGCCGGCATGACGTTCAAGAGCGAGGGCGGCGTTCATGCCGCTCTCGACAATGGCCGCGTCGCACTGGATCCGCTCCACGTTACTGGAGAGGGTACAGACCTTCGCGTGCAGGGAACTGTCGACCTGCAGGGCACACAACGCCTCGATGTTGCGGCCAACGGTTCGGTGAACCTGAAGCTCGCCGAGTCGTTCAATCCAGATTTGACGGCCACCGGCAACGCGATCTTCGAAATCGAGGCGCACGGGCCGCTCTCCAGTCCCGAGCTTCGGGGGCGCGTGCGACTGGAGAACGGCGCCTTCGCGCTTGAGGATCTGCCCAACGGCCTCAGCCAGTTGAACGGAACTCTCGAGTTCAGCCAGAACCGCCTCGAGGTCCGCCAATTGAAGGCAGTGACGGGCGGCGGCCAGGTCGACATCGGAGGATATCTCGCCTATCAGCA
>Ga0206908_1138_pt1 | contig 12650 bp, 9 predicted proteins | sample Alteio_BWOrgHeat_78_FD_152979 | JGI IMG/M metagenome (GOLD analysis project Ga0206908, IMG submission 152979) | Enriched cells from forest soil in Barre Woods Harvard Forest LTER site, Petersham, Massachusetts, United States -... | ecosystem: Environmental > Terrestrial > Soil > Temperate forest > O... | reverse complement strand
ACTTTCGTCGTCGCAAGCGCCGATGAAAATTCGGACTTGTTCTGGGCGATTCGCGGCGGCGGAGGGAATTTTGGAATCGTGACCTCGTTCCTCTTTGAGGCGCACGCGGTTGGCACCGTCTGTGCGGGCCCCATGCTGTGGAATTTGGAAGATGCCGCAGACGTCATGAAGTGGTACCGGGAGTTCATCACCCAGGCGCCCGAGGAAATGAACGGGTTCTTCGCGATGCTAACGGTTCCCCCTGGGCCTCCGTTTCCCGAGGAATTGCACCTCCGCAAAATGTGCGGAATCGTGTGGTGCTATCAAGGCACGATGGAGGAGGCGAACACGATCCTCGAGCCGATTCGGAGTTATCGGCCGCCGGCCTTCGAATTTTTCGTGCCCATGCCATTTCCGATGCTTCAGGGAATGTTCGACCCGATCTATCCGGCCGGCCTGCAGTGGTACTGGAAGGCGGACTTCTTCAAGGAACTGAGCGACGCCGCGATCGAGAAGCATCTGGAGCAGGCGCCGCTACTGCCGACTTGGCAGTCGACCATGCATCTCTATCCGGTGAATGGGAAAGTGAATCGGATCGGCGAAAGCGACACGGCATTCAGCTATCGCGATGTCGTGTGGAGCGAAGTGATCGTCGGTGTGGACCCGGATCCCGCGAACCAGGGCAAGATTACCGACTGGGCGAAAAAGTATTATGAGGCGTTGCATCCCTTCGGCGCAGGCGGTGCCTATCTCAACTTCATGATGGAAGAGGGCGAGGACCGGATTCGCGCCACGTATCGCGGGAATTATAATCGCCTGGCGGCTATCAAACAGAAGTACGATCCCGGGAACTTCTTCCGGGTAAATCAAAACATACAGCCGGCGTAGCTCTTTTGCCCGAATTCCGTGTAACTTGGTTCATGTGAACCTCAGCGAGAAAGTAATTGTAATCACGGGAGCGAAGGGCGGGCTCGGCAACGCCGTCACCTCGGCATTTCTGGAGGCGGGGGCGAGAGTGGCGGGAGTTTCGCGATCGATCGACGACACCGATTTTCCCCATCCGCGCTTTACCGCGGTGCGAGCGGAGCTGTCAGGCGGGGATGCCGCGACTACCGTGATGAAGACAGTCACGGCCAAGTGGGGACGCATAGATGCGCTGATTCACCTCGTCGGCGGATTCGATGGCGGAGTCCCGGTGGAGAGGACCACGGACGCGGCGATCCAGAAAATGTTCGACCTCAACTTCCGGTCGGCCTTCTTGGTTATGCGCTCCGTTGTCCCGCAGATGCGAGAGCAGGGCAGTGGGCGCATTGTGGCAATTGGAAGCAGGGCCGGCCTGGAATCGTCGCCGATGCTGAGCGCCTATGCTGCGTCGAAAGCCGCTTTGCTATCGTTGGTGCGGACCCTTGCCGTCGAGATAAAGAATGACGGGATCACAGTCAACGCGGTGCTTCCCGCCATGATGGATACGCCCGCGAATCGCGCGGCCATGCCTGAGGCAGACCCCTCCAAGTGGATTCAACCAAAGCAGGTAGCGAATCTGCTCTTATACCTGGTGTCGGACGAGGCGGCTTCCACGACGGGGGCACTGCTCCCGCTTTACGGCCGGGAATTGTAGATCAGAGCGCGGCTTCTCCGCGATCGTCATTCCGGATCCGTATTGCGTCGGCCACGTCGAACACGAATATTTTTCCATCTCCGATCGCCCCGGATCGGGCCGCGGCGCTGAGCGCGTTAATCACTTCGTCCACGCGACTGGAGGGCACCACTATCTCGACTTTAGTCTTCGGAAGCAGGTCTACCGTGTATTCCATGCCGCGGTAGACCTCCTTGTGACCCTTCTGCCGGCCATGCCCCCGAACTTCCGCGACCGTCATACCGTCGATGCCGATGGCCCGCAGCGCCTCCTTCACCAACTCCAGTTTGTGAGGTTGAATCACTGCTTCGATTTTCTTCATGTGTATCCCCTTAGACGGCTGGCGATCAACCCTCGAGATTGTAGCCCTCTTCGCCGTGCATGCTCAGGTCCAGCCCTGCGATTTCCTGTTCCTCCGTGATTCGAATTCCAGTGACGAGGTCGCAAATTTTGAGAATCACCAAAGTGCCTACGATACCGAGACTCCACGCTATGGCCGTCCCTATCAACTGATTGACAATCTGTCCACTATTGCCGTCCACCAGACCCATGGGCTTGCCGCCCCACAAGTCGTTTACGTCCTTTGTGGCAAACACTCCGGTAAGAATCGCTCCCAACGTGCCGCCCATTCCGTGAACGCCGAACGCGTCCAGAGAGTCGTCATAGCCGAAGAGCTGCTTCACTTTGCTCACCATGAAGAAGCACAGGATACCGGCGGCGAGGCCAATGATCGCGGCTGGTCCGGGTTTCACGAATCCGGAGGCCGGCGTAATCGCGACTAAGCCGGCGACACATCCGGAAATCCCTCCTAACATGCTGGGCTTTCCCATGACCATCCATTCCGCGAACATCCATCCCAGGGCGGCGGCCGCGGCTCCGAAATGAGTGGCGACGAAAGCGCTCGAAGCCAGAGGTCCGGCGGAGAGAGCGCTCCCAGCGTTGAAGCCGAACCAGCCCACCCACAACAGGCACGCGCCCACGGCGCTCAAAACCAGATTGTGCGGGCGCATCGATTCATTCGGGTAGCCATTGCGCTTTCCCAAATACAGCGCACAAACAAGCGCGGACACTCCAGAGGTAATGTGCACGACAGTGCCACCCGCGAAGTCGAAGCACTTGTAAACCCCACTGACAGCTCCCAGCAACCCGCCCTTGCCCCACACCATGTGGGCCATGGGCAAGTAGATGATCAGTAGCCACAGGGTGGTAAACAGCAGCATGCCGGAAAACTTCATGCGTTCGGCGAAGGCTCCTGAGATCAGGGCGGGCGTGATGATCGCAAACATGAGTTGATAGACCATGAACGTCTGATGCGGTATGGTGCCGGCATAGTCGGGATTCGGTTCTCCGCCGACGCCGTGCAACCATGCGAATTGCATACCACCTACGAAAGAATTGCCTTCGCCAAACGCCAGAGTATATCCGACCGCACCCCAGATCAGAGTCACCAGGGCCATCAGGATAAAACTGTGCATCATGGTGCCCAACACATTCTTTCGCCGGACTAACCCGCCGTAGAACAACGCCAACCCGGGGCCTGTCATCATAAGCACCAGCGCGGCGCTTACCAGCATCCAGGCGTTATCGCCCGCCATCTGTGCGCTTTTCGCGGCCTTCTCCAAATCGGCGAGGCGTTGTTCGGGGGACGCGTCCGCGAATGCCAGACCTGCGGTCATCAGGACCAGCGCGCTACGGGTTGCGAGGGTGGCGACGGGGCGGAACGCGACGTGGTGACGTTTCATGTGGGAACTCTTCCTTTTATTTGGTCTTGGAATTCGCCCATCCCCGGCGGATTCGCGGTCGAATCCGGAAAGGTAGGGCTCCATCTATTACGCGCCGGCAAGACAGGGCGGGCTGCGTACGAAAGAAGCCGTAGTGTAACGAGAACACCGAGGCGAATCCAATTAAATCTTTCAATAAGGCGGAAAGTAAGGGTCGCCCCGCCTTTGGATAGGTAGCAGGGCTTACGAAAGAAAGTAGGCAGAAAAGTCTTGCGATGGCGGTCGCCCGCCCCTTATCGTTGAGCTATGATCGCGCGCCTGCTCAAGGCCGGAAAAACGAAGATCATCCTGTGGACCGCGGCGCTGGTTGTGCTGGCAACCCTCGCGGATTGGGCGTCGGGCAACAACATTTCGCTCGCGGCGATTTACATTTTGCCCATGATGCTGGGCGCCGTTGTTCTGAGACCCGCGGAGACGGCAGGTTTAGCCCTGCTGTGCTCGTATCTGAGGTCGTTTTTCGACATCCCAGGCTCTACGGCGGACCTCGTGTTGCGATTCCTCTTCGCCGCCCTTGCATATTTTATCTCCGGCCTATTCGTGACCGCCCTGCTGCGCAACCGCCAGCAGGCGTTGGGACACCTGTATCACATCGAAATGGAGCAGTCCCTTCGCAGGGAGGCCGAGGAGCAACTGCGTGCTCTGGCGGAAAGCAGTCCCGCCGCAATTCTTACCATCGACGGAAATGGCGATGTACTCGCGGCGAACGACGCCGCCGGGAAGCTATTGCTGCTGCCGGACCGCCAGACTCTAATCGGTGTGCGGATCGGAGAGTATCTTCCCGTGCTCGCGGACGCGTTACGCCTCGATACCCAAATCGTCGGGCTCCGCACGGCGACACAGTGCCAGGGGTACCGCCACAACGGAGAGATTTTCCTCGCTCACATGTGGTTTTCTTCGTACCTGGTCGAGGGAGGGAAACGCCTGGCCGTGATTGTGGTCGATTCGTCGGAGGAGATGCGCGATCGGGAAGAGCAAGGATTGCGGCATCTGCACGCGGGAAATCAGATGGCGGCGGTGGCGATCGCGCATGAGGTCCGTAATATGTGCGAGGCCATGGCCATGTTGTGCCAGGACCTTCGCCGGAGGCATGATCTGGCCGGGGACGATGCGCTGCGCGGACTGGACCGGCTCGTCACCGGAATGGAAAAGGTGGCCTCCCTGGAACTGCAGCCTAAGATGAACGAGGGGATCGAGAAGGTTTCGTTACGGGAAGTGCTCGATCATCTGCGCATCGTGGTCGAGCCCGCTTGGCGTGAAATCGAAGGAACGGTGGTGTGGAGTCTTCCCGAGGTCGTCCCGATGGTGTTGGCTGAGCCTCACGGGCTGCTCCAGGCATTCCTGAATCTGGCGCAAAACAGCCATCGTGCCGTGCAGGATTCAGAAGATCGTAAACTTGAGATCGGTGTATCTCAGCAAAGGTCGAAGGTGATGGTACAGTTCGAGGATTCCGGGCCGGGCGTGCAGGCCCCTGAGAATTTGTTCCTCCCGTTTCAGAAAGGTGCCATCGGTACGGGGCTCGGCCTTTACGTATCTCGATTTTTGGTGAGAACGTACGGCGGCGAGTTACGTTTTGAACCGCGCCGCAAAGGCTCCTGTTTTGTCATAGAACTAGAAGTAACAGACACTGCCAAAGTGGCGCGAGATCCTTCATGAAGACCGCTTCGAAAACCATACATCTGCTGCTGTTGGACGATCACGAGATGTTTCGCGACGGTCTCGTCCGCACAATCGAGCCTGAGACGGACCTTAAGATCGTCGGTCAGTGCGCCACTTCCGCCGAAGCGCTGGGCATGCTGGATCGTGGCGTCGATATGATCTTGCTGGATGTGGACCTGGGCAACGAACGAGGGCTCGGTTTTGTCGAGGCTGCGCGTGCCGCCGGATTTGAAGGCTACATTCTGGTCGTGACCGCGGGCATCAGCGGCCAGGAAGCGGTGCGCCTGCTTCAGGCCGGCGCGACGGGAATCCTGCACAAACGGCATTCCGGGAAGATCCTCTGTGAGTCGATCAGAAGGGTAGCGAACGGCGGTTCCTGCCTAGAAGATGCGTACCTGACATCGCTGATTCGCTCGGTCGATCGTACGCAGACGCCTGCCAGTCCGAAACTGACGGAGCGAGAACGTTTTCTGTTGCGCTACGTCCTCGAAGGCCTGACCAATCGTGAGATCGGCGCCCGTCTGGGTATTTCAAAGGGTGCGGTCAAAGCGTCGCTTCGTCAGCTGTTTGAAAAGGTCAGCGTGCGGTCTCGCGCGCAGCTTGTAAAGGTGGCGCTGGAACAGTTTCAGGATCAGCTCTAGCGCGGTCAATTTCCTGACGGCTTCTGCACATTGTCGATCACCAGCACGTCGACCGGGGCTTTGGTGGATTCCAGCTTTAACCCCAATTGCTGCTCGAACGCGATAAAAATGTCGGGGGCCGCGTCCGGATTGTCGGCCACGGGCGGGTTGGGTCCCGCTCCGGTTTGCGTCGGTGCGGGGTCGGGGGTCCACTTCAGGATGAAGTCGTAGCGTGTAGCGCCGAGGCCGGATTGGTCCACGGCCGGCCGATCGAGAATATTCGCCTGCATCATATTGGCGAATTCGGCCATGGTGGAATTTCTGACGTTCAACGTCCCAAGGCCTCCTCGGCCAAACCCTGGAAGACCCGCGGGACTACCGTCGTTCTTGCTGAGCTTGGGTCCTGACTTACCAACGACGATCGCGTAAACGGAGAGATCCCGCTTCTCACGATGAAATGTGAGTTGGAAGCGATCCTGCATCAATTTCTGGATCATAATTTTCATCTGGCCGATGCTGGGCACGCCCTCCAGGTCGGGCTTTGCGGTTACGTCGTATTTTTCGGAATCAAGCCATTCGGGCCCTTTGATCTGCTGGGGATGAAGGTCGTACGCGAACTTCAGCAGGTCGTTCACCGAAGTATGGGTGGTGTTCAGAATCCCGCTCCTATTGACCAGGATGGAAAGGCGCTCCTCAGGCCGGCTGGGTTTGATCGTGGCCACCTCGAATACCGGATTCGGATCGGCGGCCATGATCTTGGGGGGCGGAGGAGGATCGGGAATGGTCCAGGCAGTTTCGGGAGTGGCCCGAACCAAGTTAAGAGCCTGCGGCGGTCCCTGCGTCCAGGTGCCCGCGATGGATTTTGCGTCGGCGCTGAGTTTGCCCTCATACGTGCCGCCGATCGCGTTTATCGACATCTTGATGGCGGATCCATCGCGAGTAATGGCGCTGACCGGGATCGGCGGCCCAGGCTGGTCGATGCTATACATGACCGCCTTCACCTTGTTATCCTCGAGCGAGAACTTGTAGACGATCCGAAGTTCTCGGGCACCAGCCCTTAAAGAACCCTGCCAGGTGCCCGTAATGTTCTGGGCCTGCAATGCAGTTCCCGCTAACCAGGCCAGGGCAAGGATCCGGAATGTCCAGCGTTTCATTGCATACACCTCGGCGATGGATGTAAATGACGTCTGTATTCTGACACCAATTTCCGCTGAGAGCGCGATGCGACCCTGGATATCGTGCCCCCGGCCTACTTAATCGCGATTGTGATTCCCGTTTGACTGGGAGTTCCTCCCACCACGAGCGTTAGAGGGACGGCGGATCCCGGAGGCACATCGGCCGGAATCTGAAAGTTGACCTGCGTCACGCCTGCGACGAAGCCTGGAGCCCCGCCTGCGTAGGATGGGGTGACAGCGCTGCCGCCCAGCAGCAGCGAGGCTTGCGCCACGGGGGCGGGGTAAGGATCGGCCGCGATTTTCCCGTCTACGCCGGACGGATTCGTTTGTCCCTCGCCAGTTGCATAGAAGTACACGAAGCTTCCACGGGGCGCCGGATTGGACGGAGTATTCAGCGTCTGATCCTGATTAACGACTACGGCTTCGCCTTTGCCACTGGAATCGTAGCTGAAAACTCCGGGCGCGGTCGCGGCAACGGGCATCTGCACTGCGTTAGTCAGCTGACCGTTATATTCGACTTGCACCTGCACAGTCGCCTTTCCGGCGACACTGTAAGGCGCAATCACGTTTACCTGATTCGTAATAGTGAACGCAATGGGCCCGGGCTGCCCATCGAAGAGCACTCGTGTCTTGCCCGCGATGGTATCGACTCGGCCGTTCGTGTCGAGCTGCGCCGTCGCCCCCGTGGCCGGCCCGAGGTCCGAGCCATAGATGGTTAGAATTTCACCCGGGGCGATGCTGCCGCTAACATTGCTCGCGCTGTTCACAATTCCGGCGGACGTAATTTGAACCGATGTCAGCAGGCGCACGCGGTTATTGAAAGTGTCTGCGATGAAAACCCTGCCACTCGAGTCCACCGCGAGGCCCTGCGGCAAATTGAGCTGCGCCGAGACGGCGTTCCCGCCATCCCCGCTGAATCCGCAAGTCCCATTCCCGGCGATCGTCGTGATATTGCCGTCTGTCCCGACCCGGCGGACACGGCAACCGGCTTCTTCTGCGACGAATAGATTCCCCGACGCGTCCAGCGCCAGAAAGTACGGTTCGTTCAATTGCGCGTTCAAAGCCGGCCCATTGTCACCCCCGAAGCCTCCCGCATTACCCGGAGTGGCCGAGCCCGCAATGGTTGAAATGATTCCTTGCGCATTGACCTTGCGAATCCGATGGTTGCCGGAATCAGCGATATACATGTTTCCGGCCGCGTCAAAGACGATACTTGCCGGGGAGTGCAGCTGCGCTTGGGTTGCGGGACCTCCGTCGCCCGCGAATCCGCCTCCATTGTTCGTCGTGTCGGTTCCGGCGATGGTCGTGATGGTTCCAGATCCTGCGGCGATTTTGCGGATTCGATGATTGCCGTTGTCGGCGAAATAGATATTGTTCGCGGCATCTACTCTGACATCGCTGGGGAAGCTGACTTTGGCGGCGCTGGCTGGGCCCCCGTCTCCGCTAAATCCGCTTGTTCCGGTACCCGCGATGGTCGAGATGATGCCGGTAACGCCGTCGATTTTGCGAATTCGTTGAGAAGAGTAGTCCGCGGTTGACGGCGCGACTGTGATGACCACCGACTACGAATTACTCGCGTTTGGCGCGAAGATTGTTCGCAAGAAAGGCTCCGCCCGGGTAGCTCAGGTGATCGGCACGGAACCCGTCGAAGGCGGTACGCCCGTTGTTGCCGAGCCGGCCCAGTTCGGGGGCACTCGCCATTTGTCAGCCGCACAGTTCGTCCACGATCAGCGCGATGCGATTGCCCTGGTCGCTTCGCAGGACGGACGTTTTACGGCTTTCGCCTGGTCCCCCACCGGAGAAACGGTCCACGCAGACCGGATCGACGCGCTGCTGTTGTAACCATTGCCTGCTTTTTGCGACGCCGGACAGCCTCCGGGTTACCATGGAGCTAACGGTACTCCGTCCCGGCGGAGATACGCACAACGATTTCCGGGACCCTCCCCGCGTATGTCCTACTTTGTAACGGCACGTAGAGAATGTTGTAAAAGCTCTCCGAGGCGTTGCGCTCGCATCCGACCGGTGCTAATGCTAGCGGCGTCCCTTGGCGCCCTTTGCTCCGCTCAATCGATCGCTTCATTTGCGGCCTCGGCCACGACCATTAATCCAGGGATGGTTACAAAGTTGTCCTGGGCGGTTGCTGGCACCACCGGCTTATCCATAGATCAGGCGGTCGGCGACGTCTCCGCGCAGACTTCCATTTATGTCGCGCCCACCCAGACGACCACATATACGCTGACTGCCTTTAATGGCGGCAAGTCGGCTACGAGTCAGCTCCAGGTCACAGTGGTCGATACGACTCCGCCCGCGTTTGGGAACGGAATCACCTACTACGTAAGTCCCACGGGTAACGATGGAAACGATGGGCGGTCGCCTGAGACCGCATGGTCGACGGTCGCAAGAGTCAACGCCCAGCCGCTACAGCCCGGTGAAACCGTGTTATTCCAACGCGGGGGAGAATGGCGCGAGTCCCTCAAAGTTCCCTCCAGCGGGACCGCAGACAATCCGATCGCCTTCGCGGATTACGGCGCTGGGCCTAAGCCTAAGTTCTGGGGCAGTACGGTCCTGAACAACGCCGCGTTTCAATCCGCCGGCAACGGAATTTACCGGTATCCGATTTCGACCCCTGTCCTGTCGGCCCTGGTCGACCACACATTCTTCTACTACGCCGGCAACTCCGCCGCGTCGAGCCTTTTGAATTCCTTTTCCTATGACAACGGCGTCCTCGAGATCAATTCGCCCGGCTCGGATCCCCGTTTCGATGGCAGAGTTTATACGGCGGTCCTGCGTGAGGACTTAATTTTCAGCAATGCAAAGGACCATCTGATCTTCCGGAATTTGGTGACGGACGAGAGCGCATCCTTCAGTGGAGGCTATGGCATTCGCGTCGAGAACAGCAGCGATGTGCTGGTCGACAGCTGTGAAGTCTATCGCGCGGGGAAACACCATGTCGCCGCGATTAACTCGACCGGATTCGTGGGTAAAAACCTATATGCGGCATGGGCCATGCCCGGACAGGGTCACGGCGGCGCGACCGCTTACGTATCCTACGGAGACGATTCCACCAAACTGCCGGACCAAACCTCTGAATGGGACAGCTGCGTGTGGGACCACCCGGCGGATCCGCAGGATCGCGATAGCTATTACGCATTCTACGCGCACGGGTCAAACGTGGGACTGGTGACTGTGAACAACATGAGCTCGTTGGGCGGCAATTTCTCGCTCGCGCGAGACAATCCGGACGCGGTGATGACTGTCAACGGAGGACTGATTCAGAATGGGCGGGTCGAGGTGTTCGGAGGGCCCGGTCCTACTTTAATCGATGGACTGCATCTCACAGGCGCCTCCGCGTCGATCGACCTCTTCAGCTCGAATACGGTACTTCAAAACATCTTGCTGGACGGGAGCTATGCGGAAAATGGCGACGGCTATAAGACAGCGATCCTTTCGCGCGGCAGCGGCAACGTCATTCGCTTCAGTACCATCGTCATCGATTCCCGCGCGCCATCATCCTACAGTTGCGTCACGCTCGATAACGATAGCGCTCCCACGCCTACAGGAACGGGCGCCGCGTTTCAATATTACGGGAATATTTGCGTTACTCCCAACGTCGCATTGAAGCAGTGGGATTCCTATCCTCTTGCGGCGGATCTTGCCGTTTCTCAATATAATCTGTATAGTTCCACCGCTTCGTTCATCAAGCAAACGTCGTCCATCCTCACCTTTCGGGAATGGCAGGCACTCGGGATGGACGCCCATTCCCTTCAGCGAGACCCCCTGTTCGCCGATCCCGCGCACGAGAATTACCCCCCCCTGGCGGGTTCGCCCGCCGTCGCCGCCGTGCCCGTCTCTCCCTCATGGCTCATTTTTGGATTTCCCGTTCCGACGGATTTCCTCGGCAACTCCCGTCCTGCCCCCACCTACGATTTGGGAGCGATTTCGTTCAGCGGCGCCAAGGTGACGCGTGTAGGGATCACGCCGCGGGCGATCATCCCCTCCGCGGGCCAAACGATTGATTTCAGTGCCTTGGTGCCAGACTCAAGCAACCAACAGGTTTCCTGGAGCCTGCAACCAGGCGCGGCAGGTACGATTTCCGCCAGCGGTGTTTACACGACGCCGCTTTCCCTCTCAGGCGCGGGATCGGATATCGTTCAAGCCTTCAGTCTCGCCGATAGCTCGAAAGTCGGAACCGCGATTGTCACCCTGCAACCGGTTTCCCTCTCCGTCGATCCAGGTAATTCGACCGTACGGTCTGGCCAGAGCTTGCAGCTTGGCGCGAGCGTTACCGGGTCCACGAATCAGCAAGTCAGCTGGATGCTTCTGTCGGGGCCGGGGGGCGTCGATGGCAGCGTATATCTGGCGCCCGTCACTGCCTCCGTTCAGATCGCCGTTGTACAGGTGACCAGCGCCGCGGATCCCTCGAAATTCGTAAACGCCACGATCACAGTGCTTCCCGCGTTGAAGAGACCTCCTTTTCGGCCACGGTAGCTACCCGGCATGCAAGCGTGGCCCTCTCCCCATTGAGTCCAATTGGGTGAATCGTCTCTTTTAGGGCCAAAAGGATACAATCTGAGGGTGCCCAAACACTCCCGCATCCGGCCATCCCTTTTGTTGTCTTTGTCACTCTTTCTCTTACTCGGTGCCAAAGGAGCGCAGTACCAAATCACAACCTTCGCCGGTCAACCTCCAGCGGACGGTACTTCTGCCACCGCCGTGACGGTGTATCCGCGAACAATAGCTCGCGATGCAGGTGGATCCATTTACTTCTCCGATTTCACCAGAGTTTACAAGATTTCTAAGACCGGCACGCTCGTTACCGTGGCCGGCTCCGGAAGCAGCGGGAGCGGAGGGGACGGTGGCCTCGCGACCCTGGCTAGCGTGAACGCTCCGAATGGCCTGGCGATCGATTCCGCCGGAAACGTTTACTTTTCCCAATCGACAAAGATCCGCAAAGTCGATGCGACGACCGGTATCGTCACCACCTTTGCCGGATCGTCCACCTCCGGTTTTGCCGGGGATAACGGGCCTGCCACCGCAGCCCTATTCGCTTCCATCTCCGGCATTACCTTCGATAGCGGCGGGAATTTATACGTCGCCGATGTCAATAATCAAAGAATCCGCAAGATCGCAGCTGGGTCAGGCATCGTGACCACTTTTGCGGGTAACGGTTCGACGGGTACCGCGGGAGGCACGAACGGCGATGGCGGGCCTGCGATTAGCGCACAATTGCAGTCGCCCTCGGCCATTGCTTTCGACGCCTCCGGTAACGCCTACATCGCGGACCGCAATCATAACAAGATCAGGAAAGTCACCTCGACCGGTGTAATCAGCACCTTCGCGGGGACGGGACAGTTCGGCTTCGGAGGCGATGGAGCCGCCGCAAGCGCGGCTTTGTTAGCCGCCCCTTTCGGGGTTACGGTGGATAACTTCGGGACGTTATATGTCTCCGACTCCAGCAATAACCGTGTCCGCAAGATCACGCTCGCCTCAGGGATTATTTCAACCCTGGCCGGAAACGGCACCGCATCGGTTTCGGGGGACGGAGGGAGTCCGACCCTGGCCTCACTGATTGATCCGACCGCGGTCGCCGTGGATGACGCCGGCGTCGTTTACGTCGCGGACTACTATGGCGCAACGATCCGCAAAATCACCACAGCAGGCATCATCTCGACAATCACCGGGGGCGCATCGGGAGCCGGTACCGCCGCCAGCAGCGCCATTTTGAACTTTCCCAGCGGTTTCACCATCGATGCGGCCAATCATACTGCCTACATTTCCGAGGACACGCGGATCCGAGCGGTCG
>Ga0206908_1137_pt1 | contig 12711 bp, 11 predicted proteins | sample Alteio_BWOrgHeat_78_FD_152979 | JGI IMG/M metagenome (GOLD analysis project Ga0206908, IMG submission 152979) | Enriched cells from forest soil in Barre Woods Harvard Forest LTER site, Petersham, Massachusetts, United States -... | ecosystem: Environmental > Terrestrial > Soil > Temperate forest >... | reverse complement strand
GATCGGAGAGCCGGATCGCCGCGCGGCGAATGTTGCGTTGTTGGAGATTCGGCAACATGATGAAGGCATGATCGTTGAGCGCGCCAAGCGTTCCGGAGACCGCTCCCGCCATCCCGTTGCCCAGCACTTGAATCGCAATGACCGCCGCAACGCCGATAATTAACCCGAGTATCGTAAGCAACGAACGGATTTTATTTTCCATTAAAACGCGCAGCGCTTCTTCAAGATAGTTCAAGAGCGGAGCGCCTCGACGGGATCGAGTTGGGCGGCGCGCAGTGCCGGATACATGCCGAACGCGATGCCGATTCCGATCGAAAAAACAATCGCGATGCAGACGAGCAGAAGATAGGGAATGATGACGGTGCCGAGCTGTTGGCTGATGTACGAAGCAGCACCGATCGTCGCGCCCATGCCTAATATTAAGCCCGTTCCGCCGCCGATTGAAGCGAGAATCACCGCTTCGAGCAAAAATTGCAAAACGATATCGTTGCGGCTTGCGCCGATCGATTTACGGATCCCGATTTCCCGTTTGCGCTCGGCTACCGAAACAAGCATGATGTTCATGATGCCGATTCCGGCTACCACGAGAGCAACCGCACCGATCGCCGACAAACCGACGGACACCGCGCTCAAGATGCTTTGAAAAATGCCGAGTGCCTGAACGCCGTTTTGCGTGGTGTACTGCGCTTGCGGGCCGTGAATATGCCGCAGCGCAGCGAGAGTGGCTGCGATAGCAGCGTCGGGATTATTGGGATCGTGCGGATAGATGACGAGAATATCAATCGGCCCCGGCGCGATATTATCGTACGTGCTCATTGGAAGAACGACGGTGCCCGAGCCGGCAAGCGAGTTGAAAAGACTCCCGGAGATCGGGCTATACACGCCGATCGCGCGAAACCTGTAGCCGTCGATGGTCATAAAGTTTCCGACGGCGTTCCGCGCAGCAACCGCGACATCGCTCGACCCGTTGCCGAAATATTTTACGGCGATGTCGCTGGTCATCGTGCACACAAATGCGGCGTTATCGACATCTTGCTGCGTAATTTTTCTTCCAGCCTCGAGAACGAACGGATCGGCAGGCCCCCCACGCCCCGATCGACGAGGCGGCTTCGGTATCTTTGATGTTTCCTACACGAACCGGAAATTGTCCACGAAATGTCGGAGCCACGTAATCAACGAGATCTTTCGTCATCGCCTGAATCTTCGCACCGTCGCGATATTGAATTGCCGCTTGCTCGGGAAAGTTCTGATTCTCATCGGTGTGTATCCAGACTCCCGGCTGACCGAACGAATTGAGCGTGACGGCGATGCCGGAAGCCGTCGCGCGGCTTATTCCGAAGACGGCGATAACCGACGAGGTACCGATGATCATCCCAAGCATCGTGAGAATCGAGCGCGTCCGATTTTGCCATAACGCATCGAGCGCTTCACGAATGTACTCAGTGTACCGGTGAAACATACATCCCTTCGGAGAAGACCGGTAACGGCGCGCTCGTGACGCTATCTCCGGTGTTGACGCCACTTCGAACGACCGTCACCGTATCGTTGCTAGGCCCGGTTTGCACGGGAACTTTGTGGAGCTGCCGGTCGCGAACGACCCACACGTATTTTTTGCCGTCGGTCGTAACGATAGCGGAGTTCGGCACGGTAACGGTATTAGCGATGTCCGTGGTGATGATATCGACATCGGCGGTGAGCCCGTCTTTGAGCAGCGACGAATTCGAATCGAGAGCAATCGTGGTGAGTACTTGCCGTGTTGTCGAGGAGGTATCGGTCGATTTTTGCGCTGTCGGTGCAATGGTCGAGACGTGACCGGGGAACGAGGCTCCGTTAAAATCCTCGCCGCTCACGACGGCGCGCTGACCGACGCGCACTTGCGAAATATCTTGTTCGTCGACTTGGGTACGGACGATGAACCCGCCGTTCCCCGCGATTGTGAACAATGTTTGCCCCTGCGTTACCGCATCGCCGACTTGCATCGGACGTGTTGGATCGCTCGCCTGCGCGGTAACCGTTTGAATTTGTCCGGCAAATGGTGCGACGACGCGAGTTTGTGATGCTTGCGTTTGCGCGAGCGCGGCATCGCTTGCGGATTTTTGAGCTTGCGCTTGCGCGACCGCAACGCTCGATTGCCCACCGAGCGAAATGGCGTTTAAGCGCTGCTGTTTGACCGCCTGATCGTAAGCAACCTGGTCCTGATCGAGTTTCGCTTTCGCCTGATCGAGGGTATCGCGCGAGATGGCCTTGTTATTATAGAGATTGAGATTCGCGCGATAGGTGCGCTGCGCTTCGTCAAGATTCGAAAGCGCTGTTGCAACTTGCGCTGAGGCATTAACTGCAGTATTTTGTTGCACGCTCTGTGCTTGCTGGATGCCGGCTACCGCCGCTTGATATGAGGCGGCGCTGCCGGAGGCATTGGTGGTAATCTGGATATTGTAAATCGTTGCGAGAAGCTCACCTGCACTCACCTCATCGCCGGCTTGGACGTAGAGGCCGCTAAGATTCCCACTGATAAGTGCGGGAATCGTTTCTACCTGCGGATGCTGCACGAAACCGGTTTCGGGAAGTGTTATTTGGAAGTGCCCAATCTTTACCGTTTGCACTTGCACCGCAAGCTGGTTCGATTGCTCGCGAGATACGACGATCGCGATAATGATAATCGCGATGATTCCTCCTACAACCAGCAAGAGATTGCGCCGTTTATTCATGTATGCTCCTCATTATAAATCCGCTACCGCGCTTTGCGCGTCGTAAATGCCTAGCGACGTTCGTAACTTTACCACCGCATTGACGTACGCTACTTCTGCGTCGATGAGATCGCCCTGCGCTGTAACCGAGGTTTGTTCGGCCTGGGAAACGTCGGAGAGTGCAATCAATCCATTTTGATATTGCAACTGCGCGATGCGAGCGGCTTCCACACCGAGGCGAGATTCGTCGCGCGCATATCCGAGTTGCGCATTTGCGGTTTGCGCGGCCCGATAGCTCTGATGGATATCGAGCGTTGCCTGGCCTTGCGTTGAATCGAGGGTCACGCGCGCACTTTCGAGCGCGGCGTCATCGTTCGCGCGTTCAGTGTGCCGTTGCCCGTAGTCGAGCAATGGAAGCGTGAATGTCGATACCGCTTCGATTTGCCAGAAACCCGGACTGCCGCGCGTAATGTTGGGATTAATCGTGTGAAAGAAGACCGCGTTCGTGGGGGAAAATTGGTTGCCGAAGCCTGCGGTGATTTGCGTGCTCGGGAATAGCTCGCGATCGAAGCCCTTGCGGGTGAGTTCGGCGCTATGCACGCCGGCTTGCGCGGCTTGAATATCCGGCCGTGAAGCTTGCGCGATGGTAACTAGCGTATCGAGCGTGCCGTGCGGGAGCGGCGGGGTTGGGATGGCTTTCGGTATCGCAAAGTTGGTTGAGATCGGAACGCCGATTGCTTGCGCGAGCGATTCTCGGGCATCTTGGACGGCGGCTTGATCGGCGATCAGCGTGGAATGGCTTTTTTTCGTCGGCAACCTGCGCGCGCAGAACATCGACTCCGGCTGCGAAGCCGGCACGTTCTTTTGCTTGTGCGTTGAGGAAGAGAATGTGTTGATAAGTAAGATCACTGCGATCGATCGTCACAAGTGCGGCTTTTTGCGCGATCGCAAAAAAGCTGGCGGTTACGGTTGTCGCTACGGTATTTTGCGCAGCTTTTAAGTCGTTTGCCGCTTGATCGACAAGAGCTTGCTGTGCTGCGAGTTGGAGGAGCGAAAGGCCGCCGGTTGTCAATGTATATTGCGTGTTGATCTGGGCGGTATTCTGGCTAAAAACGCTTTGCGGCGCGATCCCGATCAGCGCGTAGCTTCCGCCGTAGTTCGAGCTTTTTTGGTAGAAGTTTTGCAGCGAACCGTTAACTGCCGGATATGTCAGTGCGGTTTGTTTTGCAAGGGCAGAACGGGCTTGCGCGAGCGCTACGGTCTTTTGCTGAACGGTGAGATCGCGATGGATCGCTTGTCGAACGGCATCCTGTAACGTCATTGCCTGCGCACAAACGTTCGCAGGAAGAATAGCCAGTAGCCCGATTGCTCCGAGCAGGCGCAGCATGAAGATACTATCGCGCAAAAGCAGCAGCGAGTAAAGCCGGGAAGAGCAAAATAACGAGCCCTGTGAGCCACGCGTGCAGTTTTGGAACGTTTGCCGTTATCAGCATCGCCAGTACGATGAGTACGGCCGTCCAAATCGTGAAGGGATCGATTTTTGAGAGAAACGCTTGGAGTTTTACCGGTGCGGCCGGGGCTAACATCGCAAGTGAGGGCATAAGCGATTGGATTGCGTTTGGCGCATTAAGGGTTGCCGCTCCGCGAACCAGCACGATGATGCCCAGTACAATGGATCCTAATCCCGCTCCTGGGATAAAAATATTCGCCGTGGCTGCCCATAATTTTTCAAATGAGGCGCTCCCCCGCCCTAACGCATTGAACAACAGCATGATGATCGTATACACGAACATGATGATCGGAACGGAAAGCAACGCAAAGACCGGAGCGATGTTGACGATAGCTTCGGCAAACGATTTTGCTCGCGCCAACTGGTCGGCCGACATTTGCGAAAGCCTCGGATTCGTAGAAATGTGCGCCGCCCACGAAAAATCGAAAGCATGCTGAATCGCCGGTAAAACGATAATGCTTCCGATCAGTACAAGCAGTTCGGCGATGATGAAAGCCCAGCCCCAGGTTGGTGCCGTGCGAATCGATTCAAAGGCTTCTTTCGGAGCGATGATCGTATTGAGTACCGTTGCAAGGCCGCTGCTCGTTGGTGCTTTTTGAGGCTCGTTCATAGGTTGCTCCCTTCGTTGAGGCGAGCGCGTTTCTTCCCGGGGTGAGCTTGTGGCCGTGTGGTCCCAAGGAGTGAGACCTCCAGACGAGAAATAGTGTTAACGTCATCGCAATTAGCGGTGACGTTAACGCGGAGACTGAGTGGCAAAGAGCAACGCTGAGAGAGCCAGGGACTGCATGTCGCGCAGACGCCAGGATGCGCGCGAACGTGGGCTTTGCACGCGGTGCTGCAAGGCGAAACCTGCAGAAGGCCGGGCCGTTTGCGCACCGTGCAAAGCCGCAACAATGCGATGGACCCAACGCAACCGCGAAAAAAATCGAGGAACCAAGAGCCGGTACGCTCTTGTTGCGCACGAGCGTGCCGGGGATGTAGCACTCGAACACGATTTTCACATAGCAGCCGGGCAACACTACCAAGATGCGCTGGGTGCGGCAACTCCGGTATCCGATGACCATCACCGCATTGCGCAAAAATTGATTTGGGCTTTATTTTTGGGCGGCAATAGCGACACGGCAAGGGCATTGTGCGATCGTCTCCTCGCGTCGTACCTTGCTACTCCCGGCAATGGTGCAAAAGCCGTGGACATCATGTTGCAACTTCCTCGCCACTTATTTGCCGATTCGAGAACAACTGAAGCACTACCAATTCTTGCGCAAGCGATCGAGCTTTCCGATAGGCTTGGCGAGCGAGGGCGTTGGGTGTTGGCGAACCTCGAAATGCATGGTTACTGCATGCAGTTAGGGCGATACAATGAAGCAGCATCTTTTTTGGACGCCGTTGGTGACCTTGGCAAAGACTCCTCTGAAACAGTCCGTATTTTTTACTACAAACGGCGAGCAGAAGAATCAGTGTTACGGGGAGAAGCTGTAAAAACTTTTCGATATTTTGAAAAAATTCTTCCTTTAGTGGAGGAGAGCAATAATGTTTACAGGACGGTAGCGATCTGGACCGACTATGCTCTTTTTGCGCTGTTCCTTGGGGATATGGATCGTGCAAAATCTCACAGCGAGCGCGCTCTTTTGATTGCGCGGCAGCATCATTTTATTTGGTATCTACCATTACTCTGTCTAAAATACGCACGTATCTTGCGGTTCTTGGGTCAGGCTAGCTCGGCGCATGGGTATCTGCTCGAAGCGCTCTCTTTCGATGCTCGCACGTCACGCTTCGATTATGCGTTAGCGGAATTCGGTATTCCACTAGCCTTGCAAATGGGCGACGATGTGACACTTCAAAAATGTGCTAATCCAGCCATTTTGACCCGTACGTTTCAATCCGGAGTAATCGAAAGCATAGGGCCGGTCGCCGCTGCATTTGCCCAGCTCGCGCACGCACGAGGGGACAGCAAAGAGGCGGAAAGGCTACTGCATCAAGCGGTCAAGGCCGTAGTTCCTGGTCGCGACTGGGAACTGCCGCTGGAAATTGCACGACATGGGGCAGAAACCGATGTTCCGGCGGCCCGGACATTGCTGGAATGCAGAACGGTCCTTCCAAATTCCGCCGTCGCTCGTGCGTGTTTGCAGCTGTTTGATGCCTACATTGCGCAACGAAAGGGAAACCACTCCGCAGTGAATGCGCATGCAAATAGCGCCGTCAAGGGATTCGAAGCATTACGCTGGCATCTGTATGCAGAGGAAGCTCGCTCGTTACTTCCCGGCTTTACCCAAACCGTGCCTGTAACCGGGACACATCTTTTGCCGTTCGCGGATCTCGAAGCCGGGCTCACCTTACGCGAACAACAGGTTGCGGGCTTTGCATTGCGGGGGATGAGCAACCGTGCCATTGCTGCGGAACTTTCGATCACTGAAAACACGGTTGAAAAACATATGACCGCCATTATGACGCGCCTGGGAATTCGTTCTCGGCATCAACTGGCCTCGGCTATCGAGGGTGCTCCAACCCTACTCGATCACCGATAGAGGGGTTCCGGTTTCCGTGATGCGCGCTTGTTTTAAGGGTGCTAGGATTCCAGCGCGGGGTTCCATCGTGTAATTGTTATTGGAGGATGCTGTGTTCAAAGCGATCTGTCGTTCGGGCGTCATGGTGATGGCGTTTGTTTTCTTAAATGTATTCCATGCTGAGATCGTACATGCGCAAGCTGCTAAGACGATCTTTGCCCAAGTAAGTGGCCAGGTGGTCGATCTTAGCGGCGCCTCCGTGCCGAATGCAACGGTTCGGCTAGATGGTCCCCAACATTCCGCGACCACTGCGGATACGAGCGGGCATTTCGTGTTTGCGAACGTTCCGCCGGGAACGTACACAGTCTCAGCCACCGCTACAGGATATACTGCGGTTACCCGCAGTGGGGTCGCCGTGCAGAACGAAGACGTGAATCTCAATATTCAGCTCGCCGGAACGACGGCGCTTAAAGAGATCGGTCACGTGACGACAAGTACGGGAAGAAGCGCAATCAACGTAACGGCTGCGCCTTCGTTTGTTGTTACACCAAGCGATATGGCCTTTCAGGGGCAAACGCAGTGGCGTAAGGTGCTCGAAGAGATCCCAGGCGTAAGCATCTCGGGGGTCGCGGGTTTGGCCACTGATGTGATTCCCGGCAGTCCGATCAACACGGCAGTCGTTTCAATTCGTGGAGCGCTTCCCTACGAAACGGCTATGTTGATCGATAATATGCCGATGTGGGATACGAGCATTGGCGCCAATGCCTCCGGTACCGGCGTCGATCTTTCGCCCTATAGCGGGCAAACATTTGGCGCGACGGATGTGATTGAAGGCCCAGGAGCGCAATCACCCTCGATCGTTGGTTCGATCGGTGGAAGTTTAAATTTTCATCCGGGCGGACAGGTAACAAAAAATAGTTATGCATTCTCGGTGAGCGACGATCCGTTCGGTGGATGGATCGTAGACGGATCTGTGGCAATGCATGTCGGCAAACTTTCTGCCACGGCGTCATACGGCCTCAATAATAGCCCTGGGCCGGTCTTGGGGACACAGGAGATTTTCAATTCATCGCAGATCAATGCGATTAATGGCACGCCGTTTTCGTGTCCACTGGCAAACTGTAGCGCATCGAATCTCTTTCCGATCAATGGTACTGTAAAGGGAAATCTCCCCTCAGCGCAGCAGACAGGATTCGTCGGCTGTTGCACGTCTGATTCTGGGGGATCTTGGGTGAGCCACCACGAGTCGTTGAGTCTCTTTTACCAGCCCTCGCACGCAATAACCGTGCAATTTTATTTTTCCGACAACAACGGCCCCACGAGTCTAGCCAATTGGCAGATTCCGCTGAGTTTCGTACCGCCGGCCGGCTATGCCGGCCCGCTTCCTGCGGGTTCCGTCCTCCAGATGAATGATTTTCCTTGGGAGACAACGCAAGTGGGGCAAACAGCTCAGATATACGAAGGGAAGCTCACCTTCCAACTTGGCCGTGGTCAGTTACAGCTTGCAGCCTTGAGTAATCGCACCCAAATAGCGGATATCGTTGGAATCCCGCCCTCGCTCGGAGCGGCGACGCTCTACGGCGGAGGGTGCCTTGCATCGGCCGGTCCGCTTACCTCTCCCTGCCCTGCGGGGTTTGAACCGGTCATCTTCAATGGTACGGCGGTGAATAATCTCACAATGAATACTCTTTTAGAAATAGTTGGTATTCAGGGCCACAACCGTGATTGGAACGTGAATTATGCCACGCCGCTGGGAGATCGCGCACGCACGAGTGCTTCAATCGTCCATTCATTTTACGATTCTTCGGAGTACCTTAATCTTTTTCAACAAGTAGGAAGCGTTAACGTCTCCATCGTTGATCTACCGCAAGCAAATTTCGTGACAAACGATGAGATGCGTCTCAGCTATGGGCTCTCGCCTAACGATCGAACTTCGTTCGATTTCACCTACTACTTCGCTAACACGCGGTTCCATGTTGTGAATCCCGCTACTGCATCGACAGCACAGTTCAATTTGGCTCAAGTGCTTTATCAGGATCAAGTTTTCCATTACAATGCGCCGCGTCTGAATTTCGTTTGGCGCCCCACTAGTAGTCTTTCGATTCGAGCCTCGACCGGTGGCGGCTTTGCGCCTGCTCCGTTGGGGGATCTCATTTCATCAACCGCTCCATCGTGCGCGGGCGGCATTACCTGTACGTTCAACATCCCGAACGTGAATCTCCGACCGGAGACGTCGTGGGGCTACGATGTCGGTTTCGACAAGCGCTTTGGACAAAGCACGATCGCCTCTTTCGATGTGTATACGACGACTCTGCAGGGGCAAGTCTATAGGAGTCTTACGCAGGTTCCATCGTGTAGCACCTGTCTCGGCCTGCCAACATTTTCCCAGCAATTTAACAATCTCAGTCAATCCCGTTACCAAGGTATCACACTCGACCTGCATCGAGATATGCCTCGCGGTATTGTATGGAGCCTCTCGGGTGCGCTCATGCGCGGATACGTGGTAAGCCTCCCGGCCGGTTTTTACAATGCCAACGGTAATCCCGCTACCCCATGCAATTTGTCGACAAATACGAATTGCATCAATCAGAAGGTCCTCCCCACTGTTAATTTCAACGGTCTCTTTACACTTGCGAACGTACCATATGCACAAGGATTTGCGCAGTACGGCTATCGCTGGTCCCCCGAACGTTTCATAAACGTAGACATGCACTACTTCGGGAACAACAATGGATATTATCTTCCTGCGTTTGTGGTGTTCGACGCTAACGCACAGGTGCCGGTGACGAAATATGTCTCGTTGCAAGGGACCTTGCGAAATATTACCGGCCAGTACGATGCCGTGGTGCTTAACGAAGGCACAGGCTACATATATTCGACTGCTGCGGGGCCGTCGGCATATACATTTGGCGTACCGTATACCCCACGCACGTTCTTGCTAACATTGCGTGTACATTCATAAATGAATGTAAAAAAGATAGCCCTCGCACTGACGGCGTTGTTTTTTGGGGTTGTTGCCTTAGCCTTTGCTCAGGCGGCTCCAACGGTTTTACAGCCGGAAGATCTCACCGTGCTCGTGCAACTCGGGGGTCGACCATGGACGGCAATTTCTCTCTCCGCTGATGGTCGGCGTGTGGCGTATGTTACCGCGGATCCCTCGATCGATTCAGCGGGCACGACGTTCGATCCGCGAGGCCCTGGGCGCAAAATGCTTTGGGTTGCCGACGTTACTAGCGGCGCGACGCAACGAATCGGCGATCCTTCCGTAAATGACTGGGCCCCGGTCTGGTCGCCGGATGGACGGCAGCTCGCGTTCTATTCCGGTAATGGGAACGTTGCAAGGCTGTATATTTGGAATGCATCAACCGGCGTAACCCTGCGCATGAACCTTGCTATACCGGCCACGTGGGGAGCCTATCCGGTACTATGGCTCGCGGATAGTGAGCACCTTATCGTGTCGACAATCGCTGGTCCAATTTCAACTGAATCCGCAGTTCCTGCGGCCACGCCCGTACCTACGCCCTCTCCGGCGGCTACCGTTTTTCTCAGCACTCCTCCACCCGGACGTGCTGAAACGACCGGCAATGCGCACGTACTCACGCAAGTGGTAAACGACGTTCGCTTCAATCTCACGCTCCTCGATACGCAGACCGGTGTAGCGCAGGTAATCGGCAAGCCAATCTACCCTATCGGCATGCGGCTTTCTCCGAGTAGCCGTTATCTCGCCTATCTTGTCGATAAAGGTAAAATAAATAATGATGTCAATTCACGTGAACTGTTCGACGCCGTTGTCGTCGATCTTCATACGCTCACCTCGCGCATTGTTGCAACCAATATTCTTACGATTTATAGTGGAAATACGTTAACGTGGTCTCACAATGAACGTTACCTCGCGTACGTTGGCGGCCTTTATCCTGGAGATGAGGATCCAACCGTTAAGGACTACAATTCATCCTTCCCCGGGTATGTCTATCTCGTCAATCTCCAAAGTAGAGGCGAACCTCACCGTGTAAGCATGAAATTGCTGTCACGGTTCAGTGGGCCGCTTTTCTGGTCTGCGAATGACACAACAATTGCCGGGGTGGATGAATCTGAAAAAACATTGTGGCAAATTTCCCTTGCATCCGGCGCAGCACGAAAAGTTATCGATCTCGGTGAGAGCAAGTTCGGAACCGCGGATGGACAGGGTGCTCTGCAAATACATGGCACGACGACGTTTACATTTGTAACGGCGCCGAACGGCGAGCAACGCGTCTATTCCATCGACCCACATTGGAAGCTTACCTTGCTTACGCGCAGCTCGCAGAGTATGTCGCAATTGCGTTTTTCAAACGACGGCACCCGCATAGTATATGTCGGTGAAGATATCCGCCATACACCGGATATCTGGACAACGAATGATCGCTTTGCGAACGTACGCCAACTGACGCATATAAATCCACAGCTCGCAAGTCGTGCTATGGGTGACGTGACCGACGTCAGCTGGCATACCCCGGATGGCGCCATCTATCATGGCGTTATTATTTTGCCGGCGAACTATCAGGCGGGAAAACGCTATCCGACGATCACCTGGATCTACGGTGGTGAAAATGAAGGCACGGACAATCGTAATAAATTCGGTCTGGTCGGTGCAAATGTTAGCGTCTACATGAATTTGCAGCTCTTGGCGAGCCACGGGTACGCAGTATTTGTTCCCAACACGACGCTGCACCTCGGGACACCGATGACCGATCTTGCAAAAGAGGTTCTCCCCGGTGTCGATCGGACGATTGCGATGGGCATCGCCGATCCGAAACGTTTAGGGATTTATGGTCAAAGTTATGGGGGCTATTCAACACTATCACTGATTGTGCAGACACATCGGTTCAAAGCTGCGGTTGCGATGTCCGGGATCGACGACCTGTTTGCGTTTTTCGGCACAATGTATCCGAACGGTTTCGATGGGACAGGCTATACGGAAAGCGAACAGGGACGCATGGGCGGTTCACCCTGGCAATATCGTCGGCGCTACATCAATAATTCACCGTTTTTCTTTCTCAATAAGGTGAGCACTCCGGTGTTGCTCGAATACGGTGCGACCGACAAGTTTTCAGCAATCAATCTCGAGCAAGCATTCGTGTCGTTACGCAGTCTTGGAAAAACCGCTGAATTGGTGAGTTACGCTGATGAGGGCCACGTTCTAGAAAAACCGTCAAACCAAGTCGATCTCAGCAACCGCATCCTAAAATGGTTTGATTCGTATTTAGCGCCAGAGCACTAAGAAGCTGTCGTTTAGGTGAGTTAAAAATAGTTTAAAGAAAAGGAGGTGATAATAAGATGACATATTTCAAACCGGAAATTATTCCCGTAGACGGTGCGCTGAACGCGATCCGTGGACAAGGGAAGGCTTCTCTTTCCGTCCCAGACGCGACCGATCCATCTCAATTCCTAGGTACCATCCCGGCTTACGAAGTGGATGAATAACCCCTAACCCTGCGGGGCGGCCGGTAACGAACGCTCGGTTCGCCGTTCGCCCCATGATGGGTTGAGACAAGCGGGTTTCTTCCCGGGGTAGCGTTTGCGGGCTTCAGTATCCCATAGGAGATCCGGGGGTAGGTGGCGTTCGAGAACCTCGTGGGCGCAGGCGAGGCGTTCTTCCCTGAGCTCAAGGAGTTTGAGTTGTAGAATTGTGCGGGCGCGCCGGAGGGCGCGCTTGGAGTAGAGATCAAGCGCCTGATCCGGCGGAAGTGGGGTCGGCAGGCTCTTGCCCATCCTGGGCCCGCCTGCACTAGGCCCATCCTGGGCCGTCGCCGCGGGGCGTGGGTGGTGGTTTTGGGGTTTCGTGGCGGGTAGGGTGGCGAGTAGAATGAAGAGCCAGGTCGCGGCGATGGCGCCGCGGTATCCGTTGTGCATGGGTTGTACCTCCGTACTCCTATCCCACCTCGCCGCTCTTTTGGAAAGCTCTGTACATTGAATTCAGATACCCTTGTGGTTCCTAGCCCTCCGGAGGCTCCGTACGTCCGCGTTATTC
>Ga0206908_1136_pt1 | contig 12782 bp, 6 predicted proteins | sample Alteio_BWOrgHeat_78_FD_152979 | JGI IMG/M metagenome (GOLD analysis project Ga0206908, IMG submission 152979) | Enriched cells from forest soil in Barre Woods Harvard Forest LTER site, Petersham, Massachusetts, United States -... | ecosystem: Environmental > Terrestrial > Soil > Temperate forest > O... | reverse complement strand
GGCCCAAACCGGTGCATGGGTCCCTGTATAAACGCGCAGCTTAACAGCCAGAGGCGTTTGTGGATGTTGCTGATTGTACGACCTGACCATATCCAGTGCTTGGTCCAGCGCCGATGTATCAAAAGCATCAGGCCCTGGCTGTAATTGCGCCCAGGTAATATTGATCACCACACCAGCAAAAATACCAGGCGGCAGCGACGCAATATCATCGAGAGAATTATCAGGTATCCCGTCATCTTTACGGTTAAAATTGGTATTGCCTGTAGATAGCAGGCCATGCAGCGACGGCTTGACACTTGATGATTGCGCATTTGTAAAAGCAGATGCACCTAAGATCATTCCGAGTGTAAGAATTGCTATCCGATAGAGACGATGATCCATCTTTATCTCCGTCTTAAGTTAAGGATTTAAACAGCAGCGGGAGAAGCCATGGAAGGCTCCGTTGGTACAGGCGGTAATGCAGCTTTAGCTTTATGCTCATTGAATTTGACAGACACAATACGCGAGACACCGCGCTCCTGCATGGTCACTCCGTACATCAGGTCAGCCGCAGCCATGGTCGTTTTATTGTGGGTGATCACGATAAACTGCGCAATTTGGGCAAATTCTTTTAACATATTCGAGAAACGGCCTACATTAGACTCATCCAGGGCCGCATCAATTTCGTCGAGAACGCAGAAAGGGCTTGGATTTACTTTAAACACACCGAAGATCAAGGCAATAGCGGTCAATGTCTTTTCCCCACCGGACATGAGGCTGATATTCTGCAATTTCTTGCCTGGAGGACGGGCCATGATATCAATACCGCATTCCAGGGCATTTTCAGGATCAAGCAAGACCAATTGAGCTTCTCCGCCGCCAAATAACATGCGGAAATAAACTTTAAATTCTTCATTGACCTTAACAAAGGTATCGGTGAACATCTGGCGGGTCGTACGATTGATCTTCTGGATCGTTGACATCAGCTGCTCGCGGGCCGTCAACAGATCGCTTTGCTGCTTGGTCAAAAATTCATAGCGGCCTTTAAGCTCTTCAAATTCTTCGATCGCAACCAGATTAACAGCGCCGTAAGATTCGCAGCGTTTTTTGAGTTTTTCAATTTCGAGCGTCAATTCTTCAATATTAACTTGAGGTTCTTCAGCAACGGGTTGAGGTGCTTGCGCGGCAATTGACTCTGCTGCTTGAACTACTTCCGCATTCAAAGATACTCCCTCGATACTCGCCTCTTCTACTGTTTCGACCGATGCTTCAGGAAGAGCTTGTACTGGAACTTCTTGGACTTGATCCAAATCAATTTTATAAGCTTGCAATAAACGTTCTTTAAGGGCGCGTTGATTGAATTGCACTTCCTGCTGATGCATTTGCTGGCTATGCATATCTGTTTTGATACGGATGATCTCATCTTCAATACCGCGGATACCATTGCGCAAAGAATTCAGTCGACGGGACATCTCTTCTTTTTTGGCAGACTCTTCATTTAAAACAATACTCAAATCTGCTTTTTTGCGCTGTAACTCTTCGATCGTCTGCTGCAAAAGGATAATGTCTTCACTAACTTTAACTTTCTTGGCTTCCAGTTCACGATTCTCTGTCTCAAAACGATTAATATCCGTCAGGTCACGGTCTAAATTTTGGGTATGCAGGGCTAAATTATCTTCATAACCACGACGCTTATCAGACAACGACGATAATTCGGTATCTAATTGCGCCACGGAGATATTTAATTCCTGGCGTTCCTGGTCTTTATCAGCGATCGCCTGCACTTTAAATTTAATATCTTCCTGGCAGTGTGTGATCTGGGCGCTAAGGCCATGCAATGAAGCTGATAACTCGGATTCCTGTACTTTCAATGAAGCCAAAGATGATTCCACCTCGGAGAATTCAGAGGTGATAACATTCAATTCCCCGACTAATTTCCCGGAAACAAGCTCAATATCATTCTTCTGGGCTTCCAGGACGGAGAATTTCTTCTCCTGCTGCTGAATATTCTTAAGGGCTTCCTCAACAATATTGCTTTGCTCCTGGATTTGCTGATTCAATTGAGCTTTGACTTCCACTCCTTGGGCCAATTTCTCATTGATAACAGCAATACGGTCATCCAAATACTGCAGATCTAATTCCACATATTTAGTTTCGTAAGTAATTTCATATAATTCCGGTGAATTTTCGGTAGCTGGGATAACTTTGACTTCCTTGATCTTGCCGATGATACCGGTTTGCTTATCATTGGGACGCACCGTCGCCATAAAGCGGCCTTCTACGACGGGATCAGGGATGTCCTGGTACTGTACCTGCATTTTCTGGATAAATTCTTTTTGGGACAAAAGAAAGACATGGTTCTTTTCAAGATCATCGATCAATGTCTCTTGAGCAGTAAAGCGGCCTTTAAGTTCTTCTAACGCCTGACGGCGGGTATTGCAGTCAGCCCATAATTCCTGCAATTGAGTCTGTACCTGTGAAATAGCGGTATTAATCGCCTCACAACGCTGATAGACCTGGACTTTTTCATCATTGATCTTGGAATTCTCAAGCTCGAGACGGGTCTTTTTGGCCAATGCTTCCATCGTACGCTTCATATTGTCCGTCAATTGATTCTTAAAACGTACCTGCTGGCCGCTAAGGCCTAAGATTTCTTTTTCCACCTGGTCAATAGAAGATTTAGCCTGCTCAATGCTATGCACTAAGACGCTTAAATCGTTCCGCTTCTGCTGCAAGCCTGCTTGTAAGCCTGTTAAATTTTCAGCTAATTGCGCTATAGAGCCCTTGATCTCCTCGATCTTGACCTGATGCGTACCGCAACGCTCCATGGCCGCAGTCTTATCTGCTAGCAGGCGCTGGCAGGTATCATCCATGTTCTGCTGGCGCTCTTCATTAAAAGAGATCTGGCGGGTATTCATAGCCACTTCGTTCTCTAAATGAATATCCTGAGCTTTTAGCTCATTAATGCGCTCATCAATTTCTTCTAATTGGACAGATTCATGCTCAATGCGATTATTCAATTCTTCTAATTGGGCCGTCAGTTCAATCTCTTGGGCCTGCAAAGCCCGTACGGCTGCTGCCATGCCTTCGCTTTCTTCATCAAAACGGCTCATTTGATGGCGGGCAAAGATCAATTCATAATTCTTGAGGACTTCAAATTCTTCCTTATAACGCTGTGCCTTTTTAGCCTGGCGTTCAATGGTGGCAATCTGACGCTTGACCTCGACGACAATATCATTGATACGCAATAAATTATCTTCAGCTTCTTTAAGTTTGCTTAAGGCTTCTTTCTTTTTACTCTTGTACTTGGTGATACCAGCCGCTTCATCAAAGATCTGGCGGCGGTCATCAGGCTTGGCGGAAACAACCAGATCCACCTTACCTTGCTGAATTAATGAATATGCCTCAGCCCCAACCCCTGTACCTAAAAAGAGTTCGACAATATCCTTTAAACGGGACGTATTCTTATTAATTAAATATTCGCTCTCACCAGAACGAAAGAGGCGGCGGGTAACGATGACTTCATCATGATCTAAGGGAAGAATACGTGATTCATTAGAAAAAGTAAGGCTGACTTCCGCAAAACCTAAGGGTGCCTTCTGGTCGGTACCATTGAAGATGACATCTTCCATGGAAGAACCGCGCAATTCCTTGACGCTCTGCTCGCCTAATACCCAGCGGATAGCATCAAAGACATTACTTTTGCCGCAGCCGTTTGGCCCAACGATGGCAGAAATACCAGGTTGGAACTCAAGGACAGTCTTCTGCGCAAAGGATTTGAAACCGAAAATTTCAAGACGCCTAAAATACATATATCATCACTTTATAACATTTGGAATGAGTGTCAACGGAGAATTGAATTATTTTAGGAATGAATCTTGTTGTCAATTAGACAGATACGGGAGTTGGGCCTATTCCTAAGAATTCCTGGAGATTTTTAAGCGGCTGCATATTGATGATCACAGGAGTAAAGCCAGGAGCATTTTGCAATTGAGCGAGCATGGCAGGATCAATGTGAAACTTAATTCCATTACCACTGTTTTGGATCTGTAAATTCAACTTAGCAGGGTTAAAGTCAATACCACCCTTAGAACTTTGAGCCAAATCTTGAGCTACTTTTAATCTTTCATTGAAATATTTTAACCTGTAGCCCAAACCATCATATACTTCCGGATCTATCATATGAAGCATATCTGTTTGACCGCTGCCTCGCAAATCCATCTGATTAATAGTTTCAGCAAGAAGTTTTGTAGCCCATGTAAGCCCTTCTATTATTCTTTCAGCATTTTCCTTAGTGGGTGCAATTGACATAATTCCATGAGCCATCTCTATTCCAGGAATTTTAGTTAATCCTTCATTAATCTCATTAGTGGAATTATAAAAGTGCAGCATTTGATCAGCGGTAAGCCCCTGAACGTTTAACGATTTAATATCAGCAACGGCAATCTTCTCCATCCTGCCATTAATAACCATTTCGATAATTCCTTTATCAAAAGAAAGAAATCCCTGATCTAAATAAGCTGCCCTATCTCCTACCTTCACAAGATTAGCTGCATGATTAGGATACCGATTACCATTGAGATCCTCAACAACATTAACAGCCCATATACCATGAGCCCCCCACAAAGACATTAAAAAGACTGTCATATCTGATATGGAGCGGCAATTCCATTCTTGATTATCTAATAACTGGCCCATGGTTCCGCTCTCTGAATTGTAATTAACGGGAATTATTTTCTCTATGTCATTCTCTCTAATCGTTTTTATTTCTCCTTTTAATACGACTTGAACAAACCGGGCGGCATCAATGGTTAGCTCAGCAAGCTGGGCTTCTTTTCCTGCTTGTGATAATTCTTTAAACCGCCTTGTCATCCATCCTGAAATATATTTAAAAGCATCTGCAGGATCAATGGTCGCAAGCCCCTCAAACATATTACTCAAAGATGAGAAATTACCAAAGCTTCCCTTAATCAAATCATCATGGTTTTGCTGCATGTATTTCTTGAAAATATCGCCCAACAATACCTCTCCATTGGCTCTCCATGTCATGCCATAATCACGCGCATTTTCGCCCAAAATAGTATTTACTTGATTCCCCTTATTGACGATCATTGCCTTGTCTTTTATTTTTCTTTGGGTATTATTCTCAAATTTCAAATTTTTGACAATGCCTTTAGCATGCGCATTTCCTACTATAAGCAGCATATTAGGCTGTACATGCTGCGCCATAAATCTATCTCTATCTCGGATCGTAACCACGCATCTCATTTGCAAAACAATGCTTTTTAAAGCCATTCGCCTGTATGATTTATTAAAGCCTGCTACTATTTCATTAACCTCTAATTGGCTTGGGATGTAACTTTCCATAGGCATTTTAGAAATAAGCTTGTCCCACCGCTGAAAATAAGGACGTGACCGATATTGAGGGTCGTTTTTTTCTAACATACCTGTAAAATTACTAAAGATTTTTGCAAATTCATCCATACGATGGTCCATTTGTTGCCGTAAAGCTTGGCCATCTAAGCCTACCAAATGCAATTCACCAAAACCTAATGAATCTTTGGCAGCATAAATATATTCTGATGCGCCGTATAACATCCTAAAAAGGTCTGGGGCCACATTTTGATTATTTTGATATCCTCGTAATTTAAGAATCCGTACTAAAGCTTGATATACCCTAGAATATACCTCTGCTTGTTTTTTAGCATCCTCAGGTGTATTTTCAACACCTAACGTTCGAATATTTGATTGAGCCTTAAGGACTTTGGTTATCTCCTCATAATCTCCACGACTGCTTTTAAGTAAATCTGCATGCTCCGTCAACAAAGAATCTATATTATGACGATACTCTAGGTCCCTGATAGAATCACCGATCCCCCTCCTATCAAAGATTTTTGCCTGAAAATCATTAATAGCATCTATATTAGGGACCATATGTCGATGGCCAATAATATAAACATTTGGATTAGGCAAATAAAACATGTTAACGGGTTCTTTTTGAACATTGGATCCTTGTTTAAGAGATCGATTAATACCTTGTTCCTTTATTATACTGCTAATTTCTGCCTTAAATTCTTCTTCCGTTCCTTCAGAAGGATTTAATACTTTTCTTATTTCATCCATTAAAGGATGCTGCACATCATCTATAAATATTCCAACACTCTTTGCATCTCTAAAACCAAAACCGATCATGCTCTCCAAATTACCTTCTTTGTCCATTATGATGGTTATAACATTTTGGATCGATGTCCCGATATAAAAGAATGTTTTACCATCATTATCTTTATAGCGCACAGGCCCTGTCATATAAAAATCATTATTCTGAAAGATGGTCGTTGCCTCTTTATAAGAAGAACTTACTCTTGATTTCAAGAATAAATCTTTAACCATTTTTTGTAATCTATCGGATTCATTATAAGAAAGAGATATGACTTCGCTTCCGATTGATATAATGGGCTGCGCAGTAATTCTTTGCTTACTGTTTAATAAATCTTCATAAAATTCTATTCCCCCCTTAAAAATACCATTAAGAAATTCTAGAGAAAATTCAGAATTCTTATCGATAGACAACTTGACAAAAATATTCAAGTCCCGTTTTATTTTCTCAATATCTGTATCACGAAAATAACGGAGTATTTTTTCCAAATTTTCCTGGTTATCATTACTCCATTCTTCTGTACGGGGTTGCATCATTTGGACAAAAAGATCTAAACGTTTTTGACCGGTTGACGGATCAGAAAATGTATCTAGAAAATTTAAGAAAATATAATCACTATAATTTCTAGCATCATTGATATGCCTGTTAATGGGGAAAGAAAAAGACGCCTTGAATACATCCATACATTCTTGAGCTCTTTGCAAACCCATCTTTTTCGTATAATTTATAAAGCCACTAAAAATATCACCGAAATATTCTACAGCATGATCTTTTTGTGAATCTGGAAACCCAGATTGAAAAACTTTTATATAATCTTTTATTGTCGCAATATCATTTTGCTGAAAAAGCCTAAGCATAGGATATGGTGTGTGCATATTATTCTGATTGTCTGCCATCCCTGACCCGCTTTCTATTCCTTCTTTATCAAAAAAACCTCTAAAGTCAGTGGTATCACCAACGATGCGTTGAAATAGATCGAGACGCTGCGCATCCATTTGACTGAAAGGGTTCTGGCTAATGGTATTTTGTGCCCTCGCAATAGATGGTATAGAAAAAGATAGAGCGGCAGTAATGAGGATCATGGAGCTTTTGGTTATTATGTTCTGAACGATGGATGCCTTATCCGTCACGGCCATTGCATGATCATCCAAGGCCATTTTAAAACCACCTGAGAAATATTTTCTAGGAATGATTTCTTGGGTCACAGGGTCTTGTTCTTCTTTGATGTAGTTATAGACGCCTTTTTTAAAGGCCTTGAGGTAGCGTTGGTAGATGAGATTAGTGTCATTCTGAAGCGTAGCTGAAGAATCTATAGGCGTCTTTAGATCCTTCGCTGCGCTCAGGATGACAGAATTACCATATCCCACCCCAGCCACTTTCTTTTTATCGGCATAAACCTGTTCTAAAATGCTGTCCTTAATTTTTTTCTTGTACCATGTAGCAAGAATCAGGCTGTTGTAAACCTGTCGCAGCTGGGCGAAATTTTTATCTTCGTTGACTTCTTTGGTGAGTTCGGGGATGACGATTTCACGGACAATATTAGCCCCTACTGAGGCCACGTCGTTACGGGTAGTCAAAGGCAACGCGGCATTTATGCTATGTTTTTCTAAGGATAAATAATCTTGTTCAAGCATGACCTTTAACTTTGATTCCACCACATAGGCTGTGCCGGCTTTGGCATTTTCGTAGACAACGGCTTTTTCTGGGACTATCCAGACTTTGTTGAATGTGTTTACAGGAACATTTGTTGTGCCGAATTTCTTTGCTGATTCTTCGTAGATGCGTTTCCAGAATTTCTTGCCTACCGCCTCTTCAGGATAAATTAAACTAGCGGTAATTTGTTTGAGCATGTAATCTTCAGCCAACAAGTCTCTTCCCATCTCTGTTAAACCAAAACTTTGAGGGATGATGCGGTCTTTTTCATAGGGGCTTAGGTTGACCCAGAGATCCTTTTCAGGGATTGTTAGTGATGCTAAGAAGTATTTGATGAGTTTAGTGGATTCTTCTTTAAGCTGTTCTTGTTGAGATCCTTCGCTTTGCTCAGGATGACTATTGTATCCATCGCCTTTATCAAGGATGAAATCGAATTTGAATGGGTTATCAGGATGGACCTTGATGCCCTTTAAGATCGGAGGATCAAGCGGAGGGCTTAAATGGACCATAACGCCAGGGACAGGCAAATGAAAATCCTGGGCTTGAGCTACTGGCAAAATCCCAAATGTATTAACCAGGAAGGCAATTAGGATACCGATATGGATAGATGGGGCCTTTCTCATACTTAATTTAAATATGACATATAAATATACTGAAAACAAGGCCAGGAGGGCATTTTAGAGAAACCGCTTTCCGAGGAGATTGGCGGATAAAATTTCTACTCAGGAGTATCTGGAGACTGCGGCGATTCACTACTATAAGAAATGGGAGGATTTTCTATTTTAGGAGCACTTGGGGGCTTTGAATCGACAGAAGCAGGAGAAACAGCTGGTATAGCTGGTTTTTCCGACGTTAAAATAAAAACGGCTATGCCTACGCCAACAACTGCAATAACTGAAATGAGGATAATAAGCATTTATTCCCTCCTGTTAATTGCGCTCACTACTTGGCATCTAAACCATTTTTTTGGCAGACTTGGGCGAATTTCTTGGCACTCTCCCTAATTGTTCTTTGCTGCGTATTATAATCGACATCGATCAATCCAAATCGGGGGCCATATCCATAAGCCCACTCAAAATTATCCATCAAAGACCAGTATAAATACCCTTTTACATTCACACCCTGCTCTATGGCCAGATGGACATTCTTAAGATGGTTTTGAATGTATTCCCAACGCTCTTCATCATTCGTCGTGCAAATACCATTTTCCGCGATGATCACCGGCAATTTGTATTTCTTAAGGCCTAAAAGTACCTGATATAAACCTTCCGGATAAATATCCCAGCCTAAAAAATTCTTCTTGAGAGGATGATGATTGTCTTTGCAGGTCTCCATCAATAAATTGCCGGGCCACCAGCTATGCACATCCACCAAATGCCTTGAATAATAATTGACCCCGATAAAATCAAGGGTTTTATGCATCGCCAAATGGTCAATGATCTGCAGATTATATAATTGCTTTCTCAGGGCAACCGCCAAACGATTTTTAAGGCTCCCATTGCAGCCAACAATGGCCTGCATGTGCTGGGCGATGCTGATGGCAGGTTTCTTTAAATTCATTTCTTTATAGATCTGATGGATCAGACGGTACGCTTCAATGTGGGCTTCGTTGAGATTGTGATAAACAGCCTTCGTTCTAAAAAATGATTTCGACTGCGGCGGCCACATGCCCCAAAGGTAGGAATGAGAAAAATATACAGTGGGCTCATTGATGGTAAACCAAAAGTGAACACCGCGGGCCAAGGCACGGGTGACAAAATCACAGTAACGCAAGAAACGCTTAACACAGCGGCGATCTTCCCAACCGCCTGAATCACTAAACCAACTAGGATTGGTAAAGTGATGCAACGTCACCATCGGCTCTATGCCGCGCTTGCGCAGGGCCTTGATGACATTGATGTAATGCAGGATGGCTTCATTGGAAAACTCGCCTTCCTTGGGCTCAATGCGGCTCCATTCGATAGAAAGACGGTGGGCATTATGATTTAAACTTTTGACCAGATCGAAATCCTGCTCGTAGAGTTCATAATGGCGGCAGGCTGCCCCCGAAGGCTCTTTACCCGCTTTGGCTTCCCATTGCCACCAGTCCGCATTCGTATTATTACCTTCCACCTGATAGGAAGAAGTGGCAGAACCCCAGTAAAAATCTTTCGGAAATTCGATCATGATGAAATTATATCATCGCAAGAATACAAATCCTTTAAAAATATGTTTATTTAGCTTCAAGTAAAGAGTAAATTAAACGTATGCATGCGCTGATCAAGTTAATTCAGAAGACTTACAGGATGGTCGATCCTCTGGAAGGATCGAGGGTACTGCGCAATGTTACATCACTTTCAGGCTTGCAGATCGTCACCTATATTTTGCCCATCATCATCCTGCCCTATTTGTTCCGGGTGATCGGCCCGGAAAAATTCGGCCTCATCTGTTTTGCCCAGGCTTTTGTGCAATATTTTATGATCATCACTGACTATGGATTCAGTGTCTCTGCAACCAAGGAGATATCCCTTCATATCGAAGACAAAGCAAAAATCCACAATATCTTCTCCGCTGTCATGACCATCAAAACAGTCCTGGCTTTCTTTAGCCTCCTGATACTTTGCCTAGTCATTTATTTTGTTCCGCGTTTTAAAGATGACTGGCTGGTCTATGCCTTGAGCTTTGGGGCCGTGATCGGCAATACCATTTTCCCTTCCTGGTTTTTCCAAGGGTCGGAGAGCATGAAATACACGGCCAAGATCAATATCATCGGAGAATTTATCTACGCCTTTGGCATTTTTCTTTTCGTTCATAGTCACAATGATTTTCTCTTAGTGCCCACCATCACTTCTTTAGCGGCGATCATCACCGGCCTTTTGGGGCAGTATATCCTTTTCACGCGTTTTAAAATGTCTTATCAATTACCTAAACTGGACGATCTGCACCAGCAACTGCGATCGGGATGGAACGTTTTTATTTCCGTGGTAGCCATTAACGCCTATACAACCACACGTGTTTTTGCCGTGGGGCTTTTGACCAATAATACCCTGACAGGGTTCTATTCCGTGGCTGAAAGGATCGCCAATGCCGTGCAGACCTTTCCCTTGTCTTCTTTTACCCAGGCGATCTTCCCTCGCTTGAGCAAAATATTCCATAAAAATAAAATGAAAGCTTATGAGATCATGACGCAGATCCAATTGATAACCATTATCGTTTCTTTGATCTTCCTGCCTTTGATCTTTATCCTGGCACCTTTTATTATAAGGCTTATTTGCGGGGGCAGCTATCCTGCAGCCATATTATCTTTAAGATTCTTGCTCATTTCTGTTTTCTTTATCAGCTCAAATGCTTTTCGCGTCCAGTTTCTTCTGGTTTGCGGAAAAACCGATACCTATTCAAAAATACATATCACCATGGCAGCCATTGGCTTGCCATTGATCATTATTCTTATATACTCTTTTTCCTACGTAGGCGCCGCCATGGCCACTGCAGTCATTGAAGCTGGGGTTTTTACCATTACCTACTTTGTAGTCAAAAAACTCGATCTAAATACATAAACTATTGGTAATAAAAGCTTTAAATGCATACTCAGCCTGCCTTGAACTTACGCCAATATAGGATATACTATAACTATGAAGCTGTACGTTATCATTCTTTCATTGTTGTGGCAGGGTTGTTTTTGGGTACCTTGTGTTAAAGCCTCGGAAGCGAATCTTGAATGGACAGAAGCCATTGGGCTCGCAAAGCAGGGTGAGAATGACTTTGCTTTCATGGATTTCAGAGCTATCCTTGATGATTACCCTAACTCACGCTGGGCTATGGCGTCAGCATTCGCCCAGGGAGAGTATTATTTCCTGCAGGATAACCTGCCCATGGCTACTGATGAATTTAAGAATTTTTACGCCAAATACCCCCAACACCCGGAAGCTTTGATCGCCATCGCCTATCTTTTTAAAATAGCCGAGATCCAAAAGAACCCAGACCGTATGAAAGAATATCGCAATAAAGCCGCTTCTTTCCGCCAGCTCACCTTTATCTTTAATGACCAAAAATCTTTTAAATTCATGTCAGGTTTTCAGCGCAAATATAAATTAGTTTCTTACATCAACAAAGTAGACCTATATGTTAATGGCAAATTATTTACAGAGGTTCCTTTTTAAATGGAAATTCGCGCTCCTTATCATGGTGATAACCGGTATGGTAGTAGCGGCTTTTTCCTTACAGATCAATCGCTGGCTGCCAAACTATTGCCTGTCATTCTCCGATCTGATCTCCCAACAGTTTCAGGCTAAAATATCTTTTAGGACAGCCTATTACCGCTTTCCTGACAATATTATCCTCAAGAACGTTCAAGTATTTAGCAATGATCCGGCAGTTCCCATGCTGCAAGCATCGAGGGTGACCATCGATCTATTTAATAAGATCGTCATCAATGACATGATCATCGATTTTCCTGTCTTTAAGAATTATCTGGCACTGCACGGCAAAAATAAATATGTATGGCCGAAAACACTTCCCAAAGGAAAAATGCATCTTCTTATTCCAAACGGACGCTTCTACCTGGTGGACCATACCAAAGGAGACCCTATCCCCTTTGATATTGACCTCGAGCTTGATAAAGACCATCACTTAAGCGTTAATGGCTCCTGGGCTGATAGATTCGATTATGAGATCGACGGTGATATCTACGATTCAGGGTTTAACCTGGATAAATTTACTTTGAAAGACGGACGCTCCTCTATAAACCTGTGGGGCAGCTGGCACGACAATAGCGTTGCCTGGAAAGGGTTCATTTTTTATGATAAGTTCTATATCCTGGATATCGACGGAAATTTAGAGATACAAGAAAAGAATGTCGTCCTGAAACAGTTATCTTTTAGTGTTAATGGAGACCCTGTCAGCGCCTCCGGGGATTGCTTGAAGCAAAATCCTTTTCAATGCAACGCCGACATTGCTTTAAAGAATTTAAAACTGCATCTTCATAGTCAAAATACCTCTCAGGGGCCTGTCTTTA
>Ga0206908_1134_pt1 | contig 12948 bp, 13 predicted proteins | sample Alteio_BWOrgHeat_78_FD_152979 | JGI IMG/M metagenome (GOLD analysis project Ga0206908, IMG submission 152979) | Enriched cells from forest soil in Barre Woods Harvard Forest LTER site, Petersham, Massachusetts, United States -... | ecosystem: Environmental > Terrestrial > Soil > Temperate forest >... | reverse complement strand
TGCAAGGTACTGGTGATAAACGGGGCCGGGGCATTGCGCTTGACCTGTTTGGTGTTGATGGCCGTGATCTTAAAAGCTGATTTCTTGATTTCAGCCACCACATCATTGGCCGCTGGTTCTGCCTTAAGGTCGATCTTATTGCCGTCAATCTTCTCCAGGCTGGCTGTAAGTACATCCTGAACCCCTTCTTTCTGCGAGCTGCTACGAGTGTCGGTCAATCTGACCAGATCGACCGCAATCTGCCAATACTCCTGGGGCACAAAAGCTTTGATGGCCTCTTCGCGCTCGACAATCAGGCGCAGGGCCACTGACTGCACGCGGCCGGCACTCAGGCGCGAGCCGACCTTTTTCCACAGCAAAGGGCTGATCTGGTAACCGACAATGCGGTCCAGGACACGGCGGGCATTTTGGGCATCCACCAGCTTATGATTGAACTCCCTGGGGTTGGCAAAGGCCTTTTTGACCGCATCCTTGGTGATTTCATGGAAAACCACCCGGTAGACCTTCTTATCTTTAGCGATATGCTGGATCAAATTCCAGCCAATGGCTTCGCCTTCCCGGTCAGGGTCGGTGGCTATATAAATCTCTTCCACATCCTTGGCTTCTTTTTTCAGCTTGGACATGGTTTTTTGCTTGTCCCTCACCACAATGAATTTGGCCTGGAAATCATGATCGACATCCACCCCGATGGTAGATTTAGGCAAATCAATCAAATGCCCCATGGAAGCTGTGACCTTATATTTAGGCCCCAGGATCTTATTGATGGTCTTGACCTTGGCAGGGGATTCCACAATGACCAATGCTTTTGGCATGCTAGTTCCTTACATAATATTGACCCGGCAATTGACGGATCACATGTTTTAATTCCAAACTTAATATAATATTCATCAAGCTGCTGATGCTAAGGCCTGACTGCCTTGCCAGCTCATCCAAATGCACCGGCTGGGAAGTGACATGAGGATAGACCTTCTGCTGTTCATCACTTAACAAAAGTACAGGCTTCTCAGCATACGAAGGAGAAAACCCTTCTGCAATCCGGAATAATATATCATCAGGATTTAAAGCTACATAGGCCCCGTCCTGGATCAATCGATTACTGCCCAGGGCTGTTTCATTATCGATATTGGAAGGCAAGACAAACACATCCTTATTTTGGGCCAGGGCATAATCAGCGGTGATCAATGCCCCGCTTTTCTTGCCGGCTTCAATCACTACTGTTGCCAGGCTCAAGGCGCTGATAATACGGTTGCGCCAAGGAAAATTCTGCTTTAAAGGCGGCATGCTGCAGGCAAATTCTGAAACCACGGCACCATTCCGGGAGATCGCCTCCATCAGCAGCGAATTTTCCTTAGGGTACATGTAATTAAAACCGCACCCTATCACAGCAATGGTTTTACCGCCCCCTTCCAAAGCTCCTTGATGGGCAGCTGTATCAATACCGCGGGCCAATCCGGAAACCACTGTCATTCCGGCCTTAACAAAGGCCTGGGCAAACGCTCTGGCTGACTTAAGACCGTGAAAACTGGCAGCCCTTGAACCCACCAATGCCACGGGCATCTGGTCAAAGCAATTGATGGCGCCTTTGACATATAAAACCACCGGCGCATCGCCAAATTCTTTTAAAGAACAGGGAAAATTGTCATCAGCATCGGTCAAGGCCACGATACCTTTGCGCTGCATCAAATTATATTCGCCTTGCAGAAATTTGTCTTTAGAAAAGTGGAATATATTCTGAGCAGTTGCTGATACAACTAAATTGCTTTGGACCAGCTCATCAATGGACGCCCGCAGCACTTCCAACGCACTGCCAAAAAAAGCAGTCAATTTGCGGATACGGACAGCACCCAATTCGGGCACAGCGTTTAAAACAAGCAACGCCTCTTGTTCGGTCATAGCTCCCCCTTGGACTGGCCTTAACACGCCCTGCGTGAAAAAGCTTTATTATATTTTCTTTAGGATTTCAATAACCGGACCTTCAATGGACTCATCGTTAGCATCGATGACATGGTCAGCCTGGTTATACAGGGGGAGTCTTTGCTGGTACAACTCTTTGATACACCCGAGAGGGTCAGGTCCTTTTAACAGGGGCCGGTGGGTTTCATGCTTGATACGTTCATAAATGACTTCCGGTGATGCCTGCAGATAAAATACAATACCATGATGCTTGAGATGTTGCAAGTTTTCCTGCCTTAATACCACCCCGCCGCCGCAATCAATGATAATGCCGCGCCGATGGGAAACCTCCTTGATGGTTTCTGATTCCAGCTTTCTAAAATAAGCCTCGCCATGGGATTGAAAAATGGCATTAATGGCCTGTCCTGCCCTTGCTTCAATCAACGCATCTGTGGCCACGCACTCCAACTTCAGGTGCTCAGCCAAACTGCGGGCGATCTTGGACTTACCCGAACCCATAAATCCGATGAGGACAATATTTTTATCCATTAGGATGTCATTGACACTGAAAACACCAGGCGGTGTTTGATTACCTTATAACCGATCGACACCAGCTGCTGGTACCCTTCGCTTTCATAAATGATCTGGACCTGTGAAAGCATGGCATCCATGTCGGCACGGGTTAAATGCTTATGACGGTAAGGCTTGAATATCTTCATGAAACGCTCTTTGTCCCCGAGCACAAAGCCCTCGATGGTGATATCATTGACCAAGACAGCCTTCTCCTGCACAGCTGCTTGAGGGGAAGGATTATTCTGGGCCCAAACCGGCAAAGCAATCAACAGCAGCACTATTAAAAGGCCATAACGCATATCATTCCCCTGTAGATGGTTTCCCTACGGTCATCTCCTGGGCCATTTCCCCCCCCAGCGAACAAAATAAATCGACTTTAATAACGTCCCCTGGCTGGGCGGTCAGCATGACATCGTCTGTAAACGTATTATAATCATTCTGTTTAAAATAATTCAAGGTGGAAACCTGCTGTCCATTCACATAAACATTCATCAGGCGTACATAACTTTTTTCCAAATTAAATGAAGGATGCACAGCCTCCACATGCAAGGACCCCTTGGCCTGGTCATAAGACAAATTGATGCTTGTCGGCGGGCTAGTAAAACCGGCAGACGCCCCCAACGCCAATAAAACGCCAATGATAAGGACTTTTAGCGTACTCATAAACGTGACAGGCCTCCTGTCAGCAGAAAATAAATGATTTTATCGCCCCAAAACAAACTCACCAGGGCCCCCATGATCAAAAAAGGCCCATAGGCAATGGTGCTGTCCTTGGTGCGTATTTTCTCAACGATCCCAAATCCCGCTCCGAAAAACGGGGCCAGGAAAAAAGTCAATAATGCCAGTTTCCAGCCCAGAAAAGCGCCAACCATGCCCATCAATTTCACATCCCCTCCGCCCATGGTTTCTTTCTTGAACACAAAGTCCCCGATCACGCCCATGAGATAAATACAGCCGCCGCCCGCCAGCAGCCCCAGCAGGGAAAGGCCGACACCCAAAAGATGGGAATTTGTCCCATGCAGCTGCGGGATGATCAAACTAAACGCCAGCCCTGCGATCATTCCGCCGATGGAGACCTCGTCGGGAATAATGCGGTGTTCAAAATCAACAAAGGTGGCTACGATAAAACCGCTGAGCATCACCAAATAAGGCCACAACACCGGCTGCAAACCATAATACCGGTAAAAAAGGACAAAGGACACAGCCGTCAATAATTCTACCAGCCAATACCGAAAGGAGATCTTGCCCTTACACATCCGGCAGCGCCCCCCTAATAAGACCCAGGAAACCAGGGGGATATTATCGTACCAGGCTATCGGTGCGCGGCAGGCCACACAATGGCTTGAGGGAAAGACCACGGATTTTTCCAAAGGAAGGCGCACGATGCAGACATTAAGGAAACTCCCAATCACGGCCCCAAAAATGAAAATAAAAATACCCGCCAGGAAATTAATGTCCATGACTTGCTTTCTCCAAAGATTTTCTCATGATTTTTTTGATCTTCTCGTCTAATTCCACATCCGACCAATGCCAGAAAGCCAACACCCCTTGAAAAAAAAGCATACCTAAACCATTAGCCGTCTGGGCGCCCTTAAGGCGCGCCTGCGCCAATAGAGGGGTTTCCTGGTTGTAAATGACATCATAAACAAGCATGTCCTTATGCAAGGCTTCGGGGTCGATCAAAAGCCCATCGCCTGCCTTCATCCCTACATTGGTGGTATTGATCAGCAGATCAGCCAGTTCGACATTGAGATCTTCCGGCTCATCTACAACACTGACGGTCTGGACACTAATTTTCTTGCCGATACCTTCCAGCAGGCTGTCAGCATTGGCCCGGGTCCTGTTGTAAAGCGTAATGCGTTCAGGGCCTTGCGGCAGCAGGCAAAGCACGCTGATGATGGCACGCGCCGTCCCGCCGGCACCTAAGATAGCCACCCGTTTGCCGCGCACATCAAAATTAAGTTCTGTCAAATGGGCCAAGAAGCCTGGGCCATCGGTATTAAACCCGTGCATTTTACGCTGGTGATCAATGACGATGGTATTGACCGCACCTATTTTTTCCGCCAAAGGGTCAATGCTGTCTAAATACGGCAGCACATCCTCTTTATACGGCACCGTGACATTAATGCCAAAAATAGGATTATTGCCCTCTTTAAGGTCTTCCATAAAAAGCTTGAGCTCTTCCTGGTCGCTCAAAGGGAATAATTTATACACCGCATTGACCTTGAGCGCATTAAATGCAGCATTATGCATCACCGGCGACAGGCTATGCGCCACCGGATTACCGATAATCCCGTAGATGGCTGGAGGTTCGTACATTATTTCTTTAAACGTTGAGCGTGCTGTGCATAAAATTTATTAATAGCATTGATATATGCCTTGGCTGAGGCTTCGATGATATCCGTGCTGGCCCCCCGGCCGATGAGCGTTTCCCCTTCAATGGCGACTTTGACAGTGACCTCACCCAACGCATCCTTGCCCTGGGTCACGGCTTTAATGCTGTAGTCCAAAAGGTTCGTTTTCAATTTGGTCACGGATTCAATGGCCTTGTAACAGGCGTCCACCGGCCCATCGCCGCTTGATTCCTTGATCTGTTTCTTGCCCTTATGCTGGATGGTCACCACCACCTTGGGCGCGATATGGGTGCCGCTGGTGGAAATCAGGTCCACCAAGGTAAAGGCCACGCGGCTCACATGGCCATGGTCTTCAACAATGGCCACCAAATCCTCATCGTAAATTTCTTTCTTTTTATCTGCCAGGTCTTTAAACCTGATAAAAGCGCGGTCCACATCCACGTCGGGCAATTCAATCCCTAAACTTTTCAAGCGGTCCTTGAACGCATGCCGGCCGGAATGTTTCCCCAAAACCAGGCCCTCATGGGAAGGCACCCCGACATCTTCCGGGTTCATGATCTCATAGGTGCGCCGTTCCTTCAAAACGCCGTCCTGGTGGATGCCGGATTCATGACGGAAGGCATTCGCACCGACGATGGCCTTGTTGGGCGGCACAATAAATCCGGAGGCCTTGGAAACCATGCGGGAAATGCGGTAAAACTCCCTGGTTTTTATATTGGTCGATAAATGATAAAAATCCTCACGTGTCTTGATGGCCATGACAATCTCTTCCATGGACGCATTGCCTGCCCGCTCGCCAATGCCATTAATGGTGCATTCTACCTGGCGGGCGCCGTTTTGCACGCCGCTGAGGGAGTTGGCTACCCCTAAGCCTAAATCATCATGGCAATGGGTGGAGATCACAGCCTTGTTGATGTTGGGGACGTTCTGGCAGATCCCGGCAATCACCGCCCCGTATTCATAAGGGGTGCTGTAGCCCACGGTGTCAGGGATGTTAACCGTGGTTGCCCCTGCCTTGATCACCGCTTCCAGGATGCGGTACAAAAATTCTTTTTCCGTGCGTGAAGCATCTTCCGGTGAAAACTCAATATTATCCATCCGCTTGCGGGCATATTTGACCATATCGACCGCCATGGCCACGATCTCATCCTGGCTTTTCTTTAATTTATGCTGCAAATGGATCTTGGATGTGGCCAAAAAAATATGGATGCGCTTGTGCTTTGCCGGCTTTACCGCATCAATGACCGCATCAATGTCTTTGGCCACACAGCGTGCCAGGCCGCAGACCGTCGAATTCTTGATGTGGCGGGCCACATTCTGCACGGAATCGAAATCTCCCTTCGATGAAACAGGAAAACCTGCCTCAATGATGTCCACGCCCAAACGCTCCAGGGAAAAGGCGATCTCCAGCTTTTCCTCAGCACTCATGGTCGCCCCAGGCGCCTGCTCCCCGTCACGCAACGTCGTATCAAAAATCAATACTTTATTGGTTTTCATAGGTTCCTCTATCAAATATGAAGGGCGGCTGTTGAGAGCCGCCCTTTAATTATATACTAGGTATTGTCTGGGTGTATCAACAGTTTTACTTTTTCATCCAGCTCATCATGGCCCTAAGTCGGGTCCCCACTTTTTCGACAGGATGATTTTCACCGGCCTTGCGCATTTTTAGGAAATTCTTGCGGCCGTTCTTGTTTTCAGCCATCCATTCCTTGGCAAACTGGCCTTTTTGGATCTCTTTAAGGATCTTTTGCATCTCACGGCGGGTGCGCTCATTGACAATCCGTACACCACGGGTCAAGTCGCCGTATTCAGCGTTATCGGAAACACGCTTGCGCATGCCGGTAATACCGTCTTCATACATTAAGTCCACGATCAATTTCAATTCATGCAGACACTCGAAATAAGCAATTTCGGGCTGATACCCGGCGCGGGTCAGGGTCTCAAAACCCGCCTTGACCAATTCGCTGGCACCTCCGCACAAAACTGCCTGCTCACCAAAAAGATCAGTTTCTGTTTCTTCTTTGAAAGTGGTCTGAATGATCCCCGCACGGGAACCGCCGATGCCCTTGGCATAGGCCAAGGCGATTTTCAATGCCTTGCCTGTGGCGTTCTGATGAACAGCCACCAGGCACGGCACGCCGCGGCCCTCTTCATACTGGCGGCGGACCAAGGCACCAGGGCCTTTGGGGGCGATCATGAACACATCCACATTCTTAGGAGGAACAATGAATTTAAAATGAATGTTAAAACCATGCGAAAAAGCCAGGGCCTTGCCTTTGGTCAAATAAGGCTCAATGGAATTCTTGTAGATATCGGCCTGGAGATGGTCCTGGGTCAAAATAATGAGCACATCCGCTTTTTGCGTCGCTTCCTCAACAGACATAGGTTTAAATCCGTCCTTAATGGCCTTGTCATAATTAGGCCCGCCGGGACGCTGGGCGATAATCACCTTCAAGCCGCTGTCGCGCAAATTCAGTGCTTGGCCGCGGCCTTGGATGCCGTACCCCACCACAGCAATGGTCTTCTCTTTGATGTCTTTAATATTACAATCCTTATCATAAAAAATCTTAGCCATGTTTTCTTCCTTGCAATTAATGTGTTCTAGTGGATTTGATCGTCAAGACGGCCATTATTAAAACAATGGGGACACAGGCAAGCAGCCCTATGAATGTCAACAAACCGTACTTATGACCAAAATTAACCGTCCAACCCAAATTCGGGTTGCTTTTAGGGACCCATAAACGTGAATCTATCTTACTTGAATAGCAGCGGCACAACACTGGACCTGCCCAATTCGCCGGATTATTCCATTCCTGCTCATTGGTGACATGCTGGTCCATGCGGATTAATCATCCCCTTCGCCGTCTAAATGTGCCTGAGTATGGCGCAAACCAATGGGCGCCTGCACCGGCTTGACAATTGAACTTACAAAATCCTTGGTATCATTCACATTGAGCTGTTTGAAAAGGAACTCGAAATTCTTTTCAATCTCAGCGGCAATGCCTTCCTTGACATTCAAAGGCATATTCATGATGTCCTTCTTGAACTGGCCAAGGGCGCGTTTACGGGCCTTGTAGACATACTGCTCATCGGTATCAGTCGCTTTGCGTTCGCTCTGGCAATTGGCCTTAGTCCACTCCACCATCTTGCTGTAGAGGTCCTTGGGGAACAATTTACTGTCCAGGGTCTTATTCTGGAAATTGGTGGCCAAATGGATCTCGATGGTGTTAACTTCAGGGAATTTATTAAACTGGTCATCCGTCAAGGTCGAGGCGCCATGCTGCACCGCCCCGCCCATGCCGAATTTGGTCTGGGCCGCGGAAGACAGGTCTTTCAATGTTTTAAAATCAACATTGGCCTTGGCAATGGTCCCGTCAGGCAGCACTGTACCGCCGTGGGAGGTACCTGTCTGCACCGAGATCTTGCTTAAACCAACCGCGCCTTGGGGCAGGCTTTTATTATAGCCTTCGGCAAATGCCACCAATTCTTCGACCGTGCTGTTCTTATGCCCTACTTCCCCGATTTCACCGCCGATGGACACCTCGATGCCTTTAGGCTGGATCTTACGGATAAAGGCTGACATGTCTGCGCATATTTCAAAATTATCGCGCTGCTGCTCGGTCAATGTAGGGCGATCTAATTTTACCGTGGTGGACGAATCCACATCAATATTATAGAAACCGGCAGCCACACAATCAGCCACCATGTCTTTTAAGGCAGAAACTTCTTTGTTTTTATCCTTAAAATACTCAGAAGCCTTGATCTGGCAATGGTCGCCTTGAATAAATACGGGCCCGCTGTAACCTTCCTTGACCGCAGCGCCTAAAATCACGCCCACATATTCAATAGGCGGCTGGCCGGTATAACCCATCTCGGACTTGGCAATCTCAAAAATAAAGGCGCCGGCGTTCAAACGCTTGGCCACGCGAAAAATAGCGCGGGCCAGGTAATACGTCAATGAACGCAGGTTCATGGCAGGAACGGTAAAGTTCTTTCCCTTGCCCTTGCCGCGGGCCATATAAACATCATGGATAGAGGCTAAGAAAGCACCCTTGGCCTGTGCTTGGGCCTGGATTTCACGGGCCAACGCCTCTTTTTCCTTAATATTATCGGTCAATACTAGTTTTTGCACTGCTGCATCGACATCAAAAGCGGTACCAGCTGGCATAACATGCTCCTTCTTTGGTTAGATTCCTACAAGAAACTCCCCTACGTTAAAATTTTTAAAAGCTGATAGCGCTTGTCCATGTCCTCATGGATCCGGCGGGTGGCATCTTTAAGGTCAACCACATTGATCTTGTCCTGCAAAACGCCGACAGCCTTGCCATAAACCCCATTGAGCAAAAGGTCGACCGCAGCCGCACCCAAGCGCGTCGAAAGAATCCTGTCCTGACCGCTGGGCGTACCGCCGCGCTGCACATGGCCTAAAACCACATAACGGGTTTCCAGGCCGACGGCCTTGGTGATATTTTCCGCCACGGTCTGGGCCTTGGCAGCCCCTTCAGCCACAATAATGATCCAGCTGACCTTGCCTTTTTTGTTACCTTCCCGGGCTTCGTCATGCATGGCTTCATAGTCAAAATTGCGTTCGGGTATTATAACATCTTCCGCGCCGGCTGCAAGGGCGACTTCCATGGCAATGTACCCGGACTTATTGCCCATGACCTCAACGACAAAAATACGCTCCATGCTCTGGGCAGTGTCGCGGATCTTGTCGATGGATTCCAGCGCTGTATTGATCGCGGTGGAGCAGCCGATGGTCTGGTCTGTGCCGTTTAAATCATTGTCAATGGTGCCCGGCAAACCAATGGTAGGGATGCCATGCAATTCATATAAACGGCTGGCCCCTCTGTAGGAGCCGTCACCGCCGATGACAACCAGGGCATCAATGCCGTTGCGGTTAAGCACTTCAGCTGCCTTGCCCTTGCCTTCATCAGTGGAAAATTCTTTGGAACGGGCTGTTTTAAGGATGGTCCCGCCCTTATTGACAATGTTCGAAACCGACCGATGGTTCATCGGCACAATATCGTCTTCCAAAAGCCCTTGGTAGCCGCGCATGATGCCGGCCACTTCTAAACCATAATGCAGCGCATAACGCACCACGGAACGGATGCCCGCATTCATCCCTGGGCCGTCGCCCCCCGAGGTCAATATCCCGATTTTCTTAATTTTATTGGCCATAGAACCTCTTTTACTTACGAGCAAGGGCCCGCATATTTTCCGGTGATATCGATGGTAGCATCCAAATCTTTACCTGCCCTGGATTCATGGGACTTAATGTGCCCCTGCATGGAATCGCCGTTATAAACCATACTCCCCGTCGCATCCATTTTGGTATCATCCTGATTGCAGGTGGTATGAAAATTGACGGTATTGCCGTTCATTTCATGCGTTTCCTCGCAACTTTGCGGCATCTTATTATTCTTGGGGACAGGGTTTTGCTTGGTCAGGCATTGGGTGACTGTGACAGTGATCCCGTCAGAAGGATTTCCGCTCATGGAAAAACCCATCTGCTGCATCCGCTGCTGCATGATGGCCTTGCTTTCAGGAGACATGTTCTGCATCTGCTGCATGGCCGCTGCCATCTCAGGAGGCATGTTCTGCATCTTGGTCACCATGGTCATGGCCCATTTGCCTTCCTTAAAACCGTCCGCCATGGCAGGTGCGCTAAAAACAATGCCCATCATGCATACCGCTGAAACGACCGACGTGAGTATTTTCATATCCTGTCCTAAAAATTAGTAGCGGTAATGGTCCGGCTTAAACGGGCCCTGCTGTTTCACGCCCAAGTATTTGGCCTGCTCAGCGGTGAGCACTTCCAGCTTGGCGCCGACCTTGGCTAAATGCAGGCTGGCGACTTTCTCATCCAGCTGTTTAGGCAGGGTATACACCTTGTTTTCGTACTTATGGCCGTTCTGCCAAAGTTCGATCTGGGCCAAAACCTGATTGGTAAAAGAATTGCTCATAACAAAAGACGGATGGCCCATGGCACAGCCCAAATTCACCAGCCTGCCTTCAGCCAGGACAATAAGCTTCTTGCCGTCAGGATAAACATACTGGTCCACCTGGGGCTTGATCTGGATTTTCTTGATGTCCCTTGCGCTTGTTAAGATAGGCAATATCGATCTCGGAATCAAAATGCCCGATATTGCAGACAATAGCACCGCTCTTCATGGCATCCATATGTTTACCGGTAATGACACTCACACAGCCCGTAGCCGTAACAAAAATATCCCCGATCTTGGCAGCGTCAGCCATAGGCATGACCTGATACCCTTCCATGGCTGCCTGTAAGGCGCAGATGGGATCAATTTCTGTGACGATGACGCGGCCGCCTAAACCCTTGAACGACTGGACACAGCCTTTGCCCACGTCCCCATAGCCAGCGACAACGCAGACCTTGCCCGCAATCATGCGGTCAGTGGCGCGCTTGATGCCGTCGATCAATGATTCACGGCAGCCGTAGAGATTATCAAATTTGGACTTGGTCACCGAATCATTAATGTTGATGGCAGGGACCTTCAGGGTGCCCTTAGTCATCATCTCATAAAGGCGGTGGACACCTGTCGTGGTCTCTTCCGAAAGGCCCCTGATGGTCTTTAAATATTGCGGGTATTTATCATGCACCATGATGGTCAAATCGCCGCCATCATCCAAGAGCATATTAGGCCCCTGGCCATCGGGCCAATGGATGGTCTGTTCGACGCACCAGTCATATTCCTCAAGTGTCTCCCCTTTCCAGGCAAAGACGGGAATGCCGGCAGCAGCGATGGCCGCAGCCGCGTGGTCTTGGGTGGAAAAAATATTACAGGATGACCAGCGCACCTGCGCCCCTAATTTGACCAGGGTTTCGATTAAGACCGCAGTTTCAATGGTCATGTGGATACAGCCGGCGACACGGGCACCCTTCAGCGGCTGCTTTCCTTCATATTCTTTACGGATGGCCATAAGCCCCGGCATTTCAGTCTGGGCAATTTCAATTTCTTTGCGCCCCCAGGGTGCCAATGACATATCCTTGACTTTATAATCAGCAACAGGGATACGGGTTGTATTCTTAGGCATAGTTTTCCTTGATGTTTTTAATGTGGCAGTAGACATTTATGCATCCTTCTTTAAGGCCGCAGCCTTATCGGTTTTTTCCCATGAGAAGCCGGGACGGCCAAAATGGCCATAGGAAGCCGTTTTTAAATAAACCGGGCGGCGCAAGTCCAGGGTGCTGATAATCCCCTTGGGGGATAAATCAAAATGTTTACGCACCAGGGCAACCAAATGCTGTTCAGAGATCCTGCCAGTCCCGTAAGTTTCCACCATCACGGACACCGGCTGAGGGAACCCGATGGCATAACCCACCTGCAGCATGCATTTCTTGGCCAGGCCCGCGGCAACGATATTTTTACAAATATAGCGCGCCATATACGCAGCAGAACGGTCCACCTTGGTGGGGTCTTTACCGGAAAAAGCGCCGCCGCCGTGCGGAACAACGCCGCCATAGGTGTCTACAATGATCTTACGGCCGGTCACACCCGTGTCAGACTGAGGCCCGCCAACTACGAATTTGCCGGTTTCATTGACATAAAATTTGGTCTTCTTATCGATCATCTTGCCCAAAACCGGGTGGGCAACGATCTTGATGATCTCCTGTTTGGATTTTTCGGTAATGCGCTTGCCGGTCTTGTCCAGGATTTCTTCGGTGTGTTGGCAGGCAAGAACGACAGCATCAATCCTTATAGGCTTATCATCTTCATATTCAATAGTCACCTGGGACTTGCAGTCAGGCCCCAAATATTTCAAAATGCCTTTTTTACGCACTTCTTCCACACGCTGGACCAGCTTATGCGCCAGGGTAATGGCCAACGGCATCAATTCAGACGTTTCATCGCAGGCATATCCAAACATGATGCCCTGATCGCCTGCCCCCCCCGGTGTCAACCCCTTGGGAGATGTCCGGCGACTGCTTGTTGATGGCGTTTAAAATGGAACATGTATTGGCATCAAAGCCGTATTTGGGATGATTATAGCCGATATCGAGCAGCACCTGACGCACAACTTTATGAACATCCACATAGGTGGTCGTGGTGATTTCACCGCCGACGATGACCAGCCCTGTAGAACAAAAAGTTTCGCGGGC
>Ga0206908_1133_pt1 | contig 13059 bp, 14 predicted proteins | sample Alteio_BWOrgHeat_78_FD_152979 | JGI IMG/M metagenome (GOLD analysis project Ga0206908, IMG submission 152979) | Enriched cells from forest soil in Barre Woods Harvard Forest LTER site, Petersham, Massachusetts, United States -... | ecosystem: Environmental > Terrestrial > Soil > Temperate forest >... | reverse complement strand
CGCTACTGTCGCAGATTATGCACAAGCACACCGGCCAGCGTCTAGCATCTCAGTTAGTATTGGGATGGCGAGTCTTCCGGATGACAGCAAAGATCCCTCGGAGTTACTCGCCTTCGCTGATGATGCTATGTATATCGCTAAACGTGAAGGAGGCGGTCGTGCATGTCGCTACAAACCTGCCGGTTTTGGCGCATAACCTTATGCTCGAGTAAACGCGTAGCTAATTTCGAGAGGTGTGAGGGGATGTTTGCACACCCCCTCTTTTAAACTGTCTAGCTTCCTACGGTAAATTCGGTCGTCTTTTGATCTTTTTGTTGACCGTTGTCCATCATATCGCATTCGATTTTGTACGTGCCTGTGGGCCAGCCGGCTGTCGGCGCCGTCAGCGTTAGAGTGCCGTTACCGTCGCTGCTAAGATTGACGGCCTCATCGAGTGACGGGATCGGGGTATTGGCGGCTTGACCTGTCACCTTTTCAGCGATCACGTGAAACTGTAATGTAACTGGATCGGGCAGGTTCGAAGCTACAGCTTGCGCATAAATCGTATCGGTAGGGGCGAAGCTGCTCGCCGGCGTCGTAATTGCCTTGTCTTTGGCCGTCGTGAGGCTGCTGAGGTGAGCGGTCGAGGCACTACAGGCCGAGACTGCTGCCATGGCTGCAAGACACATCAACACGCGGTAAGGGTTGGGTACTATTGTCATTTGTATATCTCCTTAATGGGCGGCCGTTCGTCGATAGACCCGGGCCCCCTTCCTAAGTCAGTAACGTGACGCAACAGAGGGCTCGCCGTTCAGTTCTCGGCCGCTTTGAACGCATGCGCCACTACGATGCCATCGCTGAGAAAGTACTCGTGGAATACGTATGTCTGGTATCCGTGATCGTAGCGCGAAGGTGGAGGGTCTTCGTCCGTCGCCGTGATGAGTACAACGACGCCTCCCGCGCCCGTTACCATATTTTTCCCGGCGAGGTTGGCATCGGTATGAAATTTCGCGATTAATTGTGTTAGGGTAAGTCCAAGTGTGGTGTCCTTGATTTCCTTGGGAATCGCACCTATCGGCATCGCAACGTCGTTTGCCCGAAGGATGATATCGAACCCGCATTCCGGATTCGGTGGCAGCGTTGGCTCAAAGCACACATCGATGAGACCGTGCGGAGCATCCAAGAGTATCTTCGGCGGGATATTTGCCAGGCTTGGATCATGGTTGGAGAACTTCTCAATCGCTGTGGCCAATGTTGCGCTCGCCCCTGTTTTCGAGGTATAGCGAACGGCGGTCAGTTCTTTCAGCCATCCTGCCACGGGTGTTGGACTTGCGCAGGTGACAGGGACCGGTTGTAACGCAACGATTGCAAGCAGCAGTGCCCACGTCGCGTTTCTACTTGCAGCTAAAGTTGCCATTGCAATACTGCGCTATAGCGCCAACGAGAATTGCAATGAAGGCTATGTCCAGGAGCGGCAAAAGGTAGAGCCATTTGCCAAAAGCTTTAGATTTAAATACCCATGGCAAAATAGCGCCGAGAAACCAGAATACCGGCAACGCGGCTGTCGCCCAAAAAAGCTTCACGGTAAGTGGACTAGACTCAGAGCCGGGTGCATCAAACATCATAACGGAAAGAAGGGCAAAGGCCACTGATACCAATCCTATGACGGCCCACAGTACGGACAAAATGATCCCGACCGTTTTATTCATGCTCAGCCTTTTTTGCCTTTTAGCGAACATATGCCTTCTCGGATCGCACGCCTGCCTTCAAAAACACTCAAAAAGCGATTTGGCAAAAATCATTAAATGCCGCCTCAGACAGCTCCAATGAGTCAAACGTGTGCCTCAAGGACTTAACGGCGATGCCGACAAGTATCACTCAATGAAGTGCGCTCATTGGATCTTGCTAACTGCGTTCGCTCTCACAACAATGGCATTGGGTGGGGTAGCATCCGCTCGCCCGCGTGCCATCGATGTACAGCATTCCAAAATGACGATCTCTGTATACAAGCAAGGCCTCTTTTCGTTTTTTGGCGACAACCACGCGATCGATGCACCCATTGCTTCAGGTTCGTACGATGCCGCCACAAAAAGTATCGAGCTTACAGTCGAAGCTGCGAAGTTGCAAGTGCTCGATCCGAAACTCGCGCCCAGCCGCCGCGATGCGGTCGAATCGAATATGACAGGCTCACAAGTACTCGATGCCGGCAAATATCCAACGATTGTCTTTCGATCCACGAACATAGATGACCGAGACACACATCAGTGGTTGGTCACCGGCAATCTGACGTTGCACGGCCAAACCCATCTGATTACATTTCAGGTTGTGCAGGTAGACCCTGGGCATTTCACCGGTTCGGCTACCGTTCGTCAAACCGCTTTTGGCATCACACCGATACAAGTTGCAGGCGGTTCCGTTTCGGTAAAAGATGAGGTTAAAATCGATTTTGAAATACTACTTACGAAGGCAACTCCCTAAGGGTGGCTTTAGGAGAGAAAAACCTTACGGATGCATTTCCAGGCGTACTGGCTATGGCGACTGCAGTTCCGCCGTATATATTGGCGCAAAAGGATGTCACGGAGCATGTTAAAGCAGTCCTTGGCGCGCGCTCGCCGGTGGTTCAGCGGTTAATGCCTGTTTTTGTAAATACCGGGATTGAACGGCGTTACTCGTGTGTACCGGTTTCGTGGTACTACGATGAACACGGATGGCCCGACCGGAACCGTACATATATCGATTCCGCCCTTGCGCTATTAGAAAAAGCCACGCTTGAGGTGCTTGAGCGGGCGAATCGGAACATAGAGGACGTTGAGGCGATCGTGGTCGTTTCGACGACCGGCGTTGCCACGCCGAGCCTCGATGCGCTCCTTATGCAGCGGCTCCCATTTAAGCCGACGACCCAGCGGCTGCCGATCTTCGGGCTCGGTTGTGCCGGCGGCGTGCTTGGCCTCGCGCGTGCCGCCGCAATCGCGCAATTAAAACCGGGCAGCTTGGTGCTTTTTCTCGTAGTCGAACTTTGCGGGCTTTCGTTTCGACGGGACGATTTCACGAAAAGTAACATCATTGCAACGGCGCTTTTCGGCGATGGTGCCACGGCTATGCTGCTTTCAACCGCTAGCGTGGGACCAGTGATCGTTGCTTCGGGGGAATACACATTTCCCGATACGCTGGATATTATGGGTTGGGATGTTGCCGACGATGGTTTAATCGCAATTTTCTCGAGCGATATTCCGCAATTAGTAAACGATCGCTTACGCGCAATCGCAACAGACTACCTTGCCGGGCAAGCCTTGCAGCTCAGCGATATCGATGTATTTCTGTGCCATCCCGGGGGCGCTAAAGTGCTTCTCGCACTAGAAAATGCCTTCGGTCTTGATACAGGCGCGCTCGAGGATTCTCGCGCGGTGCTGCGTGAGTACGGCAATATGTCGGCAGCGACGGTGATGTTCGTCCTCGAACGTGCGTTGCGCCTTGGCAAACCATGGAAACGCGCGTTGGTGACTGCGATGGGGCCGGGTTTCACTGCAGCTTTCGTTACGCTTGAAAATCGATGATCGCATGGACTATTTTTGCACTGGTCGTAGCGCAGCGGCTAGTCGAAGCCGTCTATGCCGAACGTAACGCCCGGCGGCTGCTAGCTCGAGGTGCTCGCGAAATCGGACGTTCGCATTATCCACTTTTCATTGTATTACATATAGCTTGGCTCGCGGCTATTGCGTTGTATCTGTATCGATCTCCGGATCCCCGGATTCACTGGTGGTTTATTGGGATATTTGCTCTGCTTCAGCTTGCACGTATTTCGGTAATTTTCTCACTTGGGCCCTATTGGACGACACGCATTATTACGATCCCAGGTCTACCACTAATTCGATCTGGGCTGTACCGGTTTTTGCGGCATCCTAATTATATTATCGTCATTGGAGAAATCGCAGTGCTGCCACTTGCGTTTGGGCAAATCGGTGTCGCAGCTATTTTTTCAGCGTTAAATCTTTTGCTTATAGCCTACAGAGTAAATCAAGAAGATCGGGCTTTGGGTAGCAGACGGATCTTATAGATTGCTCTTGTTTCAGAGCATCCTTTATTGACTGGACTAGCCTGATATTCCGCTCAGGAGATTGCATCGTTGAACTCCAATCGTGAAGGAAGCCGGTTATTCTGGCTCTCTTTATTAATAACGGACTCGATTAGGAATTACTTGCCGGCAGCGGCTATGATATTCGATCCATTTGTCAAGGTTAGGTGCTAGCCAGCTTCCTATTTCGAGGATCGATTCATAATCTGAGAGGAGCGCACGATAGTGGACAGGTTCATGGTGAGCGATGCGGTTCCGAAATTCTCGTGCAAAGAAAAGCTTTTGTGCTGCGGTTTTTCTGGGGATATTCTTGCCGTATATGACCTTGTAGTTGCGGAATGCGCGTACAATCCCTGGCCTCCAGATGGCGTTTTCATACTTTCCATCACACAACATCGTCCAAAAACCAAAACTCAATTCTGAGACAACGCGCGAAGTTGTAATATTCAACTTTCGTCTGGCTGTATTATAAACGTGCAAAGCTACTGCATCTAAAACCCGGTTATTGCATTTTGTTAGGTATGGTCTCAATCGGTCGACGCTGAAAGATTCTTCGAGCATCGAGAGCATCGAAACGTCGTATTTAAAAGCGCTACCAAAATTTGACACGTGCGCGACCTTTTGGTATTATGCCAGCATACACCCCGGATCCGCCTATGCCTTGCACGCGCCCGGGGTAAGCTCTTTTTAAGGGGCCTTTTAGTTTAGGCCCATCATATGTAACTCTCACATAACTTATAGTGCCCCGTTTTTGGGAAATCTCGCCAACTTTTTTTGGAAATTTCCCGAAAAGGTGCTCCTTCGAAGCGCACGAACGGTTCTTTCTAATAGGAGGTTATGCCGTTGCTTCGTCATCGCGCTGTGGGGCTTACCCTAGGAATAGCCGGGCTCGTTGTGTTTTCGGGGGCGCTTGTCTCTTGCGGTGGTGGGGGTGGAAGCGGTGGCGGGGGTGCGAGTATTCCGGCTGGGCCGATTCCTATTGTGAGCCTCTCGATTTCGATTAGCGGTTCGCCTACTGTGGGTACTCCGGGGGTTTATTCCGTGATTGTTACCGGCAGGGATGGCGGTGGGAATGTTATTACGGGCGCATACACTACACCGGTTACGCTTGCTGATTCCGATACTACCGGCGCAACGCATTTGAGCACAACGAACGTACCGAATGGAAGTACAGCAGTTACCCTTTCGTACAACGGTATGGGTGGTTCGCCATTGGGTGGATTCCAAGGCGCAACGATTACCGGAACTGCCGGAACGCCTGCTGCAAATACGGCATTCCTCCCCATAGGTTTGACATGCACGACATTCCCCGGTGTTAGCGGGTATTACCCGTGCGATCTAGCGGATGCGTATTCCCTTCCTACGCAAACCGGAGGAGCTGGGCAAACGGTCGCAATCGTCGATGCTTTCGACGATCCGAATGCCGAAGCGGATTTGGGCGTCTATCGTACAAAATTCGGGATAGCAGCATGTACTACCGCCAATGGCTGTTTTAGGAAACTCAATCAAGCCGGGCAGCAAGGCCCCTATCCTACGGGAAATACCGGATGGGCCGAGGAGATTTCACTCGATCTCGACATGGTATCGGCAATATGTCCTCTTTGCCACATCATTCTTGTCGAAGCGGGCAGTAATAGTAACGGCAATCTGTATATCGCGGAAAATGAAGCTGCGAGTTTGGGCGGCGTTAATGCGATCAGCAATAGTTGGGGTGGAGGGGAATATCCCAGCGAGACGAGCGATGAGACTACGTACTTCAACCATCCCGGGATCATGATCACGGTCTCATCCGGCGATGGCGGTTACGGCGTTCAGTTTCCGGCCTCGTCGCGCTTTGTGACCGCTGTTGGTGGAACAAGCCTTAACGTTGCGTCGAATGGCCGCGGTTGGGCCGAGACAGTTTGGAGCGGTGCCGGAAGCGGATGCAGTGCTTACGAAACGAAGCCATCGTGGCAAGTTGATTCCGGTTGTTCAAAACGTATGGTTACCGATGTTGCCGCAGTAGCAAATCCTAGCACGGGCGTTGCGGTATACGATACGTATGGTGAATCAGGTTGGCTTGTTTTCGGCGGAACCAGTGTTGCCTCGCCGATCGTTGCAAGTGTTTATGCACTTGCCGGAAATGCAGCATCGCTCAACTATGCTTCACAATCGTATGCCAATACGGGCGAACTTAACGATGTGACGAGTGGCTCAAATGGAACCTGCTCGCCGTCGCCGGCATATTTTTGCAACGGAGAGGTCGGATACGATGGGCCAACCGGGAACGGAACCCCGAATGGTACGGGCGGCCTTACTCCGTTTGCCATACGCACACAATCCACTCGCACCGGACCGTGGCGAAACGTTATCTTGCCGGCTGCCGGAACGCCTACCGAGCGGGCATGTTCGATGCCTCAGCCCGGGCAAATGGCGTGTATGGCGATCCTTGTACTTTAAGAACGGCAAGAACGGCTAAAAAAGTTCGGCTTGGGTGATCTCGGGTGCCGGGGGTTGTTTTGGTGGTTCTTGTAATTTGTCGCGTACGGCTTTGAGATCGTTCCAGACCAGGCGTTTAACTTGCGTGAGTTCGCCGCCGGTTTGGCGCAGAACGTAGGCGGGATGAAATGTTACCATGAGATCGATGCCGTGCGGGCCGGTGTACCAGCAGCCGCGTTGTTTGGTAATTTGAAAATCCCGGCCGAGAAACGATTTCGCTGCCGGCGCTCCGAGTGCGAGAATAACGCGTGGGCGAATGATTTCGATTTGTTCATCGAGATATGGACGGCAATTCGCCATCTCGGTTGGATCGGGTGCGCGGTTTTTCGGGCCGCGTTCGCCGGGCGATGTCGGGCGGCATTTCACGGTGTTGCAAATGTACACATCTTCGCGCGCGAAGCCTATCGATTCGAGCATTTTTTCGAGTAGTTGTCCGGCGCGGCCGACAAACGGGCGGCCCATGAGATCCTCGGTTTCGCCGGGGCCTTCGCCGACGAGCAGTAAATCGGCGCAAGGATTTCCTTCACCGTACACATTATGGCGGCGTTCGTAGCCGATCTGGCATTTGCGGCATGCATCGGCGATATTCGCGCCGTGTTGCAGTGAGCGTTCCTTGTCCGCTCGCTCCGAGAGACTCATGGTGTTCCTTTCTCCAGGACGACCGCTTCGCCGAACGCGATCACGCGGCACACATCCTCGGTTTCTTCGGTATGGAATTGAAGATTAACGATAGCATTCGCGCCGAGTTCGAAGCCGCGGGTGCGCAGCATATCGAGCGCGGTGTTGCGAAGCGCTTCCGCATCGGTGATCCACTCCGAGGTCGAGAGGCCGAGCAGCGCCCCGAGGGATCGGAAGGTCATAGCAAGCCCGGAACGCCGGCGTTCTGCGGAACCCGAGATGAAGCCAAACGACCGCGTGATCCCGTCGACGCGCTCGAAGGTAACCACGGCTTCCCGTGCTATCATCCGCAGGACATGCACGAAGTTCCACCGTCGGTCCTGCTCGTCCGCCTCGACGCAATCGGCGACGCGCTTGCGCTTACGCCATTACTCGCGGCGTTCCGCGAACGGGGAATCCCCGTTGATATCGTGCTCTTTGAGCGCAACGCGGAAGTGTTTTCATCGCGGGCGTACCGGCGCCGTTTGCGCCCGCAGGATGTGCAACCTGGGCTTTACACGCACGCGCTCGTTGCGACCGAAGATGCCGAGGGGTATCGCATCGCGGAACGGAGTGCTGCACCCGTGCGGATTGGATTTGAAAATGGCTGGGGTAAACCGTTCAAAACGTGGTGGGTGCGCTCGCTGCTAACAAAAACGATCCATCGCACCGCCGGTCTTGATCGGCGTTCCCCGCACGAATGTGAAGTGCTCTTTCGTTTGGCCAGCACGTTGCTCGGGGAAAGCGAGCCGACGAGGGATGTAGCGCAATTGCGTCCGCTGGTTATCGGGGAAGAACCGACGCCCGATGCGCGGATCGTTGTGCAAGTAACCGATAAGTGGGAACGCCTCGGGATCGCTTTCAATGATGTCGTTTCGTGTGCGCGCAGACTTGTAGGGTATTGCGCATCTTCGCAGGAGCATACAGCCGGCGTTCGTTTTATTTCTTCATCTCAGGAAGACATTTATGTTGATGCATTCGAGAAAGAGATCGGGCTTCCAATCGAACGATTCGGTTCGCTGACTGCTTGGAAAAACACAATCGCTGTGGCAAGTGCGCTTGTTGCTCCCGATTCCGGCGCAATCCACGTTGCTGGCATGACCGGAGTCCCGACAGTAGCCATATTCCCACCCGGAAGAACCCTTGCGATGCAAGTCAGCCGCTGGCGCCCTTGGGCCGCGCCTTATCGGATTGTGCCGGCTTCGCATGATTGGCCTCGGGCATCGATCGAAGCGCTTCGGGAGTTGCTGTAAAGCACGATAGCATCGAGATTTTTTGCGACGCGAAGGATGCCATTTTGCTCGTACACAGCGAGTGCGGGGCCGTACTCTTGCAGTCGCGGCGAGTCCGGGAAATCTTCATCGACAAGTGCGTAGCATGTTGAAAGTGGCGCGGTTGCAAGTTCGGGGAAGACGGTTGCATTTGGATCGGTGAGCGCGAGGTGCGTGTAGGCTTCCTCTTGTGTTGCGACTTCTTCATTGGGTGGAATCTGCGCGAGAAACGTATCGAGTGCGACATCTCGCGGTTGTATTGGGCGAAGATTTAGGCGTGGATGCAGTGGATTTGCGACAGCAAAAATGATACCAGCGAAGATGATCGACCATGTGAATGCGCGGCGGACTTTGGAAAACGAGAGGCAATCGCGAATGCTCATGGCGAAGGCAACTAGGACGTAACCGGCCCACGCTCCGGCGTAGTGTGTGCCCATTGTGTATGTTGTGGACATGCTGGAGAAGAGTACTTCGGCGAGAGGGGCGAGAGCGAGAAGAAACCAGCGGGAACCGAACGGTGCGAATGCTAGCGGGGCGAATGCCAGTAGGAGGAATCCTACGCGTTCGGCTATACCGTTGAAAAATAGCGTGTGTATGTCATCACTCGTCCAGTTGTAAAATCGCGTCGGTTGCCAATGAGTATTGCCGGCGATGGCGTGCGGTTGGATGATGAAAAAGAAACCTATTGCGACTGCAATGGATACGCATGTTACCGCGGCTGCGAACCATTGTTTCTTTCCGCGATAGGCGATCGTACCGAGGACGCCTGCAATCGCGAGAAAAAGTGCTTGATCTTCTTTTATAGAGAGTGCGACCGCTGCTGCGATGGCGGCGACACCCAGATAACCGGCATCAAAAGCCCAAAGCAGCCACGCTATCGCTGCTGGTGCGAATGCGTTTTCGTGAAAATCAACAAAAGCGAGCCCGGCGAGCGGCGGATATAACAGTGCGACGAGCGCAGCAAAACGCGCTTCTACGAGCGATTTGCGCGAGCGTACGATTGCGTAGATTGGGGGAGCAGCCAATGCGCAGGCGATCGATTGCAGTGCGATGAGGACGAGTGGTGATTTCCATAGAGCGAGTATTGCGCCGGGCAGATAGAGTATTGGTGAAAAGTGGAATGCCCAGTGGCTGCCTTCAACGGGGTTGCAAAAGCAACCGAATGCGCTTGCGGTGGTTTGCGCGAAGATTCCGAAATCGACGAGATTGTGATGCGTTGAATATTTGATATAGCCGAGCCATGTGAATATCGCTGCATAGACTGCGCAGGCTGACCATAGCCACCTATCTCGCATTGGTTTTGCGCTGTTGGAGGTAGGGCCAGATGAAGGTGTCGATTTCGCCGTCTAAGGTGGCGGCGGCGTTGCCGGTTTCTACGTTGGTTCGGTGGTCTTTTACCATTTGGTAGGGTTGGAGGACGTAGGAGCGGATTTGGGAGCCCCATTCGTTGGCTTGGCGTTCGCCGCGTAGGGATGCAAGTTGTTCGTCGCGTTGTTCGATTTCGCGTTGGACGAGTTTTGCGCGCAAAATGCTCATCGCTACCTCACGGTTCTGGGCCTGCGAGCGTTCCTGTTGCGAAGCAACGATGAGGCCGGTTGGGATGTGGATGATGCGGATTGCGGATTCGGTTTTGTTGACGTACTGGCCGCCGGCTCCGCCGGATTTAAATGTTTCCACGCGGAGATCGTCGGGTTTTATTTCGATATCACTCTTTTCGTTCGCTTCGATTTCCGGAATGATATCGACTGCCGCAAACGAGGTGTGCCGGCGATGTGCGGCATCGAATGGGGAAAGCCGCACGAGGCGGTGCACGCCGCGTTCGCTTTCGAGCATGCCGTACGCATTGCGTCCGCGCACGAAGAAGGTGATCGATTTTAGCCCGGCCTCTTCGGCGGGTGATTCATCGACGATTTGCGTGGAGAAGCCCTTCGATTCCGCCCAGCGCAGATACATGCGTGCAAGCATCTGCGTCCAGTCGGCCGCATCGACGCCGCCGGCGCCGGCAAAAATGCTTACGATCGCGCCGTGCGAATCGAACTCGCCGTCGAAATTCGCTGCCATTTCGAGCGATTCGATTGCCGCGGAAGCTAAAGAAATATTTCCGTCTACTTCGGTAGCGGCGTTGGCATCGTCCGGGAATAACTCGAGCATTTCACGGGAGTCGGCGAGCATGCGCGATGCGCCGTCGATGCGCTCGATCTCTTCGCGCAGATCGGCGATTTGCTTCATCGTGCGTTGAGCGGCGTCGGGATCGTTCCAAAAACTATCGCTGCGAGAGCGTTCTTCCAGCTCGGCTATTGTGCGAGATTTGCCCGCGTAGTCAAAGACGCTCCTTAAGCACCCGAAGGCGCTCATCAAGCCGCGCAATCAAAGTCATCTGCGATTCGCTCATGGAGCGCCTCGTTCGTGCCCGGCCGGAGGCACCCTTTTGTGGGATAAGTGCTTTGACAAACCAACTTTTCATAAAGGAGTACGATCATGTATCTATCACCGCAAGAAGGCTCGATGAGCGCGATGGGCCTTGGGATGCCGGGGCTTTCGATGGGGGATAATTTTGGCGATGAGGCGCTCGGAAATGTTTCGGAGGCGCCCCCGTTTACCGGATCGCCGTGGAGCGGGAACAGCGATAATGTCGAGCGCATGCAACCGCCGTTCATTAACGATAGTGATAGCGGTGCAAACGGTAGCTCATTCTCGAGCATGTTCGCGCCATTTTTTACCGCGATGGGATCCTTGTTTTCGCAAATGTCGCAGATGTTTTCTGGTTCGAACGCCACGCAAAACTCCGGACCGAATCTCGGCAACTGCACGCAACAATCCAGCCCAGGCAACTGTGGGCAGCCCGGGCAGGCGCAATGGCAGAATAGCCAGCCGGGCAATTCGGGGCAGATGTTTCAAAATGCCACCGCTTCCTCGAACGGAGATCCGCATCTGGCGTTCAACGGCACAGATGCAAATGGTTCCGTGAGTGACCATTGGGACAATATGAATAATCACGGAGATTTACTCGATTCGAATTCATTCCGTGGCGGCTATCGCGTTTCAACGCAAGAGACGCAGCCGAGTGCCAGCGGGGTAACGTACAATCAGGCTGCGACGGTTTCGATGAGCGACGGACGCTCGAGGGTCTCGCTGGATAACAATGGGAACGCAACGTTTTTACGCAACGGTAACGCCCAAACGATTCAAGATGGTCAGAGTTTTAATCTCGGGCGCGGAGAGTCGGTGACGCGGAATAACGACGGCACGCTGGTTGTTTCCGCTCGGAACGCGCAAGGCGGGACGATCGCAACCACCTTGCACGATAACGGCCCCGGCGTGGATATTAACGTGCAGGCGAATAACGTCGATTTAGGCGGATACATGGTAAATACGGCCGAGGGTGGAATCTGGCAGCAATGATTCGCGACGCCCTTTCCCTTTGGTTTGACGACAAAGCCCGCTTGGCCGGTTTTACCGGCCAGGCGGCTTTTGCCGAGCAATTCGAGCTAAAACCCTACCGTTTCCGGCAGATCTATCGTGCCGCGACGAAAGAGTTCCTCGCTGGCGTTGAAGATGTAACAACGCTTCCGAAAGAGCTGCGTAGCACGTTAGCTGCGAGCGGCTTGCGATTTTTATCGGTCGATCCCATCGTCGTGCAGCGTTCGCAGGATAAGCAGACGACAAAGGGCCTGTTTCGTTTGCACGACGGCAACGAAGTCGAAGCGGTGCTAATGGAACACTACGGGGATCGCACAACGGTGTGCATTTCATCGCAAGCAGGCTGTGCCTTTGCTTGCGCATTCTGTTCTACCGGGCAGGCTGGATTTACGCGCAATCTTAACGCGACGGAGATTTTCGATCAAGCGCTCTATTTTGCGCGAGAACTAAAAACTCGTGGGAAGCGGATTACTAACGTCGTGTTTATGGGAATGGGCGAACCGTTTCATAACTACGACGCCGTGATGAGCGCGGTCGCGTTACTCAATGATAGCAACGGCATGAATCTCGGGCACCGTCACATTACGATCTCGACGGTGGGTTTGGTCGATAAAATCGATCGCTTTGCCGATGAAGGCGTGCAAGTGAATCTTGCAATCTCACTACATGCGCCGAGCGACGATGTGCGCTCGAGCATCATGCCGGTAAATAAAAAATTCTCAACTGACGAACTGCTGGCGGCCTGCGAACGCTACATCGCAAAAACCCACCGCAAAGTCTTTTTCGAATACGTCATGCTCGCAGGCGTCAACGACACCGAAGCCTGCGCCCGCGAACTCGCAAGACGGATGCGCGGCCATCTCTATCACGTGAACCTCATCCCCTACAACACCACCCCCGATGGCCCATTCCAAGGCACCCCCGACGAACGCATCTGGGCCTTCGCAAAAATCCTCGATGAAGCCGGCGTGCCAACCACAGTCCGCAAAAACATGGGGCGCGACATCGCCGCCGCCTGCGGCCAACTCCGTGCAGAAACCCAACCAAAAGCACACGCCGCCAGGGTTTAACCCTCCACTGCTCCAACCTAACGCCTCTTATGGAATCCCCACCCGAACAACGAGCAACGATGGAAGAGATTACGGCGCTGGCAAAGCGCCGTGGTTTTATCTTTCAGTCGAG